>Ga0209487_1004377_pt1 | contig 10866 bp, 8 predicted proteins | sample Poulit2012_FD_187524 | JGI IMG/M metagenome (GOLD analysis project Ga0209487, IMG submission 187524) | Agricultural soil microbial communities from Georgia to study Nitrogen management - Poultry litter 2012 (SPAdes) (version 2) | ecosystem: Environmental > Terrestrial > Soil > Agricultural land... | reverse complement strand
CTGATCAGACATTCAAACAGAGTCTGATAAGCGGCTGTTTTATCCAGACTCTTGCCTTCTTTCCAGAAACGTCGTCTGGTTCTGCGAATATACCAATTACTGAGCTCTTCTACAAAATGCTCAATTTCACGGGCGGCCCTGGTGGGTTCATACTCTTCCAGATACTCATCCGTCAGCTTGACAGTCGTATTGAGCCTGGATATGATCCACCTGTCCATCTCCGTCCGTTCCGAGATCGCCAGTGGTGCACCTTTGTAGACGAATCCATCGATGTTCGCATAAAGGGCAAAAAACGAATAGGTGTTGACGATGGTATTAAAAAACTTGCGCTGAACCTCATTCAAGCCGTCTTCACTAAACCTGAGATTTTCCCAGGGAGATGAATTGCTCATCATGTACCAGCGGACTGTATCGGCTCCGTACTTCTGAATGACCTCATTCGGGTCAATTGTATTTCCTTTTGATTTGCTCATCTTCTCCCCATTGGAGTCGAGCACCAGGCCGTTGGACACCACATTTCTAAAAGCAGGCTTGTCGAAAAGCATCGTCGAAAGGGCGTGGAGGGTATAGAACCAGCCCCTGGTCTGATCCACCCCTTCCGCTATAAAGTCAGCGGGGAAGTTGTCCCTGAATTTCTCTGTGTTTTCAAAAGGATAGTGCCACTGTGCCCACGGCATCGCACCTGAATCGAACCAGACATCAAGAAGATCCGGGATTCTGCGCATGGTTCCCCCGTACGGACAATCCCAGGTAAACTCATCTACAAATGGCCTGTGGAGATCCACCTCCAGATCACCGTCCAGGCCGACCTTTTTCCGGAGTTCCTCTATACTGCCGATACACTCTACATACTCTGGATTCTTATCACTGACCCAGATCGGAATCGGTGTTCCCCAATAGCGCTGGCGCGAAATGGCCCAATCCACATTATTTTCGAGCCAGGTGCCAAATCGCCCTGTTCCGGTGCTTTCGGGTTTCCAGTTAATCTCTCTGTTAAACTCCACCATTTTCTCTTTCACGTCGGTGGTACGGATAAACCAGGATTCAACAGGGTAGGACATCAGAGGAGTTCCTTTCCGCCAGTCGAATGGGTAGTTGTGCAGATAGGTTTCATGGCGATACATCAGCCCCTTATCTCTGATGGCGCGGGCAATCTCCCTGTCGGCATCTTTAAACCACATTCCTGCAAATTCTGGCACCTTTTCGGTAAAACGCCCCTCTTCGTCTATCGGATTGTACATTGGAATTCCCTCCTTCTGGCCAGCTTCATAGTCATCGGCGCCAAAGGCGGGTGCTGTATGAACCACACCTGTACCTTCGTCGGTGGTCACATAGTCGGCGTGTATCACTCGCCATGCATCCTCTTTCGGCACCTCCCTGGCAGCATAATCAAAAACAGGCTTGTAGACCCATCCGAGGAGATCCTCTCCCTTGTACTCTTCTACAATTTCATATTCGTGGGTAAGTGTTTTCTCCAGACAGTTTTTTGCCAGAATAAAATATTCAGTCTCTCCTTTCTCTTCCACCTTCACCTTCACATAGTCCAGGTTGCGGTTGACCGTGAGAGCCATATTGGAGATAATTGTCCAGGGCGTTGTCGTCCAGGCCAGAAACGAGACTCTCTCATCCGCATCTAACGGAAACTTGACATAGACGGAAGGATCCTGAGTCTCTTTATATCCGAGGCTCACCTCGTGAGAGGAGAGTACGGTTCCGCTGCCGGGAGAGTACCACTGAATTTTATACCCTTTGTACACCAGGCCTTTATCATAGAGCTGTTTAAAAGCCCACCAGACAGACTCGATATAATCATTATCGAAAGTAATGTAGGGATCCTCCAGATCCACCCAATAGGCCATTCTGTGCGTCAATTCATCCCATTGATCCTTATACTTTAAAACACTCGACCGGCATTTCGCATTGTATTCAGCAATCCCGTACTCTTCTATCTGAGCCCGGCCTTCAAGCCCCAGCTCTTTCTCTACTTCAATTTCAACAGGCAGTCCGTGCGTATCCCAGCCCCCTTTACGCTCCACCCGGTATCCTTTCAATGTTTTATACCGGCAAAAGAGATCTTTTACCGTCCTGGCCATCACATGGTGAATACCCGGCTTACCGTTCGCTGTGGGAGGGCCTTCGAAGAAAGTAAACGGAATACCATCGTTTCTCGACTCCAGGCTCCTCTCAAAGATCCTGTTCTTTTTCCACCAGTTCAGTATCTCTACTTCAGCTTTTGGATATGCCAGCTGTTTAATTTCGTTAAACTTTTTAGCCATTTTGAACGGTATCGTTCTTTTACTTTGAAGTTAATAGAAGCCTACAATATACGAAAAGGATCACAATCTATGAACCTTTCGAAGATCTGTTTTTCTGGAATCGGCACACGGACTTTATCCTATCTCCCCATCATTTAACCGGTGATCACAATTCCTTACGGAAAATGGCTATATTCCGTTTTAAAACGAACCAGGATAAGCTTTATGAATTCAACAATTTCGACTGATTCCCCTTACCGTATCTGCTTTGTATGCCTTGGAAACATCTGCCGGAGCCCGACAGCCGAAGGAATCTTCCAGCACATTGTCCGTCAGGCGGGAGTCGACCATTATTTCTATATCGATTCGGCAGGCACGGCTGCCTACCACATCGGGAATCCCGCCAACAGTAAAAGCCGGCAGGTTGCACTTGATAATGGTGTTGAACTTCTCTCCCGGGCACGCCAGATTGACCCACTGGATCTTGAAGAGTTTGACCTGATCATCGCAATGGACAATGAGAATCTGAAAAATATCCGCCACCTGGATCCTGCCGGCCTCTATCATCATAAAATAAAGAGAATGCGGGATTTCGATCCTGAACCGGAAGGAGGGGAGGTTCCCGATCCTTATTACGGTGGAATGGAGGGTTTCAGGAACGTTTATAAAATTCTGTACCGTTCCTGTGAAAATCTTTTTCGTAAGCTTGAGCCTCGTATTCAGAAAGAAGAACGGGATATGTGAGTCCGCCGGGCCCCCTGCAACGCGATCAGAGAGGGCCCGCCCACCTGTCACCCCACAGGCCGGAAATGGCTTCCATCTCCGGCAGACATATTACCGGATGGAGTCAGACAGCCGATCTACGTAATCCAGCTTCTCCCAGGTAAAACCGTTTCTTCCGAAATGCCCATACGCTGCGGTCTTCTTGTATCCCGGTTTTTTCAGCTCCAGGCGCCGGATAATTCCAGCAGGGGTCATATCGAAAACAGTGGTGATCGCCCGGGCTATTTCGGCATCCGGCACCCGGCCGGTTCCATTGGTATTGACATGGATGGAGACCGGCTCCGGAATTCCGATCGCATAGGCTACCTGTACCAAACACTCATCGGCCAGATCTGCGGCAACCACATTTTTTGCAATATGGCGCGTGGCATAGGCTGCACTCCGATCTACCTTGGAAGGATCTTTACCCGAAAAAGCACCTCCGCCATGAGCTCCGCGTCCCCCATAGGTATCCACAATAATCTTACGGCCGGTAAGCCCCGTATCTCCATGCGGGCCACCAACGACGAACTTTCCGGTAGGGTTTACAATCAATTTCGTATCTCTGTCCATCCACTCTCCGGGAATAATTTCGGGGATCAGATGGGTCTCTATATCTCTTTTAATCTGCTCCTGCTCCACACCCTCGTCATGCTGTGTGGAGATCACAATGGTATCTATCCTGACCGGCCTGTTTTCCTGATCATATTCGACGGTCACCTGACTCTTGCTGTCGGGTCCCAGATAGGGCATCAGTGATGTCTCTTTCCGGATGGATGCCAGTTTCTTCAGCAGATCGTGGGAGTATTGCAAGGTCATCGGCATAAACTCATCCGTCTCTCTGGATGCATATCCGAACATCATCCCCTGATCTCCCGCTCCCTGCTTTTTGTCGCCAGTTTCGTCCACACCCATTGCGATATCGGGGCTTTGCTGATGGATCGCCGAAAGAACACCGCACGAGTCGGCATCAAATCTGTAGCTTGCTTTCGTATAACCGATTTCACGAATAACATCTCTTGTAATCTCTTGTATATCCACGTAGGCGTCGGTTCGCACTTCTCCCGAAATAACGGCCAGGCCTGTGGTTACCAGTGTTTCAACAGCTACACGAGACTCCGGATCTGTTGTAAGCATGGCATCCAGTATGGCATCGGAAATTTGGTCGGCTACTTTATCCGGATGGCCTTCAGACACAGATTCAGAAGTAAATAGATTTTTCATGTTATTCTTTTATATGAAAGTTAGAGAATCAGGCGTAAAACTACGGAAATATCATCACTGTTTCACCACTTTATGAGGCCCCGGAAAGTTAGAATCGGAACCTGGAATCGCAGGTGGTAAAGCAGAGAATCGTGACCGGCGGTGCAGGCAGCGGCTCCGGCCGTCCGGCTACGGATTAAACAGATCTGATGAAGAGTCCCTCTGATCGGTGTACCGGACTCCGAGATATTCGTACGCTTTTATGGTTGCAACCCTCCCTTTGGCGGTTCTCTGAAGAAAGCCCTCTTTGATCAGAAAGGGTTCGTACACCTCCTCAATTGTCCCCTTATCCTCGCCGACGGCGACCCCGAGTGTGCTTAAGCCCACAGGGCCCCCGCTATAGTTTTCAATGATCGCTTTCAAAATCCGTATATCCATATCGTCCAGCCCGTTGTGGTCGACATCCAGAGCATTCAGCGCTTTATCTGCAATGCGGTCGTCGATCGTCGTCATATTTTCAACCTGGGCAAAATCCCGGGTTCTTCGCAGCAGCTTGTTTACGATTCGCGGAGTACCGCGGCTGCGACGGGCAATTTCGTAGGCACCTGCGTCGGTGATTCCGAATCCCAATATGTGGGCGGTCCGCAAGGCAATTCTCTGCAGCAGTTCCGCATCGTAATAGTCCAGGCGCATATCGATCCCAAAGCGGGCACGCAGGGGCGCCGTGAGCAAACCTTTTCGGGTCGTGGCTCCAATCAGGGTAAAATGATTCAGATCGATCTGTACGCTTCGCGCATTCGGCCCGGAATCGATCACTATATCGAGTTTGTAATCCTCCATGGCCGAGTAGAGGTACTCCTCTACCACCGGATTCAGACGATGGATTTCATCTATAAAAAGAACATCGCCCTGCTCCAGGCTGGTCAAAAGGCCTGCCAGATCGCCCGCCTTTTCCAGGACCGGGCCGGTGGTTGGCTTTAGCTGCACCCCCATCTCTCTGGCAATAATATAGGCGAGCGTTGTTTTGCCGAGGCCGGGTGGGCCTGATAGGATGACATGATCCAACGCTTCGCCTCGTTTCTTTGCAGCACGAATGAAAATGGAGAGGTTATCAATCACCTTTCTCTGTCCGACAAACTCCTCCAGCGTGGAGGGGCGCAGATTTTCATCCTGATAGGGGTCTTTATGTTCGGGATCCAAGAGAGGGTTTTGCAAGATTAGAAATCCATTTGTTAAAAAGAAATACTCTCAATAATAGTTAACTTATCACTGAAGTTCAGCAGACAACGGTCAGAATTTACACTTTGAAGCCGTTACACACGCCGGCTGGCGGGACGGACTCTGAAACCTCAATCCAGTTTGAATGAAAAATACATTTGCAAATTTATCGCCCGGAGAGCTCTTTCATAACTATGAGCTCAGCTGGCTGAAGTTTAACTGGCGGGTACTTGCCGAAGCTGAAAGAGAAGAACTCCCCCTGCTGGAGCGGGTAAAGTTCATTTCGATCGTCTGTTCGAACCTGGACGAATTTTATCAGAAACGGGTAGGAGGGTTAAAGAGGCAGCAACACGCAGGAGTGACAGATCTGTCCCCGGACGGGCGTACACCCCGACAGCAGCTGCATGCTATCCGGAAAGAAGTTAAGAAAATGATGGAGCGTTACAGGAGATGTTATCTGGAACTGTTAGTTCCTGAAATGGAGGAGCAGGGGATCCGTTTCCGAAGTTACAATGAGCTTGACGGACTGTTGAAAGAGAAAGCAGATGACTATTTCGAAAAGCAGATCTATCCGATTATAACACCGCTCGCAGTAGATGAGGCCCATCCCTTTCCCTTTATCTCCAACAAGAGTCGTTCACTGGCTATCAAACTGACCAGGGTCGGTACCAGAGAGCTGTTTTTCGCCAGAATCAAGATCCCTTCAAACCGGCCAAGGTGGGTCGAATTCAGACAGGAGGGAGGATCCGTCATTCTGTTATCCGTCAAAGATCTTATTGTACAGAAACTGGACAGGCTTTTCCCTGGCATGAATGTAGAGTCTGCCCATGTCTTTCGGGTGATCCGAAATGCAGATCTGGAACGCAATGAGGAAGAAGCGGAGGATCTGATTGAGATGATAGAAGAGGAGCTCCGTGAGAGAAGGTTTGCTGAAATTGTCCGGCTTGAAATCGACAATAAAATGCCCGCCGATCTCAAGGCCTATCTACTCAAACATCTCAAAGTTAAAAAAAATGACATCTTCGAGATGGATGGCCCTATTGGCCTGGCCGATACGATGGAGCTCACTAAACTTTCAGGGTTTTCGCATCTTAAAGAACCTGCCTGGACTCCGGTACTTCATCCGGTATTCAGGCACGCCAGCAATGAAGCCATGCCCTCAGCATTTAAAGTAATGCAGAAAGAGGACTTTATCGTACATCACCCCTATCACAGCTTTGAAACCTCTACACAACGTTTTGTGGAAGAGGCGGCTGTGGATCCATCAGTGCTTGCAATCAAACAGACACTTTACCGAACTTCGAGCGACTCCCCTCTGATGCATTCACTCATCAAAGCTGCCGAACTGAACAAGCAGGTTGCTGTATTGATAGAACTAAAGGCCCGTTTTGATGAAGAGCGAAATATAGGTTGGGCCCAGAGACTGGAGAAAGCGGGGGTGCATGTGTCATACGGTATACCCGGCCTAAAAATTCATACAAAACTAACGATTGTCGTTCGGGAAGAGCATGGGCGCCTGCGACGCTATCTCCATATCGGCACCGGTAATTACAATCCCGATACAGCGCAGCTTTATGAAGACCTCGGTTTCTTTACATGCCGGGAGGATCTGGCGTCCGATATCTCTGACGTGTTCAACCTTTTGACAGGATACGCTCCGGATCAGACCTTCCAAAAAGCATTTGTTGCACCAAACTACCTGCGTAATAACGTTACCCGTTTGATTGATTTTGAAATCGAACAGGCTGTATCGGGGAATCTGGGGCGCATCATTGCTAAAATGAACAGTCTGGAAGACCCCGGAATCATCGTAAAATTGTATGAGGCGAGTGAGGTAGGTGTAGAGATAGACCTTATCGTCCGGGGGGTTTGCAGACTGATTCCCGGCAAAAAAGGCCTGAGTGAAAACATCCGCGTGCACTCCATAATAGGTAAATTTCTGGAGCATTCACGCTGTTACTACTTTCATCATGCAGGCGAAGAGCTCTACTACATCGGTTCAGCTGACTGGATGCACCGGAATCTGGATGCACGGGTTGAGGTATTGGCACCTATTGAAGATGCATCTCTCAAGAAGTACCTTGAGTTCATTCTGGATCTTTACATGAGGGACAATACCCACAGATGGATTTTAAAATCAAACGGAAAGTATGTGAGAATCCAGGCCCGTAAAGGTGAAGAGAAACTCAGTGTGCAGCATTATCTCATGGAACATACAAGAAAGGCTGCCTGTCCGGTTCCCAGGTCTGGCTGAATTGGCCATTCCTCCACTCACTCCCCGACTTTGGTTTCACGGGTATGGGCCTGCAGACGCTCCAATAACCCCTCTGCCTCACCCTGAAATCTTCCATTTAGCCTGGCAACCTGACCGAACGCCTCCGTTGCATCTTCTGCACTACCTAACTGGAGCTGGCTATGTCCTGAATACCACCACCCTTTTTCAATAACACCCGCCTCACCTTCTCCTATTCCGGCTACCTGATGGAAATTCTCCAGTGACTTCTGATACTCTCCTTCATTGTAGAAAAGGATTCCCAGATTCAGTCTGGTGCGTGATTCCTGATCTCCAGTCAGCTCTCTCTGCAGAAGCTCCTGAAATGTCTCAATCGCAAGCGACAGGTCATTTTCATAGACGTACACCAATCCTTGATTTAATACTATCTCCGCAGGAGGTGGTGTATGCTCTGCAGACCGGTAAATAGCAGCCCCTGCCATCTCCGAGCGATCAATTTCAGGTAGCGACAACAAGACAAGCTCCTCTTCCTGCCGGCTACTGATCAGAAAGAGTTGCAAAGCCGCTACGACCAGAATAACAGTGGCCATTGCGTATATCCAAATATGATAGATTGCAGAACGCTCGGTTGCCTTGTCACCATCCTTTCGATTTTCACGCGAGCGGTGTCCGCCCTTCTTCCGGAGATTCTGAAAATGCAATTCCGTTATAAAATAATCGTGCAGTTCCCGATTCTTTAAAAACTCCGTCCACAAATCATCAATTTCCTGTTCGGTCAGCGCTCCGTTTATGTAGCGCTCGATCTGTTCGTACCACTTTTTATCTGTTTTATTTTCCATGCCTTTTACGATTTTAGTCTCCTGAATACGTTATCAAAACACAGTCTTTCAGTAGTATGAACCCGAAATTCCCAGTTCCTTACAAGGAATCTCAAATTAGTACAAATTTTTTTTCAGACATTCACGTAACTGATTCGTAGCTCTGTGCTTGCGAACCCATGCATTGCTCTTCGATATTTTGAAATGTTTGATGATTTGCTCTTGTGTCGCTTCAGGATACTCCAGTAAATAAAGCACATGAATTTTCAGACGCCCCGATAGTTTTGAAATGCATTTACACAACTGCTTCTCCGTCTCTTCGTCAATCAGATTCCAGATCTGATCGGGAGCTTCGGCAGGTTCTTCCGCCAGGTAGACGAAATTCTCTCTGCGTCTTGATCGGATCAGATTCAAATAGCTGTGCTTTGATGCGATCTGCATATATTTGAATAAGCCCTCCGGTGTTCTAATCTTATTCTCTACAATTCTGGGGATCAGATAGACGAACATATTCTGAACGGCATCTTCAGCATCTTCCCGGCTGGCCCCCATACGCCCTATCAACATGTTTCGAAGTATAGGAACAAGCTTCTTAATATATTTCTCAATTGTTTTGTTATCCCCGTCCTTAATGGCATTTACTAGATCCGAATAATTCATATAATAAATTATTTATATCTGTACCATTCCCCTGAAACTGTCGGAAGCCATGACATTAATAAGTTTCATCATTAATGAAACCTCGTTAAGGCGTGCAGGCACAATCAGGGAGACCCTGTTGTGAATCGTACTGTCTGCTCTCCCGGCCACACCCCGCCTCTCAGAGCTGATTTCCAGCCAAGAGATGACGCTTTACCCTTATTGGGTACTATCCTGAAATTCAGTACAAACCAGCAAGTGCCAACGTAGCGTTTACTCTAAAAATAGAATGAAACTTTATTCTTGTACAGGAATCTTTCCCCACTCGTCCTGCCCGTTTTCATATACCCCCAATAGCCATCAAAAGAATATTTGATAATTTTTGTTTATCCCCATGTTACCAACATTAGAAATATAGCCTTAAGTAAAAGAAACTATTTAATTAAAGCAAATTAAACTCTATTCCTTTAATTGCATATAAAACGGCCTGACAAAATGAATAATTACCATAATATTATCCCCTTATAATTATAGTACAAGCTCATTTTGAATGGCATACCTCGCAATATCTACATTGCTTGTAAAATTCATTTTATCCTTAATCCTGGAACGATAGGTGTGAATGGTGTGAAAACTGAGTGAAAGTTCCGATGCAATCTCATGTACATTTTTACCTGATGCGATGAGACACATAATTTCAAATTCCCGGTCAGAAAGGTGATCATGCTGATTGTGATTCTTCTTGTTGAGCTGACAAACCAGTTGCTCAGCCACCTCAGGGGTGATGAAGCGCCGCTTCTCCACTGCTATTTTCCTAACGGCAGCAACCAGCATTTCCGGCGTGCTGGATTTGCATACATATCCTTTGGCACCCGCTTTGAGAACTCTGACTGCATACTTTTCTTCCGGATAGGTGCTAAAAATTAACACACCCAAATAGGGATAGCTGGAAGAGATATCCCGGACAAGATGGGTCCAACTCCTGCCTTTCATAGTGATATCCAAGATCAGCACTTCCGATGGAGTCTCCTTTAATATTCTCATGATGTCATCTTCCACACCCGCCTCTGAGACAACGTTCATATCAATTTCATCATTCAGAACTTTTTTAATCCCTTCCCGCATCAAAGGATGGTCATCAGCAATAGTGACACGAATCATAGAAACCCTCTGATCATTTTTGTCAAGCCTTTCAATACTCTTTCTATTTTGGCAACAGCCGGAGTTGGCGGCTTCCGGTTACTCTTCTTGTATTTTATATCGCAGATCGACACCCCGCCTCTTCAACAGAACGGTTGCTGACAGACGGGTGCAATCTCTGCTACGTAAATGCATCCAATCTCTGTTTGTTCCCGTTCCAGGTTGAAGCTCCTCTCCTTCCAAAGGCGTAAAGAAGCACTCTCCCCGGCCGAACTTTTTAGAGTTAGCGAAGTAAAATCGATTCGATCCTTTAGAGAGAGAAGGAGCTAACATCCAGTCCCTGATAATGAAAATCTGACAGAACGCCATGCCTTATAAAAAATTAAGTGAGTTACCCGATTCAGTTACTGACAATGTTCCAAAACATGCTCAGGAAATTTACATGGAAGCGTATAACAGCGCATGGGAGCAGTATAAAGATCCGGAAGATCGCCGAGACGACTCTACGCGCGAAGAGACTTCACACAAAGTTGCCTGGAATGCTGTGAAGCAGAAGTATGAGAAGAAGGAGGGTACGTGGAAACGAAAAAAATCATAA
>Ga0209487_1004375_pt1 | contig 10870 bp, 7 predicted proteins | sample Poulit2012_FD_187524 | JGI IMG/M metagenome (GOLD analysis project Ga0209487, IMG submission 187524) | Agricultural soil microbial communities from Georgia to study Nitrogen management - Poultry litter 2012 (SPAdes) (version 2) | ecosystem: Environmental > Terrestrial > Soil > Agricultural land... | reverse complement strand
TGCTGGCCGACAGCCTGGCGCTGCTGCGGGCGGCGGGACTCGATATCGAGCTCGCAGACGATGAGCGCACGATGCGGCACGAGAACGCAGACGTACGGGTCATCCTGATGCGTAACGCGGACGTGCCCACCTACGTCGAGCTGGGCGTCGCGGACGCTGGCGTCGTCGGCAAGGACGTGCTGCTCGAGTCAGGCGCTGACGTGTTCGAGCCGGTCGACCTGCAGATCGCCCGCTGCCGCCTGTCACTGATCCGGCCGCGTGGTGAGCAGCACCCGATCGCTCGGGTGGCCAGCAAGTACCCGCGGCTGGCGTCCCGCTGGCTGCAGTCCCAGGGGCTGCCGGCTGAGGTGATCCGGCTGGCCGGCAACGTCGAACTCGCCTGCCTGACCGGCCTGGCTGACGCCGTGGTCGACCTGGTCGAATCAGGCTCGACGCTGCGGGCGAATGACCTGGTGGAGACTCAGACGATAATGGAGTCCAGCGCCCGGTTCGTGATCAACCGTGCCTCGCTGAAGCTGAAGAGTGACGTGCTCAGGCCGCTCATAGCTGAACTGCGCCAGCTGAGCAGCGCCAGCGCGGGAGCCGCGCCGGCTGACCCGGTGCGCTAGTTCAGAGCGGGGCGCCCTGCAGTTCCAGCGGTACTTCCTGCTCGGGCTCGCGGTCTGAGCTGCGCCGGAACGAGCGCACAGCGGCGAGCAGCCCGGCGAAGGAGAGCACGGCCGCGACCAGGAACGCTGCTCCCGGCACGGGTGCAGTCCGCTCCGGCGCCGTGAAGTAAGCGAACAGCTGCGTGCCGAGCAGAGGGCCGATCACGCCGGTCAGGCTGGCGATGCTGGCCAGCGCACCGAGCACCGTGCCCTGTTCGCGGGCGCTGACGCTGCGTGACACCAGCCCCTGGATCGCGGGGCCGGCGATGCCGGCAAGGCTGCCGACGACCATCGCCGCGTACAGCATCCACTCCTGGCTGACCAGGCCGTATGCGGTCATGGTGATCGTGCTGATGAGCATGCCGGTGATGATGGCCCGTCGTTCCCCGAGCTTAGGCAGCAGCACCCTGATCAGGCCGCCCTGGACGAGCGCGGTCAGCAGGCCGAGAACGGTCAGCGAGAAGCCGTTCTGCAGCGGGCCCCAGTCGAAGCGGTAGCCGGTGAACAGCACCCAGGTGCTCTGCAGCATGTTCTGCGCCAGGTAGGTGCAGATCAGGGTGAAGGTCAGGCCCAGCACGACCGGGTAACGGGCCAGGGTGCCGAAGGCACGCAGCGGGTTCAGCTGCGCGGGGCTGAACTGCTGGCGGTTCTCGTCCTTGAGTGACTCGGGCAGCACGAAGTAGCCGTACAGCCAGTTGACCAGCGCGATCACCGCGGCCGCGTAGAACGGCAGGCGCAGGTTGATGTTGCCGAGGAAGCCGCCCATGGCGGGACCGATGATGAAGCCGATGCCGAACACCGCTCCGATCAGGCCGAAATTCTTGGCCCGGTCTTCAGGCCGGGTCACGTCAGCGATGTAGGCGTTGGCTACCGTCAGGTTGGCGCCGGTGATGCCGGCCAGTACCCGGCCGAGGAACAGCAGGCCCAGCGTGGGTGCAAGCGCCATCAGCAGGTAATCGAGACCCGCGCCGAGCAGCGACACCAGCAGCACGGGCCGGCGGCCGAAACGGTCGGACAGCGCACCGAGGATCGGAGCGAACAGGAACTGCATCGCCGCGTACACCGCGATGAAGATGCCGTAGACGCTTGAGCCCTGGCTGATCTCACCGCCGGTCATCTCCACGATCAGCTCCGGCAGTATCGGCACGATCAGTCCGATGCCCAGCACGTCGATGAGGATGGTCACGAGTATGAACGGTATGGCTGCCTGTCTGCGTGTCATTGCATTGTCTCCGGGGGCCAGTGATGCTGGCAGAGGCGCATCATACTGCTGTAGCCCCGTCGGCACGTCATCCGAAAGTACGTAAGTGGTACCAGGCGCTATGATGCGCACCATGACCGAATGGCTGGAGACCGCGCGGGCGGAACTGAACAGGCTGGAACTGCCCGGCTGGCTCATCTATGACTTCCGGGGGCTGAACCGCATCGCCGGCCGGTTCCTGAGACTCGGACCGGGCATGCTTACCCGGCGGGTGTTCCTGTTCGTACCGGCCGAGGGCCGGCCGACCCTGCTGGTGCATGCGATCGAGCGGGGTTCACTGCCTGCCGATCTGCCTGTTGACGTGCGCAGTTACTCGAGCCACGGCAGCCTGCGCAGTGAACTGCAGCAGCTGCTGCCCCAGGGGCGGGTCGCCCTCGAGTACTCGCCCGAGAACGCCATCCCTTACCTGTCGTTCGTCGATGGCGGCACGCTCGAGCTGCTGCGCTCACTCGGCGTGGAGCCGGTCAGTTCCGGCGAGCTGCTGCAGGCGTTCAGCGCCTGGGATGACGCGCAGGCCGAGGCGCACCGCCAGGCGGCCCGGCACCTGCTTACCGCCAAGGACGAGGCGTTCGCGTGGATCGACGCCCGGCTGCGTGCGGGTAACGAGGTGCGGGAGGCGCAGGTGCAGGACGTCATCAGCGCCTACTTTGACGCCCACGGGCTCGAGTACGGCCACGCGGCCATCGTCGGTTTCGCGGACAACGCCAGTGACCCGCATTACGCACCGCAGCACGGTTCGGACCGGGCCCTCGCTCGCGGCGACTGCATCCTGATCGACCTGTTCTGCAAGCTGCCGGGCGAAAACAACCCGTACGCCGACATCACCTGGTGCGGCAGTTACGGCGAGCCGGCTGCCGAGCACGCGCGGCTGTTCGAGGTGGCTGTCACCGCCCGGGACCTGGGCGTGAAGTTCATCCGTGACAGCGTCGCCCGCGGTGAGTACCCCCGCGGCTGCGATGTGGATGACGTCGTGCGCGGCCATATCGAAGCGCACGGCTACGGTGCGCACTTCACCCACCGGACCGGCCACAGCATCGGCCTGAGTGCGCCCCATGGTGAGGCCGCCCACCTCGACAACTTCGAGACTCACGACACCAGGCGGCTGCTGCCGGGTCTGGCGGTCACCATCGAGCCGGGTATCTACCCGGGACCTTATGGGGTCCGCACGGAGATCAACCTGCTGATGCGTGAAACCGGTCCCGAGGTCACCACTGAGAAGCAGTACGAGCTGATCCGGGTCGGGCTGTAGCATGGCGCTGCCGCTCGTGGTGCTGGGCGATTTCGCCTGGGATGTGCTGATCCGCACCAACACCCGGCTTCTGCCGGGCGGCGACACCTACGGTGAAGTGCAGTTGATGCCGGGCGGCTCGGCGGCGAACGTCGCGGTGTGGGCGCAGCGCTGCGGCCTGAAGACCGGTTTCATCGGCAAGATCGGACTGGACCGCATGGGCGAGCTGGCCCGCGACGACCTGAACGCCGAGCAGGTGCAGTCGTGGCTGCTGCACTCAGACGCGCAGCTGACCGGCAGTGTCGCAGTGTTCGTCGATGAGACCGGCGAACGCTCGATGGTATCCGGTCGGGGTGCCGACCATTTTCTGCTGCCTTCGGAGCTGCCCCGCCAGGTGATCAGTGAAGCCGGCTGTCTGCACCTGACCGCCTGGTCGTTCTTCACTGATCCGCCGCGCGCAGCGGCCCGCGAAGCGGCGCGCATCGCCAGGCAGGCGGGCGTGCCCATCTCGTTCGACCCGGCCTCGTTCCAGATGATCCATGAGGCGGGCCTCAACGCGTTCCTGAAAGGGACCGCTGACCTGGGCATCAGCGTGCTGCTGCCCAACTACGAGGAAGGGAACGTGCTGACCGGAGAGACGGAGCCCGAGGCGATCGCGGCCCGGCTCGCCGAGCTGTACCCGGGAGCCCTGATCATGCTGAAGCTGGATGCGAACGGTGCGCTGGTGCACCAGGCTGGCGAATCGACGCGCATCCCGCCCGCGCCCGGCCAGCTGGTCGATGCCACCGGCGCCGGTGACGCCTTCGCTGGGGCCTTCCTGTCGCGCTACCTCACCGGCAGCAGCGCGGTCGAGGCGGCCTCGTTCGCGACCCGCATCTCCGCCTGGGTTATACAGCGCCTGGGCGCCCGGCCCCGGGGCGACTTCAGCCGCCTGCTCTGAAAGTTCAGTCGCGGCCGAGGATGGCGAGAGCCAGGTCGGGACGGTCAGTGATTATGCCGCCTGCGCCCAGGTCGAGCAGCGCCTGCATCTGCGCTTCGTCATTGATCGTCCAGACGTCAAGCTGCACGTTCCGTTCTTTCAGTCCGCGTACGAATGGCCTGGTGATGACCGGGATGCTGCCCTGGCTGACCGGCACCTGGAACGCGTCAGCTGCGGGGCGGGTGGCCCGGCCCAGGCCAAGCAGGTTCAGGATCAGGAAGTCGCGAACCTCATCCGGGCCGGCGCTGGTGGCGACTTCCGGGCACAGGCGCCGGAACTCCTCCAGGTTGCGCTGGATGAAGCTGGCGACCAGTACGGTCCGTTCACGGCCGGTTTCACGGAGCAGGTCGCAGGTCGCTTCGGGCACGCGGGGGTCGTCCGCCTTCATGTCGATGTTGACGCCGACATCAGGGAACGCTTCGAGCACCTCGCGCAGCGTCGGCACGACCAGGCCTTCACCACGGTACGGGTGATCACCGTCCGGGCCGGCCCAGTTGGCGGCGGCATCCAGTTGCTGCAGTTCACTTAACGTGAACGAGTCGACGCGTCCGCTGCCGTCGGTGGTGCGGTCGACCGTGTCGTCGTGGATGACGACGATGACACCGTCGGAAGTGATCTGGCTGTCCAGTTCCAGCACATCCACGCCCAGGTCATACGAGCCCCGGAAGGCCAGCATGGTGTTGCCGGGCCACAGGTGATCGGCACCCGCGTGGGCGTGTACGTGCGGCGCTGGCGGCAGGAACTCCGTGAAGTAAGGGTGGCCGGGGCGGCGTTCTCCGAACGCCCAGGCTACCAGGTAGCCGCTGACCACGATGATCAGAACGGCGATCAGTACCCGTGGCCAGCGGGGTCGTCTGTTGCTGCGCCTGTCAGTCACTCAGGCGATTGTCGCACACGCTGCTCAGGGCAGGACGGTGGCGGGCAGGAAGTTCTTGATGGCGGTGTTCATGATGACCATGTATGCCTCCTCATCCGCGCTGGCAGCGGTTGTCGTCAGTGTCCGGACGGCCTGGAACAGCTCCGCTTCGAACCCGGTTTCCAGCTCAGCGATGAGGCTGGCAGGCAGCGTCAGGCTGCCGCTGTCCGGTGCGGCGCAGCCGAACACCTGTTCGGGGTCGGTGACGTCACCCAGGTGCAGCAGGAACAGCACGCCATTGCTGACATCTGCGCCTGTCGTCTGTGGCGCCCATTCGATCGTGGTGTCAGCCCGGACGCTCTTGCTGCTGGCCAGTGCGCCCTGCAAGGCCACTGGTTCAGCCTGCGGCGGTGTTGCTGCGCCGGTGAACTGAGGGAACTCGGCACCCGGAACGTCGAGCAGAAGACCCCCTGCGGGCCGGGTGGCAGGAGTCGACATGTACAGGCCGTCGGCTGTCCTGTCGATGGTGTGCTGGATGTCCCCTGCTGCGTTCCTGAGCGTCAGCTCGCTGCCCGCGTCTATGAGGGTCACCTCACCTTCGACGGGGAAATCCACTTCCGGTTCCGTCTCATAGTCGGGCAGCAGGTAGCACTGTGGCTCCGTGAGCTCCACGAAACCTGACCACAGTTCTTCCGGAGTGCGCTCCTCGGTCTCGTAGAAAGCGGCCAGCACACCGTTGCCGGTCGGCCAGTCATCCACCGGCACGCCTGGTGGCGGCGCCGGGAAATCATCGATGTAGGTGATGTTGACCAGACCCAGTTTCGAGACCAGGGCAGCAGGTGGCTGGGTTCCGTCCCCGCCGTTGCCCCCGTCCCCGCCGTTACCGCCGTTACCGTTATCGCCCCCGTTACCGCCGTCTCCACCCGGCGGACTGCCGTCATCGGTATTTCCACCCCCATCTGGGGGTCCGTCACCACCGCCATTGCTGCCCGTGCCGCAGGCAGTGAGCAGGAAGAGGAGGGCAGCCCCCACCATCACTATTCGTAACCAGCTTCTGTACATTTCAGACCTCCTGTCTGTGGATAGAGCTGTGAATAGTTGCGCGGAGTGTAGCAGATGAAGACCAGGTTGCCCTGGATTCACCAGGATGTTCGCAGTGCGGTGGCGGAACTGTGCGGCTTTAAGGGTGGTTAATGGTCAGTAATAGGAAAGGGCCACGGACGATAATCCGTGGCCCGGTTCGCCTTCAGGAAGTCAGTGAGTGCTCAGTCGGCAGCGACAGCCTTCTCAGGCATGCCGGCCAGCACTTCCTCAGCCGTGGCCGGGCGGTTGTCCACCAGGGTGGTGGTACGGCCGCGCAGCGACTCATCGTAACCGTCACCGTTGTTGCCGAGGTTGGCCAGGCGGCGCTGGTCTTCGTCGGTGAGCTGACGGCCGGCGAGCGGCGGCAGGTGGCGGACGTCCTCGACGCTCATGTTCAGGCCTTCAGCGACCCGCTTGCCGTAATCGTCGTGGATCAGGAAGAAGTGCCACAGCATGCGCTCCTGCACGTCGCGCTCGGCCTGGCTCAGGTTGTCGATCATGTTGAACACCAGATCGTCGCGTTCCCAGTCCAGCATGCCCATGAAGCGTTCGCGCGCCTGGAAGTAGTCGTTCTGACGCTCGAGGTCCTCACGTACCTGGCGGCCGGTGTGGACGGGGCCCTTGTACGGTTCCTCGCGCTCGGACTCCTGGAGCCCGCCGTGCAGGTTGGGTTCGTAGTTCACGTGCGGGTTCTGGCCGGGAGCCAGGTCGGTGCCGTAAGACATCTGTCCGCCGCGCTGGTTGGTGGCGACCTTCGCGTTCTTCGGGCGGTTCACCGGCAGCTGCAGGTAGTTGGAGCCGACCCGGTAACGCTGGGTGTCGGAGTACGAGAAGGTACGGCCGACCAGCATCTTGTCCTCGGAGAACTCCAGGCCGTCCACCAGCACGCCGGTGCCCATGGCGATCTGCTCGTTCTCGTTGTGGTGGTCCTCGATGTTGCGGTTGAGGGTCATCACGCCGACGTGTCTCAGTGGGAACTGGTCTTCCGGCCAGATCTTGGTGTCGTCCAGCGGATCCCAGTCCAGCTCGGGGTGCTCGTGGTCGTCCATGATCTGCACATACAGGTCCCACTGCGGGTAATCACCGCGTTCGATCGCCTCGTACAGGTCCTTGGACGCGGAGCCCAGGTCCTTGCCCTGCACCTTCTCGGCTTCGGCAGCGGTCAGGCTGGCCACGCCCTGGCGCGGATGCCAGTGGTACTTCACCAGCACGGAATCGCCGTCTGAGTTCACCATGCGGTAAGTGTTGACGCCGAAGCCTTCCTGGTGGCGGTAGCTGGCCGGGATGCCGCGCGGGCTGAACAGGTGGGTCAGCATGTGCATCGATTCCGGGCTCTGGCTCATGAAATCGAAGATGCGGTTCGGTTCCTGGCGGAACGTTACCGGGTCCGGCTTCAGTGCATGAATGACGTCAGGGAACTTGATGGCGTCACGGATGAAGAACACCGGGATGTTGTTGCCGACCAGGTCCCAGTTGCCGTCCTCGGTGTAGAACTTCACCGCGAAACCGCGCGGGTCACGGGCGACCTCGCTGCTGTCGCGGCCGCCGATCACGGTCGAGAAGCGGATGGCGATGTCGGTCTTCTTGCCCGCTTCCTGGAAAAGTTTGGCGCGGGTGTACTTGCTGGCGGGTTCGTCGCCGATCTTGCCGGTCGCCTCGAACTCACCGTAGGCGACGAAACCGCGGGCGTGGACGACACGCTCGGGGACACGCTCCCGGTCGAAGTGACTGATCTTCTCGAGGAACTGGTAGTTCTCAAGCGTAGCGGGGCCGCGGGAACCAACGGTGCGCTGCTGCTGGTTGTTGGTTACCGGATGACCCTGTCTGGTCGTAAGTGTCTTCTTCTGATCGTTGCTGTCGTCCACGATTAGTGCTCCTTTTCCTGGGTTGTAAGGCTGGCAGTCGCCTTGAGTCGGCAACCGGTTACAGCTGGCATTATAACTTGGAACCGTTCCGATTAATGTCCCTGGAAGGCAGCCACCGTCAGCCGGGCCCAGGCTGTACAATGGCCGAACAATGGCAGACGGAGACCCCACCACACAGGTGGTGCTGGTGGATGGCGTGCGGACGCCGTTCCGCCGCGCCGGCACTGATTATCTCGACCTGATCAGCTACGACCTGGCGCGCACGGTGCTGGCGGCCCTGCCCGGCCGCAGCGGCCTTGATCCGCGGGACATCAGCCAGGTGGTCATGGGCAGCGTCGTGCAGAACCCCGCCACCAGCAACGTGGCCCGCGACGCGGCACTGGCCGCCGGCTACCCGCAGGACGTGCCGGCCCACACGGTCACCCTGGCCTGCATCTCCGCCAACCGGGCGATCGCCGACGCCGCGCTGGGACTCCGTAACGGCGACGGTGACTTCGCGGTCGCAGGCGGAGTCGAGGTCCTCTCGGACGTGCCGCCGGTGTTCGGCAAGAAGATGCGCGCCAGGCTGTTCGAGGCGCGCAAGAGCAAGGGTGTCAGCCAGTTCCTGGGTCACCTGCGCGGCCTGAAACTGAAGGAGCTGCTGCCGGCAGCACCAGCGATCGCCGAGTACACGACCGGTGAATCGATGGGCTACAGCGCTGACCGGCTCGCCGCCCGTTTCGATGTCAGCCGGCTGGAGCAGGACAGTTACGCGCTGCGGGCCCACACCCTGGCGGCCGCGGCTCATGAGGCCGGGCACCTGGCGGCCGAGGTCACCCCGGTGTCACTGCCGCCCGATTTCACGCTGCTTGATAAGGACAACACCTTCCGGACCGATACCAGCCTCGAGGCACTGCAGAAACTGAAACCGTCGTTCGTGAAACCGTTCGGCACGGTCACCGCCGGCAACGCCAGTCCCCTCACTGACGGGGCCGCTGCCGTGCTGCTGGCCCGCAAGGAGGTCGCCCGTGCGCACGGCCTGCCGCTGAAAGCGACGGTGCGTGACTGGGTGTTCACCGCCCAGGACCCGGGTGATGAGCTGCTGCTCGGCCCTGCCTTCGCTGTACCGAAGCTGCTGCAGCGGCACGGCATCCGCTGGGCTGACCTGGATGTGATCGAGATCCACGAGGCGTTCGCCGGCCAGGTGCTGGCGGTACTCAAGGCACTGTCTTCAGACAGTTTCGGGCGCGAACGCCTGGGACTCAGCGGCCGCTTCGCCGATCCGGGCCTGGAGCGCATCAACCTGTGGGGCGGCTCGATCTCGCTCGGCCATCCGTTCGGCGCGACCGGCGCGCGGCTGCTGACGACTGCGGCGAACCGGCTGGCGGCCGAGGACGGCCAGCTGGCCCTCGTCACCGCCTGCGCTGCGGGCGGGCAGGCGGTAGCGATGCTGCTGGAAAGGGTGGAAGCATGATCACGCTCGAGCACCGCGACGGTGTCAGCGTCATCTGGCTGGACACGCCCGGGCGCAAGGTCAACACGCTTGACATCCAGGCGCTGCGGGACATGCAGCAGGCGTTCGACGACATCCAGGCGGACAGCAGCAGCCGGGCCGTGGCGATCCTGTCGCGCAAGAAGGACAACTTCCTGGCCGGTGTCGACATCTCGCTGTTCACCAGCCTGCCGCTCGAGGAGCTGCGGAAAGTCACGCTCGAAGGCCAGACGTTCTTCAACCGCATCGAGAACTTCCCCAAACCCGTGCTCGCCGCGGTTCACGGCGGCTGCGCCGGCGGCGGCACCGAGCTGGTGCTCGCCTGCCACTACCGGCTGGCGACCCGGCATGAAGCCACCCACTTCGCGCTGCCGGAGGTACAGCTGGGACTGCTGCCCGGCCTGGGCGGAACCCAGCGGCTGCCACGGCTCGTCGGCCTGCAAAAGGGGCTTGAGCTGGTGCTGACCGGCCGTAAACTGTTCGCTTCTCAGGCTCGCAGGCTCGGCCTCGTTGACGCGCTGCACCACCCGGAAGGACTTCATGACGCGGCGATCGAGGCCGCGCGGGCACTGGCCACCGGATCATTGAGGCCTGTACAGCCGAAACAGCGCGGTGCCGCCTGGCTGATCGAGCGGCAACCCGTCAGCCAGTTCGTCTACCGTCAGGCCGCGGCGCAGGCGCTGAAACAGGGCCGGGGCAACTACCCGGCGCCGGGCCGCATCATCGAAGCCGTACGCATCGGCCGTGACAAAGGGCTGGCAGCCGGCCTGCAGGCCGAAGCGGAAGCGTTCAGCGAACTGGCGGCCAGCACCCAGGCACAGGCACTCATGCATGTGTTCTTCGCCCGCTCCGCCACCCGCCACAACCCGTTCAGCGGGCACGAGCGCGAAGTCGCCACAGTCGCGGTGCTGGGCGCCGGCCTGATGGGTTCAGGCATCGCCCAGGTAAGTGCCGCGACCGCCGGCCTGTCGGTACTGCTGAACGACCGCTCGCTTGAACTCGCGGGCAAAGGCCGGGGCGCCATCCACCGCGACCTGACCCGGCGCGTCGGCCGCGGCCTGACCGCGTTCGAACGCGACCGCATCTTCGAACGGATCCGGCTGTCCAGCTCGCTCAGCGACACTGCCGCTGCCGACCTCACCATCGAAGCGGTACCCGAGCAGCTGGAACTGAAGCAGTCGGTGCTCGCCCAGGTGGAAGCCGTCACCGGTGACGAGCACGTGTTCGCCAGCAACACCAGCTCGATCCCCATCAGCGAAATCGCCGCTGGTGCCAGCCGGCCCGGCAACGTAGTCGGCATGCACTACTTCTCGCCGGTGCAGAAGATGCCGCTGCTTGAGATCGTCCGGGCGCAAGCGACCAGCGAAGCTGCCCTGCAGACTGCCGTGGACGTCGGCCTCAGGCAGGGCAAGTGCGTGATCGTCGTGCAGGACCGGCCTGGTTTCTATGTCAACCGGGTGCTGGCGCCCTACATCAGCGA
>Ga0209487_1004374_pt1 | contig 10871 bp, 18 predicted proteins | sample Poulit2012_FD_187524 | JGI IMG/M metagenome (GOLD analysis project Ga0209487, IMG submission 187524) | Agricultural soil microbial communities from Georgia to study Nitrogen management - Poultry litter 2012 (SPAdes) (version 2) | ecosystem: Environmental > Terrestrial > Soil > Agricultural land... | reverse complement strand
AATTATGCCGCTCCATAAAGTCTGTATAACGCTTGACGATTTTTCTTTGAATATCGGCTTCTGTACATATGAAAAACCTGGCGTTTCTGATGTCAGCGGATTCAACGCGAACCATGACCCAAATCAAGCTGGGATAATCGAGGTCCTTTAGCTCACCAATAGTTTGTTGATTATTTGCAATAATGCTGTGCTCACACCATTTATCAATGGTTGAATGGACAAGTGAGCCACTAGTGCTGGCTTTAACTTGAACAGGAAATGATCTGAGCGTTTTTGAATGTACAGCAGCAACGTCGAACCGTGGTACGTTCCCAGAATACGGCGATGCGTAATAGCCAAAGGCTCCCATAACCGCCGACACCAGATGCTCCCCAATTTGGCCTGTCAGCTTAGTGTTAACTCCTGTTGCCATTTGATTTATCTTCCTTGTGCATAACGCCCGAGCTCACTTGCCACCGTGAAACATAGCGGAGCTGCGGTCAAGTGCAGCGATTTGTTAGCACTCATTATTATTGCCACATTCCCAGAACTACTGCTACCAGTGCGAGCAAGGATACAGCGAACGTAGCCATAACTCATGTGTGAGTGCGATTGATTACTGCCCAATCCGAACCGGTAATGCGGTATATCATTCCCTGTTCTTTGAATGGATCAATCCGTTCAGGCAGGCAGTCAGTGCCCAGCTGGCCTTTAGGCACTGCATTTTGTAAGACTTCGACCCAGCCACGCATTAAACAAGTGGATATAGCTTCGTCTTTCCCAGGAATATATGGGGCATTCTCAATGACCCATACGTTACCGGGCTGGAGCAAGCTAACAACTCGCTGGCCGACAAGTGACTTTAGGACTTGACATATACGCCGCTCTCGTTTGAATGTAGTCCATCTCATTGTGAGTGCTAACGCCGAAGCTCACCTGTCGCTATGGAGCGGAATAGCGGCAGGTGCAGCGTCTTGTTATACCCTGAACTGGCTCAGTAGTCATCAACTGTGAATCCGCCACCAGGATTGGGGTCTATTGTGCCAAATTCTCCCGTACCGTAATCGTAGGTGCCATACCCGCCATCACCACGTGGCGTGATTTCACCGAATGATCCCGTTCCATAGTCGTATGTATCGTAACCACCGCCCGATCTTGGTATAATTTTTCCAAAATTGCCTGAACCATAATCGTATGTATCGTAGCCACCACTGCTCTAGGTGTGATTTCACCAAAGTTTCCGGTGCCGTAGTTATAGGTGTCATAACCACCACCTGCTCGTGGTGTTATGACAGAAAACGCACCACTGTCGTAGTCATAGCAAGAATGCCCGCCATTGGCGGTTGGTGCGCATTCCGTTTACGCAAACACAGTGGACGATACGATGACTGCGAATGCTGAGATTAGATATTTCATAGCCTTCCTCCTAAGCGGATAACGACTCATGTTGAGGCGAGCCGAGGCGAAGCCGTCGCCTCGAACCTGATGTTAGGCGCAGATTGCATCCAAGGCTCACGTTACGCATGAGTGTAGCAACTCGGACAGCTCTCGGGGACTGGTCAGCATTGGCCAATGACCACCCTCAATAGTGTGAAACTGCCAATTAGTGCAACTCCTCAGCGCATCCACGGTGGCCTGCGCCCTTGATCCGGACAACCAGCCTTGATGGCCGATGAAGCTTGCAGAGACGCTTTCGAGGGGCGAGTTAAGTTCGGCCGGATCTGTAACCGTTGCTCCAGGGTGTGGCAGCTGCTTCGACAAAAAGAGCTTAACCTGAGCATCACTTAGGTGTGGTTGTGATGCCAGTTCTTCCGGCAGCGGAGCCGGCCAGTTCCCTTGATTCGACGCAATCGCGGCACATTCCTCTTGCACGTCGAGCCCCGAGGCTTCGAGGAGTGATCGGCCGGCTACAGGTAGGAATGCTTCAACGAAGATCGTATGATCGATGAGATCAGGATGTTGACTTGCAACTTGGCCCACGACGAAGCCGGAATAGCTATGGCCGACGAGCACCACAGAGGGAAGATCACGCGAGGCGATGTATGAACGGACGTCTTTGACGTGTGTCTTGAGACGCACCTCGCCCGAATCCGATTTTCCGTCTAGCCCGGCTAGTGTGAGCTGATGAGTTCCATGGCCCTTTTTACGGAGCTCCCGCGCGACCTCGTCCCACAGCCATCCGCCAGCCCAAGCACCCGGTACTAGTATAAATTTCATTACATGCTCCTTCTGGCTTGATGCCTGCGCCTAACGCCCAGCATCAGCGGCGACGCGAAGCGCCCGTCCGCTGCATGTTGTTGTTGGGCACCCATCTCATTCTCACCATCGTCTATCCTTCCGCTGTCACGAATCCCGCGAGCTTCTCTAAGGACGAGTTCAATCCTGCATCGTGGTCCTCTGGTCGGATACCGTCAGGTACGTTCTCGGCCCGGATCGTCACGAGCGTTCCTTCGTCCTGAGGCAGAAACGTTCAGATCATTCGCATGACGCCAGAGAATGAGGAGTCCTCGCTCTCGAAGTTGATCTCTTGCTCGATCTTTCACCCTCATCCAGCTTCGTCAGAGGCACCTCGACTTCGCCCGAGTCCTCTGATGTCTTGCCTCGTCTCTGCTGCGGTTCGGGGCGGGTAAGTGGCAGGCGATACGAGCCGCCTTCTCGGAAATCGAAATGCAACATCTTGCCCGACATAATTACGCGGAGGAAGCCAGCACTCCATCGCGCCCGGTTCTTCAAAGGCGCGATAGATGGACTTAGGGAGCGCTGAGATCAGCCGTGATGCTGAATCGATCCTTGGGGTCATAGTTCATCGCCTCCGTGTGGTCAAGCGATTTCAGGCTGCCGCCCAACGCTTGAAGTAACCGGCGACGAAAGCGCCTAGCGGTTTTGGCGTCCGGTTGACTGAATTGTTAGCCGTTTCGCCGCGATTTAAGCTCATGATACGCCCATGTTGCAGACTCAATATTGAAACGCATGTACAAGAAACTGCCCAGCACCCAAACGGGAGCAACCACGTATGCCCACCAAGGCGCGCCTGTATGCAACCGACTTGCGACGAATACGACCAACGCGACAACGGTCCCAGAATACAATCCGACAAATGCGAAGAAACTCGAACTGATCAATTCAGCGTACGGTGTAACTCGCTGACGAAACGATTCAGCTTCCGGCGCGTAACCCCGCCTGTTTGTGAAACTGTACACCACAGCTCTTGCGGCATTGACGATAGCTCGGCGACCTTTTGCCCCAAGCAGTGCCAATCCTGGCCACACGAAAGCCGCCGCAAACAGGAAAAAGAGAAGCGCGTTAATAGCTGGCTCGTATGGCGTTCCCTGTAACTGATCAACAACGTATTTAACGAATTCCAACTGATCCATATCGAGCTCCATTCAAACGGCTAACTAAGTAAATCTTGAGTAATATGTTCGTGCAGTGAATACATGAACAGTTCGCTGAACAACCTGTGGGCGCGGCGTTTGCAATGGCAGCAGCGTACTGAATCTGCTGTTTTGTTCGAGAATATTTTATGGTGCTATCTTGCATTCTTGCTGGGTAGACCGCGGATTTACCATACGTTGCAGGATTCAGTTTCAATTTCGCCTGCTCATCGCCCAGCTTGATATTTGCACAAATTTATTCGGGGCGCAACTCATGGGCGAGAAGTTGCTGGATCGGATGCACCGGTTAGTTCTGGCGAAGCACTATAGTCATCGAACCGCGCAAGCTCATGTTCAGTGGGCGCAGCTGTTCATTCTTTTTCATGATCGACAGCATCCGCGCGAGATGGACAAAGCAGAAGTGGAGACGTTTCTCACGTTTCTGGCCGTTGATCGCCATGTGGCGGTTGCGACCCGGAACCAGTCCCTGAACGGGTTTTTTTCTGTACCGGGAGGTTCTGGAAATAGAGCTGCCCTGGCTTGAAGCTGTGGTGTGCGCGCAGCCAGGCATCGCGTTGAACGCGGGGCGCCCTGGAAGGATCCGCCTGCCTGGCGGCGTGCTCACGGTAGGTCGACGGAGCGATCTGCAGCACCCTGCAGATCGGCTCGACTCCGTATGCATGACGATGCTCATCAATGAATGACTTCTTCACCTGGATCGGCGGACGAGCTCCGTCCGGGCAAAATAGGCGATGGCTTTGCGCAGGATCTCGTTGGCCTGCCGCACCTCGCGCTTGAGCCTCATGATCTCTTCGCGCTCTTCCGTGGTGGCCATGACTTCAGGCCCAGATCGCGCTTGGGCTGGCGGAGTCAGTTGAGAAGTGTCTGGCCAGCTCAGCCGAGCTTCTGGGAAATTGAACTGATCGCAGACCGCTGGGAGCTGTACTGATGCTGACGCTGCTGATCCAGCACCATCCTAACTGCTCGTTCCTTGACCACAGGCCAATATCTCGATGACTTCTTGTTGGTAGTGTTCATGGCTCCACTCTCTCAAAGGTTGGAGTCTCCGGGAAAGTCGGGACGGTTCAGACGGCCAACATCCTCAACAAGCTGCTCAAGCGCATGCAGCCCAGGGTTAAAGAGAGCCTGCAGGATATCTGGATGGCCGAATCACGTGCTCAGGCGCACAAGGTCTTTGAGCTGACGCTCAAGCGCTATCAGGCCAAGTTTCCCAAGGCAATGGAGTGTCTGGCCAAAGACAGAGAGGAAATGCTTGCTTTCTACGATTTCCCGGCTGCACACTGGGCGCACCTGAGAACCACCAACCCGATTGAATCAACCTTTGCCAGCGTTCGGCTGCGAACCAAAAAAGCCGCAACTGCGGCTCAAGAAACACGACCCTAGCGATGGTGTTCAAACTGCTTGTAAACGCTCAAAAGCGCTGGAGGTAATTCCGGAGCTTCAGGAAGTTGGAGCTGGTCATAACCAACGTCCAGTTTCAGAATGGAAAGCAGGTTATCGATCAATTAAACAGGAACGCCATTGAGCGCCATACACCAGATTTGCCAATAACTCCTCACCTACCGCTATGGAGCGTAGCTGGATAGCGGCCAGGGCCGTGACTTGTTGGGCGATTGCCTAAATTGGACGAACCCGATCGCCTTCGGCGGGGTCGGCAAATTCAAGGCGGCTTGGATTGTTAGCGACTTCTTCAACCGTTTCATTGGTCCCACCAAGAAGCGTTAAATACGGATCGTTCCGCCGATTTTTCCTTAATGTTATCGTTGGCTTCTCAAACTGATCGCTCTGGATGGTGGCAATCCGCTCTTGGACATGGGTCACTCTACCCGTACCTCGAACCAACTCCAAATTGCCAAGTGACTCCCCGTTTTCTGGATCAGCAACCTCGTCACCGATACCGTAGATCAGATAACGGTCGCCCTTAGAAACACCATCGATACGGCCTTTGTTAATCACAACAGAATAACCATCTATGATCTTTGCTACGGTTGCGAAGTACACAGTTGAACTATTCACTTCGGACATATGTAATCTACCCTAAATGCCTGAATTCCAGCGCCAGCGTGGAATTGCAGTTTTCACAATAATTGTTTTGAGAAATGCTGCATCGTTTTGTCTAATGCGTTTTGCTTCTTCTGCTTGTTGCGACTCAATATCTGTAATCAGTATCTGAACTTTCCCATCCTCCTGGATCGTAAACACGTGGCCAACACCGAACAGGACTTCGAAAGCATTCTCTTTTCGATAAATTGATACAAGCGAATCGTGGCTAAGCTGATTGGTTGCATCAAGCAGCAATATGCCAACTGCAGAGTCCCTATTCGAGGGAGGATCTAAACCTGCAATAACATTCGGCAAACTCGCTGTACTCATCTTGAACGAACGGATGCTCAAATCGATACAAGATGCCACTAGGATGAGCGTCACGACGGCAATTGGCATGAGGTATTTACAATTGGCATGAGGTATTTAACTGAGACAGCAGTTGTCGGATCAAGAACCCATAACGCAACCGAAATCCCGAAACCCAAGAGCACTGCCGGCCATCCAAGAGCCCTGCAGAAGGATTCGTAGACCTCTTCAACGTATGACTTATCCGTTTCCACGCATTCTTTCCGTCAACATTACAAATTTATATTTAGCGAGTGTCGTCCATCGTCAGAATTAAGCAGAGCCGTGAATCGGCGTCAGCTTGAATGAATTGTTAGGCGCGCTTCTTCCGTGCCTCTCGCATGAAACTAAGAAGACGACGCCATGAAAGTCCATTTTCGTAGCACTTGGCACGAAAATCGGCAAGACTATAAATATTGGCATTGTCAAATCCTCCTAACCTAGTGCGATGTACGTCCCACGACGACACAACAAGCGCTCGATCTAAGTTATGCCCCAAATCTCGTATTCTCCCTGCTGCTCTCCGGTCACGAAGCCTAGCGCGGATCAGGAGCAGCGCCATAACCATGTCCTTGATGTTGTGGAAGTTGACATTCAAAGGAAGGCATACGGCGCCTGCATATTGAACGAATATCAAGTTATCTTTAGGCAAGCATTCATCGTTGTTGAACTGCAGCCTGATGTAAAGAGCATCTTTCTGAGTCAGATGGTTCCTAGAGTTCCACAAAGTGTGTAGAGAGCCAATTTGCGAGTCATCAATCAAAAGACCCATTTCTCCAGCCAGGGAGTCAATGATTGGTTTTGTGATGTTATCAATGTCTCCGACCTTGTCGGTCTCTTGTCTTTGCGCGCCATGCAAATACCAGTGAAGCTCGAGATTGACTGGACCTGCACATATCCACTCAAAGGGTCGCAGCCGCTCATGAATTGCAGACCTTAGCTCATCTCGAGTTGCTTTTTGCGACTGAATACTCACAATACGGTCGAACTCAAGCCTTAACTCAAGACCAGCCGTCGCCAATTCTTCAACCTTGTAGCAGCTCTCGGCGTCGCAGTTGCTTGTATGCAGGGAGAATTTGACCATTGATCCTGAACGCCTAACGCCTAATCTCACCTGCCGCTATATAGCATCATTAAAATAGCAGTCAAGTGCAGCGCTCTGTTGGACGCTAAACGGCCCATCGAGTGTTATTTATAAATGTAACGTTTTCATACACAGGCTCCAGCGAACGATATCTTCCATTTTTTTCCGCAAATTCCTTTAAATGGCGATTGCAACCCACATCCCAGGAGACAACCTCTATGTCCCAACCTTTTTTTATTGATCGCTCAAGCTGCTTGATAAAGCCTTTGCCATTGAAATAACCACTTCCGTCACCAGTGAGAATGACCATTGTCTGCGGCTGTTCGATATCTAGCACACGATTTGCCATGTGCAAATGAATTATCTCGTCGACAGCAACTTCGCCGCCTGAGTCCGCACGCTCTTGTTTTTCAACCTCAATACCAAGCGTTACGAATCGCTGCCATAATGGGTCGTTGTTCGGTGGTACAGAGCCAGCGAGATATGCATAGCTAACATCTCTATCTTCACAAACAAAATCGAATAGCTTCTCGAAATGAATCCGAAAAGCCTCTTCGTTGCCTGGCTCTCGAGAACTGCATACGTTGCGCCCGACCAACCAGATATTAGAATTATCCCAAAAGATATTTAAAGACATATACGCTCCTAAATTTCTCCCAACTAATAATTCTTGAGCAATATGTTCGTATAGTGAATACATGAACAGTTCGCTAAATGACCTCTGGGCGCGGCGTATGAAGTGGCGCGAATGTACTGAATCTGCTGTTTTGTTCGAGAATATTTTATGGCACTACTTTACACTCTTGCTGGATAGCCCGCGGATTTCCTACACGTTTCTAAGGTTCAGTTTCAATTTCGCCGCCTTCGCCCAGCTAGATACTTGCACAAACTTAGCCGGGGTGCAACTCATGGACGAGAAGTTGCTGGATCGTATGCGCTGGTTGGTTCTGGCGAAGCACTGTAGCTATCGAACCGTGAAAGCTTATATTCATCGTGCCCGGCAGTACATTCTGCTTCATGATCTGCGGCATCCGCGTGCCATGGGTATGGCGGAAGTGGAGACGTTTCGCACGTATCTGACCGTTGATTGCCACCTGGTGCTGCCACCCATAATCAGGCCCTAAGCGTGATTCTTTATCTGTACCGGAAGGTTCATGCCCTGGCTTGATGATGTGGTGCGCACGAAGTGCCCCAAGCGCATGCCATTAGCATCGAGCACCGACGAAGTGCGAACGGTTCAAGCCCACCTCGGGCCACCGCATGATCCTGTTGTCTTGGTGCTGTACGAGTTCGAGCTGCTTGTTGGCGAGTCAGTTCGGCAGCGTATTAAGGGCGTGGATTTCAGTTGCCGCTCAATTGTCGTTCGCGACGGCAAGAGCAACACGGATGGCATCACCGTTTCGGCAACTGGACAATCCCTGCGCTGCGGGTTCAGATGGATCGGGCGGGCCGTAGCGGCCGATGACGCGTCCCGCCGCCGGGCGGCGTTGTTCTACCCATGCGCTGGTAAGCAAATACCCGAACGTCTGGTTCGAGCCGGGCTGGCAGCAGGTATTCCCGGCGCGGCGGTTTTCTGCGGTTCCCTTGATGCTCTTATCATAAATTGAACACAGCGCGGCGAAGAACGGGACGTACTTTAACGATTGTTACGCTGGGACTTAGAAATACCTCAACTGGCCATCTTGAAAAAAATATTCGAACCCCCAGCTTCTGATGAGTGCATGAAGTACGGAAAGATCCTGAAACTCCAAACTACCATTATCATCCATTAGGACCCCGTATGCTCCTACTAGAACATAACCTTTATTATAGCTGACAATGTGTAGAAAGCAGCGGCTACCGGTTTGCCTAGCAAGATCCTCAAACTTTTCATTATCAACTGCAATCGTCTTTTCTAATTCCTCTATATAAATCATAATCACTGCTGTCCCATAAACTTTCATATCAACACCAAGGCTTGCTGCGGACTTAGTAGCTTGGGTTTGGGTGAGCGAGCATCAAACAGCTCCATCATGGGCCTTCGTTCGAACAGGTTGAGCTGAAGCAGCTGAAGTATCTGCTGCATGCTTCGTCTGGAACGGCTCATGAACTTCAGGTAGGCCAGCAGAAGATAGACACACATCGCAACCCAGATCTGAGTCAGCACGGCATTCCTGGAAGTGCCCAGAAAGGTCTTGATCTTGAGGTTCTGCTTGATCCATTTGAAAAATAGCTCAATCTGCCAGCGTGACTTGTAGATGGCGGCAATGGTGGCTGCAGCAAGCTTGAAATTATTGGTCAGGAATACTTATTTCCTGCCAGTTTCCGGGTCGCGATACCCCACACGGCGCAAAGGAATCAGACAGTTTTTCCCCTTAGCACCAGTTAGCCTAATGGTTTAATCACAGGTCAAACCATGCCCTGGTTTGACTTTTCTGCGTTCAATGACACAATGCCTGGCATTGCACTTCAGTCGAGTGACAAAGAAAACTCCTTGATCATTCAGTTGGTTATACTAGGTGTAGTCGGTATATCCGCGATCAAAGGCAACAATCGATCCGTTTGGCAACGACAGCATGCGGCCTGTGGTGACATCATGGCTGTTGCCGTCAGTGACTGACAAAAAAGTCGGCAGCATGCCCGCGTGATCTAATCCGACATGCAGCTTGATCGCCCCCTTGGCCTGTCGAAACCTCACCCAAGGAAACATCGAAAGACATACGTCAATGGTCGATGAGTCCAAATAGAACAGCTTGTTTTTGAACTTAAAGCCATGACCAGGTGCCTGTTGCTGACAGCGATTGAGAAGATTGAAAAAGAGCGCTTCATACAGGGTCCAGGGCTGATTCTCATTCACACGAGCCAGGCTGGAGCGGCTGACCAGCCCCACGCCCAGGTGATAGAGCTTGCTCGATTGGGCGGCAAGATTGCTCAACAGATCTCGCAGGCTTGAACGGCCGGTCAACTGAGCGCTGGCCATGGCCACAAACTGTGCCCACCGAGTCATCTTGCGCAGTTTTCGGCCCTTGTGGTGCTTTTGCGCCAATGCCTCGAATTCATGTCTCGGCAACAATTTGAGCATTTGAGCCAGCACAGTGTTAGAATGAGCCATGGCCTGATTTCTCCTGTTTGTTCAGTTGTTTATGGACAATTCAATTGTAACAAACAGGTTGAGATCAGGCCTTCTTATTCAGCTGTTTATGGGACAGCAGTGAATCATAATAATAAAATCCTATAACTTCTTGACTATTTATTTGTTTGCAAATTATTTAAAAATTAAACGAAGTTTCTACCGACATCCTAGATATCAGATATAGCCATAGGACTACTGAAGCTGTCATGCGAGTTATTGTCAAATCTGGTGTATGGCGCTCAAGCGATGTTCCTGTTTGATTGATCGATAACCTGCTTTCCATCCTGGAACTGGACTGAACCGTCCCGACCTTCCCGGAGGCTCTGACCTGTGAGAAATGCCTTTATTGGCAGGCGCCGCTGACAGGGCGTTCAAGAACGCCTGCCGCACTGGTTGATTGGGCAGGTTGTAACCGAGTGCCTGTGGAGTCTGTACGCTGATCTACGCCGTCAAATACAATCAGCCTTCCCAAGTCGGGATGCAGGCGATATCACCGACCCGGGCCGGACTGGTATCGCCAGGGTAAAGTGTCGATCAAACAGGTTGTCATCCAGCGGCCGCCAGGGATGGCTTTGGTCGCTCGCAGCTGCAACTTGAAGGATCGGCCTTTGCGTCTTCCGCGCAAGCCTTCCTCGAGAACGCAATTATTTTTATCTTAAAGCCGCCACTTTTGGAATGTCTTCCCAGCGGGTGGTATAGGCCGGAGTGCGGTGGGCGGACTGGCTGCGCCACTGCGTGCTGAGATGCTCTGCCGCAAAGCCCACCGTGCCGCGGCCCATGGTCCGGTTGATGTCGTCCAGGGTGCGCATCAGTGCCTTTGATGCCGGGTTTTGGGGCCCGGCCAGCAGGTCGCTTTGCTGGTGGGCTGCGGCCGACAGTTCCAGCAGCATGACGCCGGCGCGCTTGTATT
>Ga0209487_1004373_pt1 | contig 10871 bp, 12 predicted proteins | sample Poulit2012_FD_187524 | JGI IMG/M metagenome (GOLD analysis project Ga0209487, IMG submission 187524) | Agricultural soil microbial communities from Georgia to study Nitrogen management - Poultry litter 2012 (SPAdes) (version 2) | ecosystem: Environmental > Terrestrial > Soil > Agricultural land... | reverse complement strand
AGTACCAACTCGTATTCGTTGTGTGGTTATAGTGCTTTACCAAATGTGGCCATTTCGTATCAACCGTGTGGGTCTTATCATACTCCCCAATCTCACCGTCTCTCCGGATCAGCTTGTCGCCGGGCTTGCATTGCCTCAAATCAACCATTTTTTTCCTCCAGTCATTGTGTGTAGTCACACTACCACCTTGCCCCGCCCTCTGTCCAGCTTTTTATGCCTGAACTGCCACGCGGCCATCGCCGCGTCTCGCTCGTGCTGATTGCAGCGCAGCGCCCAACCCGTCAGCTCCGCAAATCGCGCCCGGTCGAGCTTAGCGCCCTTTTGCAGCGGGCTGACCGATATCAGGTCCGCTCCTGCCGCCTGGCAAGCGGCCTCGATATAGTCGCAGTGACAGTCCACCTCGCCGACATTGCGGGCAATTTTGAGCGCTGCCGCTCTAGGCTGGCCGCGCCCCGTCCAGACTGCGCCCTGTATCCTGCTGTCCTCCAGCACGACTAGCGCGGGTCGCTCCGCCTCTATATACGCCAGCAGGTCGTACGGTAGGAGCGTGTCTAAGCTCACCAAGTCGCCGCTGTCGTAGATTGCCAGGCCCATGCGCTTGCCGGGGTCGATGCCGATGATCATTTTTGCCTCAAAAACAAATAACCAGATATTTTGACGGCCTCGTCACCGCCACATACAACAGCCTGCACAGCATCTTCACGTCACTGTTTTTTTGCATGTCCTGCCAGTCTATCACCACAGCGTCATACGTGCTGCCCTGAGCTTTGTGCGCTGTCAATGCGTACCTGGGGCGCAGGTCAGCGTAGGTGTCCTCGCACTCTTTCAGCGCCGTGCCGTGCTCGTGCATTTTCTCGCGCCACTTGCTCGCTTCGTCATGCGCGCCTTGGTCTTCAGCCAGTTTCGCGTTGCGTTTCGCGTGATTCCGGTTTTTTCGAAGCTTTGCCATCTGCGCATGTGCATCTGTCTGGTCTACGGGCGTCATCACCTCGCGCTGCTCTCCCCGAATGCTCAGTGTGACCGGCAAACACTCGATTTGAAGCGGCCCGTGTCGCACGCGCTCGCCCACTTCAACCACTCTCGCCTGTTCATCAGTGAACGCTATCGGATAAAACCCGCGCCCAAACGTCACCAGATCGCCTGCAATCAATCTTTCGCTGCCTGGTGGGTGGAAGTGCCGGTTAACGATTCCAGCGACCGTCTGGACGCTCTTGTTCGTCCACGCGACCGCTGCGCAGTCCATGCCGTGCTCAATCGCGCTGATTGTCCATTCAGCGACTGACGATACCCCGCCTTGCACCAACGACACCACATCACCACCCGCTATATCTCGCAGCCGCTCAAGGTCTGGCCGCTCCGCTCGCTCCAGGCAGCCACGGACGTACATGCTGCCTCTGATGATGGGCGAGTCCTTCGCTTGTCGGACAATCTCGGTCAAGCGCTCCTGGTGCGGTATTGCTGTGAATACTGGTGACAGCTCGTTGCTGTCACTGACCGGCGGGAGCTGGGCAGGGTCACCCACCCACAAAATGCGCAGCGGGTTGTCCTCTCGCGCTCCGCTGATCGCTTGCAGGCGCTCGTACATCTCGCCGTCCACCATGCTTGCCTCGTCCACGACAAGCACGTCATAGCCGCTCAAGCGGTGGTTGCCGGCCTGCACCCTGCCGCCTGTAATCGTGTTTGGTCTCCACCCGAGCGCTCGGAACATCGTCATGCACGTAATTGCTGCGCCGTGCTCTGTGGGTGTAGGCAGGCTGTCTCGCAGTACGCCTAGCGCTTTGTTTGCGTGCGTGATGGCCGCGACTGAATAGCCGGCCTCGTGCAGCCGTCCGACGATGTAGCCGGTCAGCCAGGTTTTCCCGGTGCCAGCGTACCCGGCAAGCACGACCTGATGATGATCAGTTTCGCCGATCAGGATGGGGAGGATTGCATTGGCGGCGGCCAGCTGGGCCGTTGATGAGGTTTCAGATGATTGGGTTTTCATGTTGCTCCAATAAAAAAGCCGGCTGACCTGTCTCGGTAGCAGCGGGCGATAGATCCCACGAGACAAGCCAGCCGGCTTTCGTATTCTATCGTTTTTTGGCTGCTACACCGCGATCAATCATACCACACGGCCCATAAAGCGCAAGTTAAAAAAGCACAGGGGTTTCTGCAATTTTGCATTTTCTTAAAAATCAATAACTTAGGTATTTATTGCATATTTCTGCAATCAGGAAAAAATCGCTGTAAGGCCTGTTCTATAAGGGTTTGAGGGGGGTTTCTGCATTTATGGTTTTTGCAACCACCTATATTGTTTTTATATATAGGGGGGGGTGCATAAATGAAAGAATATATTAAGTTGTTGTTTCTGCTGCAAAAACGATTTGCAGAAACCCTTGCAGAAAATATTGCAATAATGCAGAAATAAAAAAAGCCCCGGCTGAAGCGGGGCTTTGAGGTGCAAAAATTGAAAATGTTGCTCTCATTTCAGGCGCATTGTGTCACGTAATGATTTTTGATGCAACCCATCTTGTCGTTGGCCTGCCTGCAGCCCCCGCTTCGGTGCGCTCCTCTCTAACCATACCCACCTCAGACAGTCGTCTCATCAGATCGATCCGGTCCTCCTCTTTCAGTCGCTTGTAGTCAGCGCACGCGCGACGCAGCTCGCTGTCGCTCATGGGCTTGCCCTTGCGCATTAGGGTTTCCATGACGCGTTGCATAACGTCAGGATCGCCAGACGGCGAACTGATCTCGATTAGCGGCATGATGCGGCGCAAGCAGCGCTCCACCCAGTCTAGCGACCATGACGCTTCAGTCACTCCGACAATGGGCGACTCAGGATCGTTCCAGGCGGCCAGGCTCGCCATGATGCGGATGGCTGACTGTATATACCCGTGCACCATCCCGCGCCACGGGCGTTTTTCGTCTGCGCTCATATATTCCATCAGGGATTGCCTGCGCGCGCCTATCAGCTTGAGTATCCCGTCATCTAGTGGCACGGTGTGCATGTGAGGCATCTGATACGGAGATTCTTCAGCGTGGGGTATTCCGGGGATATCCGACAGCCTCTTTTGCCAGTCCACCAGCCCGGCGGGAAGTTCTTGGCCGCGCTTGACGGCTTCGGTATAGTGCATCTGACCGGCGGGGATTAGCAGCATCTGCTGCAGCGTCCCGCGCCCATATTCCGAGCGCTGCGACATTGACGTTACATGGTCTTCACTGAGCAGCGCCATGACACTGACCGATGGCGCATAAATATCGAGCTCCTTGATGTCTTTTTGTCGGACGGTGGTTGTCGTGTCGCGATCAATAAAGAGAGTGTCGCCGGTATAGACCTCCATGAGCAGGCCCAGCGCGCCTGCCAACGCCCCGCTCGTTTGGCGTCGGTGTTGCTGCACCATATATCCATACTCGTCACTAATCCAGAGCATGCGTGCATTTTGTGCTAGGTGGTTATATACCACGCTGGCCCCGGTGATGTGCGTGCCGCGTATCGACGTGCGCTCATCCGTCCCGAATGCAGCGGTCAACCTGTACGTTGCGCCTTTGAGCGGGCGCATTGTTACAGCGCTGCTGTCCACGGCGCCGGCGAAAATACAGGTCGGCTGGCCGTCAAATGTTTGGTAACGCCTGCCTGTCTGATGGCCTGCGAATGTTAAAACCGCCTGGGTAACTGCATCCTCACGATATGCAGAACAGCTGCGCTCTATATATGAGCGCACGCGCTGAAGCATACTGGACGGGATAGGGCCTGGGTCTGGTGATTCCACTTCGTCGCCTTTCAGCGGCGGCTTTGGCTTGATTTCCACCACGTTGTTTGTCGGCGGTTCCTGTTTCGCGTTCTGCATGATGCGTTTCGCGATCCGCGCGCCTTCTTCGTCCATTGGCGCCTCGATGCCCATCAGGTCGGCTGCTGTCCGGACGGCTGCCTCGATGTTGCCGCCGTGCTCAATGTGACAGTAAACAGAAAAAGCGTCATGGCTATGATCGTCACATAGAGGGCAGGAGCCGTGAAAACTGAATACACGTTCCACGCCATCATCGTCATTAGGCAGCAGAACAACCCCAGGTATGCCCGTCCCGCTGTTCGGCGCAAGCCAGCGCCGCCCCGCCGCCCTGTACCCGTGTCGCTCCAATATCTCGCCAACAGAATGCGCGCGGTTGAATTTCCCGATCACATTACCGCTTTTTCGGGCTTTGCCCACAGGAATAGCCGGCTGCACATTAGCTGGCACCCGCGCGGGCGTTCGATCTGCCCACGGGCAAGCGTCCAGCATCGCTTCCTTCGCCAGTTTCCATTCGCGCCACACTCTGATCATCTTGTCCGGCAATGGCGGCAAATTTTGCCAGTCTCCTTGCCACTCATAAACTGTGCCCGTCTCTGGATGCACGGATGGCGGCAGCACGTCATGGACTGGCCCGGCGCGCAATTCCAGCACGCACCCCACGTCTGGCCAGTTCAGGTTGTGGCGCTTGAGCCAATCAGATCCGCGGTATTCATCGGGCACCTTATACAGCAGCTTGCCCGAATTGTCCTTGCCCGAATGGATCTGCACGCCCTGTGACAGTAGCTTGTCCAGATTTATTCCGACCGCGGCAAGTGCGGTTTTCGCGTGCTTTAGATCGTCCAGGTCCAGCGCGCAAGTGCCAGATAGACCGTGCACAATACCCATTCCTGCGCCCGTATTGTCTGCCCAATACCCTGGCTCTCTTCCTTTCTTTTGCCAGCCCTGTCCGATCGGTGCTTTGTTGTTGTCTGTCCTGGTCGCGCATAATGACCAGCCCAAATCAGTGTACTCTTGCGCCCACTGTTGGCGCGTTTTGAGTTCGCTCATTTGCTGGCCGCAATGGGCTGATTGACGGCTCCGTCTCGAAGAGATTCGTCCACCTGTAGCGCGCCGCCGGTCTTGTAGTAAAGCTCATATTGCCAGCGCGCCGGCAACCTCTCCGGCCACTTGTAGACGGTCTGCACCCACACGCCCAGCGCTTCGGCCAGCAAGCGCACTGACCCGTAATGTTTAATTGCTTCTGATTTTGTCACCTGCTCGCTCCTTTCGTCTAAAATTGTAAATGGTGTTGACAATGATAAATTATATGCTGTAACATGGCAACCGCAATCAACAAACCAACTGGAGGCTCCACATATGGATATCACCAATCTGGATTCGCTCGCCGTTGCGTGGGCTGAGGCCAAGGCAGAAGAAAAGGCCGCCGTCGAAAAGCGCGTAGCGATTGAACAGTACATCATCGCCCAGACCGGCCAGAAGGACGAAGGCAGCATGACCCGCACGTCTGATGCGGGCCACAAGATCACCATCACAGCTCGCATCAATCGTCGGCTCGATGCCGACAAGTGGGCGGAGATTGAGGACACCATCCCCGAGGCATTGCGGCCTGTCAAGTACAAGCCATCCCTGGACCTCAAGGGCATTCGCTATCTCAAGGCCAACGAGCCTGAAACCTACGCCGCCTGCGCGCAAGCTTTTACCAGCACGCCCGGCAAGACGGGCGTTAAAGTCACCCTTAAGGAGCAGTAATTATGTCAGCAGCATTTGATCTCTCAGCCATCCAAAAGGGCGCGCCGCCGCGCGCCCCGCTGGTGGTTATCCACGGCCAGCCCGGCGAGGGCAAGACCACCTTCGCGGTGGGTGCCCCTAATCCCGTATTTGTGCAGACAGAAGACGGGTTGGGAATCCATCAGCCCGACGCATTCCCGGTCGCGACCGAGTGGTCGCAGGTCATCAGCGCTATTGCCAGCCTGTACGAATCCGACCACAAGACCGTTGTCATCGATAGCCTGTCAGCGCTTGAGCCGTTGATCTGGAAGCAGGTCAGCACTGATAACAACGTGTCCAGCATCGAGCAGATCGGATACGGCAAGGGTTACATTTTCGCGATGGAGTACTGGCAGGAGCTGATCAAGGCCTGCCAAGGCTTGACGCGGCAGGGCAAGACTGTGATTTTGATCGCTCATACCGACGTGGTCAAGTTCGACCCGCCCGACGGGGAGGCTTATGACCGATATCAAGTCAAGCTCCACAAGCGCGCCGTTGCGCACCTTGTGGAGCAGGCCGACGTGATCGGATTCGCTCATATGCCGGTATACGTCAAAAAAGACGATAGCCAAGGATCCGGCAAGGCCAAATCCAAGGGCGATCAGCGCTTGCTGCGCGTCGCTCCTGATCCGGCGGTAATCGCAAAAAACCGGTACCAGATGCCGGAAATCATTCGCCTGGAATGGGCGGATTTTGCCGCCAACATTCCGTTTTTCAACGCATGAAGGAAGATAACGATGGGTAATTTGTCAGGATTCAACGCACATGAAGTGGAGCCGGAACAGGCGTTTGGGCCGCTCCCGGCGGGTTGGTACACGGCCATGATCGTGGACAGCACCATGAAGCCGACCAAGGCTGGCACCGGCGAGTACCTCGAACTGCGCCTGGACATAATCGATGGCGAGCACGAAGGGCGCGTTGTATTTGACCGGCTCAACCTCAACAATCCCAACTCGGTTGCCGTGGAGATCGCGCAGCGAACCCTGTCCTCAATCTGCCACGCGACCGGAGTCATGCAGCCCAACGACAGCAGCGATCTGCATAACATCCCCATGCAAATCAAGCTGGCGATCAGCCCCGCTACTGATCGGTATGACGCCAGCAACGATGTTAAGGGGTACAAGCCGGCTGGCAAGGGCGCTCCCGCGCCGAAAGCACCCGCTGCTGCTGCGCCTGCACAGCCTGCCCCTGCTGTTGCAGCGGCTCCTGCTGCCGCGCCCGCCGCTGGCAAAAAGCCATGGGAGCAGTGATGGCTGATATACGCCAGCACGTGGACCGGCCAGACCCTACACTGCTGGCCGTAGATGAGCAGATGGAGGCGCGACAACAGTCGCGCTTCCGTCCCTACCTAGGCATGAGCGCGATTGGCGGTCCATGTGATCGCCGGCTGTGGCTTGAGTTCCGCTGGGCAGATAAGCCGCGCTTTGAAGCGCGCACGCTGTATATGTTTGATGACGGGCACCGGACAGAAGACCTGATGGCCGCGCGGCTGCGCATGGTGCCCGGCATCACGCTGCACACGGTCGACCCGTCCACCGGGCGACAGTTCGGCGTGTCCGATTTTGGCGGCCACTTTCGCGGGCACATGGATGGCGCTATATTAGGGCTGCTTCAGGCCCCCAAGACATGGCACGTGTGGGAGCACAAGACAAGCGGCGAAAAAGTTTACAAGCGCCTGATTGCAGCCAAAAAAAATCACGGCGAAAAAAACGCGCTGAAGAAGTGGAACGAACAATATTACGCGCAGGCCGTGCTGTACATGCATTATACCGGAATGACGCGCCATTACCTGACATGCTCGACGCCCGGCGGGCGGGAAACAATCAGCGTCCGCACTGATGCAGACCCTGCCCATGCCAAGCGGCTGATCAAGCGAGCCGAGCGCATAATATTTTCGCCGTCCATTCCGGACTGCGTCAGTGACGACCCGTCATGGTGGCAGTGCCGGTTTTGTCCATTTAATGGCAAGCAGTGCCACGGCACAAAAGCTGCCCAGGTCAACAACCGAACCAGCGTTCATGCAGAACCACGACCGGACGGCACCTGGTACCACAAGGGCCGCGACCAAGTAATGAGCTTGACTGAGCAGGCCAAACAATCTGACGATCACCTAATGCACCCAGATTTGATTCCCTATGCCAAGCCCATTGAAGCGGACGAGACGGGAAAGGTTTGGATCAAGTACGACAACGGCCTGCTCAACCACATCAACGGCAGCAAGGGCGGCAAAAACTGCTACACAAGCGCGGAAATCGCAGCTGCAGAAAATCCCCTGCCCCTGGATGACGAAGCGGAAATGCTGCGCATTGAGTTTGGCGGATCTGTGGAGGTACACGAATGAGCGCTCCTATTGTCCTGCGCGATTATCAGCGAGCCGCGATTGATGCTACTTACGCGCACTGGCAAGACGGAGCGGGCAAGCACCCGCTGATTGTCGCTCCGTGCGGCGCGGGTAAGTCATTGATGATCGGCCAATTTATCAAGGAGGCGATGGGGTACCCTGGCACGCGCGTATTGATGCTGTGTCATAAAAAAGAGCTTCTGGAGCAGGACGAAAAAGCGGTGAGACAGGTCTGGCCTGAAGCCCCGACCGGTTTTTTTAGCTCCGGCCTAGGCCGGAGAGACTGGGATGCGCCTATTCTTTTTGCCGGCATCCAGACATTTGCCAAACAGGCGCACAAATTCGACCCCTTCGATTTGGTCATCATTGATGAGGCGCATCTGCTCCCGCGCAGCGCTCAGACTCAGTACGGACACACCGTTGCTACGCTTTTGTCGATGCGCCCCCAGACCCGTTTTATTGGCTTTACCGCGACCCCTTATCGGCTGGATAGCGGCTTACTGCACGAGGACGACGGCGCGCTTTTTGATGGTATTGCATACGATATCCCGCTGCGCAAGCTCATTGATGATGGCTACCTGGTGGAGGTGGTTGCGCGCGGTAGCGAATTCAGCGCCGATATGACCGGCGTCAAGCGGCGCATGGGTGAGTTTGTGTTGAAGGACATGGCCGAAGCCTTTGCTGATGTTCTGGAGCCGGCCTGCGCTGAAATCATCGAGCGCGGGCAAGATCGGCGCGCGTGGATTGTGTTTTGCGCGTCCATTGCTCATGCGGAGTGGGTGACTGCGTACATGCGCGGGCATAACATCAGTGCGGCCATGATTACCGGGTCCACACCAAAGCGCGAGCGCGCGCGCCTGCTTGATGATTTTCGGGCCGGGCGCATCCGCTGCATGGTCAACGTGGACGTGCTTACGACAGGATTTGACGCACCGATCTGTGATATGGCGGCTCTGCTGCGCGCCACCGACAGCGCCGCCCTGTACGTCCAGATTGTGGGCCGGATCATGCGCCCCCACCCCGGCAAGCATGACGCACTGCTGCTGGACTACGGAGACAATGTGCTGCGGCACGGCCCGATTGACAGCATCGAGCCACGAAAGCCAGGGAAAAAAGAAGGCCAAGAAGCGCCGACCAAAGAGTGCCCCGAGTGCCTGTTGATAGTGCACGCCAGCCTGCGAGAGTGTCCGGACTGCGGCCATGAATTCCCGCCGCCTGAACCCAAGATTGAGCCGCGCGCATATCAGGGCGCTGTGATGGCGCACCAGGTGGAGCAGCAGTGGGTAGACGTGGCAAGCGCTGGATACTCGCTGCACAACAAGCCCGGCAAGCCGACCAGCGTGCGTATTGATTACCATACGCCCGGACTGATGGGGCAGCGATACAGCGAGTGGTTTATGCCTGAGCATGGCGGGTACGCTACCCAGAAAACGGCGGTGACGGTCTGGAGGCGTTATGGATTCCGATGCCCCGCCACCGCTGCCGAGCTAATAGAATTGCTGGCAGATACACCAGCGCCCGCGCGAATCAGAATCAAGCGGGACGGTAAATACATGCGCGTGATTGATGTGGAATTTGAGGAGGCACAAAATGAAACCCAAGCAGCACGTGCTTGACGCACGAAAACAAGCCTGGCCGCAGACGCCGCCCGTTCCGCAGTGCTGCGCTACGTGCTTGCATCTGCGTGATGATGGCGTGTGCGTAGTGTTCGATTCTGCACCGCCTGCTGAGTTTTTGACGCAGGTCAATGAGTGCGAGAAGTACGAGCGGGATGTTCCGTTTTGATCAACCCCGAGCCGGGCGGGTAATCCCGGCGCTTAGCCGACTGACCGGCGTAACCGGTCGCACATCTCCGATGTTACTGTCAGCCTGGATACCTCGCCGTGCTCTTTGTGGTACGTGTGCTATAATCAATCTACGCGCGGTTATCTTCCCTCCAGTTGTGCCGCGCTACCCGCCCGCCGGACGCACCTCTCCGGCGGGCTTTTTATTGAAAAAAGTGTTGACATTGTCACCACGATTACCTATAATGTACTCAACGGTTAGGGAATGGCCCAGCCGACAAACAACTGGAGATCAATCATGACCACCTACGAAATCGAAATCAGCATCGACACCGCAGAAGCCGCAGAATTTGCGGCGTTCCTGAACGAAAAGGGCCACGTGGCCCACGTGGGCACCTCCACAGGCAGCTATGTTGACGGATCGCCCACCAGCGATGCCGAAGCTTCAGAAATTATGAACAATCTGTGGGAGGCGTACTGCAACGCCTAACCCATCCCCCCCCTTGCCCCGCTCCGGCGGGGCATAACTCAACAACTGGAGAGACAACTGGAGACAAGGCATGATTTACCACGTAGCACCAAAAAGCCACACTGGAGATCTCGAGAGCCTTTACGCCCAGCACGGGGAGGAGGCCTACGAGCTGTACGCGGCTCGCTGGCCAGAGGCTGGCGAGCTGGGCGCGGTACACGCCCACTATGTCCATTGCTACGCCTCGCTTAAAGACGCGAGGAACCACGCCCATGAGGGAAAAATTTACGCCATTGATGCCGAGGCAATGGCGGACGACTACATCGAGGTGGAAACAGACAACCTCGAGTTCCCGCACCCGATGGTTCGTGACAGAATCCCGGCCGAATACATCAAGGAGATTTGAAAAATGAAAATCAAAAATGCAGCCACCGCCACCGCCACCAACTACCGCGGAGAGGCCTCCGCCGTCGGCAATCGCGCCGCGGCCACCGCTACTGGCGACCGGGGCGAGGCCACCGCTACTGGCGACCGGGGCGAGGCCACCGCCACCGGAAACTGGGGCGCGGCCAGCGCTACTGGCGACCAAGGAGCGGCCACCGCCACCGGAAACTGGGGCGCGGCCAGCGCTACTGGCGACCAAGGAGCGGCCACCGCCACCGGAAACTGGGGCGCGGCCAGCGCTACTGGCGACCAAGGAGCGGCCACCGCCTCCGGCCTCTGGGGCGCGGCCACCGCTACTG
>Ga0209487_1004372_pt1 | contig 10873 bp, 8 predicted proteins | sample Poulit2012_FD_187524 | JGI IMG/M metagenome (GOLD analysis project Ga0209487, IMG submission 187524) | Agricultural soil microbial communities from Georgia to study Nitrogen management - Poultry litter 2012 (SPAdes) (version 2) | ecosystem: Environmental > Terrestrial > Soil > Agricultural land... | reverse complement strand
TGGAGTGTGTTGGGGTAAGTTTTAAAAGAATAGTATGCATGATTTATAGTTCCAATAAATTTATATATTTGTCTAAATTAATTGAAAATTCATATGGGAAAAGGAGAATTAAATGATAATCAAGAAATTGACTTATCGTATTTAACGAAAAAAATATCAACTTGGATTGAGTTCTTAGGTTATTCAATATATAAATTTTTTCAATTTTTATTAAAAAACATCATTCTACTTTCAGTACTATTTATTCTCGGAGTTGCTATTGGCTATTTTATTGATTCAAACAGAGGAGAATCATATAAACATGAGGTGGTTGTCATTCCAAATTATAAAAGCACCGAATATTTGTATAGTAAGATTGAAAACATGAAATTAAAGGATAGTCCAATCCAATCAATTGAAATTAAGCCAATAATCGATGTTTATGATTTTATAACCAGTGAATGGAACAATTTAGAAGTTGCAAAATATTTGAGTCAGAACAATATTAGGTTTGATAGGTATTCTACCGATTCCGATGTGGAAAAGTTTTATAGGTACCATTTGCTAACTGTAATAACTTCAGATAAAGATTCAAAAGGAGCCGTTGTAGATAGTATTGTAAATGAATTGAATAAAGATCCATTTTTACTTGAAAGGAAGCGAGTTGAGTCAGAGGGGAGAAAAATGTTAGTTCAAGGTTTGGAAAAAAATGTTGAAAGTATAGAAAAGATTTTAGATAAGTTGGGTGATGCTTCAGTTAATACTGCGGGTGATGTCAACATAGAAATGTACCCAGAGATAAATGAATTGATTTCGAGTAAAAGGAGTGCTCTTAATGAAATCAATAAAATTAAAATTTTAGATTTAGAAGGAACAGAGGTAATAAATCCGACAACTAAAGTAATGAGTGTTGAAGTTAAAAGAACTCCAAGTTATTTACTATATCCATTAATTTTTATTGCTTTGTTTTTTGTTTTCAATTTAATTATGGCTTTTGTAGGAAAATACAAAAAGTTTGAAAATAGATAAAAGCTAAAATATATTTGAAAAATGCAGTCTAAAATTACTTTAAGAAAAATATACACAGCATTTTTCTTCCTTGGGGTTTTTTATATTCCATTTAATGATTTTGAGGGGCTTTCATTTTTGGGGGAATATAAAAATGAAGCGGCGACGTATTTTTTTTTAATTGGATTTTTAATACTTATCATTGAGAGCTTATTGAAAGGGAAGATTAATATTCCTTATAGAAATTCACTATCAATTGTTTTGATTTTATTTATAGTGTGGACATTTCTTTCAACGTTAATCAATATAGAAACCGTACTTGATAATTATTACAAACAGACTTCTGGGATTAATCGATATATAAGGCAAACTATTTCATTACTTATTTCAGCAGTTATCTTTACAATCTTCTTTTGGAATGTAATTAGAAATTATCGATTGGATAAAATTTTTTTACTGATAAGAAAGACTCTTCTTTTTAGTTTGATTTTTGTATCGGTCTATGGGTCTATAGAAATTGCAATCGTACATTTTGGAATGAGATCCTTAGAGCCTATTTATAAAGCATTTGAAATATTTCCTTTTTTAAATTCTAATTTTGAGGGAGAGAAGCGGATTTCTTCGGTAGCATATGAAGTACCTGCATTGGGGAATTATCTAATTACTGTTGGACCATGGATGCTCAGTTATATTTTAACCGAAAAGCGATGGTATAAATTTATTCCGAGTTTATGTGTTTTGGTTTTGATGTATTTCTCTGATTCTCGCACAGCCATGATTTGTATTTTAATTGAACTCCTCTTATTTATAGTTTTATTGTTATACGATATACGTTATAGAAAAACGACTGTTAAAGCTTTACAAATTGTTACGGCAAGTGTACTTTTATTATTGGTTGTCAAATCGAATGATATCATAGAACTTATAGATGAGCGAGCGGATCGTTTGAATTTTTATAAAAACCTAACTGAGAATGTGTCCAACAAAACAAGATTTGGAATGCAATATGCTTCTTTTCAGGTTTTTAAAGAAAATCCTATTGTGGGAGTGGGATTAGGACAGGATACTTACCATAAAATTTATCACTATCCTTATTGGTCAACGCATAATAATTGGGAATTTGATTTGTATTACACAAACCTTCAAGTTAAATCATTTCCTTCTGGCTATAATATTTATACTCGACTTCTCTCGGAACTGGGAATTGTAGGGATTTTTCTGTTCCTTACATTTATTTTTCTCTGTATTTATTATTCGATTTTATTTTGGAAATATGCTGACAATCGAGATAAATATATGGGAGTAATTTTAATTCTGTCTTTTGTGGGATTATCTGTAAATTGGATGCAGACAGATTTTTTCAGGCAATATGGAATTTGGCTTTGCTTAGCTTTGATTATTAGAATCCGAATGATACATAGAGCGGAAAACGAAAAAAAAATAAAGTTAGCTTAACATCCTTTTCTTAGCTTTTCTTCAACAAAGCGTGTAATTTGCTCTTCGAATCGTTCTGATGAGAAAAATTGAGCGTGATGATGTATTTCTTCATAGTTCCAATCAATTTCCTCAAATTTTTTTATGCAATTATTTAAAGCCAATGCACTTTGCTCGTCAAAAAATAGACCAGTTTTGTTTTCTATAACTGTTTCGGTAACACCTCCTTTTTTATAACAAATAACAGGAGTCCCGCAAGATTGTGCTTCGATGGCCGCTATCCCGAATCCTTCAACCCCCATCTGTATAAAGGCCCTGGCTTTTTGTAAATATTTGGATAAAACTTCTACATTTTGAAATCCTAAAAATTCAATATTAGAAGAACTTGCTAAGCTTTTTAGCCGATTTAATTCGTTCCCATCTCCAATCACAATTAGCTTTTTACCATTTTCATTAAAAGCTTCAATGACCAAATCAAAACGTTTTATAGTGGCCATTCTTCCAGCAATAACATAGAAATCTTGTTTTTTCGTTTGTAAGGGAAATGCACTCAAATTGACAGGTGGATAGATAACGGTTGATTTGCGTTTATAGTTCAATTGAACCCAATTTTGAACGTATTTAGAGTTTGAAATAATATAATCTGGATTCTGACCATCTTCAAAGTCCCATTTTCTAAACAAAGGTAATACCCATTTAATTAATGGATATGTAAATTTGAAATACATAGGAGCATCTTGCCAAATATAATTTGAATTAGGAGCTTGGAAATAACTAATATGAATTTGATTTTTATTGGATTTTCGAACTCCTTTTGCAACAGAGTGTGAGCTAGATAAAATTAAATGAGCATCCTCTGAAACTTTGATTTTTTTAATTGTATGAAAGAAAAAAGGATAAATTACCCGAAAGTATTTACCGAATTTTTGCAGAGGTGTGGTTTTTATTTTTTGTTCTTTCGGAAACATCTTGATCAATTCTGTTTTGTTCATTATGTTTACCAAAGCATGTATTTCATCAAAGTTGAGACAATGATCCAATGCTTGAATTACTTTTTCTGCTCCACCATATTTGTCTAACCAATCAACGACTAATACTTTCTTCAAAATTTATGATATGTTTTAAATCCAATATAAGCAAACATAAATCTATTTTTATATATGTCTCAATTTTTCAAAAGTGTTTTTTGATATAATTCCTCCTTTTTTCAAAATTGCATTGAAGTAGTAAACTTTAGAGCTTAGTTCTTTGACATCTACTTCTATCTTGTTTTGAGAATTGTGGTTTTTCTCTAATTTAATTAATGTACTGTAAATATCAGACAGATGCCATTTCTTTATTTGGGAAAAAACTGAAGTTTTCGATTGGATCAAATTCTCACAATTGATTGTGTAAACAAATTTATGAAAAAATTACTGCCAACAATTACTTGTTTTTATTTTACAGTGGTATTTAATATTTGAAATTGATTTTATTTAATTACATTCTTTACTTTTGCTCATTAAATATTATATGCTTTGGAGAAATTAAACAAAATATATACAATACTTTTTTCTATATTTTTTGCGACCATTCCAATTACGGAACACATACAAGCAATACCAAATATTTTGATGCTTGCTCTGATAGCTTTTTTTCTTTTTGTAGTTAAAAGGGATGACTGGAAAAAGTTGGATTTGAAAATAATGATAGCTCTCCTAATATTAATTTTCATTGTACTATTGGGTTATTTTGGAAATAAAAGATGGGAGGATTTTTCATTTCTAAAAAAGTTATTTATTGTTCCTGTAATTTATATTTTATCTATTCCAATTAAGAATCACAGAAAACCAATTTATTTCTTTTTATTTGGATCTTTCAGTCTTTTATTAGGTTCATTAATAAAGTTAAGCAATTATTATCTCACAAACGGAAAACTAAATCTGGATGTAGGTTCGGAGGTTAACTTATTACTTTTGGGCGAGCGACCTTTTTTAGGTGTTATTTATTTGACTTCTTTTTGTATAAGTATATATTCAATAAGTCAATTTAAAAATAAAAAAATCAAGTTTGGCTTAGCAGTACTAAGTGTCTTATTTTGTGGATTTATATTGTTTATTTCTGCTCGACTATCCATTGTGACCTTATTGCTCATCACGCTGTCAACTTTATTTTATATGAAAAATAAAAGGAAAGCGATCTTACTTTCTTCGACAGGACTTGTTTTGTTGGTCATCGCAGGTTTTTTAAACCCTAATTTTATTAGTCGGTTAACTGCTGGGTTTGAGCAAGATAAATTTGATTTTCAGAAAATAATTCAACTCGAACCAAGAACACATATTTGGCAATGTTCTGCTGATATTATAAAATCAGGTGAAGTCGGTTTTACAGGAATGGGATTCAGAAATACAGTGATACACCTTGAAAACTGCTTTGCAACACATGACGGTTTTTTCAATGAAGGACAACGAGAGTTTTTTCTTGAAAGTAAATTCAATACACACAATCAGTTTTTAGGTTTTTATATCGGCAGTGGGATTTTTTCACTTTTGTCTTTTATAGCTTTATTTATAATTTTATTTCAATCAAATTATAGAAATCAATTTGCATTTTCTCTGGTTCTCATCATATTTTTCTTTTGTGTTTTTGAAAATGTATTTAATCGACAACTGGGTGTGATGTTATTTGGTGTTGTAATTTATATTTTAAGTGCAGTAAATTCACATAAAAATCAAAAGTCTATTTCAGCTCACTCAGAATAAATTGAGTGTTCCTTTGATATCCTTTTTTCATTGATTGCTCCCAAAATTCTTCTGACATAAGAAGTGTTCGATCCAATTCAAATGAGTTTTTTGATTTGCGCATTCTTCTTTCCCAAATCTTCTTTTCTTTTGGGGTAGGAGCTCTGTTGAGAAAATGAAAGTAGGCTGATTCTATACTATCAGCACCGTCATTTTTTGAGATTTGAATTTGATGTGGAGAAATTTGATTTTCTAAGAAAAAAAGATTGATAAAATATTCGATTGAATTTGATTCATTGAATTTTTTAACCCAATAATTCAGTTCAGACTCAGAAGGTTCTTCGCCAATTATTTTTAGGAAAATGGAATTTACATAGTTTTCATAACCATTTTTATTTTCTTCTATACTCATTTTAAGAAGATTTGAAATAGCTTTGGGTTCTAATTGAGTTGAGTTTTTCCACCTGAAAATTCCATATTCAGATTGTTCAAACTCTTTATTTGTTCCTCTAAGAGAAGGTTGGTCTATTAATTCATAAATAAACAGAGCTTGGACTTTAGGGATTGAACTTATAGCTTCTAAATAAGAATTTATCAGATGTGGTGTTCTTTGCTCAAAGTCTCTGTAAGAGCCATGTTTACGGTTGATTTCAGTAATCCAAATCGGTTTGTCAAATCGTGCAGATAAGGTTCTTAAAGCATCTCTTAAAATCTTTTCAGATCCATAAGTATAAGAATACCAATGAAACCCCAAAATGTCATAATCAATTTGATATTCATTTAAGAGTTCATAAAATCCAAAGTAAACATTGTTAGAACTATTGATCAGCGTTTTTGCAGTTGGATCTACTTGTTTAATTCCATCAATCATCCCTTTAAAATAGGCGGCAACAATTTCAAATTTATCCAAATCATAATCAGACATAAGTTGACCCGTTTTGTTGGGTTTAATTAAACGTAAATCTTGCTCATTGCCGAGATTGTAAACTTTAATTCGATGTCCATATTTTTTTACAAAATTTAGCATTTGATTTTTTCCTCTTCGATAAGCCTCTTGTTCAGAGATAGTATAATCATCAAAGAATAAATTAATTAAAATCACTGGCATCAAATGAATGTCATAGTCTATTGATTTTGAAAACAGTTCTTCAAATTCATCTTTATACCATGCAACATTTCCATCTAAATCAAGTCTGATGTCAAATCGATAGTAGTTTAGCTGATGTTGTTGAAGCATTAGGAATTGATCGTCTATACTTGTTTTCATATAGTCTTTTGAAGTGACAGGATGCCCATTGATGCCCCAAATAATATCTTTAGTCAATAATTTGCTGTTGTTTTTTGAGACCATAGATCTTTGGTTTAGACTAACACAACTGCTTATTGAAATAAATATAATTGCGAGAAAAATTAACTTAGGTAAATCAAACTTCATTTTGAACTTCATGTATAAAAACACTAAAATAATTAAATTTAATTTATCTTAGCCAGGATAAAAATTTACTTCAAAAGGTTGATAAAATTAGATAGTTTTATACAAGATAAATATTTGGTTTTTGCTGAACAGGCACTTACATCTTTATTGAGCTTTGGAGCAGTTTTTATTTTATCAAAACTAACCTCAATACCTGTTTTTGCAGACTTTGTATTAACGTATAGTTATGCGAGTTTTGTGTTTATATTCATTTCATATTTTATTTCAGGTCCAGTATTGGTTTTTCTGCCTAAAAAATGGAAAGACAAACTATATACCTATATTTTATTATTGTTGGTTTTTTCAATCGTAGGTACGGTTTTTTTAAGTTTTTTGTCTTATTTGTTTTTGAGTATTCAAGTGAGTAACATTACTTTTTTTGGACTTTTGGGTTTGAATTTAGGTATGGTAATCAGTGATCTTTTCAAAAAGACAATTTTTGCAAGTAAAATAGTTAGCTTTAAAGTTACAGTAGTTGCATCAATTTTTATGGTGCTCAGTTTTTTTGGAATTATGCTGATTTATAATGATTTAAATCTAAAGAGTATTTTATATATCTATTGTATCAGTTATTTTGGGGCAATAATTATTTTGGCTTTACCAGTAATAAAAGCAAGAAAGACATTTAATAGTGCAATAGATTTATCGGGGAATTTTAAAGTTATTTTAAAAGATCATTATGTTTATTCGCGATGGATTATAGCTGGTGGAATTTTATTTTGGGTGTACAGTCAAGGGATATTTATTTTAGCAGACGCATTAGGAGCAAGTGACAAGAGTTTAGGGATGGTTAGGTCTATTCAGAATTTGTTGGGCATATTTACCATATTGATAGCTTCTATGGAAAGTTATTACATTCCTAAATTTGCACAAAAGACAGCTGAGCTGAAAATGATTGTAAAAGAATTTTATTTAAGGCATAAATGGTTGCTTTTATTAGTTTTTGCTTTGTCATTGCCTGTGGTAAGCGTTATTTATCATTTCATGTATGAGGAAAAGTATGGAGATGGTTTGTGGATTATATTAATCATTTGGACTTCTCAAATCATCACTGTCTATTTAAGACCTTATTCGATGGCTTTAAAAGCAAGAGAAATAACATATCCTCTATTTTATGCACATATTATAGCAGCCATCGTTTTATTTACTTTAGGTGTTTTGGTTATTAAATGTTTTGAAGAAATAGGCATGGCAACTGCAATTTTATTGTCGTTTTTAAGTTCTAACTTAGTGCTTATACATTATTATAGAAAATATATTTACAACACTAAAGACGTGTGAGTACAATGATTATTTAATATTTGAGAAGATAGTTAAAATGAAAAATAAAATAATTTTTAATGGATATTATGGTTTTCAAAACTCAGGAGATGATGCTTTTGTTGAAATCTCTGCTTGGGGAAATAAACATTATTGGAACAATCAAAATCCAGCTTATTTCATAGGCAATGAATTGCCACAAACTAATTTTCCAATTAAAAGGGTTTATCCAGACAAAAATAAAAATAGAATCCTTCAAAAACTATCCGTATTCAGTCAAGCTTTAGACACAAATTATTTTATAAATGCTGGTGGATCTGTTTTTAGTAAAATAACTCCATTCAGCGATATTGTATTTGCTGAAAAGGCTGGAATTTTCAATAAGAAAATGAAACATGGAAATATAGGTGTTTCAATTGGCCCTTTTCAATCAATAAAAGATGAAAAAAGAATAATTGAATATCTTAAAAAGTCTTCTTTTTTAGCATTAAGAGATGCTGAATCGTACGCGTATGCGAAAAGTATTGATTTGGATTATGAACCTGTTAAAGCTTTTGATTTAGCTGCTTTGTTGCCAGAGTGCTTTGCTGAAATGACTAATGATAAAATTGAAGATAATAATAAAGAAACCAAAGTAATAGGAGTCAGTTTGTGTAATTATGAAAGATATGTAGCAGGAGATTTAAAAAGGGAGGAGAAAAGAAATAAATTCGTTGAAGAAGTTTTGAAGTTAATAGCTCAACATAATAATATCCAGTTTAAGTTTTTTATTTTCAATGGAAATAAATCGATTGGAGATGAGGAGTTGACTAATGAAATGATAGCAAAGCTTTCTAATGAAAACATTGAAGTCATACCATATTTAAACAGTGTTAAGTCTGTGTGGGACGAAGTTAAAAGTTGTGATTTTATGTTTTCTATACGATTACACGCTTCTGTTTTTGCTTGTTATGCAAATGTTCCCTTTATGTTGGTTGAATACCACAGAAAGTGTTCAGATTTCTTAGAAGATGTTGGATACAGTGAAGATTTAAGGGTTTTTGATGCAGAAATATCAGTTGAAAAGGCAGCTAATAATATTCTCTCCATTTTAGAAGGAAATTATAAACCACCTCACAATATAAAGAACACAATTGAACGAGCTCGTTTGAATTTTACTGAAATAAAGTTATGAAAAAAATAATGATTCTTATCTGTCATTATGACAATCCCGAAGGGTTGAAAGCTTCTCTTATGTCAATTAAAGAAGACTTTCCAGTGGATGTTTTAGTAGTCGATGATGGAAGTGTAGTTCCTCCAGACCTGAAGGAATTAAAGTCAATTTATAAAAACGGCGATATTTTTATAAAATATTTACCAAAGAATCAAGGAGTCGGAATAGCTACTAATTTAGGGTTAAAGAAAATTATTGATTGGGGATATGAATTGACAGGGAGATTGGATTGTGGAGATCGAGTATATCCAAACAAATATGCAATTCAAATCGATTACTTGAAAAATAACCCCCAAATTAAGGCCTTAGGTACCTGGGTAAATATGGTTGATATGTCTGGAAAATCATTGTTTATCCTAAAACATCCTTGTCGATATTCGGACATAAAAAATAAAATATACTTGAACAGTACATTTGTGAATTCGAGTACAATTTTTTATACTGAAATATTACAAACAGTCGGTTTGTTTCCTGAAAAATACCATCGTAATGGCGAGGACTATGCGTTTTTCTTTAATGTTGTAGAAAAATATAAATGTGAAAATCTACCTAAAGTTCTATTGGATTATGAAATAAATCCTAATTCACTATCCTCTAAAGGACGAAAACAACAGGTAAAAGCCAGAATTAAGATCATTAAAGAACATTTTTATTGGGGATGGTATCCAATCTATGGCATACTTCGAAACAGTATTTTAATGTATATTTCAAGAGAACAAACTACCTTTTTAAAAGATATATTGAAAAAATAGAAAAAGATTTTAAAATATGTATTTAACTCTCGTCAGTTATGTCTTTCCGAGATTGATAAACCTTCCCTTCTATATAAAAAGAAAGTGGAATATCTAAAGATATAAACTCTGTTGATTTATTTGATAAGCTGGATTCGATTAGAATTTTAGATTGAAAATATTGTGTAGAAAAGAGAAATAGCTGTATTTGAACGCAGGTTGATAATTTGATTTTAATATATTTGCTGGTCTAAACGCATAACAAAAGGGTGAAATCTCTTTGATAATATTGATTAATGGTAAATAAACGTTATTTCGCTTACTCATCGTATCTTCTTGCAATTGCTGATGTTTTTGTTATAATAAGCCTATTTTTTGTATTTCTCTTCATTCATGACCCTTTATGGGAAAGGTCTTTGCATGGTTTGTTGACTTTCGCAAAAGTTCATTATAAGTCATTAATCTTATTTATTTTATTTTGGTTTTTTGTATCAAGCTATGTTAAATTGTATAATGGATTTAGGTTTGAAAGATTTTTGAATGTAATTAGAAAAGCAATTGTTCAAGTATTCTTTTTCACCATTGTATTATTTGCTATTTCTGGGGGTAAAAAAGAAAGCCTTTATACAACTGAGGAATCTATTTATTTTATAGTTGTCTTGTCAATTTATCTGTTTTTAAGTCGATTTTTTATTTTCTACGGATTGAAATTGTATAGAAAAAAAGGATTTAATAGGAAAAGTGTAATTTTTATAGGCTGCAATGAAAAGACTGAGGAGTTAGTCAACTTGTTGGTCAAGCAAAATGATTTTGGGTTAAACATAAAACATGTTTTTTTTAAAGGAGAATTAGTCGATAGTCAAATAACATCTGAATTTGAAAAATTAAAGACTTATTTAGAAAGTTTTAAAATTGATTATGCTTACGTTTCATTGGGTAGTGGGCATGATGATGAACTGATAAATAAAATCACTGAAATATTAGAGGATAATTATGTTTCAATCGGTTATTTACCAAATTATGTTATGGAAATTAAGCAAACCCTCGAAGTCAA
>Ga0209487_1004370_pt1 | contig 10877 bp, 12 predicted proteins | sample Poulit2012_FD_187524 | JGI IMG/M metagenome (GOLD analysis project Ga0209487, IMG submission 187524) | Agricultural soil microbial communities from Georgia to study Nitrogen management - Poultry litter 2012 (SPAdes) (version 2) | ecosystem: Environmental > Terrestrial > Soil > Agricultural land... | reverse complement strand
GTGGCAGAGAGTCCGTCGGGGCAGTCACAGCGGAGAGCTCTGATGAAGCTGCGGGGATCAGACAGACTTCAGAATATGCCCCAGGTTCAGCTTGTGAACAGGAATCAGATACTTCTTCGAAAAGACATCTTTATGAATTCCCAGCAGGCCGGTCCCCCTGAAATCAACCAGGCAGTAGGCCCCTTCCTGACTTACCACCTCACCGATTCCGTAATACTCCGGAGAAGGGCCGTAATAGACCAGGTCGCCCATCTGGAGTCTGTTTTCGGATCGCCGGTGATAAGGGTAGATCACCGGGAGCAGATCAAACCGATAAGATAATCGTCTGTTCTTTGTTGACATTATACAGAATGCTTAAATGTAATTTTACGACTTGTTTCTCCCAGATCCTCAATTTCTACACGCAAAATATCCTCCGGAAGGAGCTCTAAAATACGCTCTGGCCACTCGATAATGCAAATTCCATCGCCATATAAATAATCCTCCACTCCTATCTCAAGCGCTTCGCTATGGTGCTCAAGGCGATAGCAGTCCATGTGATAGACAGAAACATCCCCCTCATACTCATTAATGATGGTGAATGTGGGAGAATCGACCTCTTCTGAAGCGATCCCGAAGGCCTGAACAAAACCTCGTGTAAAGTGGGTCTTGCCGGAACCGAGGTTCCCAAAGAGGCAGACAATATCCCCGGGTTTTACAGTTTTTGCAAACTTCCGGGCGATCTCCTCCGTCTCCTTTACACTATGGCTGATCTCTTCTCTCATCATGGGCGGGGTTTCAATACAGCAACCGGAAGAATCATCTCTTCCATGGAGGCACCCCCATGCTGAAACGTATCGCGGTAACGGTTCTGAAATCTGTTGTAGTTGTTCGGGTAAACAAAGAAATAGTCCTCTTTGGCGATGATGTAACTGTTTGCAGGCGGCTCAACAGGGAGCTGGTAGGCTTCAGGTTTGTCTATAAAAATGGCGGCACTCTCCTGGGCCTTAAGATTCCGGCCATACTTATACCGCAGGTTGGTGGCAGCCTCCCGGTCGCCAAACACCTTCGTATCCCTCAGCGCACGCACCGAACCGTGGTCTGTTGAAACAACAATCGTCACATCCTCATCGGCCAGTTCCCGGAGCATCTTATAGAGGGTTGAATGGGGAAACCACGCCTCCGTAAGGGCGCGGAAAGCGGAGACATCGGGAGTCAGCTGCTTGAGGACTTCCGAATCGGAACGGCTATGCACCAGGGTATCCACAAAATTGTAAATAATGGTGGTAAGGGGCGTCTGAAGGTAGTTCGACATCTTGCCCAGCATCCGGTTTCCCTCATCCGGCTGAATGATTTTCTCATATTTCACCTGGTCGGGCAGCCCGTACCGTCGCAGATTCTTTTCCAGCAGCGCCTTTTCATGTTTGTTCAGCGAGGTTTCATCCTGGCCGGTTTCCCACAAGCCGGGATACCTGCGTTTGATTTCCAGGGGGAAAAGTCCTGCATAAATAGCGTTGCGCGAATAGGGCGTGGCGGTGGGCAGGATCGAATAGTAGAAATCGGTCTCAATTGTGAAATGGTCGATCAGCGCATTCTGAAAAAGGATCCACTGATCATACCGCATGCAGTCAATCAGAAAGAACACCACAGTCTCCCCTTCATCCAGATAGGGAAACACTTTCCGTTTCAGAAGGTCGGGGCTCAGTATTGGATGAATATCCGGATCACGGACAAGCCAGCTGCGGTATTCATGCTCTATAAATTTCCCGAACGCCTGATTTGCCTGCTGAAACTGATCCTGCAGTACCTGACGCAGGCCATCATCTCCCGACTCCAGGTTCAGATCCCAGTGCGTAAGGGTTTTATACACTTCAATCCACTCATCCCAGTCGGTCTGAACAGAAAATTTGGAAGAGAGTTCGTTAAAACTCTTCAGATAGCTCTGAGCCGCTTTTTCATGCTGGATCCGCTGCTTGTCCAAAATCCGTTTAATGGTGAGCAGAATCTGATTCGGATTGACCGGCTTGATGAGGTAATCAGCAATTTTATTGCCAATCGCATCTTCCATGATCGACTCCTCTTCGCTCTTGGTGATCATCACCACCGGCAGTGAGGGCTGATGCTGCTGAATCTGTTCCAGCGTCTCTATACCATCCATGCCCGGCATCTGTTCATCCAGAAATACCAGATCAAATATCTGACTTTTAATCAGGGAGACGGCGTCCTCTCCGTTGGTAACCGGGACAACTTCAAAGCCTTTTCCCTCCAAAAAAATGATGTACGACTTTAACTGGTCGATTTCATCATCCGCCCATAAAATTTTATTCGCCATGAAAGAATCTGTTTTTTATTCCTGTATGCGCCTCAAAAAGCTGAAGTTGCTGGTACCCGATCCTGGCAGGGTTGTTTCAAGATACTCTTAAAATAAGAATTGCCTGTCAGGTTAAAAACCGGCAAGATCCATTTGGGGTCTATAACGTCACGAGAGGGCGGATATTCTCAAGCCGTTTCTCCCCAATCCCCCTGATCTCAATAAGCTGATCGATGGAGGTGAACCGGCCGTTCTGTACCCTCCATTCAAGGATCCGGCCGGCATAAGCGGGGCCGATGCCTGGAAGCTGCTGCAGCTCCTCAGCTGTAGCGGTGTTGATGTTAATTAGGGTTGAGGTTCCCGCAGCCGCCTCCGGACTCTCTTCACGGTTTTCAGACGACCCGGATTCCTCCGAGGAGGTGGTATCGGCAAACTCTCCGGCAAGCCGTGCGCCGGATGTTCTTTCGTCCGAATTCCCCCAATCTGGTGATCCCTCTCTGTTCCTGCCTCCACTGGCTGGCTGCTGCCCTTGTCCCGGCATTGAGGAAACGATCCCGCTCTCCGATACTTCAGCTATGGCTGGCTCATTACCGGGAACGGCAGGGTCGTATCTCGCCAGAATCTCCCTCCTCTGCACTTCCGAAGCCCGACTCTTCTCACGAAAGAGCATCTCCAGCCGCTCATACTCCTCCTCACTGTAATTCAGGGGAGGCTCGTAAAGTAGTGTGGCGGTACTCAGGATCGCAAAGAGCCCCATGAGAATGGTGATTGAGATGCGCTCATTTTTTGATATCTCCAGCCGTTCCAAAAAAAAGTAGAGTTTCCGTTTCATCAGTTTCGCCTTACTTTACCGGTAGTTTGTAGATGCGGCCTCCACCTCTTCTCTCCCGACCTTCTTGACGTGCAGAAAGGAGGATGCCCACAGAGACTGGAAACTGAATTAGTTGAAACCTTACATTGAGAATGGAAAAAGCGTTCACGCAAATCGACCGGCAAAAAGTAGCCTGGCAGAAGATCGGAAAGGGCCGGCCGCTGCTCCTGCTCCACGGCTGGGGTAGCTCATCGGATGTGATGAGGCGCCTGGCTGAGCAACTAGCCACTGTCCGAACCTGTTACCTGATCGATTTCCCCGGATTCGGAGCGAGCCCGGAGCCTGAAGAGGGATGGAGTGTAGGAGATTATGCAGAACTCACCTCCCGTTTTATCAGTGAAATGCTGCCGGATGAGGAGCCCGTCGATATTCTTGCACACTCTTATGGCGGACGCGTCTCGATTAAGCTTCTCTCTGATGATCAGAACCCTGTCAGGGAGCGGGTCGGCAAGGTGATTTTCACAGGAGCTGCCGGGCTGAAGCCGAAGCGTAGCCTCTCCTTCTATGTGAGAAAGTATACAGCGAAAACCTTGAAAGCTCCCTTTCTGCTTCTACCCGGCTCACTACGGGAAAAAGGCCTGGACCGGTTGCGAAAAACCTCCATCTGGAAGAAGCTGGGTTCCGGGGAATACCGCCAATTAAGCGGAGTGATGCGGGAGACATTTGTAAAAAGTGTGACGGAATATCTGGAAGAGGATGTCGCTAAAATCGGTCACGAAATTTTACTGATATGGGGAGAAAACGACACAGCAACCCCGCTGGAAGAGGGAGAGCGGATGGACAAGCTGCTCAAAAAGAGTGCCCTTGTGACCATTTCAGGGGCAGGACACTACACATTTTTGGACAACCCGGTGCAGTTCACAGCCATTGTGAAGTCTTATCTGACCTCCTGAGAGACGGGTAAGAAAAGAGTATTGCCATAAAAGAGATCCCCCTTCCCGCCCGGGGTGATCGAACGCCTGTCAAACAATCAGCTTATAACTGGTGCAGGCCCCCTCTTCTTTGCCGTTCTTTTCACAATCCTCTTTCTTCTCAAAACCCTGGCGGGAGAACTTGAGGATCTCACCATCTTTGTTTGTGCGCCGCCATCTCCATTCCCGTTTCACATCCTGGTAAATTTCACATTTAGGCATAATCGTTGACTGATAAATAATTTATAGAAATTCAGCTTTTCAATCGGTTTGCAAAATCAAACCCTCTCTCTATATCCTCATTTTTCTATCCAAAATCAAGGTTTCTGCTGATTTAGATCGGATATCCAGGCCCTCGATTCAAAAGGTTTGAGACAACGGCGGCGGTATGCGGGGATCTTTTGCCCCAATTTTATTCTCAAAACCCTCTCATCCGGGTTGTCTCTCCCCGGCAACAGAACAGAGGGGTCCCTCGTTCAGAGAGAGGCTTTGGAGCGTTCCCCCTGCTCTCCGGAAGTAGGGGTAACAGCAGAGCCATTGGCCGGTCTGTTCGCAACGGCCTGCCGGCCCTCTGCAGCCGGTCAACGTTCATAAGACGCTTCTGCCACCGGTTTTGAAACTCAGGAAAAGAGCCTCTCTGCATTCAGCAGAAGGTGATGCAGATGAGATTCAATGGTGTCAAACGGGCGGTACCCTTTCGACATGAGGCCAAACTCCTCTCCTATTTGGATCAGCAGGGAAGGAAAAACTCCGGCCCCTTTCCCCCGGCACCACTCAAAGTTTTCCCTTGTCTTCTTTTCCGTCTCTTTAGATTTCATCAGATTTTCAAAGTCCTCTTCTGAAATAGTGAAATCATGGATCAGCTCCTTCAAGACCGACAGCTCTTTGATATCTCCACCCTCTTCAAAAAGCTTCGCCTGCAGTTTGCCGGCAAACTCAACAGAACGGCCGGGATCTGTTTCGTTCACGATCATCTGGGCCAGGGCGGGTGGCAGGGAGTCCAACACATAACTTCCCTCTTCAATAAGCAGCTTAAAAGGTTCACCGAACTTCTTCTTGGTCACCTCCTCCACCCTCTTCACCTCCTCCATGAGGCCGGGGTATCCTTCACTGATCGATTCCGCATTCTCATCCATCGCAAGCCCGCCCGGGAGAGCTGTTACGGCCAATCTCCCTTCAAAACGCTTCTCGATTTTCTCGATGACCGGATGAAACCCAAAACACCACCGGCAAAGCGGGTCGTAGACGTAAAACAGTTGAATAGATAGTTTGTTCATATCCCCTTGCACCTTCTTTTAGCTAACATTTTAAGAATTCAACACACTGTCGACGATCATCTGGGCGTGCCGGAGCTGGTCAGGAGTGACGGTATGGCCCATTCCGGGATATATTTTCTTGGTCACATCCGCTCCCAGTTTCTCCATGACGGCAGCACTCTCATGCACCCTCTCCACGGGGATGTGAGAATCAATATCCGAGCACCCGACAAAGTAAGGCGTCCCTTTCAGGTCACCCGTATAGTTCTCTGCAATCACCTTCTCGCCGATCAGGCCGCCGCTGAATGCAACAAGGCCTCCATATCGTGCAGGATGCCGGGCTACATATTCCGAAGAAAGGCATGCCCCCTGCGAGAAGCCGAGAAGAATAATTTTCTCTTTTGGGACACCACGCTCATTCAGATCTTCAATGATATCGAAGATCGCCTGCAGTCCTGAAGAGATTCCCGGTTCATTCTGCTCTGTCGACATCAAAAAAGAGTATGGGTACCAGGTGTAGCCATTTGCCTGAGGAGCTGCAAAATGCATATTTTCTGTATTGTCCAGTTCACTAACCAGGGTCAGGATGCTATCGGCACTCGCCCCGCGCCCATGCACAAGTATCATCGCTGCATCAGCATATTCCGGCTCCTTTCCGGTCACAATCGTTTTTTCCTGCTGATGAGGCCCTTGTATTGGATGGTCACTGTTAGCTATATACATTCTGTGAAGATCTCCTCTGTTTTATTTTAGTAATGGGGTATTCGCTTCGTACTAATTTCGTTCTTAAAGTTTCCTGAACTCTTACTTCATGGCCAGGAACTCCGCAGAAAGTTTACAACCTGTATGAAACACTCATACGAAGTAAGAACGTGATGGTTGCCGGAACTGTTCCCGGGCAGCCGCCTGACATACCCATATAAGTAAGATATTATTTTAGTCCAATTCAAGGACGCACTCTACTGCTTATTTGTACTTTACGTTGATTCACTGAAGCCCTACTTTAAATGAGGACAGATCTTAACACAAAGATGAAACATAGATATGGATGAACAAAACTCACGAAAGCTGGCAATCCTGATCGATGCAGATAATGCACAACCGGCAATAACAGAGAATTTAATGGCTGAAATTGCAAAATATGGAACAGCCAATGTAAAACGTATTTATGGGGATTGGACGCAGCCGCAGCTACGGAGCTGGAAGGAGCTGTTGCTGGAGTATTCCATTCAGCCGATCCAGCAGTTTGGCTACACCAGGGGAAGAAACGCGACCGACAGTGCCCTCATCATTGATGCGATGGACCTGCTCTACACCGGCCGCTTCGACGGATTCTGCCTTGTATCGAGTGATAGTGACTTTACCAAGCTTGCCGCCAGGATCCGTGAGTCGGGCCTGGTTGTCTACGGGTTTGGAGAAAAAAAGACACCCGATCCATTTGTTGCAGCGTGCGACAAGTTTATCTACACGGAAGTGTTGGTGGAAACCGATATAGAAAAATCAGAACGAAAGAGAAGGCCAAGTCAGGATTTAAAGCAGGACACCAAGCTGGTAAACTTGGTCAGAAATGCGATTGAGGCCTCCTCCGATGATAGCGGATGGGCCCATCTGGCGCCGGTCGGAAGCTACATCGCTAAACAGAGCCCCGGGTTTGACCCGCGGAATTATGGGTATACAAAACTGGGAGAGCTGCTTCAGGCGATGAAACTTTTCGAATTTGAAGAACGGCCCACAGGAAGCGGACAGTCAAAATCGATCTATATCAAGGATAAGAGAAAGTAGCTATCGCACCTGCAAAACAACAGGTTATGGCTCCACATTGAATTTTGAAAAGAAGAAAGGTTGTATTGAATCAATAAAACGCTTATTTTTCAAGTCTGATTCTTTTTTGCACCCGTAGCTCAACTGGATAGAGTACCTGACTACGAATCAGGCGGTTACAGGTTCGAATCCTGTCGGGTGTACTTTTCCTTATTGATTAACTTACCATTGCAATTTGGTATGCGCCCGTAGCTCAACCGGATAGAGCGTCTGACTTCGGATCAGAAGGCTGAGGGTTCGAATCCTTCCGGGCGTACTTTATATAAAGCCTTACAGTTCAATTAGTTAATGAACTGCAAGGCTTTTTATTTTTGAGGGTATTTTTTTGAAATTTCTTTCCGGGGACAACATAGGTCAACAGAATGAATTGCCCCATACTGTATTGTATTGCAATTATATAGCAATTTCCCATTCTTTTATATGGGTACATAACAGGAAACACCACCTGTACCGAAAATAGCCTGATGTATTCATCCCGCCTCTAGCACAAAGAAAACCCGGTTAAGGCTCTGGGAAAAATGTACCGATTTGGGGTATACCCTAAATTGAATACATTTCCGACTCAAACGAACCGAAGGCACCTCAACCGAATGTTACCAACGAACCATCCGCCGGTCGTTCCATTGGGTAAAACACACTGTCCAAACCATAACAAAGCTTCACTATGGTTTTTCCGTCTGGAAAGTGTTGACCAGTTTCAATTCGTTGTATGCTTGGAATACCAAGGCGGGCGATTTCGGAGAGCATTTCTGGAGTCAATCGCAGTTTCTTTCTCCGTTCAAAAAAATAATTCCCAAGTTGAGTAATCAGTTTCTCCAGTTGTGAATCATCTAATGTTCCTGGATTGTCGATTGTCCCAGTAAATTGTCCTCTTTGAACCCACCCAGCTTGCATTTCTTTTTTCAAATTCGGTTTACTGCTCGCCTGAAAAATAAGCTGCAGGCTCAAAGCTTCACAAAGACGTAGTAACGTTTTCCCTCCAGGAATAAACTTTCCGGACTCAATTCGCTGAACTGTGCTTTCTCGTATACCTGCGCTCTCGGCAACACCGGCTTGAGTAAGCCCGACCTCTTCCCGACGTTGTTGCAAAAAATCTCCGATCATTTTTTTGATCATTTCATACTCATTATGAGTAATACTCATTGTAACCAAAACCACTTAATTAATTCTTAAATTATGGCTGTCTAAAAAAAATGGGTCTGAAAATTTCGCTTCTAAGGCACGATCTTTTCAGATTAAATATCCGGCTCTATCTAATTTGCATGAAACCCGGCCATTTTGACGTCTAAATGTTCCTCCAGAACCCTACGGTCTTTAGATGTTCAACTAGTTATATTTCTTTATAAAGGGGTTCTATTTTCTTAAAATCAATTAATAATAATCAAATGAATGTCCAAAATGGTTACTAATTTGATCAACAGGTGAATAAGCAGCATTGGTACCATTTCCTCCCCAAAGTATTCCTCGTAATCCCACATCATAGGGTATTAATTGGTTTTTGTAAAAGACCGGGGAGCCGCTATCACCCTGCCAAGCACCTAAGTTTACCTCAACTTGGCATAAATATATAACCCCTCCAACACTAAAATCCTTACATATATCCAAAGCCTGTCCAAATGTCCAACCGGTTGTAATTCCTATTTTATTATCTGTGGTTAAGACAGGCAAACGCTGAGGTTGAGCAGAAATAATTTCTAAGTTTGCTCCAAGACTGTTGGTAGAACCACTTACGGAGTCCCAATATTCCGTTTCATGAATCATGCCAAATTCATAGTTTCCATTTCCTGTCCATTGAGCAAACGCTGCATCTGCATAGGCACACGTGAAACCTGGAGGGCATACTCCTCCTGTAAAACCAGGTGGATCATATAATTCCGTAGCGATATGCCGGTCATTCATATTGGCCTGATAATATTCTTGACCATCAACAGAAAATTGATTTTCAGAACAATGGGAATTAACCAAAAACCCTGATATTTGAGAATTTATCCTGGCTGTAGGCCCAAGAGTACAATTAAAAACTGATGATCCTGTGCTATAGGAAATTTGCAAGCCACCCGCTAAGTCACTTCTTTCATTGTTTATCAAAGGTGTCATAGGTGATTCCAAAACAATATCAGTACCAAGTCCTGGAATACCTAACTCATGGGTAATCTGTAAAATTTTGTCTTTGCTGTCTAAGCTTTTAACACCAATTGAAAGATTATTCTTTCTTTCATTTATGGAAAGAGATAAAACCTCATCCCTTCCCAAAATTTCTGTTCTTAATGTTTGTTTCCAATTATAGAGTTGAATAAAATTAAAGTTACCCTTTTTAATTTTAATGTTTGATAAGATATCTTCATCAAACCCAGGTGAATTAGAATCAACCCTTTGATTAATTATGGATTGGATGTCCTCTTTTTGATTTTCATCTAAAAGATAGATAGTAAGAAATCCATCTTCATCCATAAAATGCCCTCCAAATCCATCAACATCAAGTGTTAATTCAGCCAAATCCTGATCATATGTTTGAATTCTTTTGGTGCCATTTTCTTTTGATTGGAGATAAACTTGTTTGGCAATTTCGATATCATCAATAACTATTCCATTATCTGTTATTCCGTTGGATAGATTGGTAAAATTATTATCGCATGATGCGATTAACATAAATACTATCAATGATATAATTATAAATAATTCTCTTCTCATAACCTTCCCTCATATTTAATTGCTATTTAATAATTAATTCAGAATGATGAAATATTACTGAACTTTCAAAAAGCAATTATTTTGTGGGCACTTGCCTGATGTGCAGGAATATTTTATGTTTTGGAACAACCATGTAACAACAAGGAAAGTTTTTCAATTAAATGCCTTCTGATTGATTTGGTATGGAGCCTGGGTATTACCCCTTTTTTATGTGTATTGTTTGAAGATGACATACAAACACTTTACCCAAACAAAACAACCTGACATGAAAATACGATTATCAATTATCACCCTGTTTTCTATCCTGCTTTTAACTTCTTTTGGGTGTTCATCAGATGATACAACGGACGAGGCTCAGTTGGAAAAAGTAAGAATGTGGCATGATACAGATGAGACCCACGATGCCTATATCATCGGGATCATCACCCATAAAGAAGATGATCCTTCACCCCGACAACTTCGTGTAGAAGAAAATCCGGAAATAACAAGCCCAAACAAGCCGGAAGGAGATAAAATGTGGTTGTCTTTGCCAGACGATTTTACTGAGGTTTTTATTCGAAATGAGGATGGCAGCACCACTGAAACTGCCGCCTCGGCTTTGCAGGAAGGACAAATTGTTGCTGTATGGCTTGCTGAGGGCCAAACGGTTCTACTGTCCTATCCCGGGCAGGCTCCTGCGAAACGGGTTCTTATACTGAATGATTAGATTACCCTTCGCTTGTTTCTTTTCGCTGGAGAAATAAAGTACTCCGATCCCCTGCCTTCCAGGAATTTCTTGATAAGCCAACCAAGATTACCCCATAAATCACACTTGTGTTATCTTCACTAAATCCTTTTGTAGTGGTGAATATGGACGCATTCTGATAAGAGAAATTATCAAGGATCAATTACGATTGTTGGGGAGTGTTGTTAGAATCAAGCATAGAGTTTAGTGAGGCGAAACAGGAAGAATTCTGAATCCCTGACCCCGCGTTGAAGTGCCCGGAACTGTTTAATCTTGGCATTGAAAGATTCCGCAGAAGCATTTGTCGAACGGT
>Ga0209487_1004369_pt1 | contig 10880 bp, 10 predicted proteins | sample Poulit2012_FD_187524 | JGI IMG/M metagenome (GOLD analysis project Ga0209487, IMG submission 187524) | Agricultural soil microbial communities from Georgia to study Nitrogen management - Poultry litter 2012 (SPAdes) (version 2) | ecosystem: Environmental > Terrestrial > Soil > Agricultural land... | reverse complement strand
CGGTGAAACAAAATTATACGCGCTCAGAACATTATATCAGCGGTGAGACGAGTTTATGCGCGTCCAAAAATTGGTATATTCGTCGAGCATGTTGTATGCGTTATCATACCAAAAACCTCCACATCTCTTGTCACACTTGACTTCCCGTGAGCAGATATATGTTCTTTTCTTCTCAAAAGCTATATAATATAATTAGCTAAATCATAGAAAGAAGTGTTATCTATTAGTTATCAAAAATCACTAGTTAAACGTAATGTTAGCATTATGTGGTTTGCGAACTTTTTTGTAGCTGGAAGTATGACGATGGTTATCCCGTTTATTTCCCTGTATATTGAATCTTTAGGAAATTTTACAGATTCTTATGTACAGAGTTGGTCTGGATGGGTTTTTGCAGTAACCTTTATTACTGCGTTTATCTTCTCCCCGATCTGGGGACGGATTGGAGATAAATACGGTCGAAAGAAAATTTTAATAATGTCTGCAACAGGCCTTTCTGTATCGCTATTGTTAATGGGGTTTGCCACTTCTGTTTGGCAGCTTTTTTTATTGCGATTTTTTATGGGTATCTTTACTGGATTTATTCCTATGTCACAAGCATTAATTTCTACCCAAACGAAAAAGGAAGATGCCGGGCGCGTATTAGGTACACTGCAAACAGGTAGTGTAACAGGTACACTAATGGGACCTTTATTAGGTGGCGTGCTTGCCGATACATTTGGTTATAGTGCTGCATTTAAAGTTGTTGCTTTTACCATATTTCTTTCTGCTATATTAGTATTATTTGGAATTAAAGAAATGAAAATGAAAGTAACAAATAAAGAAGAAAAAATATCCTACACAACGAAAGAAGTTTTACTTCATATTATACAAAATCCGGTACTACTTATCGTAATGTTAACGTCCGCACTTGTACAAATTGCTCATTTCAGTATTCAGCCGATTCTTTCTCTATATGTTGCGGAAATTAATGGCCTTGCGAATATCGCGCTGTTTTCTGGATTAGCATTTTCTGTTACTGGATTAGGGAATCTCTTGTTTGCCAGAAGATGGGGCGTTACCGGAGATAAAATTGGTTATATTAAAGTATTAATCATCTTATTAATAATAGCTGGACTTGTTTACTTCCCAATTGCCTTTGTTACTAGTATGTGGCAATTGTTGATATTTAGATTCTTACTTGGAATTGCTATCGGTGGAATTGATCCAGTTCGAATGGCATTTATCCGTCAAGAAGCACCTATTTCAATGCAAGGTGAAGTAATAGGATATAATACGAGTTTACGCTTTTTAGGAAATATTATTGGTCCAGCACTAGGTGGAGTACTAGCAGGTTTTTATGGTATTTCTTCTGTATTTTTCGTAACCAGTGCTTTGTTATTAATTACTGGTTTCATCTTAGTTATAACTTATTTCAAATATGAAAAAGTAGATGATACCGTATTGCATAAAAGCTAATAATTACATCGACTAATACCTTATACAAGGATTAGTCGATTTTTTTACTTTTTAATGTACTGTTTATGATAATAATAAAGTTATTTACCCAGATTTATTAGAATCAAATGATAACTTGTTCTATAATGAAAGTGATCATATCATCACTCCCAAAACTATTTATTGGAGGAATATATCATGATCCAAACAACGATTCGACATTCAAAACGCTATCAACAAATTATTAATACATTCACTAAAAACGGATTAAGTCATTTATTGTACCGTATCGGACTAACCAAACGTAAAAAATTTGCAGGAGAGAAAGAGCCCCATATTGATCAAAACCTTGTTGATATAGGTGTTAAATTACGTACAGCACTCCAAGAGCTTGGTCCTACTTTTATTAAATTAGGACAAATTGCTAGTACAAGAAGAGATGTTGTACCAGAAGCCATTGCAAAGGAATTAGAAAAATTACAAGATGATGTACAAAGTTTTTCCTATGATGAAGTAGAACAAATATTTCAAGATAATTTTGGAAAAACACCAGAAGTCATGTTTGCCGATTTTTCTAAAGAACCTCTTGCAACAGCTTCCATTGGACAAGTACATACAGCCAAGCTTCCTACAGGAGAAAAAGTAGCGATAAAAATTCAACGACCTCACATAAAAGACGTTGTTGACACAGATCTAGATATTTTATTTCATTTTGCTAGATTAATTGAAGAAAAAACAAAATGGGGTAAAACATATCGTATTTTAGAAATAATTGAAGATTTCTCTATGTCGTTACTAAACGAGCTCGATTATTTAATGGAGGGGCGTAATGCAGAGCGAATTAGTAAACAATTTACAGAGGATTCGACCATTCACATTCCACGTATTTATTGGAATTTTACATCCAGAAAAATATTAACAATGGAAATGATTGAAGGAATTAAAGTAACTCACGTCGATCAATTAGATGAAGATGGTTATGATCGTCAAGTCATCGCAGAACGTATTGCTCACGCTCTTTTTACTCAAGTATTAGACCATGGTTTTTTCCATGGTGATCCACACCCAGGAAACATTTATATCTTGCCACATAATGTTGTTTCTTTTCTAGATTTTGGGTTGGTCGGACGATTAAATGAAGAAATGAAATATCATACTGCTTCAATTCTACTAGCTGTACAACAAAATAGTGCGAATGCCATTATTGAGACCTTTCGTGAAATGGAATTGCTTGATCGTGTTGAAAAAATAAAGCCACTTCACCGAGATTTAGAACATTTATTGGCGAAGTATTATAATGCAACGATTATTGAAATTAATTTAGGTCAATTACTCGTTGATATTTTTTCCATTGCATTTCGTCATGAAGTTGAGATTCCAACAGATATTACGATTCTTGCCAAAGCAATTTTAACAGCAGAAGAAATTATTAAACAATTAAATCCATCCTTTAATATTATGAAAACAATTGAACCATTTGCAATAAAAATAATGCAAGAGCGTTACCATCCACGTAATTTATTAAAACAGACTTTACTAGATGCAATAGATGATATCGACACGTTACGAGAACTTCCAAAAGACGTGCATGAGGTAACAACGACCATTAATAAAGGTCGACTAAAACTTAATTTGAACGTAGAAAACATCCCTAATTTTCTGCAAAGGTTTGACCGAATAAGTAATCGATTATCCTTTAGCATTATTTTACTTTCATTCAGTATATTAATGGTTGGTCTAATAATCGGAGCTTCGATTGCAGGGGAAACGAATGTATTATTTAAATTACCTGTTATTGAACTAGGTGGCGTTGTCGCTACAATTATGTTTCTCTTTATGTTATTTACTATTTTCCGGTCTGGACGTATGTAAAAAAATACCGCATCCCGTCTCTTATAATTGTTTGATGGGATGCGGTTTCTATATGCAAACTCTTACTACACTAATTAAAATAACCCTCTAGTTAGGAGGTAAAGTCAAAACTTAAGAGGCAAATCGATCAAATAATATATTGTTTTCTAAATGAATATAGTTCATCATTTCCTTTTCTAAATCCAACAGACGTGCATATGTAATTCGATATGAACCACATGCATCTATTGGAGGTTCAAAGTTATTTGTCGTTTCACGCATCTTATTTAGTAAATGGACCATCGTCTCACTTCGATCCTTTACTTCTTTAATTCCATTTGCAAGTTTATCCTGATTAGTTTCGTCATTAGCTTGAATGAGCGGAATAATGTCTGCTGATTCTTTTACTAAATGAGTTTCTGCTTCGATTAAAAATTCATTATATAACGAATAAAGTTCTTGTAAATGCGGCGAGTCATGTCCATGTACACGATAAATTCTTGTAACAAATTCGCCTAAAGACGAAAGTTCATCTTGCAAATATTGGTGATAGTGATCAACAATATGATTTGTAATTTCTGCTGATGATTTAGAATCCCAGTTAGTAGCCTGATTTCCTTTTGCCTTCCAATCATCATATGTGCTATTCAATTCTTGTAAGATAGCATTACCTTCTAAATCTTTATCTGCAAATGTATCTTTTAATAATATATCGCCTTTACAGCAAAAATTAATGCCATATGTTTTAAATATATCACTTGCTTTTGGAAATTCTTTAACAATATATGCCGGGGTATGTTCTTCTGTAAATGTTTCCATATTTCTCATCCTCCTACATTCATGATATACCTATCATAACCAAATTAAACTTTTATACTGTGATATCTGTCACATTTTTTCCAATATTTTTTACGAATCTTTTTCAATTAAGGTAATTTTTTTATGATTAATGATGACAAACAAAAAAATACCCCAGTTTAACCGATGTTTTCATCAGCCCAAGCGGGGTATATTTATTTCATATTCATTACACTAACTTCTGCCCACAATTCCCACAAAAATTTGCACCACTTGTCTTCTCTCCACAATTCGGACAGAAGTTTGGTGCTTTACTATTTCCTTCTTGGGTAGGCGCAGTCTGTTGATTTTGTTGTTGTTCTGATTGCTTAGATTGATCCTTTTGATTCATCGAATCCATCATTTCTTTCGCAACATTCATCCCCATCATCATACCAGCCATATCAGTGGCAGTACTTCCTCCACCGCTGTTTTCACCACTCATCTTTCCTGAAGTCATGCCATCAGTCATTTCCATTTGTTGATATTTACCTACATTCGTAATCATACTTTGTGAGGCGGCTTTCGTGACCATTTTTTCTACTTCTTTCGGGTAGTTAAAGTCATTGACATAAAATCCAGTTATCGTCATTCCGTCTTTTATTAGTTCCATATCTAAATCTTCTTTTATACCTGCACTAATTTCATTTGCATATGCTTGTAAATTAAATTTATCCTTACCTTCTCTACCAATCCATTTCATTAGTAATTGATTTAGAATAGAAACAATACGCGTTCTAATATCTTCTACTAAATATTTACCTTTCACACCAGCAATTTGATCAATTAACGCTACATAATCTGTTACTTTAAAGTTAAATGTACCATTCGCTCGAATTGGCATGCCACCAGGAAGCTCTGGAGTCGCTAAATGAATGGGACTTTTCGTGCCCCATTTCACTGTAAATTCTTTCGTATTGACAAATAACACTTCACAACGCATCCCTGTGTTAAAACCAAATTTAAACCCTTTTAATGTAGATAAATAGGGGATAATCTCCGAATCAATATCATAATCTCCTGCATCTTCAAAAATACCTTCAATCCGTCCATGGTTAAAAAATATAGCGTCTTGTCCTGGGCGAATAATTAATTTACTTCCTTTTTTAATTTCATTGTTGCCCCATTTCCAGAAAATCATATCATCACGAAATTCATCCCACTCAATGACATCTGCTAATTGACCTTTAAAAAAGTTCATCATTTTTATTACCTCCTAGCTCTTATTCTGATAACTTAGGATAATTACAATCTATCCTATATCTTCATTAAAAACCTCTACTTCCTCCACTACGTCTGCTACCACCACTTGTCATGCGGCCACCTCCACCGCCTCTTCGCCCTCCACTACTACTACTTTTCTTCGGTTTTCTTCGTTTTGTCACGGAGGTTCGAATATAACGATCGCGTTTGCGAATTACTTTAGAACGTTTACTATCTTCATAAGTTCGACGATTTGTCGTTACTTTCCCACCTGCATTACTTACCATCATCCAAACAATACCTGCACCAATGACAATGGCAATTATCAGCTGCACAAACGTATTGTAAAACGGATTTTTTGGGTTTGCTTGTGGCTTAAAACCACTATATTTATACGAAGTCTTTAAAAAGGTTTCCATTGCTTTTACATAATTTCCATCTGTTAAGTCTGCCCCAATGGCGTCATGTACCATGTCAACCCGCTGATCATTTAAGTATTCAACCATCCGACCAAATCCACCTATATCTACTTTGCGGTTTTTCATATCAATTACTAACATAATCGTATCGACTTCATCATCCGTTGTTTTGATCTTTTCATCATAAAAGTTATCCGTATAATCTTCTACTGTACCTGAACCAGGATCATCAATTGTAATTATATAATAGGACAGATCTCTTTTTTCCCCATATTTTTCAGCTTGTTTCTCTAGTGCCGATATTTCTTTTTCTGTAAACAATCCGGCTTCATCGATAACAACTTGCTTATGACTATCTGCAAACGCATCACTTGGAAATGCGATCATGGTGAGGAGAAATAGAAGGACAACAATATAAAGATTCGTTTTCTTCTTTACCATAGTACGCCTCCCATTATATATGCAATTGATTTTAATGCGATGAATGTTGTAGCGGATATACCACTCACCCAAGTGATTACTTTCTTTTTACTAATAGGTGGTTTACCTATAATTTTACCCGTTTGACCATTCATCGCAAATGTATGTTCTTGTTTATCATAATCATAATAAACCATCCAAATTGGAAACAGTACATAGGCACTTTTCACATTTTTAGTTTTCACTTGTTGTCGTTTTTCACGTAAACTAGTATATTGTGAAACAGTACTATTTACATAAGTCTGAATAAATCGCTTCACTTTAGATTTAACTCGAGGTAACAACGCTTCATCATCATAATTATATTTTTCTGCTATGTATCCAGCTAAGTAAGGTGTTTTAAAATCTTTTAAATCATCGTATTGATAAGGTTCTAGTTTATCCATCACTTCATCATTCATTTTAGTCGATGCATCAACTGGGACACGATTATAATATAAATCAATATCTCGATACACATCATAATATTTCGTTTCTGTATAAATATAGTCTCCACGAGTATACTTACGCACTTTTGTTCCGACTGCATCGAGCGTTACTTTACTATTTAAATCATACATCCAAAAAGGAACATACATACCAGTAATGTTCTTTACTCGGTTTGCCTGCATAAAATCCGTTGGAGAGAACCGACCATTTTTACACCATTTCCGAAATGCTTTTTCCGCTTCTTCTTTACTAATCGAAAAAGGAATCACCATAGCCGGTGCCAAATCCCCTGACAAGCGATCAGCTAATACAACAGCTGCGTCGCAAAAACTACAAGAAGTTGCAGTAGTATCTTGCTCCGTAATGACTGTTGCACCGCAGTTTTTACATTGATATTCTTTTGCTTCATCCTCTTCAAACTTCCTCGTTATAAATTCATCTGAAAAAGATTCAATATCGTCCTCTCTACCGCAACTACTACACAACAATGCACTAGAGTCACTATCAAATGCCATATCATCTCCACAGTTCGGACATTTATAATGAACAAGCAATGAATCCACCCCATTTCAATTTAACACGAAGAAACCGTAACCTAAGCCACGGTCCCTTAGACTTTTTATTTTTTATGAATTTATTTTTCCTTTTCACTTAATTGTGCTCTCAATTCCGCTAACTCGTCCTCAACATCTAAATGGTCTTCATATTTGCTCGCTAACTGTTCGATATCCTCTTGTTCATCATCTCGATTTAATTCCTCCATTGCTTCGGCTTCATCAAGTGATTGATTGATTTTATTTTCTAAATCATCAAATGCAGACATATTCGCGTTTGCTCCTGAAACAGAAGCATTTAATTCGTTCATTCGCTGTTTTGTTTTAGCAACAGATGCTTTACCTTTTAAAATTTGTCTACGTGCATCTAATTCACCAATATCTTTTACGAGTTTGTCATGCATTTGACGCATTTGCACAGTGTTAGCCTCTGCTAGTTCTAATGCATTCGCTAATTGCGTTTCATCGTCAGCTAAATTGGCCTTTTTCTGTAAAAAGGTACGTGCATCACTTTCATTGTCTGCTTCTAATGCTTTAACTGCATACCTTTGTAATTTCTCCATTTCGTCTTGACATTCATTCAATTGACGTTGTGCACGTTTCTCTTCCGCCATAATAGTTGCTGTTTCTGCTTTTACTTTACCTAAATCACTTTTTAAGTTTCGTAAATATTGATCAATCATTTTCTCCGGATCTTCTGCTCTATCAAGTAGGGCATTGATATTACTTGACATAATATCTTTGAATCTTTTTAATATACTCATTCTTTCTTACCTCCTAGTTTCTCAATCGTGCAATCTGAACCTATTAATCGATATTTTACACTATTCTATCTAATAGATAAAGTGACTTTTTACACAATTATGAAAGGTTTTCATATGATTTTCTCTTAATAAGTCATTAAAAGACTTATTTACAACAAAAAATACCTTTACCCATAAAAAATGGATAAAGGTAGGTAAAATGTACATTATTTATTTTATTGTAAAAATTGATTTTGGTAAAAATGCAGAAACAACTAAATTTGGCTGGTTCACAATTTCACTAATACGAAGATCAACCGCCACACTACATAACATATACGCTTCTTGTTCCGTCATACCATATGTTTTTACAATATGTTCAATCATATATCGAATGGCACTTTTCGATGCTTCTAGTAGATCCGTTCCATTCCCAGTCGTAACAAAATACCCCATACTATCTGCTTCTGGTGTAGGTGGTGTTGAGAATTCATAGCGAGGTTCTTTAATTGTTTTTCCTTTATGTAACGTAAATTTAACAGTTGCCTCCATAGAAGCTTCAATTGCCGAACCACACACTTCTCCATCTCCTTGAGCTGCATGTGTATCACCAATTGAAAATAGAGCTCCTTCTACTAAAACTGGTAAGTACAATTTAGTACCACGAACAAGGTGGCGTGTGTCCATGTTTCCTCCATTATGACGCGGTGGTAAAATTCCGTGATTACCTGGTTCCTCCAATGCCACACCGATGGTTCCTGGAAAAGGTTTAATAAACAAATCAATGCCATGAAGGAATTCTGCACGATCGCGATTTGCTAGGTCATATGTTTTAATTGCTGCATCAGGAAAGTCATCTGCAAGCAATCCAAATCCAGGGACAATTGCTGTCCATCCCCAATCCAACTGCTCAAAATTAATCATTTCTACTTCTAACGTATCACCTGGCTCTGCACCATTAACGTAGATAGGGCCTGCAACTGGATTTACTTTTTCAAAGTCAATATTTGCTACATCATTAGCAGTAGATTGCTTTGTAAATTGTCCTCCAGACGATTCGATAATTTCATAAGTTATTGTTTCTAAAGAATTTACTTCCGCTATTGGTTGAAGTGAGTTATCCCAACCATAATGCTTATGCGAATGAAAATCATGAATCGTTAAATAAGGCTGATTATGATGATGAATAGACATATTATTTGCTCCTTTATAAAGTGTGTTATATCTATTGAATCATGAAAATCATTTTCTGAAAAGACAATCCTCCTCACTTTTCGAAAAATTGCAACATGTGATATCAAGGTATTTCGCGGTGAAACGAGGTTATGCGCGGTGAAACGACGTTATACGCGCTCTGAACTGCTTATACGAGGTGAAACGACGTTATACGCGCTCTGAACTACTTATACGCGGTGAAACGAACGAGGTTATGCGCGCTCTGAACTATTTATACGCGGTGAGACAAGTTTACATCCTCTTCTATGTGAATAAATTAACAAACTAGTTAAAACAATGTATAATTTTTACTATAACAAACTTTAGGAAGTGAAAAAATTGACCGTAAAAAATGAAAGAGCTTTTAATTTTAATGCTGGACCATCCGCTCTTCCGCTAGACGTATTAGAAAAAGCACAAAAAGAATTAGTAAACTTCAATGGAACAGGCATGTCTGTCATGGAGTTAAGCCATCGTAGTAAGGAATATGAAGAAGTACATAACGCTGCGATTCAACGTTTAAAATCATTGTATAACATTCCTAATAATTATGAGGTTCTCTTTCTTCAAGGTGGTGCAAGTACACTATTTGCAACAATCCCAATGAACTTTTTAACTGCTAATTCTCAAGCAAGTTATATTATGACTGGTTCTTGGTCTGAAAAAGCTATTAAAGAAGCTAAATTATTTGGAAATATTCGTGAAATAGCTAGTTCCAAAGAGGATCAATATCGTTATATTCCATCAATTCAAGAGAACGAGATCAACGACAATGATGCTTATATCCATTTAACAACTAACAATACTATCTACGGAACACAGTGGAAAACATTCCCAGATACAAAAAATGTGCCACTTATTGCTGATATGTCGAGCGATATTATGTCAAAACAAATCGACATTGAAAAATTCGATCTCATCTATGCAGGTGCTCAGAAAAACCTTGGTCCTTCAGGTGTGACAGTTGTCATTATAAAAAAGGATTTCATCGATAAGGCAAACCGAAATATACCGACAATGTTCCAATTTAAAACACATGCAGAAAAAAATTCATTGTATAATACACCACCAACATTTGGAATTTATATGTTAGGAGAAGTATTAAAATGGATTGAAAATCAAGGTGGACTAAAAGCTGTCTCTGAGCAAAATGAGAAGAAAGCTGCGTTAATCTATGATGTCATCGATCAAAGTGACGGTTTTTACACAGGTCATGCTAAAAAAGATAGTCGTTCCCTTATGAATATTACATTCCGTTTGCAAAATGTAGATTTAGAAAAACAATTTTTAGCAGATGCAAAAGATGCTGGCTTTGTCGGCTTAAATGGACACCGTTCAGTCGGAGGATGCAGAGCCTCTACATACAATGCAGTTCCTTATGAAGCATGTAAATCATTAAGTGAGTTCATGATTCAGTTTAAAAAACAAAATCAATCATGATTTTTCGATTTTTATTTCTAATAAGAAATATTACAAGAGGCTGGGACAGAACTAGTCTCTGAATTATGAAAACGGTCATGTTTATCAAAAAAGATAAACATGACCGTTTTTCGTTGTACAATCGTTTAAATACTTGAAATTGGCGATATATTTCCTTAAATTTACCGCCATTAATGCAAATCCTAATTCATTTTCTACTTTGGCTTCACCTCGAACTGACATTCGAGTGAATCCTAAAATAGCCTTCAAAAATCCAAAAACTGGTTCGACATCTA
>Ga0209487_1004368_pt1 | contig 10881 bp, 8 predicted proteins | sample Poulit2012_FD_187524 | JGI IMG/M metagenome (GOLD analysis project Ga0209487, IMG submission 187524) | Agricultural soil microbial communities from Georgia to study Nitrogen management - Poultry litter 2012 (SPAdes) (version 2) | ecosystem: Environmental > Terrestrial > Soil > Agricultural land... | reverse complement strand
AAATATCTAACTTTTGTCCTTTACCAGATTGGGTTCTCTCAAGTAGTGCACCTTGAATTCCAATCGAGGCATAAAGCCCAGTTAAAATGTCAGTAATAGCGACGCCGTATTTCTGCGGGCCTGATTTTTCATCACCCGTGATGCTCATTAATCCACTCATAGCTTGGATAATGAAGTCATATCCAGGCATATCTTTGTTTGGCCCTGTTTCACCAAAGCCGGTGATAGAACAATAGACGAGTTGTGGGTTAATTTTAGATAATGTTTCATATTCTAAACCGAATTTTTCCATTGTCCCTGTTTTGAAATTATTAATAATCACGTCACTATTTTTGACCAATTCTTTAATAATCTCGACGCCTTCAGTTGATTTTAAATCGACGGTGATACTTTTTTTATTGCGATTGGTACAGAGGTAATAAGCGCTAACTTCGTTTTTAAATGGTGGTCCCCATTTGCGTGTGTCATCACTGCCACCTGGTGCTTCGACTTTAATCACTTCAGCTCCAAGATCCCCTAAAGTCATGGTACAAAAGGGGCCGGCAAGCACTCGAGATAAATCGAGAATACGAATATGTTTCAATGCACCTGACAATTCATTCACTCCTTTTTATTACAGGATAGCTGCTATATAAATCCTCTTCAAAATTCGCGGTAAAATTTAGGCACGAAGGTAGGCCATATAGCCAGTCATTACCCGTTTATTCAACCAATATTCTGTTGGGGCAAAATACAATTTCCTGCAAAATAAAGATTCAATTTATAGTCTATGCAGTAAGATATGAAACTAGTAAATATAAAAAGCCAGTTCAACTACAACACAGCAAAAAAGCGTGTTGAATTGAACTGGCTTATATCTGTTGATTAAGGCGTTTAAGCGCCCTTTGAACAGATTAGGCAGTATTTTAAATTATTGGTCTTACAATACTCATATTATTTCTAAAAAAGTCATGTGGTTTAAGTGCGGAAACACCTTAACATGATTCGTTAATATACAGTATAGTATATTCTGAAATATTTGTAAATGTTTTTATGAGAAAAGATTTAAGACGTCATTAGCAAAGAAGAAAGGGGGCTGGGACAAAACTAGGTATTGGTTATTAAATGACAAACATTTTAAGTGAGCGTTATTAGCCTCGGAAAAATACTTCGCTGTGTCCCATCCTCTTTTAATTACTTCGCTGCTTTTTGTAATTTGGAAATCATTTTAATGGCTTTGCCTGTGCCGATTGCTACGGCTTCAAGTGGATTGGGTGCAATGTGGACGGGAACGTCGATTTCTGATGCAAGCCAGTCTTTCATTCCTTTTAATAATGCGCCTCCGCCTGTTAAAACAATACCGTGGTCGACAATATCACCACTTAATTCGGGTGGGCAAGTCTCTAAGGTCGCGCGGATTGCCTCTAAAATTCGTTCAAGTGACTCTTTAATTGCACTATAGATTTCTTGAGATGAAATAGTGATTGTTTTAGGCAAACCGGTCACCATATCTCGTCCGCGTATATCCATCTCTTGTTCCTCGTGATCTTCATAAGCGTAACCAATTTCCATTTTTACACTTTCAGCTGTCCGTTCGCCAATCATAATATTGTATGTTTTACGGACATATTGAACGATTTCTTCATCTAATTTGTCTCCGCCAATGCGAACAGAATTGGATGAAACGACACCACCGAATGAAATAATCCCCACTTCTGCTGTGCCTCCACCGATATCAACAATGACATTAGCAATTGGTTCGTCAACTGGTAAATCACTACCGATGGCAGCAGCGACCGGCTCTTCAATAATATGAATGTTTTTAGCACCATAACTGGCAATCGCATTATGGATGGCCCGTCGTTCAACAGCAGTACTTCCTGTTGGGGTACAAACGATAACAGTCGGCTTTCTCACTGACAGTCCCATCTTTTTACTCACACGCTTCAATAGCTCTTTTAACATTTGAGCGGTGACATCATAGTCAGCAATAACTCCCTCTTTTAAAGGTCGGATAGGCACAATATTTCGTGGGGTTTTCCCAATCATTTCTTTAGCTTCAGCCCCGACGGCGACAACTTTTTTAGTATTAATGTCAATTGCCACGACACCTGGTTCATTTAAGACAATACCTTTAGATTTTGAATAGATTAATATATTTGCAGTACCTAGGTCAATTCCAATTTCTTCTGTAGAAAACATGTTTATCCTCCATTGTTGACAATTTTCCCTATCTATAGATGTTCTTTTATCTACCTTTTTATAAGGGGGTAGATAAACTAAAAATACATGAAAAATATGGTAAACGATATAATTACTTTTTCACACTATAAGAAACAATACTATTACCGTAAACCAATACTGGCACTGAATCAAGTGACGTTTTCATTACAAAACAGCTCTGCTTGTAACATAGCATTAGAGTTCGAAAGGGTGTCAATATCTTTTTTTTTACAACTGTTGGACTGATACGAAGAATTTTCCTATTAAACCATGAATTAGCTAACGAGATACATAGATAAAATAAGGTTTTATCCTGTGAGAATCTTAATAATTTAATTTTATTTTGCGCTGGAAAAATACTCCTATTATATTACAAAAAAGCCATGATATAGTTATTTTGTACTAAAAACAACACGAAGGAGTGTAAGGAAATGCTTAAAAAAATTGGAACAGCAAGTGTTCTATCAGCAGCAATATTATTTGGAGGGGTATTTACTAGCTCTGCAGCATCAGTAAGTGATCAATCTCCGAATCTATTATATAATAAAGTACATACTTACTATTTTCTAAATGGTAAGTGGCATGAGGAGACGGGAAGTCATTTAAGTGATCTCTTCAAAAACTGTTTTCCAGGTTTAGATATAAAATGGGATTTCAACAATGATAAAAATGAAAATGTTGAAAAACCTAATAATGATAAATTAGAAGAATCACCACAGCAGCCTGAGACCGATACGCCAGAAGAGAAACCTGAAGAAGAGCAACCCCAAACACCTGTAGAGAATACTGATAAAGAAGAAGTTGAAAAGCCAGTTGAAAAACCAGAAGCACAGCAGCCAAATCAAGAAGAACCACAACAAGAGCAAGAACAACCTAACCAAGAATCAACATCTCAACTTAGTCAATACGAACAAGAGGTTGTTGAATTAACTAATAATGAACGTGCTAAATATGGCTTAAGTCCATTGGAAATAGACACGGAACTAAGCCGTGTAGCAAAAGAAAAATCAAATGACATGGCTAAAAATGGTTATTTTGATCATAATAGTCCTGTATATGGTTCGCCATTTGACATGATGCAGAGTTACGGAATTTCTTATCGTACAGCTGGAGAAAATATCGCTAAAGGACAACGTACTCCGCAAGAAGTTGTTAACGCGTGGATGAACAGTGAAGGTCACCGTGCAAACATCCTAAACGGGGATTACACCCATATTGGAGTAGGGTTTGTAGAACAGGGTAATCACTGGACACAACAATTTATTGGAAAATAAAATAAGAGATTTTAACCGCTGAATGTGCTGCACATTCAGCGGTTTTTTATTAAATAGTAAACTTAACATCAATTAAATCACTTCTTCTTGATCAGTAACATTGGCCCCTCCCGCTTGGCAAGGCAAAGTCAGTACATTGCTAGCCCGGCGTTTTAACATTTGGTCATCATCATACAGGCAAGCTCACTTGATCATCTTCTATGCTTCAGTTGAACAATCTAATAAACAAGGTATAATTATATTGTTGGCAAAGGAGGTCATCAAGATGTTTTTTACTATCATGATATATACGTATGCCACATTACTCGTTTTAGGTAGTTTGTTTCCATTATATAAAGCTAAAAAGTTATCAAAAAATAACAGTGGGACGCAAGTAGATGAGATTATATTTAAAACACCAAAGATGGTCTCGCAAAAAGTGTTGAATAAAATAGGATCAACCGTTGATGTAAAAGGAAATGAAAATTTACCGGATGGGGCTGCTCTATATGTGGCGAACCATCAAGGTTTATTTGATATCTTAGTATTACTCGGCCATTTAGATAAACCTGTTGGTTTCATTGCGAAAAAGGAAATTCAGCGTTTGCCGATTATCAATAAATGGATGGAACTTTTATCATGCGTATTTATGGATAGAAGTGACCGGCGCCAATCAGTTAAAGCCATTCAAAAAGGGATCAAGAGTTTACAAGATGGCCATTCGATAGTCGTTTTTCCGGAGGGGACCCGGAGTAAGACAGGTAAACTTAGCCCGTTTAAGTCTGGTAGTTTTCGCTTAGCAACACGTGCGAAAGTACCGATTGTTCCACTGGCAATTGATGGAACGAGTCTGATGCTCGAAGCGAATGATGGAAAGGTAAAACGAGCAGAAGTTTCATTGACAATAGGAAAACCTGTTTATCCTGAAGAATATGAAAGTAAAACGAATGGTGAACTAGCGAACGACTTAAAAACATCAATTGAAACCATGTTAATTAAGCATGGAAAAGTAATAACACCTGAACCAATCATATACGAAGACTCACTTGAACAACAATAAAGTAAAACCATAAAAGACGTTTGAGACCCAATCAAACGTTTTTTTATCTAATAAATGAGTACTGTGTTTTCTTTTTGTTGCTACTTGCTTTTCTTTCGTATATATTTTGAGTAAATAAAGAAATTAAATTCACATCATTGATTTATAAATATAAGGATATTTTTAATATATATAAGTGACTGGGGGTTACGTGATGGTACAAGGTACGGCGAATTTTAATACGGAACAAAATAAAGAATGGCTTCAGGAATATGTCGATGACTGGGTTTCTTTTTACCGTAAGCATACGAGTGAAGGGGAAGTTGCTTCATACATACCTTTATTAAAAAAAGCTAATCCAGAGCATCTAGGTATTGCGATATTAGGTAAAAATGGAATGGAAATTAGATCGGGAGATGTGGATATTCCGTTTACTATTCAAAGTGTCTCAAAGGTGATAAGTTTCATCGTCGCATGTATGGATCGAGGAGTATCGTATGTACTTGACCGGGTTGATGTAGAACCAACTGGTGAAGCATTTAATTCAATTATGCATTTAGAAATGAAAAAGCTAGATAAACCATTAAATCCATTTATCAATGCAGGGGCTATTACAGTGACCTCCATGTTAAAAGGAAAAACACCAGACGAAAAATTTAAAACGATAATAGATATATTAGAAAAAATGCTCGGCTATCGTCCATCTATTAACACAGAAGTGTACGAATCCGAGCGGGATTCATCCATGCGTAATCGTGCTATCGGCTATTATTTACTTGAAACAGGTTCTTTGGAATCCGATATGAATATGACTTTAGAAACATATTTTAAACAATGTTCCATCGAAATAACGGTTGATGATTTAGCTCGTATCGGCCTGATTCTTGCTAATGATGGTATGGACCTTGATTCTTATGAAGAAATCATTCCAAGACAAATCGCACGGATTACGAAAGCGTTGATGCTCACTTGTGGGATGTATGACGCGTCAGGAAAGTTTGCAACCTACGTAGGAATCCCTGCTAAAAGTGGCGTGTCTGGTGGAATTATTGCTTTATCTCCAGCTAGAGTGAGAGAAGAGAATTTACCTTTTATCGATGGATGTGGTATCGGTGTGTATGGGCCCGCTCTTGATAAGCAAGGCAACAGCGTGGCAGGCATAAGGCTTTTACGACATATCGCTTCTCAGTGGGATTTAAGTATTTTTTAGTTGATACTGACCGATATTTCGGAACTAGAGGGAGGCTATAAATATGTGCGGTAGGTATACTTTACTTGCTGAAGAAGTTGAGATTTTAAGAGAATTTGGGCTTTCAAGTCCTATTAAAAACTATGAGGCAAGCTACAATATCGCTCCAGGACAAAATGTACTAGCCATTATCCATGATGGTGAAGAAAAAAGAGCTGGGTATTTAAAATGGGGTCTCGTTCCCTCGTGGGCTAAAGATCCGAGAATAGGCTATAAAATGATCAACGCGAGAAGCGAAACAGCAGATCAAAAACCCAGCTTTAAAGATCTTATGGCAAGGAAGAGATGCTTGATTGTGGCTGATAGTTTTTATGAATGGAAAAAGACCGACGACAGCAATCAACCTAAACGGATTCAATTACAAGATCGTCGTCTGTTTGCCTTTGCAGGCCTTTGGGATAAATGGCAACAAGGTGATGAACAATTGTTTACTTGTACCATGCTAACTAAAGATGCGAATGATTTTATGCGAGATATCCATCATCGCATGCCGATTATTTTGCCAAAGGATATGGAAGATGAGTGGATTACCCCTCGACAAATCCAACCAGCCAGAGCAAAGCAATTTATTCAGCAAATTAATATGGACGAGATGAAGGCTTATGATGTGGATACTTATGTAAATGCGGCTAAAAATAATGATGAAGCCTGCATTGCACCGCTCAATTAAAAAGCAAAACACATCCTTACGTGAATATATCACTATTTACGTATATAATGAGATTGCACAACATATAACAAAAGGAGAGGTACTCAATGGGTAAGCGTAAACTAATTATTGGAGTCATCGTAGGAGCAATTGCTGGAGGATTAACAACATTATTCGATTCTGAAGCACGAGCTTATACAAAGAGTAAATTAAACCAAGCTAAAGCGACAACTGGAAACTTGGTTAAAAATCCATCACAAACAGTAGGAGATATTCGTTCCACAGTTGACCGAATCAACAATACGGTAACGGGTAGTCTTGAAAAAGCAATCAACACTCTAAATGATGTTGAAGAATCATTAGAGACAATCACGGGTAACACCGACCATATTGAATATTAAGACGTGGTCGATTGAAAGTGGGAGAATATCGTGAAAACCATTGTTTATTTTAGTAAAGAACTGTATAAGCGAGTGATAGATGGTGACTATTTCGGTCTATCGGCTCAACTTGCTTATTTTTTCCTGCTATCACTTTTCCCACTTTTATTATTTAGTATCACGTTGCTAGGTTATTTGCCTTTAGATGAAGAGATTCTTTTGAATTTACTCGGATCAGTAGTTCCGACAGAAACCATGGATTTCATTAGTTCAAACCTTGCAGATATCGTCAATAACCAAAATACGGGTTTATTGTCTTTTAGTATAATTGGAACATTGTGGTCGGCATCCAATGGTGTGAATGCGATTAGAAGGGCATTAAATCGCGCTTATAATGTGGAAGAAGATCGTTCCTTTTTCATTGCTCGCCTCGTAGCTATTTTGATGACCGTTTCGATGATTGGTGTCATTGTCATCGCTATTTTGCTTCAAGTATTAGGTAGGAGTATTGGCATATACTTATTTTCTTTGTTTGGATTGACTGAAGATTTTATTCAAATCTGGGACGCACTGAGATGGAGTATATCTTCACTTGTGTTTTTTACTGTCTTTTTATTCGTCTATAAGTTCATACCAAATCATAAAATTTATTTCAAAGAAGCAGCATTCGGGGCTGTTTTTTCCACGTTATGTTGGCAACTCGTCTCTTATGGATTTTCATTTTACGTTGATACGTTAGGGAATTATTCTGCCACTTATGGAAGCCTAGGAGCTATTATTATTTTAATGATTTGGTTTTATATATCTGGATTCATTATTATTCTAGGTGGCGTTATTAACGCGATACGAGAAGATTTCACGCATGTGAAGAAAGAATAATAAGTCGAGAAAGTTATATTCGTTTGGACAGGACGATAAAATAATAAATCCGAACAATTTTGAGTTCGCTTTGTAGAAAAGGCAAAAAAGTTGTTCGGATTTTTACTGTTTACCAGGAACTATTAACATTAAAACCACTGGTCCCGAGCAGTAACATTGATCCCCCCGCTTGGCGGGCCGCAGTTCGTACGTTACTAAACGAGTGGCCCGCATTTTTGTACTATCCATACATTCAGTCTTATTTCAATAATCTCAATCCGTTTAGTATAACTAATATGGTACTCCCTTCATGTCCGATAACACCTAGGGGCATATCGATGATTTGGAGGAAGTTGCTTAAAATTAAAACAGCAATGATGCTGAGTGAAAAGATGATATTTTGTTTAACAACACGGCTCATTCTTTTAGAAAGATCAATGGCATTTGTCATTTTATTCAATTCATTCTTCATTAAAACAACATCTGCTGTTTCTAATGCTACGTCAGTTCCCTCACCAATAGCGATCCCGATATTAGCGGTGGCTAAGGCTGGTGCATCATTAATTCCATCGCCAACCATAGCTACATTTCCGTATTCTGCATTTAAACTTTGGATATGCTCAACTTTCTCTTCTGGCAAGCAATTGGCTATATAGCGATCTACACCGACGTCTTGAGCGATGGCTCTCGCTGTCAATTCATTATCACCTGTTAACATAACAGTATATATTCCTTTTCCTTTAAGTGTTGTTATTGCTTGCTTGGCGCTCTCTCTAACAACATCTTTTAAACCAAATGCGGCAATTACTTTTTCCCCCGCTATCACACAAACTACTGTTTTTCCTTCATTTGCAAGTTTTGAGGTGATTCCTTGCTGAAAGTCGTCAATTAGTTTCTCGCCTATAAAATCAGGTTTCCCTATTTTCCATAGTTCACCATTAATTAATGCGGAAACACCTTCACCACTATGCGTTTTCATGTTTTTAATTGAGACGTTATGTTCTTCAAGCTGAGGAGCACTAAAGGTAGTTATAGCTTTCGCAAGGGGGTGAGTTGATTCTTTTTCAATAGCCCCGATACTGGCAAGAACCTGGTCTTTATTTAAATCTTCACGAAAATAGGCATCAGTTACAACGGGTTTTCCTTGAGTGAGTGTACCAGTTTTATCAAAAGCAATCGCTTTTGTTTGACTTAAGCTCTCGAGATGTACGCCGCCCTTAAAAAGAACACCATGTTTCGCATTATTAGATATAGCTGATAAAGTAGCGGGCATAATGGAAGCAACTAGCGCACATGGAGAAGCCACTACCAACAAAATTAATGCCCGATAAATGCTGTCAGCTAAAGACCAACCAAAAATGAGATATGGTAAGAACATCATAATTACAACGGAAATGAGGACTATATTAACGTATTTTCCCTCAAACTTTTCAATAAAAAGTTGAGAAGGTGATTTTTCATCTTGAGCTGTTTGAACAAGTTCAATAATTTTTTGGAAAAGAGTTTCTGATGCTGGTTTAGTAATTTTTACAGAAATAGTCCCATTAAGTGCAACTGTGCCCGCAAACACTTCTTGATTTTGATCCTTATTAACGGGAATCGATTCACCAGTAATGGTACTTTCATCAACAGTTGTTGTCCCTTTGATAACAATCCCATCTGCCGGGATTCTTTCACTTGCTCGAACTAAAATAATATCATTAACTACAAGTTCAGATACTGGTATAGTTTCTTCTCCTTCTTTGGTAATTAATAGCGCCTTTTCTGGTTGTAACTCCATTAAAGATGAAATTTCTTTATTACTTTTATTTAATGTATAGGTTTCAAGAGCGCCAGATAAAGCGAATATAAAGATAAGAATAGCTCCTTCAGTCCAATAACCAATAATTGCTGCACCTATCGCGGCAAAAATCATCAACATTTCAACATTCAATTCTTTATTGGCAATTGTTTCTTCAATACCTTCTTTTGCCTTATAAAATCCACCAATTATATAAGCGAGCAAATTTAAGCTAATCCAGACAGGTGTAGAAACAAAATCTACAAAAATCCATGCCATTAACACGATGAACCCACTTAAAAGAGCAGCAAATAGTTCGAGATGAGGAGAGACATTACGTAAAAGCTTCTGTGTAAATTGATTTCTTACGGGTTTGTTTTTTGAAGGTGAATCAGGGATATTCATTACCATTATCAATTCCTCCTATTTAATTGATAATAATTATCATTGTCATTAGCGATTATTATGTTTATATTCAATACATACAAAAATATTATCCGGATCAACAGATTATAATAATTATTATATAGTATACATTTTAATTATATAGTTACATGGGTCGAAGTCAAGATGTTTTATATAAAATTCACGTATTTTTCAAAGAACGTAAGAAGCTTAAAACATCGCTAGATATCGATGACAAAGTGAAATTAGCAAATAGTGAGAATTAAACACAGAATGACGTTCAAGAAATCAGGATAAATCAATGTTGCCATGATAGTTATGTTGTTTTCATATGTTATAGTTTCCCAAACAAAAAAGGACACCTTCTGATAACTATAAAGTAGAAGGTATCCTTGTATATGTAAGAAGCAAAGGTAATGTGGAAAGCTTGTTGGAATTTTTCAGGTATCAACCAATTCTTTACTAGAGCTGTCTTGTTTAAATGCAATAAGTCCAAAAAGGATCACGAGCATAAACGTGATAACGTAGAAGAAAGATAGATTGGGAAAGTATTGAACAAACACTCCACCTAAATATGGTCCGCCGATACTACCGATACTAAAAGCAATACCACATAAAATATTACCTGCAGGGAGAAGTCTTGATGGTAATAAGTCTGTCATGTACGAAACACCGAGTGAAAATAGCGAGCCGACAAACATACCCGCCAAAATGAAAAGAATAAATAATGCCATGACAGATGTTTCAAGAAATGTTGTGATGAAAAAACAGAACGCTCCAGCACTAATAACAATCATCAGTGTTTTTCTCCTGCCGATTTTGTCACTTAACATGCCTAAAGGAAGTTGGGATATTAAACTTCCTGCTGCAAAACATGGAATAATTAATGCTAACATATCGACATCATGACCAATTCTCATGCCATAAATCGGAAAAATGCCGTGTAATGTGGCTTCAAGAAAGCCATACCCTAGTGGAGCAAGTAAGGCAATCCAAGAAATCTTCGCCGCATCTTTAAATCGACTGAATGAATTTGATGTTTGTAGAGAGCTTTCATCTTCTTCGG
>Ga0209487_1004367_pt1 | contig 10882 bp, 5 predicted proteins | sample Poulit2012_FD_187524 | JGI IMG/M metagenome (GOLD analysis project Ga0209487, IMG submission 187524) | Agricultural soil microbial communities from Georgia to study Nitrogen management - Poultry litter 2012 (SPAdes) (version 2) | ecosystem: Environmental > Terrestrial > Soil > Agricultural land... | reverse complement strand
TTGGATCTTACTTCATCAGAGATTACTGCTGGCAGATTCCCTTGTCCTGCTTGCCATGATTGATATTCATCACTTAACAAATACTCAACTACACGAAATGCCTCTTCAGGATGTTCTGTTAATGTTGTTATCGCAAGTCCATTTCCACCCTCATTTGGTCCATAATCTCCATACTCTCCACCCCAGCTTGGGTAGGTAACAAAATCAAAATTAAGTCCTGTTTCTACTGCTTTAGCTGCATAAGTTCCTGCAAATGCTCGGTCTGCAGCCATTGCAAGTCTACCGTCTCGCATAAGATTAACTGCTCTTCTATCTTTCATGTCTTCGCCAGTTTCCCAATTTTCCATACCATTTCCTGGGATACTCCACACTGCTTCTAAACGTTCTAAGTAAATTTTAAATGCCTCATTTTGATCAATAATTGGTTCATGAGTTTCTGGATCTACTAGCAAAGCATCTTCTCCAAGTTGTCTCATCATAAAATCAAAATTACCTGGGTGAAACCCTTCATATTGCTGACCATTTCTCTCACCAGCTACTTGACGACCAAGTTCAATCACTTCATCCCATGTCATATTATCTTCTGGATAAGGGACTCCAAAAGCATCAAAAATATCTGGATTATATACCAATGCGTATTCTGGTCTGATCAAAGGAAGCCCATTCAATTCACCCTCATTAGACATTTCCCCTAAATACTTCATTACACCAGGTTCAAGTCGATTTACATCAAAATTAAATTGTTCAATAAGTGGGTTAAGATCTAATAACAAGTCTATCTCTAACAAATAGTCATTTGGTCCAGCCATCATAATGTCAGGTTTAAGATTTTTAGCAAAAACATTTTCCTCAAGTTCATCTTGTCGCGATCGAATATGTTCTAATGTAATATGAGGATATTTTTCTTCAACATGATTTTTAAAGTTATGCTCAAATTGCCCATCATCCCAATGTGTGACCATTAATAGTGTCACTGGTTCGAAATCTTCCTCCTCATCTTCGGCATTATCTTCATTTTCATTGTTTCCAGCATTCTCTTGATTCTCACCATTATCCGTAGTATTTGCTGGACTTGCATTTTCATCTGCATCGCCTTCAGAGCATGCTGTCAATAAAATAAATGCTCCGAACAACAGAACCATCATGAATTTACCTATTCTTGAGTTTGACATTGTAACGCCTCCCTTTTATTTTAAACAATTCCCAAGCACTATAAAGCGCTTACACATATTGTAATTTAGTTTGTATAGAGTCGCTATACATTTCTTGTTTAAAAAGAACGGATTCAACATATCTTGCACACTTTTATGGTTCTATTGTTTTCTACTTAGCATATCATCATGAATAATTCTTTAATATGGATTTACCCTCATATCAATAGTCGCTTTGCACCATGCCTTATTACCTTTAAAATAAACCCATTTGTAACTTCTATAAAGACATCACATACTCAAGTCCAAAAAAAGTTGAATCGAAATATTAATAAGCTTTCATTTTAATAATCAGCATGTCTGTATCAATAAACTTTGACCTGGGTTCATTTTTATGTCAATATAATTTTTGCCAAGCTCAGATTGTTTCCAGATGATATCATCTCCATTTATTGTATATTCGCCACCAAAATTGGGGAGCTTTAAAATAAATTCAGACTTTCTTTCTGCGACAAGTGTTCCCTCAAATTGATTAGCCCTTGTATCCCAAGCAAAAGATATCTTTCCAGTCATAAATCGCAAATCCTTTACCCTTCCCCTTTCCCATTTATCTGGTAATGCTGGTAAGATCTTCACAATTGAAGCTGAGACATAGAGAAGCATTTCTTGTACTGCATTAATAAACCCTAAGTTTGCATCCATTTGAACAGGTGCAGTCTGTGAATTCATACAGATCCCCATATCACGCCAATCATTATGCAAAGTAAAGAAATTATTTAACAAACAAGACCTTGATAAAATATCTAGACACTCAAGTGCTTTTTCCCCATTTTCTAGCCGTGAATAAATTGCTGCCATATGAACAAGTGACCAACCAGTTTGGGCACCAATTAATCGATTATTTACTGCGGTTTCGAACGCGTTGAATACATCTGGTTGCTCTTCTCTAGTAAATTCTTGTCCGGGAAACACCGGATAAATATGGGATAAATGACGATGATCATAGCGATCTTCAAAGTCTTCATGCATCCATTCCTTGATGGCACCATCACTATTTACTTGATAAGGAGGGATTTTCTCTAATATTTCTTTCCAGCCTTTTATTTCCTGCATATTTTCCCCTACCACTAAGCTTCCCTCAATTAAATGAGTAAATAACTCTTTGATGATCGCAAAATCAGCAGTTGCATTTATCGTAGTTGGCATTGGATGAGCTAAAGGTTTCCCGTCCTTTGGCATAAAGTTTTCTGGCGTATTTTCAGGTGATACGGAAGGATACATTTTATAATAGCCATCTTCGCCGACTACAAGGAAGTCTTCATAAAACAAGGCTACTTCACACATAAAAGGCAAGACCTTTTCTTTTAAAAAAGTGGCATCACCCGTAAACAGGTAATAGTCATAATAATGCTTTGCTAGCCAACCTGCTGCACCAGTCCAATTCATGATCACTGGAACAACTTGGTTAGGAACCCCGATTCCAGGTGTCGTTCCTGCTGGAATAAAGATGCCACGACAACCATAAAGTTTTCTGGCATTATTTCTAAATTCGTCCATCATGCGATCGTAATAATGGAATAAGGCGGGAACGTGCTCAATTAAGCCACCTACACTCGCATGCCAATACATCATTTGAATATTTTCATTGGCCATATGATGTCCCCATTGTAGGTGATAATCACCATACCAAAGTCCATATAATCCAAATGGTTGCTCATCTTTATTTGTACCAGAAATGAATAAATACCTTCCATAGGCCCACATTTTTTGAATAAACAATGTGGGGGCTTCGCCAGCATATGCCTTTAGGAGCAATTCCTCATTTGAACGGGAATCTTTTTCATCACCTAATTCGATTGACGAGGAATGAAACAAAGGTTTATGAATGTTTACATGTCGCTCCAATAATTGCTCATAATCCATCTGAATATCTTCTAATTCATTTTTTAGTCGCTTCCACTCCCTTTCTCTCTCTCCTTTGATAAAGACTTTTACGAGAATAAGCACTTTTTCAGAATCCACAAATTGAATACGATTGTCTTTATTCTTGATAGATCCACCTGTTGGAATTACCCGAAGTACGGCTCCAAAGTCAGTTCCATCATCATTCTGAGCAGCATAATAGAAATAAGATTCTTCCGTATGAACTTCTAAATGATCTGTCAAATAAGGAAATCGCTCTGATAATCTACCCCCATCACTTTTTTGTAAGGCTAGATGAACTTCCCCCTCAACAGACCCTGTCTTTGACCCCATTTCATATACAATCAAATCATCTTTTCTTGAGACAAATAGTTTTCGATTATAGATTTTTTCTTCCTCATGCCAACCAACTGTCACTTCCCCAGTCTCCATGTCTAAAGTTCGATGATAATGTTTAAAAGCACTTTTACTTGGCATCGAGAGATTCAATGCTCCAAGTGGTAATCTAGAAGCTAACTTTGTTTTATATCCTTGCTCCTTTAATGTGTTCGTTAAATGCCAACTCGCTTCCAAATAATTCTTGTCTAACATCATTTCCCTTGTTTCCTGAAGTGTATAAGCAACATCTGGAACTTCCGCTTTTTTTCCTCGATGCCATAAACCACCATGATTGATCAAAATCGTTTCATCTTTAATGCCACCATACACCGAAGCTCCAATTCGTCCATTTCCAGACGGAAGGGCCTCTCTCCACATATTTTTCCACCATGAGGCAGGGTAAGTTAGTTTTAATCTATGTTGATTGCTTTTTGAGTGTATCATTGTTGATCATCCTTATGCCCATCCCTAAGCCTGCTCTGTGAACTTCAGCCATCAGAAATAAACTTAGGAATTTATTTTTATTCACCAGCTTTTTTGATCAATGTAATTTTGGGTAATGCAGGTTTTTCCATTCCTTCACCTAGGTAAAATCCTGTATGGGGTGGTTGGTTATAAGCTACATTTTGCCATGCGATACTAAGACGATAAATTGGATCATGCATTAATGTATGGATGCGGTGCTCTGTCAGATCTGTTGTTGTATAAATTCTTAGTGCTGTGCTATCTTCGGTTCGCCAAATCACTTCTTCTCTCCAATCCCCAAACAAATCAGCTTGCAAACATGGATTTCCTTTTGTGTAATTATTGGAATAGGTCCCTTCAGCAGTCAAAAGATTCACCAATTTTTCCTTTTCATAATCCCACTTATCAATTTTTCCAACACCGACACCTTTTTCTTTGTCCCAATGATGATCTAGTAATTCTCGTTGTAAATCACCATCCCACCAAATGCCAAAATTAACTGATAATGGAGCTTCATCACTGATTTTCTTTCCATCATTTGTATATAATCCCAGACCTGGCGCCCATACTTCAACACCTTCATAGCGTGGATCAATATCAGCAGCCATCCCTCTTCCTGTATCTCTTCCTGAATGAACTCCCCAAATAATTTCTGCTGAATCACCTTTTCGATAAGAAATGCCGTACTTAGCACTTTCATCTTCGTGAACCTGAAAGACATCTATTCCTTGTTGCTTTGGATGAAACTGACCTACATGTTGGGCATCTCCATGACCAATACCGGTAGAATAAAGTCCTTTCCCATCATGATCAACCACCATGGCACCATAGATAATCTCATCTTTTCCATCTTGATCAACATCAGCAACACTCAAACTATGGTTGCCTTGCCCTGCATATTTTTCATAACCTGGTTTATCACTATCAAAGGTCCATAAACGAGTTAACTCGTTATCTCGCCAATTATAAGCTGTTAGCATCGTCTTTTCATAGTAGCCTCTCGCCATGATAAAACTAGGTCTTTCTCCATCTAAATACGCAATTGCCGCAAGAAAACGGTCTGAACGGTTCCCATAGTCGTCACCCCAATCTGATACATGACCTCTTGCTGGTTCAAAATGAGTTGTCAGCAATTCCTTGCCCGTCGTCCCTTCAAATATGGTTAGATATTCAGGTCCCGTTAATATTTTGCCTTGTTCATTACGAAAATCAGCATTTGCATCACCAATTATTTTACCAGTTCCATCTCTTGTTCCATCTGCAGTCTTGAATACGACTTCTGCCTTACCATCACCATCTAAATCATAAACTAGAAATTGTGTATAATGGGCACCTGCGCGAATGTTTTTCCCTAAGGAAATTCTCCATAAAAATGTCCCATCCAGTTTATAGGCATCTATGAATACTTCTCCAGTATATCCACTGTGGGCATTATCTTTGGAATTTGAAGGATCCCATTTTAAAATAATTTCATACTCCCCGTCTCCATCTAGATCACCGACACTTATGTCATTTGCACTGTATGTGTAAGTTGATCCATCAGGACTTACACCATCTTCAGGTTTACGAAGGGGAACTGTTAAATAATTTGTATCCCAAACATGTACTTGCTTTGACACTGTTCGCAGTTTTTGATCTCCATTTGCATATGTGATGATTTGATAATTTGAATCGATTGTGCCTTTTTTATCTAGATAGTTTGTGCTGTTCACAATTGGCTTATCATTTACTTGCTTACCATCACGATATACATCAAAGGTTATAGCATCGTCTTCTATTCCTAACAACCTCCAACTAACAAAAACCCCTTCATTTATTTTCACTGCGACTACACCACGATCTAAATATTCCATTTGACGTTTCTTTTCTTTACTCATCATCAAGCTCCCATTTCAAATAATGAAAAACAGCTTCCTACTTTGGTATTTTGAGTTTTTAAAACTAATCAACCAAGAAGGAAGCCTTCTAAACCATGTCCATCTACTTAATGTCTATTGAACAACTTACATTTTTCTTTGGGTACCGTTCTTCATATCAATCAAATTTCACCAATTCATCCACTTTCACTGCTTGCCCTGTTTCCATTGATATATTCCCTGCAATACCTGTTAGTATCGAAATTGCACCATCAACTTGGTTTGCTGCTCGGTTAAATTCATCTGCTTGTGGTTCTCCAAATAGATGTTCTAACAGAAGGGGATCTCCGCCACCATGCCCACCTTCTCTTTGTTCTATTTCAACTTCATAAGGTTGACCAAACATGGGCAAGACTTTAATCGATCTTTCTTTCAATCTTCCTTCATCACTTTTTTCTCCACCGGAATTAATATAAGACTGTGAACGAACATTGACTTCCATTCTTCCTTTACTTCCATTGAAAGAAACAATAAATCCTTCCCATGGTAGATAAGCATTTAAAGAATAATTCAACACAGCCTTATTTTTGTATCTTACAAGCACTGCTAGCGTATCCTCAATATTAATCCCATCTCCAAATACACTTTGGTCTCTCTGATATCCATCATGTTTCTCTGCATCCAGATATAATGCTTTTAAATGTTTATTATCTTTCATATGAATCGCAAATGGATCGTCTTTAGCGTTTTCACTTCCATGTGCACGTTGGTAAAATTTAGTTACACCTCTTGATTCAGCATTTTCCCTACCGTAAAAACGTAACCCGCCTGATGCATAAACAGTATCTGGTTCAGTGTCTAGCCAGAAATTTACTAAATCGAAATGGTGTGTAGACTTATGAACGAGTAATCCACCACTATTATTTTTATTGCGATGCCACCTACGGAAATAATCGGCACCATGTTGCGTATTCAAACCCCATTCAAAATTAACAGAGAACACTTCTCCTATTGCACCATCACGGATCAGCTCTCTAATTTTTGTGTTGTGTGGGGAATAACGGTAATTAAAAGCAACACGAACCTCGCGACCTGTGCGATGTGTCGCATCAATAATGGCTTGCGTTTTTTCAGCATCTACAGTCATTGGCTTTTCGGTAATGACATCACAGCCTAATTCTAGTGCTTTAATGATGTAGATGTGATGAGTACGGTCCATTGATGTGACAATAATCGTATCCGGCTTTTCCTGAGCGATCATCTCTTCGAATTCATGTGCTAGATAAGTTGGAATTTTATGATGATCATATTTTTCTTCTAATAATCTATTGGCATAATCCAAACGCGTTTGATTTAAATCACAAAATGCCACAAGCTCACATGTTTTCTTAAAGTCCCTAGCAACTGATCCGTAAAAAAACTCAGCCCTTCCACCTGTTCCAATTAATGCGTATTTTTTCACCATTTGAACATCTCCTATGATTAACATTTTTAAACTTTTCGTTCTACTTGTAAACAATTGATACCTTGGTTAGAATATGTTGAATCTATTTATCATAATAACTGTATCCCTTTACAGATACTCACCATATTTTGTTTAAAATAATTAATACAACATTTCTTGCACATTTTTATAAGGATTTAGAAAGTCTATTCGGATATTTCCATGCGTAATGCATCATACATAATCCCAACAGTAGAACCACCAGATTGAGAGGCATGCTGTAATGTCACAATATTTTCGCCCTTTTGAAGCAACGAACCTGAGAAGGAAATCTCAATAAGATGATAATACCCCGATTCGCCACTACGATAATAAGCTGCATCATTCTTCAGGGGTGAAACCTGTTCAGTGTGATAAATCTCCGTATCATTCAACATGACATCCAATGAACCTTCTGAGGATGCAGCAATTGCAATGGTTAATGTGCCTTCTCCAGAAACTTGTTGATCCATATTAAATCGAATGCGCCATTTTGCAAGCTCTGTGTCACGTGGAACAAGTAATTGATCATCTTTTCCTGGTGTTTTTATATTTGGATGGGCATAATTCCAATCCGTGCTTTCATCACTTTCGCCGATGACAAAGTCCACATCATCTGGGAAATCAAGTGGGTATTGTAACCATAATCCCCATTGGCGCAAATCATCACCATGTTTAAATTCTCTCGGTGTTCTGTCTGGTGTCCCAATTGTCCAAATTGTCCGTCCGTTCTTTTTGGGTGTCCATTTTATTTTCCGTAGCTTAGTCGTTTTCTTTTTTGATACAGTAATTCCTTCTTGCTCATACTCACCGAACACGCCATCTACCATGGCATGTAATGTATAATCCCCTGGTCTAACTGAAGGAAGATTAAAATTCCCCTTCGCATCTGCTTGGGTATAATATAAGTAGTCTAAGTTTTGTTCATAAACTGGAATCCCGGGCTCACCTAGAATAATCCATGCATTTTCAGGTGACGTTCCATCAGTAATTGATAACTTCCCTTTTACAGCTCCACGGGTATCTGCTTCATATAATGGATTATCCAACCATTGATATGGCCATTTTTCAGCCTCTTCGTCCGCTTTTTCTTTCGCATCTTTCCATAAACTTTCCAGACCATTTCCTTCATTGACATAAATAAAGAAGGGACCATAAATTTTTTCCCACCCTTTTTCTGGTTCTACATTTGGTACTCCAAAATGTCGAACTTGTTCATAAAAATGAACAATCGGCGTCTTTGTCGTCTGCTCAACAAAGTATTCCTGTTTCCATGGACCACCTACGAAGTATTCACTACTAGGGCGAATAATAGAAATACCCAAATCATCTCCAAACATTCCATTCAAACGATTATTCCCGATATGAACTGCATGGTTGTATTTGGTGTATACCTCTCCATTTGGTAATTTTGTAGTGGCATCCATCAATGATTCTCCAGCAGCGATATCTTGTGGTGTCGGAAATTCCCCGAGACGATCTCCTTGTTGCAGATCTTCAATACCATAATGAGTAAAAATGGCTGGATCTGCCCGAACCGAGTATCTTGATTGTTCAATTTCCATATGATCAGGCATTTCATCACTATATTTAAATATACTGTAAACGTAGATTCCAGGTGCATCAGCTTCCAAGACAAAATGGTATTCCACAACAAATGGTAGTTTTCTAGGATCATCCAATGTAAGTGAAAGCTCAACTCGTTCACTCGTCTGTGACAATAATTCATATGTCATTGCCGACAGACCCTTTTCACTTTTTTGATCATCCAATACATAATTTAAAAGATAATAACCCTTTCCGCCACCAGATAATAGGTTTACATCTTCATAATCCCCTTTTTTTGTTAGAGAGGTAATGGTTGCACTGGATTTAGTCACAGTAAATGATATATGGGGATTGGTTAATGTAATGGTTGAATCGTCATCTTCTACATAAATGCCTTCCAGGACGGGCCATCCTTCTGTCTCAGATAATACCGGTTCTGCATTCTCCTCTGAGCCCTCTATTCCTTTGGGTAATGAATTGTTGACTAAAATAAAACTCACTCCTACTATTACAATAAGTACTAACGTGATTGATATGTTCTTTTTCAAACTTTCACCTCCGCTAGTGATCGTGAGAAGATTAGACTGCTTTTATAAAGATACCTTTCTCAACTCATCTTCGGCCAAATAAATGTAAACCTCTGTTCTCCTCTCTTTTATAATGAACCACCTAAACATTGAAAACGTATTCATTTTATCTTAGATGAGTTTGAATATCTTGAGTACATATCTTAACTGCTTTTGCTGAAAGATGCTCATCATATTTTGTTTGGAATCATCCATTTCAACATTTTTTGTACATTGGTATTTTTTCAAAAAAATCCCTAGTGAAAATGTAATAGCTCAGATTACTATTTTCACTAAGGATTTTATATTTGATTACGATTAGACTTGGTGTAGCTTCCTATAAGCAGATGGTGTGTAATTTGTGCTTTCTTTAAAAACCCTACCAAAATGAGTTAGACTGTTAAAACCTACTTTTCCTGCAATATCAATCACTTTCATATCTGATTCTCTTAAGATGTTTTGCGCTTTTTGGATACGTATATGATTTAGAAATTCAGTATACGTAAATCCAGTCGCATTTTTAAATATTCTGCTTAAATAATATGGGCTGATATAAAAGACTTCTGAGATTGACTGTAGCGACAAATCAGCAGAATGATAGTGTTTATGAATATACTGAATAATATCGGTCACTTTGTTATAGACATTTCCAGAAGATTCTTGCGTATCAGCGCTATTTCTATTAAGGTAGCGAACTGATAACACTAAAAGTTGAGTTAACAAAGCCTTTAAATAAAGATCATGTCCCTCATCTGCTTTTCCTATTTCTTTTATCATGGCATATAAGATGCTTTCGAATTCTTGTTTTTCATGAAAATTTAGTTGAATGATTAATGTTTGCTCAAATATGGACTGGAGCAAAGGTCGATATGAAACTAGTTCTTCTTTAAATAAGTAATTTGTAAAATTGATCAGTAGTCTTTCATGTTCATTTTCCTCAACATTAAAGGTTCTATGGAGATCTCCTTTGTTAATGAAGACTAGATCACCTGATTGAATATAGTATGTTTTGTCTTTTATAAAATATTTTCTTTTTCCATTCATGAGGTAATATATTTCGTAATGTGCATCATGGCTATGATAGATCGGCATAGCATCCTTTACATTTCTCTTGCGGTGACTAATGTGAATTGGTGCATCTGGTTTATTGTATCCGAGACTAATATCCATTGAAATCCCCCACCATATACATATGCTTATTTAATATTTTCAAAAATATGTATCATCTGCCATACAAATCTCCATACAGCAGCTTTGGTCAGTTCAATAATTTTCCCCAAAAACCTCATCAATCCTACATAAACAACTTACATCAAAAACCCCCACACCTACCCTATCCATACAAACCTTGAATGAACCATAGTTAACACAGACTGTGAACTACTTGAATTCAGACTATCCTTTTGGAAGTCCGCAGTCCAAATACATCTTCGCTTTCCGTGGGCGCTGGTAAGCCCACTACGTGCTGACGCACTCCGTGGTCTAACCTAGGCTTTTCTCCCACAGGAGTCT
>Ga0209487_1004366_pt1 | contig 10882 bp, 11 predicted proteins | sample Poulit2012_FD_187524 | JGI IMG/M metagenome (GOLD analysis project Ga0209487, IMG submission 187524) | Agricultural soil microbial communities from Georgia to study Nitrogen management - Poultry litter 2012 (SPAdes) (version 2) | ecosystem: Environmental > Terrestrial > Soil > Agricultural land... | reverse complement strand
AAAAATACCTCCTAGTTGGTTTTGGTTTGTCGTAATTCCATTATATCAACTTTAGAGGTATTTTTCTTTACTTAATTTTAAGTGGTAAACTATTTCAAATTTTCAAAATGACTTTTTCAGTGGTCTCTGCCTGTCCCTAGTGTCCCTGCAATTGATTTTTGACTTTTTGTACGATTTCTTTGAATTTTTGGTGTTCTTTGTTTGTTAATTTGGATTGTCCGTATCTTACTTTTTGGTATAGCTCTAATTCATCTGGTTTGAGTTCTAGACGCATGAACCAGTCTTCAATGGTTTCAAAGCGTCTTCTGCCGTATCCATTTTTGTCTGCTTCTTTTTCTAGATCAAGAACGAGTTTTCTAATAGGATGTTCTGGTTCATTACCGGGCAATTTTTGTTTACTCTTTGCCTTGGATAACTGACTTGCATCAACGGAATTGACTCGTATATTAGGATCATTCCACTGATTTTCATTATTGCTCAGAAGTGGAGGTTTTTTTCTTTTTTTATAAAGAAGTCCGGCGATTGCGATCAGCACTGCAGGCAGAACGATGAACTTCCATATGCTGAACCCACTTTCACCATTTCCGTCAGTCACTGGATCTTCTTTTATTTCTTGCAAGTCGTCCTTGTCGCTTTTAAAATTATCGATGATTTGATTGTAGCTTTTTTCATCAATTATATCTAAATTTAGGTTTATCCCTGCCAAATTTAGTAAATCTGCGATGCCGTACACCACCGTTTTAAAACCAAATCCAATGACTGAAAAAATTATTCCGATCGCACCGTTGATGAGCGGATACATCACGTATAAAGCAATACCGCCACTAAATAGTAACAGGGTGACGAGCAGCGATTTCTTCTGTGCGCGTTTGGATTGAGATGCCGAGAATGTTAAGTCGAGCCAGTAGCCGCTAATCACAACAATGGCTTGTACCATTCCCATCCAAATAAGGTTATCATCATAGAAAAACATCACTTCGATTAGGAGCAATACGGTGGTGAAAGTGATGAGGGTTAAGCGGTTATTTTCTGCCCCTCTCATTTCAAAAATCCATTCACGCCAGAAGAAGTAACCGAGTGATAAAAGAGCTATGGCCACCGGATACTCTAGCCCGTAGACTGCTAAGGCAAAACTTAATAACAAAATCGGCAAATAAACGAGATAGCTTTTTGTTAATTTTATGCCTGCGTCAAATAGGAATAGGGTTATCATCACGATGACAAGATAACTCCAGAAAGGATACTGCATGCGACTCATAGAGAAAATCGGCACCAAAATAAAGTAAAATAAAATGCCTTCAGGTATCAGTTGGAGTAGTTTACTTAGATTAAGCTTCATGTCGTTCTCTCCCTCTGGCAGCAAACGGTAATAGGGTTGATTCCTCAATATAGAAAACTTGATGCCCCAATGTATTCAACTCCTCAATGTATTCCCTGCTGTCGTTACCCAAATCCCCTAAATAGATAATCCTTTGTGAATGCATATGTTGATTGGAAACTAAATAAAAAATACTGTTCATTGGGTAAATATTATTCACGTCGATGATCGCTAGGGCTTCCAAAATTCTTCTGAAATGGCCGATCCCTTCTCCCTCTTTGACATGCAATGGGCCAGAAGTCGTGTAATTATTGACAAACATTTCCACAGGCAGCCCTTGCTTAATGATATGTTTCGCGATATAAGCCGCTTCAGATAAATACTTTTCCGCGTCCTTACTCACATAGTCATGACCAAGCGGACTTTTAACTGAGATATTAATCAAAAGAAGCCAAGAGAGATTTTGATTGTGCTCAAAGACTTTCGTTTGCAAGTTTTGGCGTTTAGCGCTGGCTTTCCAATGAATCCGTTTGAAGGAATCGGAAGGGAGATAATCTCTCGTATGGATAGGTTGCAGCACATCTTCATACGTAGAATAAGGGCTTGTCTCCTCACCAAAATAATTGTCGTGAGTATTTGTGATGTTTTGAACATATTTAGCATTGGGATAAATAATTGCCGTCGTGTCATAATGGCCGTCAAAAACTAATTCGACAGTTTCAAAAGTAAGCGGATGGGAAAATGTATAGCGGATATTACGAATGCCCATCTTGCCTCGACTCATTGCTTTAAATGGGACAGTGGCACTCACTTCATCTTTTCCAGCGATTGAAATGGGAATCCGGTAAGTATTCCACTCACCATGCTTCAAATGAAAATAGTTATGATTCATGACGTTATGACTTGCGTCAAAATAAAGATATCCTTCCATATATGGCATAACCGAGTGATTTCGAATTTTTATTTCGAAATGCAGTTCCTCTCCGACAAATACACGAGTAAATCTCGTTGGATTAACTAAAATAAGTTTTTCGCCCATTTTTTTGTTAAACATGCGAATGAACAAAAAATAAATTGCGAGTAAGCCGATGAATAAAAAAGGAAGTCGCCGCTCTAAAAATAAACTGACGACGGCAAGCAACACGACCATAACCATGAGCACGTCCAGTTGCAATTGATTTTCTTGTATTGTTTTTCTCCACTGCATCAGGTGTCCACCTTCGTTTCTCTTGGAGTTAGGAATTTTCGTTATTTTTCCATTATACAGGAATGTCTGCAGACTTTTCTACGGATACTATTTATATATTTTGCTGTGATTGAAATAAAGGTAAGTAAATAAATTGGCTTCAATTTCCTTTATAGTGACTTGCTTCATTGAACAAATGAAGTTTTTAAATAGTTCACTAATTGTCAATGCTTTTACCGCTCTGAAGTTGAAATCTTTTTTTCTAATAAAAATTAGGGTATGGTTAAATAAATATTTTCGTTAAGGAGAGATCCAAATGACACATCACCTCATCCTAGCCTCGTCCTCACCACGGCGACAATCTCTTTTAAAACAGGTGAAAATCCCTTTTTCCGTCCGTAAGCCGGATGTTGATGAATCGCAAGTGACGGTAGGAGATCCTGAAGAAAAAGTGAAGCAGTTGGCAATGCTTAAAGGCAAAGCCACACCACTCACAAATAAAAAGGAGGTCATTTTATCAGCTGATACAGTCGTCGCATATAAAGAAGAGATTTTCGGTAAACCAAGAAATGAGCAAGATGCTCACAGGATGCTCTCATTATTCAGCGGTTTCGTTCACGACGTTTATACTGGAGTTATGCTTCGCTCAGCTGATCAGGAATTAACTTTTGTAGAAAAAACAGAAGTGGAGTTCTGGCCATTATCAAGTGCAGAAATCGAGTCGTACATCTCGACGAGCGAGCCGTATGACAAAGCCGGTGCATACGGTATTCAAAGCGCAGGCGCCATGTTTGTAAAACAAATTATCGGCGACTACTTCACCGTGGTTGGATTACCGATTTCCCGTGTTAGTAGAGAATTGAGGAATTTTTCCATACACCCTATTGATGAGGAATTTTAGGAGGGTTACTTAGTTAAAGGGGATGTCTCTCGGTCATTTTTTACCTGATTATGATAAATCTAATCGTGACAAAGCCTCTCTCAGTCATTTTTTGCCTGATTATGAAAATACTAACCTTGAGAACGTCTATTTTATTGAAAAACTGCCTTCCCCCCTGAAAACGAGAGGAGAAGCGCATTAATCAAATTTTCAAAGCACTTGCCTCCTCTCGCTTGCCTCTCTCATATTAAATAACTTGCTCTACATAACGGATGAATTGTTGTGCCCTGATCCTGTGCGTGTGGTTTTGGTGGATAAATTTATATCCCGCCAATGCAATTCTTTTTCGTTCTTTCGCATTTGTTAAATAATGCAAGCCTTTTCTATAAAAGTTGGTTTTGTCTGCGGCAACATAATTAACGCCGTTTTTGAATCCTAATTCAATTAAATCCTGATTTTCTTCTGCGACGAGCAACGTATAGCAGCCAGGAACTTCAAAATATTTCATGACGGGGTATTTATAAATGGAACCACAGGTGAAAAATATTTTTGCGCGGTTGATTTCCTTGCCGAATTCTTCGTCGATAATATATTGTGATCGATCCCGCTTAAGATGACCAGGATGTTCATGATATACAAACCCTGCGATGTTCTTCATTTGATCCCGAACAGTGGCACGAAATGGGTAACTTTGAGCGATGTGCCCCATCAGAAGGAAATCGATATCTTTGGCGAGACCCCAGTTTCTAATAATTTTAGGATTAATTGAAAATGGCATGAAGCGAAATTTAGATTTGAATTCGGGGAACCGCTCGAGGAAAGCATGTTTGCTGACTGAAAATATTAATGAGATATTATTCTTCTGGAAATACTCTCTTCTCTTATCATTCTTCCAATGGGCATCAATCACATAAGCACCAATAGGAATATCGATTTTATCTAGATTGACAATTTTAGGTGATAAAAGATGTTGCGCTGTTATATCATAATGAAAAATAAAATCAGGACGATTCTTCTGTTGCTTTAAAATATCCAATATATCTCCATCTTCATGGTGATATGAAACATTAGCAAACTCTTCAATAGCTTCTAGAAATTCATACTTCACCTTATGTTTCGGGTAAATTTTATCAAATCGCCTAACAAGTATGAGTATATTAGGTTTTTCCATCTTACCAGCCCCTTTTATTTTTTGGGACAGAGGGACAGGCACTCTGTCCCAAAGAAGTTAACAATTAGATCTGTGGGACGCAGCACCTGTCCCCGTGTCCCTACCCACGTCCCTGAAAGTAAGCTTTACTAAATGATTGGGTCATCGTTTTTACATTTTGTGCGTTCATTGGCTCTGTGTATTTTAGTATTTCTTTTTTTATGTGATTGCGATATTTTGGTGCTAGGAATTCTTGAGATTTGGTATACCATTTATCCATCCAATCAACTGATAAAGTATCCCCTCTCGTCTCCCTTTTTAGTGCGAGCATTTTTTGATGGTTCCCTTGATAATGATTAGTAATGTAGGCTAAGATATTTGAAAAATAGATAGGTGGTGGTGCATTAAGAACTATTTTTGCATCCTTAATATTAAATAACTTATCTAGAAAACGATCGCTAATCGTTTGATTCGTCATCACTTTTTCAAGTAAACTTTTCCGGAAACATTTAAAGCAGTTCATACATGGTTGTTTAATTTTTCCTCTACTGCACGCTTGAGCAAATTCGTGATATGAGGACTGGTTGACAATCCTCGTTGTCATAACTTCGCTTAATCCAATTGTCGGTAACGTGTACGTCAAATCGACGGCACGAAGCAATCTAAACCACGGATCCCCCACCTCAGTTTCTTTGCAATCTTTATAACCAAGATGGCCAATTTGATAACCTATTTCAAGTGTTTGCCCATGACCTACCGAATCAAATCCGTAATAATCTGCTAATAAAATGGCTGGCACAGCGTCTGCTAGATAACTATTAAAGCCAACCGGTTTCCTGACATATTGCATATCTGTTTTGATTTTATGAACGGGCCTCCCTAAAGCGGCCATCGAATCACAGGCATAATAAGCGGCTTCTTGATTCAATTGCGTTTTGATTCCTTTTTTAGGTATTAAGCGATCAAAATAAAATAAATGCGTGTTTTCCGGTAATAGAATGGCTGCAGCGGTTGAATCAATGCCTCCACTAAACGTTAAAGCTGGTACGGCGTTTGATGGTGCTTTTCTTGGAGATAGCTCAGAATTTACTGGTAACACATTTTTATTCGTTGTTCGTTTAAATAGATTATGAAATGTTTGGCTCACACCTTGTGGGAAGCGGATTGCAGAACCGATGAATGGATAAAGTGCTGCAATCATTGCAAGTGCGAATGCATCAGGATGAAGAGATTCGGTGGTCCAATCACTGGGTAAGCGGACTTCAAACTGGCTTGCACCCATCCCTATCGTCGAAGTCGTTTTGAATGTCGGATTAGAAATAGTGTGCGCGCGCGGGTCGTCTTCTTCAGGAGTTAAATTTACTATCAATCTTCCATTGTCACATTGATAATTAATAATCAATTTTTATCCCCCCCTCTTGTGTGGGACAGAGCACCTGTCCCCATGTCCCGCTTCATTGTTTTGATGTCATGTGCGTTCATGGGTTTTACATATTTATAGATTTCTTTTTTGATGTGATTACGATATTTTGGTGCGAGAAATTCTTGGGATTTGTAATAATATTTTTCCATCCAGTCTACTGGTAAGGTATCACCCCGTGTTTTCTTTTTCAGTGCCAACATTTCTTGGTGTTTTCCGTTATAGTGGGCGGTTATATAGGTTAAGACATTTTCAAAATGGATTGGTGATGTGTTAATGATTTTTTTCACTATTTCAATGTTAAATAACTTATCTAAAAACTTTTCATTTATTGGTCGGTTCATCAACACTCTTTCAAGTAAGCTTTTTCTAAAACATTGGTAACAATTCATGCAGGGTTTTTTAACTTTACCTCTCGCACATGGCTGGGCAAACTTGTGAAATGGTGATTGATTGATAATCTTTGTCGTGCTGATTTCACTGAGTCCAATGGTCGGTAGCGTAAACGGCATATCAATCGTTTCTAGTAGTTGATACCAAGGACGGCCCACTCTATTATCTTTACAATCTTCAAAACCTTGACTTCCAATTTGATAGCCTATTTCCATCGTTTGTCCATGCCCGGCTGAGTCTAGTCCGTAATAATCTGCTAATAAAAGTGCAGGAACAGCATCTGTTAGAAATGTACTAAAGCCAACAGGTTTCCTGACATATTGCATATCTGTTTTTATTTTATGAACGTTTCTACCTATTTTAGCCAATGAATCGCAAGCATAATAAGCGGCTTCTTGATTTAATAATGTAGGCGGCTGCCCTTTTGGAATTATCCGGTCAATATAAAATAAATGTGCATTTTTAGGCAGTAACAAGGCTGCAACGTTGGAATCAATCCCCCCACTATAAGATAAGGCGGGAGCACCATCGGATGGTGCCTTTCTCGGTGAAAGCTTTTCATTGACTGGTAAAATTTCTATATTCATGGTGTGCTTAACTTGATTGTGAAAGACCCTGCTCACGCCTTGTCGCAATCGTATCTTCGGTCCACAAAATGGATGAATAATGGCTAGCATGGCAAGTGCGAAAGCGTCAGGGTGAACTGATCTCGCAGTCCAGTCAGTTGGTAAATATATGTCACATCGATTGGAATCTAATTCTGTTTTCATCGTCTTTTTAAATACACTATTATATGTTTTCTGTGTTGTTGGATCGTCTTTTTCAGGTGTGAATTTCAATTCTAGCTTTCCATTTTGGCAAGTATAGTCTATGAACATGTTCTTCAATCCTTCCAAATAACTTTCGTACTATCTATTCTATTTAACTGGTGGCTGAGGTGTATGGGGATTTGTAATATGACATTGAAATGTGCTAAGTGCTGGTTTAACATAATTTAAAAGAAAAAATATATTTGTAGGTTAGAGTGAGCCGTCGTCACTAATGATTAGATGTTTTATTATGGTACGACGATGTTAATGGAGGTAGAGAATGATGAACGAGACTTTTTTATAGAAACTGGTACAGATCTTGACGTGCATGGTCAAGATGTGAATGTGGCGGCGCCTCGGGCGGTTGAGGATGCGGTGTATTATAATTCGATGCCGGGTGTGAAGAAAATTTTGCCGGATGAGGATTTTAGTCAGATGAAGGTGAACGTGAAACTGGCGGTGCCAGCGGATGTGGACGAGCTTGATAAGGACAAAATCAAGGTGAAGATTCCTTATGAAAGGTGTCGGTTGAAGTGGGATATTAGGTAGGTTAGCGATGGGAAATGTGATATTGGGACAGTGTGCCTGTCCCCATTGTCCCGATGTTTAGTGGCTCATTTGTCGAGGTATAGTCTTATATACCTTTAATCTATTAAGGAGGTTTTAGTTTGGTTTTTGAAATATATGGACCGTATAAGTCAATGGATGATGCTGTTGCTAATGTTGAGGTTCTTGGTTTAAAGGGATATAGAGATGAGTCGATTAATGTGATTGCGAAGGAGGATTTGGCTGATAAACTTAATAAAAGGGTTAATTCGACTGTGATCAGCACGTACAGGGCGACTGATGATGAAGCAGAGAAGCATCTTTATGATGTGTTTCGTGACTTAGAGATGTCGAAGGTTCAGTCAGAGCGTTTTAAGGATTCGATTAAGTCTGGTCAAATTATTGTCGCTGTCGACCCTGAGGATCATCGAATGGGTAATGAAGTAGCTAGTGATACTGAAGCTTTAACAGAAGTATTACATTAATGATGTAAGAGAGGCGCTTGCTCAGCGTCTCTTTTTTAGTGTTTAGTAAACTATGATATTAAAAGTTTTGAAAGTGTGTTATGGTGGTTGTGTACAAACAAATACGTTTCTGCTAGGGGTGCCTGTAAAGGCTGAGATTAAAGTGATCTTTAAGACCCTTGGAACCTGATCTGGTTGATACCAGCGGAGGGAAGTGGAAAGTCGCGGCTCGTTTAAGTGGTGGCGTTTGTTTTCATGAATCACGTCATGACTCTAGAGCTTATCATATCATGCGAATCCATTTCCTCCTCCAACAGTCGGAAACGATAACTTAGAGGAGGAATTTTAATGAAATTTTCAGAGTCATTGAAGGTAAAGGCGAAACATAGTTGGAAGTTGAGTTTGAACCATCCGTTTGTTCAGGGGATTGTCAACGGGGATCTGCCTCTTGAAACATTCAAAAATTACATCATGCAGGACATCTACTATTTAAAGCATTATGGAAAAATACACGCCTTTGCTGCAGCACATGCTGACGATTTCAGCTTGGTTGCCAAATTAGCTGATAAAGCAAGGCGTACAGCTGAGGCAGAGCTGACGGTTCATAATGAACATGCAAGAATTTTAAAAATAACGGATGAGGATATTGAAAATTTCAAACCAGCACCAACGGCATACGCCTATACCTCACATTTGTACCGGGCTGCTTTGTCTGGTAATCTGGCGGAAATTGTGGCCGCTATGTTGCCATGTTACTGGTTGTACGCAGATATTGGACTGCAAAATAAAGACGCTAAGCCTGGTGTTGAAATTTATGAAAACTGGATTGAAACATATGCGAGTGAATGGTTTCAGACATCAACGAATGAAATGATTGACTTGCTTGATGAACTTGCCGAAAAAGCGAGCGGTGACGAAAAAGAAAAAATTAAAGAGCAGTTCATTATCGCGAAAGAATATGAACTCGCCTTTTGGGAAATGTCCTATACCTTTGAAACATGGCTCTCGGAACAGAAGACAATTGAATCATCGGTGAAGTGAAGGTTGAATGGGTACCACATTACGTAGGTACCCTTTTTTTACAGGGGCGAATTTTCTCCGTACCTCTTCACTTGTGTGAATTATCTCAATATTTATTGACGTTAGACTATGGGATAGATATACTTTTAGTATCCCCTTATAAGAAAGGGGGTGAGTAGATATGGAGACAGAATTAGTTTTCCTAACGACTGTGATTAACTTAATTGTTGCTGTGATTAATTTGACAGTAATAATTATAGACAGGCGTAAAAAGGAAAAAGACTCTCGCTCGGCAAAGCGAAAGTCTAATAATTAGTCTAGGGTAGAGGGTGAAATTCCCTCTTCCCATCCATATTCTACTCTTATTATATAAGATATATTCCTTATTGACAAGAAAAGAGGCTATGTTATGTTATGGATTACTTTATCAGCATCAATTGTTGCCTTGTTAATTTCAATTTACACCCTTAGAATAGTCCTGAAAAAATGAGACTATTAAAATGTCAGTTTTCCTGGAGACAGGCACGCTGTCCCACCCCTACAATAAGTCATAGGGGAGAGTGTTTGACCCTTTGCTTGTTTCAGTGCTTCAAGGGACACTCTATCGATGTGTAATTCCCAATTTTGATGTTTATCTATGATGTAAATTATTTGCCCATACTCTGATTAAGACAGACTTACCTCTACATAACTTAATAATACAATATTTTTTCTTTTGAAGGGTATATTGTAATACGGCTTTTAGAGAGGATGGGCGTGTTGAAGAATAGGTTTAAAAATTGGGGTGGCTTGGTGGCGAATTCCAAGAGCCGCTGGGCAACGATTTTTATTTGGATTTTATTGATTGGTATTTTTTCTTATGTTTGGCCGCAAGTGAATGACCGTGAGACGACAGATAATCAGTTGCTGCCTGAGGATGCGATGTCGGTTGAAGCGGGGAAACTTCAGAACGAGGAATTTTCAGATGATGCTGGAACTCCTTTACTATTGGTTTGGCACCGGGATGGTGGACTTGAGACCTCTGATTTTGAAGCGATTCAAGCAGTATACGGTGAGTTGGATGAGGATCCGGTTGCTCATCAGACATTTGTCCCAACATTTTCCGAGGCTCCACCTGAAGCATTGATGGGAAGTGCTTCTGACGATGGGGCGGCATTATCGACGCCAGTATTTTTCGATGACGACGCTTCAACAGATCAATTGCATGCAAGTCTTGAAGATCTGCAGCAACGGATTGAACAGGAATTCGGTGCTGATATTGTTGAGGATGACCTAGATGACTCTGGACTTCATGTTCGATTCTCAGGTCCGGTTGGCATTCAAACAGATGCGGTGTCACTATTTAGTAATGCCGATATAACATTACTTATTACGACAGTATTACTTGTATTTATTTTACTTATTTTATTGTACCGCTCTCCAATTTTAGCCATCGTCCCGCTTGTAGCAGTTGGGATTGCGTATGGATTAATCAGTCCATTGCTCGGGTTCTTAGCGGATAAAGGTTGGATTGTCGTTGACGCTCAAGCGATCTCAATTATGACTGTGCTATTGTTCGGTGCAGGTACAGATTATTGTTTATTTTTAATTTCACGTTACCGGGAGGAACTGCGTCGTGAAGAGGATAAATATGTGGCTTTGAAACACGCGGTCCGTGGCACAGGTGGCGCCATCATGATGAGCTCAATGACGACTG
>Ga0209487_1004365_pt1 | contig 10883 bp, 8 predicted proteins | sample Poulit2012_FD_187524 | JGI IMG/M metagenome (GOLD analysis project Ga0209487, IMG submission 187524) | Agricultural soil microbial communities from Georgia to study Nitrogen management - Poultry litter 2012 (SPAdes) (version 2) | ecosystem: Environmental > Terrestrial > Soil > Agricultural land... | reverse complement strand
CAGGAAGAAAAAGAAGAATATGGATTCGACGAAGCAATGATTTGCAGTATTCCACATTCTCAAGAAAAGCGATTAAATGTTTATCGTCTATTAGCGAAGGAATTGTTTTAGATTTTAATTCTCCCTGATAGGAGACTGTTTCGGGTTTAACCTATAAGAGAACGTGAAAATGAGCGCCAACAATTCATTCCCAATGGATTGTTGGCGCTCATGATTTCAATATGCATCTCATTATTTCAAGATAATCAAAGATGACTTCAATTATCAAGTTGATCAGATGTGTTTTTTGAATTAAACTTAGATGAGAATGAAAGATTAGATCGATAGATGTAAATAAAGCTGTCAATTGACAGCTTTATTTTAAGCGCACTAGCACTGTAGGCGAATTAAAATACAGCTAATTGTTTATGAGGAATCTCCGAATTCAAAGAAGAGCTTTAGTCTTGAATGCTTTTACTGTATTTATTTGGAACTAAGTTTTGCCTTAGAGTATAAAGAATACAAAAATAAAGTTTATGTGTAAATTCATTCTTTATGTTTCTTTATAAATAAAGTAATCAAAGTCAGCATACAGATTTTGGCCTGAAGTATCCTGACATTGCAGGCCTACAAATGCACCTGTGAAAAATCCGCCACCATGTATATAGTCGTCTGACAGCTTATAGGAATATAATTCAACGGGAATAGTTACCCAATTACTGCCATCAAATGAATAGAGATATTGATAGATATTCGTATTTACATCAACACGTAAATAAACATAATCAAGATGTTCTGGAATAACGATTTCCTGCCTCTTTAATGGTTGGTCAAATAATAAATTATCACAAGTTATTAACTCTAGTATTTTTCCCTTTGATTCATTCCATGTAAGATGAAGTGCGGTCCAGTTCTCAGTGTTATAGTAGTTCACTAAGCCTGCACCTTGTTGGAATGTATTCGGGTTAAAGGCCACCTTTGTTTCAGCAGTAAAATTAAAGTGTTGCCAACGTCTTGCTATGTGCGCCTGTGTGAACTTAGATGTTAATGATTCTTTTCCATAAAGTCGCAAATGACCAGGATTGTCTTTAAGTGAGACAATATTCTCACCCAATGGAATTCGTAATGATTGGAAATGGTGATTGAGTTTCTTTGAATCAAAGTCATCTTTTTCATCAAAATCCTTTTCCCAAATTACTTCCTGAATGTTTGGTCCTTCTATTTCAAGTGATGGCTGATTGCCTCCGACAACATACGGCCAATCATCTTTCCATTCCAGACGTTGGATAGCTGTTTCTCTTCCAAGCGGACAATATCCTCTGTCACTCAGAACCGGTTGATCGCTCTGTGGGAGTGGTCTTCCGGTTAGGTGTACTAGGAACCACTCGTTAGTATGGGTCTGAACGATCGAAGCATGTCCAGCTTTTTGAAGTGGATTCCGTGGATTCGGCCACGATGAAATAAGTGGGTTGTCTGGATGTACTTCATAGGGGCCTTTTAAATACCTAGAACGTGCGATCGTTGCTGCATGTTCATATTTTGTCCCACCCTCTGCAGTTAATAAATAATAATAACCATTCCATCGATATATATGAGGAGCTTCTGTTAATTTTATGTCTGTTCCTTCAAAAATAATCTCGGGTGTTCCAATTAATTGTTGCAGTTCATAATCATATTCCTGAAGGACAATCCCGTAAAAATTATGATTGTCTACACGGTGGTCCCAAAGCATATTAAGTAAATACCCTTTTCCATCTTCCTCATGGAATAGAGACGGATCAAATCCTGAACTGTTAAGGTAAACGGGATCAGACCATTTCCCGTCTATCGTATCGGATGTAGTAAGATAGTTATGGCAATCTTTCCATTGACCGCTTACAACCTTCACATCAGTATATATTAACCAGAACTTCCCATCATTATAAGATAGTTGTGGTGCCCATACCCCACCAGAATCAGGGTTTCCCATCATGTTTAACTGGCTAGGACGATTTAGGGGCCTGGAGATAAGCCGCCAATTTTTTAAATCCTTGGAGTGATATATACCTACACCTGGAAACCATTCGAAAGTAGAAACAGCAATATAATAATCTTCATCCACACGGCAAATACTTGGATCTGGATTGAAGCCTGTTAATATAGGGTTATGAATTATTGTCATTTTTTATCCACCTTTATTAGAATTGAGTTTATCTTCTTCATTATGAGAATGCGCTTACAAAAGAACCGTCACTATTTTACTGCTTTGGAAAATAAAATGTTTCTTACCCGTGTGCTATCTTCATATCTTTCTCTATGATTAGAAAATAGCCTTCTTTGAGAATTTGTATCATGTAGTACTCTTGGGTAGTGTATCATTTTTTAAAAAGGCTTCACTCACATATGCTGCTACTCCTAAGGCAGCGGAATGAGTTGAAAGCTCAGAAAAATTAATTTGTAAATCTCTTTGCTGGAACCATAGGGTTTGATTGAGTATTCGCTTGTTCAAAGGTTCCTGAATCCACTTTTTAGCTGAAGCAATTCGATTACCGATAATTACTTGTTGTGGATTAAAAGTATTAATAATATTATTAATTCCAACACCTAAATAATCGCCGATTTGCTCGAATAGTTTTATTGTTTCCTTATCACCATTTTCCGCTAGTTTGCATAAACTCTCAAAGGAGGTTTCGGTATTGGGGGAACTAGTGATACCTTGCTGGAATGCACTTTTAAGCAAAGCTTGCTCGGAAGCATATAGTTCCCAACAACCATCATTCCCACATCTGCATTTAATTCCATTAACTTCAATTGTCATGTGTCCTAATTCTCCTGAAAAGCCATTATTGCCTTTATATATATGCCCATTCAATATAAGGCCTACGCCAATACCCATACCTACACTGACATAGATGATATTATCAAAGTCTTTTCCTACGCCAAAGCACTTTTCCCCGTGAGCGCCTGCATTTGCTTCATTTTCAATTATGACGGGCAGGTTATATCTTTTCTGTAAAATAGCTTTTAAATTAATGTTTTTCCAATCTAGGTTAGGCGCGAGCAAAATTTCTCCGTCCTTACTTACGGTACCTGGAGCGCCTATTCCAATACCTACAATACCATACGCACTTTTAGGTGATTGTTTAATCAGATAATCGATAGTGGAAAAAAGTTCTTTTCTAATTTCTTCATAGGGTAGATTAGAAAAATATACTGTTTTTTCTTTTATATTATTACCTTCGAGGTCCGTTAGAACCCCAAGAATGTAGTTAACTCCCAGATCAATGCCAACTGAGAAGCCGGCATTTTTATTAAAATGCAATATTAGCGGTCTTCTTCCACCACTAGATTTACCTGGGCCGGATTCATTAATTAACTTTTCATCTAGTAATTCGCTTACTAAAGAAGAGACCGTTCCTTTATTCAATCCGGTTAAACTGGCTATTTTTGTACGGGAAATAGGGGATGCTTGAATAATTGTTTCAAGTACTAAGGATTTATTTTCCCTTTTTACAACATGCTGGTTCCACGTTTGTGATGATTTCATAGAAAAGTTCAGCTCTTTCTCTCTTTTTGTCTAGTGTATCATTTTATTATATAAACACAAACTTTGTTCATCCACTAGACAAACGATGTTTTGTTTGGTAGTCTAAAAATTAAGAATTTAGAGTGACAGTAAGGATAAAAATAAAACAATGGGGGTTTTAGTTATGAAGAGTAAGAAAGCGGGTGCAGCTATGTTTGTAATTTTTGCTTCTATTCTATTAGCGGCTGGCTGTTCAACAGGTGATGAAAGTACAAGTGGTGACGATAAGATAACAGTAGAGTTTATGCATTTATGGCCGGAGGGAAGTTCTAAACAGCACAACGAAATTGTAAGCGATATCATTTTGGATTTTGAAGAGGAAAATCCAGATGTCAAAATTGATCTTGAAGTATTGAGTAATGAACAGTATAAGGATAAATTAAAAGTACTATCTACTTCCGATGAATTACCTGATGTAGGGATGACATGGGCTGCTGGTTTTTTAAAGCCTTATGTTAACGGTGATAAATTTGCGACTTTAGATGACATTCTTGAGGAAGATTTAAAGGATAGCTTTGTATCCGGAACTGCGGAAGCATATGAAATTGATGGAGACACGTATGGTTTACCGCTAGAGTTAAATATTGCAACTGTATTTTACAATAAAGCAATTTTTGATGAATATGATTTGAAAGAACCAGAAACATTTGAGCAATTGGAAGAGGTAGTGAGAACATTAAAAGACAATGGGGTCGATCCCATTGCACTTGGTAATAAAGACCGGTGGACAGGTTCACTTTGGTATATGTATCTAGCGGATAGAATCGGTGGGGATGAAGTATTAAATAAAGCCATTGATAGATCCGGATCATTTGAAGATCCAGCTTTAATAGAGGCGGCTGAAAAAGTACAGAGTCTTGTTGGTCTAGATGCATTTGTAAAAGGATTTAATGGATTATCAGATGAAGAAGCAAAAAGCATGTTTATGAGCGAGCAGGCAGCAATGTATTTAATCGCGACATGGGATTTACCTAACTATACTACCAACGAGGATGTACCACAGGAATTTAGAGACTCTGTTGATTACTTTAACTTCCCTACAGTAGATGGCAAGGGCGATATGAGCAGTTTTGTTGGTGGTCCAGGAGTTGGCTTATTTGTTGCGGAAGATTCAGATGTGAAAGATGAAGCCAAAGATTTTGTATCATTTTTTGTACAGGAATGGGGAGATAAGTCTGTAACTGATGCTGGTGTTATCCCCGCTACAAAGGTGGATGCTGAATCATTGGATCTACCACAAATGTATGTAGATGTTTTGAATGATCTAAATGAAGCAAGTAATATAACTTTATTCGCCGATGTTCAAATGAGCGCAGATGTAGCGCAAGTACATCTAGATATGATTCAGTCCCTCTTTGGTGAAGAAGCGACACCTAAGGATTTCGTGAAAAAGCATGAGGATGTGCTCTCAGCGGAAGAATAGAAATTTCACCGTAATTAATCATGTCAACAAAAAAGAAGAGGACATCTTCTTAACGATGGACAGTTCTCTTCTACCGTCACAGCAAATGGAGTTGTATAGTTATGAATAAGGTAATGTCTAATAAGTGGATAATTGCATTGTACGTTCTTCCGGGACTGCTATTGATTTCAGTTCTTATATTTATTCCACTAATCCTCTCGGCCTATTACGGTTTAATGAAGTGGGATGGAATTGGCGCTATGAAGTTTATTGGCTTGGAAAATTATATCAATGCGATTCAGGATGCCAAGTTTTGGGCAAGTGCACTTCATTCCTTTTTACTGGCGTTGTTTTCAACATTAAGTCTAGTGATCTATCTAGCTATTTCAATAATATTGGCTTCGAAAATAAAAGGAGCAGACATATTAAGAAAAATATATTTGATTCCAATGCTTTTGTCCTCCGTTGCGATAGCGCAGCTTTGGATTAAGATATTTAACCCAACTAACGGAATGTTAAACAATATTTTATTAGGAATAGGAGTTGAGAATCCGCCTGCATGGTTGGCAGAACCTTCGATAGTATTATATGCAATATTTATTCCGATTTTATGGCAATATGCAGGTTTTTATATTTTGATCTATTATGCTGCACTAAAAAATATACCAGAGTCATTAATAGAGGCTGCACGAATTGATGGTGCTACACCATTTCAAGTTGCTTATAAAATAAAATTGCCCTTGATTATGGGAGTTGTAAAGATAACGATTGTCTTAGCGATCGTTGGTTCATTAAAATACTTTGACTTGATTTATGTAATGACTGGTGGCGGTCCGAATGGTGCTAGTGAAGTTATGGCATCTTATATGTATAAACTTGCTTTTGCGAGCAACGACTTTGGTTATGGAAGTGCAATAGGCTTCCTATTACTGATCATCACCTTAATTGTAACCGTAATTGTAAGGAAAGCCACAGCTACTAAGGAAGAAATTCAATATTAAAAGGAGGTTCATACTATGGCGCGCATCGGTTATGTTTTACTTTATGTATGTCTAGGAATAGTAGCTGTTTTCCAAGTGTTCCCTATCATTTGGCTATTTTTTTTCTCACTAAAAGATAATAGTGAAATCTTTACCGGATCCCCTTTTGCATTACCATCGGAATTCAGATGGGAGAATTATATAAAGGTTTGGGAAGGTGGAATAGGTGGCTACTTTTGGAATAGTATTTGGATAACAGGTATAGCAATTATTTTCACTGTTTTATTAGCAAGTATGGCTACTTTTGCGATTACAAGAATGCGATGGAAGTTAAGTGGTCCGGTGTTAGGTTTATTTATGGTTGGTTTGATGATACCAATACATTCCGCGATCATTCCTTTGTTTAGTATGTTTCTAAATGTAAATTTAATCGATAATCCTTGGTCGATTGTTATTACGTATACTGCTTATAATTTACCGATTACGATGATGATTTTACTAGGGTTTTATTACACATTACCGCGAGAAATAGAAGAGGCAGCAATTATTGATGGTTGTTCCGTTCATCGAATGTTTTTTCAAGTTATATTACCAATGACCCTGCCAGTAATGTCAACAACAGTGATCATTAATATGATTTATAACTGGAATGAATTTGTGTTTGTTAATACATTTATTAGTTCGGATAAATATAAAACATTAACAGTAGGCATTCAGAATTTTATTGGACAGTATATGACAGATTGGGGTGCAATTGGGGCGACGTTAATTATTAGTGTCTTACCAATCTTGGTTGCTTTCATATTCTTTAGTAATAAAGTTGTGGAAGGGATTTCCGCTAGTGCAGTAAAAGGTTAATTTAAAGTCGCTTTCATTTTTGAAGCGGAGGTGGCTTCTTGCTACTTATTTCCTTTTTGTCTATTTTGTACTTTGTCAAAGGCGTTTAGGGCCAACCACATCGTGATAAAAGCATAAATGCTACCGCCGAATAAAAATGCCAAGGCAGGAAGTAACTTCATAATGTAATAACAGGAAATAAGACATATTATAATAATAAAGCTGTTAAACGGGTGTACTAACATGATCAAAAAGGAATTTCTAATCAGTTGAATAACCTTGAGATCGTAATTTACAAAGGCTGGAAAAATATAAAAAAGAAACAAAATAAATAAAAACATGAATGCAAACAATGGAATATATGTCCATGTTAAAACTTCATTCAAATTCGTACTTATGAAAAATATATCAATTGTAATGAAAGCAACTATCAGTACAATAAAAGCACCCAATCGATTGCTCTTCCAAAAATCCTTTTTATAGTATTGCCAAAATCCAGTAAAAAGGGGATCGTCGTTATTACCTTGCAGCCAGTCACGGATAATTGCAAACATGGCAGTAGTAGCAGGGAAAAAACCAAGAAGGACTCCACCAATGATCGTAAAAAAAATCCATAGCAGATTTATGTAGGCGAAACGTGTGATCCATTCCAACGTCTTGTATAGGGAACTGTTCATATATTTATCTCCTGTCTTTGAAGACGATTATATTTTAAAGAGAATAATATAAGTTTACCATAATTATTCAATTATAAAAACTTTGTTCATCCAATAGACAAAGTGAGAGTGGTTTGCTAGACTGTAAGCAGTTACATATATATTAGGAGGTTTGACAATGGCTTATTTTAACAACATAAACAAAATCAATTACGAAGGTGCAACATCAACGAATCCATTTGCATTTAAATTTTACAATCCAGAGGAAAAAGTTGCAGGTAAAACGATGGAGGAGACCTTACGATTTGGTGCCGCATATTGGCATACGTTTACAATGGATGGTTCGGATCCGTTTGGTGCTGCAACAATGGAGCGCCCATGGGATAAATATACGGGTATGGATTTAGCTAAAGCGAGGGTAGAAGCTGCATTTGAATTCTTTGGAAAATTGAATGTACCATTTTTCTGCTTCCACGATGTTGATATTGCTCCGGAAGGAAGTAGTTTAAAAGAAACGAACAAAAATATGGATACTATCGTAGATATGATTAAAGAATATATGAGAGATAGCAAAACAAAATTACTTTGGAATACGGCAAACAATTTTACACATCCACGATTTATTCATGGTGCAGCTTCATCGAATAATGCGGATGTTTTTGCATATTCCGCAGCGAAGGTAAAAAAGGGATTGGAAATTGGAAAAGAGTTAGGTGCAGAAAACTATGTGTTCTGGGGTGGCCGTGAAGGATATGAAACTCTGCTAAACACAGATATGAAACTTGAAATGGATAACCTAGGACGTTTCTTCCATATGGCTGTTGACTATGCAAAGGAAATCGGGTTTGATGCGCAATTTTTAATTGAACCAAAACCGAAAGAACCAACGACACACCAATATGATTTTGACGTAGCTACCGGCTTTGCATTCTTACAGAACTATGAACTGCACAATCATTTTAAATTTAATATTGAAGCAAATCATGCGACACTAGCAGGACATACGTTTGAACACGAATTACGTTATGCGCGTATTAATAATATGCTCGGTTCAGTTGATGCGAACCAGGGTGATCCATTATTAGGTTGGGATACGGATGAATTCCCAACAGATTTACATGCTACGACACTCGCAATGTATGAAATTATTATGAACGGTGGACTTGGTCGGGGTGGATTAAACTTCGATGCGAAGGTAAGGAGAGGATCATTTAAATTGGATGACCTATTCCACGCACACATTGCTGGAATGGATAGTTTTGCAATCGGTCTTAAAGTGGCACAAAAGCTAGTGGATGATAAAGTGCTCGAGACTATTATAGATGATCGTTATCAAAGTTATACAGAAGGTGTTGGATTGGATATTGTTCAAGGGAAAGCGGATTTTCATAAACTTGAAGCACATGCTTTAGGATTAACTAAAATTCAAAATCAATCTGGTCAATTGGAAAGAATCAAAGCAACGTTAAATCAGTATTTGATGAATGCTTATGCTGGAGAATAGAGGTGCGGATATGAAATATGTCATTGGTGTTGATTTAGGTACGAGCGCCGTTAAACTATTACTCGTTAATCAAGTGGGTGACGTTGTTCAGGAAGTAGAGAAATCCTATCCGTTAATTCAGGAGAAAACAGGATACAGTGAACAGGATCCAAAAGCTTGGGTAGATCAAACAGTTGCTGGCTTGTCTGATCTGATTAAAGACTTTAATGAAGATCCAAAAAAGATCGAAGGAATCAGTTTTTCGGGACAAATGCACGGACTTGTTTTATTGGATGAGAATCATGAAGTGTTGCGAAATGCGATTCTATGGAATGACACACGTACAACTGAACAATGCCAGCAAATTTATGATCGTGTTGGGGAGGCACGTTTGTTGGACATTACGAAGAACCCAGCATTAGAAGGATTTACGCTGCCAAAGCTACTTTGGATAAAGAAATATGAACCTGAAATATACGCAAAGGCACATAAATTTGTATTGCCAAAGGATTATTTACGTTATAAACTGACGGGAAAATTACAGATGGAATACTCAGATGCCGCGGGGACATTATTGTTCAATATTAGTACTAAATCATGGAGTAGTGAGATTTGCGACTTATTGGATATTGATGTTAATCTTTGTCCTGAATTAACAGCATCCCATGATGAAATAGGTGAAGTCACTTCAAAAGTTGCTATAAAAACGGGCCTTGCGCAGGAAACACTAGTTATTGCTGGTGCCTCTGATAATGCATGTGGAGCAATTGGTTCCGGAATATTAGCGCATGGAGAGACATTATGCAGTATTGGAACATCTGGTGTTGTATTGTCTTATGAATCCAGTAGTGATAAAGATTTTAAAGGGAAGGTCCACTATTTTAATCATGGTGCACCTGATGCCTATTACACTATGGGCGTTACGTTGGCAGCGGGTTACAGCCTTAGTTGGTTTAAGAATGTCTTTGCAGAAGATGAAACGTTTGAAGAATTATTATCTGAAGTAGGAACGGTTCCCGTGGGATCTAATGGACTGATCTTTACTCCCTACTTAGTTGGTGAGAGAACGCCCCACGCCGATGCTTCGATTCGCGCAAGTTTTATTGGTATGGATAGCTCCCATCAAAGAAAAGACTTTGTTAGAGCAGTACTAGAAGGAATCACATTTTCGTTGAATGAATCTATCGAGATATTCCGTGAAAAAGGTAAGGTCATTGATACAATTGTTTCTACGGGTGGAGGTACGAAAAGTGAGGTTTGGCTACAGATGCAAGCGGACATTTTCGATGCTAAGATTATAAAGCTCTCAACTGAACAAGGGGCAGGTATGGGAGCGGCGATGTTAGCAGCGTATGGAAGTGGTTGGTATAATTCATTACGGGAATGTGCTGAAGATTTTTTACAAGTAGAGAAGGAGTATTTTCCAGATCCCCACAGTGCGAGAATATATAGAGAATTTTTTATTTTATACAAGGAAGTCTATAATCAAACTAAATATATGAATGCGAAATTGCTAGAATACGGTTTTAAATAATAAATAACTAAGTGTATGAACTTCATAATTACCATAACTATCTGTGTCTATAGCTATAGATTGGGATTATGAAATTCATTAAAGTAAAATAGAAAAGGCTAACCCTTACCACTTAAAAATTATTGAATGGTAAGGGTTAGCTTTAAATGAGTCAATTTCACCACTCTTCATGATAAAATTGATATATGAGGGTGTTCCGTATATAAATATAGTTACAACTCATTGTTCTCTGTTTTATTTCTCGAGCTTGCTAAATAATAAGCATAGATCCAAGAAACAATTGGGATAATGAGGGCGATGCCAATCCCTGCACTAAATATCGTAATCATTTCCGCACTAAATATCTTTGAATTAACGACTTCTCCAAATGAATAGGATAAATCTTTAAACCAGATGAGCAATGCCATATAGCCACCAATAAAGGCAAAAAACAATGTATTCGTATTT
>Ga0209487_1004364_pt1 | contig 10886 bp, 10 predicted proteins | sample Poulit2012_FD_187524 | JGI IMG/M metagenome (GOLD analysis project Ga0209487, IMG submission 187524) | Agricultural soil microbial communities from Georgia to study Nitrogen management - Poultry litter 2012 (SPAdes) (version 2) | ecosystem: Environmental > Terrestrial > Soil > Agricultural land... | reverse complement strand
TGAACAGCTTCTTATACTGCTTGGTGATCGCATTTTTGGGCTTCAGAAGTATTTCAATCAGGGCTTCATCAGAGAGCTCCTCAAGTCCGCAGATGATCGGAAGGCGTCCGATCAGTTCGGGAATCAATCCAAATTTCTGGAGATCTTCCGGTTCGACGTGGGTAAATATTTTCGGATCGTTCTTGTCATACTTCACCTGCTCATTGGAGTGGAAACCCATCGAGCTGACGGATAGCCTTTGTGAAATAATATCTTCCAATCCGTTGAAAGCTCCTCCGCAGATGAATAGAATATCTGTCGTATCGAGCTGAATAAAGCTCTGTTCAGGATGCTTTCTCCCCCCTTTGGGAGGGATATTGGCTGTGGTTCCTTCCAGGATTTTCAGTAAGGCCTGTTGAACGCCTTCACCTGAGACATCTCTGGTGATCGATGGATTGTCACTTTTCCTGGAGACTTTGTCCATCTCATCAATATAGACGATACCGCGTTTCGCACGCTCCACATCGTAGTCTGCCGCCTGGAGCAAGTTGCTGAGAATACTTTCCACATCTTCACCTACATAACCGGCCTCGGTGAGAACGGTTGCATCAGCAATGGTAATAGGAACATCGATGATCTGAGCCAACGTTCTGGCCAGAAGTGTTTTACCCGACCCTGTAGGGCCGAGCATGATAATATTACTCTTTTCAATCCGGGTGTCATCCGAACCGAGTTCCGGTGTGATAGAGATCCTTTTATAATGATTGTAGACAGCAACTGCGAGCGCCTTTTTTGCATCCTCCTGCCCGATCACATACTCATCCAGCCTCTCTTTGATTTCTACTGGTTTCATAATCGGCTGATACTGTTTTTCCCGCCGCTTGTTAAGTGCACTCAGGTCACTCTGTATAATGCTGGAGGCATCCTCAACACAGTGGTTACAGATGTACACATCAGGGCCGGCAACCATAGAGGTGACCTCCTGGCTCTTCCGTCCACAAAACGAACAGGTTACAGTATCTGATTGCTTTTGATTACTCATAAATTAAACTAAAATTCGGATGAATAACTTTTGGGATGATCGGGATTCAGAGAGCACCGCAAAAGTGCGGTTACCATCGGAATGAATCAGGACTCTCTTCTCATAACCTGGTCGATCAGGCCATACTCTTTGGCCTCATCTGCCGTCATCCATTTGTTTCTGTCTGAATCGAGAATGATCTGATCGATACTCTGGCCGGAGTGCTCTGCAAGGATTCTGCTGAGCTCCTGCTTGAGGCGCAAGATCTCCTGTGCCTCAATCTCGATATCACTCGCTTGACCCCGGACACCGCCCAGTGGTTGGTGAATCATCACTCGTGAGTGCGGAAGGGCGTGACGCTTGCCCTCGGCGCCGGCTGTCAACAGGACAGCACCCATAGAGGCCGCCATTCCCACACAGGTGGTGGCCACATCACATTTTACATACTGCATGGTATCGTAGATGGCCATTCCCGCAGAAACCACGCCGCCCGGGCTGTTAATATAGAGGTTGATATCTTTTTCAGGATCCTGGGATTCCAGAAAGAGTAACTGTGCCACAATGTTACTCGCTACGGCGTCATTTATAGGCGTACCCAGAATAATAATACGGTCTTTCAGCAGACGTGAATATATATCGTAGGCTCGCTCTCCTCTGTTTGTGGTCTCTACAACCATCGGGACCAAATTACTCTGAACCGGGGAGGCATTCGGATTGTCCGGCATCTCGAAAATGGGTTGCTTATAATTCATCGTTCCTTCTATTTAATCTTTTTCAGTTTCTGCTTCTGATTCTCTATTGCTATCGTTGTGATTCCGTCAGATTACTCCGTTGAGCCGGCATCTGACTTCTCTGTGTCATCGCCTTCTTTATCGCCAGACTCTTCAGCTTCCTGAGACGCATTGGCTTCCTCTTCCTCTTTGGCCTCAGCTTCTTTTTTATCGTTAAACTCCTCCCGGGAGAGCTCATTCAAAGCCACCTCATCAGCGAGCTTCTCAAACAGTTTATTTTCCCGGATGCTTGTTCTGAGATTTTCCAGCTGTCCCGGATCTTGTGCATAGAAACTCTTCAGCTGATCGGCTGTAACACCAAATCTGGCGGCCTCGATACCGATAAACTCATCGATATCTTCGGCTGTAATTTCGATATCATCAAATTTTTCCTGCAGAGCCTGACTTATGAACGCCCATTTGGCCTCGCGAATTGCCTGCTCGCCCATATTGGCTTTGTACGTCTCTACATCAAAACCCGCAGGCAGCTCTCCACCAGACTGCTGTTTCGCCATTTCCACATACTGATTCAGAACCTGTGTCTTCATCACTTCAGGAATTTCAAAATCGTGCGCTTTCGTCAGCTTATCAATCGCTTCCTGCCTGAACATATCTTTCGACGTCTGGTCGTAATACTGCTGCATGTTGCTCTTGATGAAACTTCTGAACTCATCCACATTGTTTGCCATACCCTGGGAAGCCTCTTTTGCAAACTCATCGGTAAGTTCGGCCTGATTCATTTTTTCAACTTTCTTGATCTCCATTTCGAAATGATCAAGTTCATCTCCTTCTCCCAGCTTCATCTCGACCTTGTCCCCGGTCTTCTTACCAACCAGATGCTCCCTGAACTCTTTGGCAGACTCCTGGCGAAGATCCAGAACCTGATTTTCATCCCGCTCTTCTTCTATCGGCTCGCCATCTTCTCCAATCGTCACCGCATCGACAGTCACGCGGTGCTCTTCGGTGATCTCATCTTCCACCTCTTCCCAGTTCCCTTGCCGGTCGAGGGTACGCTGAATCTCTTCTTCCACCTCTTCGTCGGTAACGTCATGCACCATTTGATCAAAAGTCAGTGAACTGAGATCCACGAGTTCAAATTGTGGACGTGCACCGATCTTGAATGTCACTTCCAGCTCGTCATTCTCCCAGCTCATATCCGTCATTTCGGTTTCACCGACAGGTTCATGCTCTGGCACGATCTCCTTTTCGTACACTTCTTGTACATAATTGTTGATCTCCTCAAGCTCGATCTCTTGCCCGAACCGTTTTTTAATCAGTCCCAGAGGAACTTTTCCAGGACGAAAACCGGGCATCTGAATCTGTGCACGGTACTTTTTGTACGCGTTATTAAATTTTTCTGCGAGATCCTCCCGATTGGCTTTTATAACGATCTCTTTATCAACTGAGGTGAGTTCCTTTACGGATAGTTCCACTATTTCTTCTATTTAATTTCTAAAATTACCAGGTCTTGCCTTGATTCAACAAGTCCGACGTTTCGTTGAAAATTTATTCAAGACAGCTAAGTTAAGAAATTATTTCTAATAATTACAGAATAGATAGCTCTGAATCCTACTCAATGAACTGTCCTTGTTCATCGATTTCCAGGAGAAAGATATCTTCACCCTGATATATGATATAATAACCTTGTGGCGATGGAATCAGAGCAAAATCTTGATAAGATCCAACATCTACTACTAAACCATTACCGCCCCTTAGTAAGTCGCCAACCGAATATTTCTTCACCCACTCCTTTTCACCAGATTGATTAACTTTAATCAATAAATTATCCCCACTTCCCACTCCTGCAAAATCTCCATCATAAGAAGATGACGATCCTGATAAAAGAAATCCTCCGCTCTGAGTTGGGATCATATGGTTTAAAAACTCTCTTCCACTCCCGCTAAACGTTTCTATCCACTCCGTTTCGCCAGCAGCATCGACACTTATCATAAATATCTGAGCAATACCTCGCTGGAACTCTCCCCCATACCCTTCAAAATCCCCATTGCGGCAAATCACCCCGTTCATTTCACCGCATATTTACCAAAGTACGAGAGGGGGGACTCGAACCCCCACACCGATGAAGGCACCAGATCCTAAATCTGGCGCGTCTACCAATTCCGCCACTCTCGCAAGGAACTTATCATTCTGAATGATAGCCGTATAAAATACAACTTAAAATATCTCATTTCAACCAAACTCTGAAATTGTGTGTGATAACTTTTCCCCCCTCTTGGACGCAACCTCAAAACGTTCTGGTATTCGGGGTGCATGCTTTCCCGCCGACCGAGAGAGCTCAATCACCCACAAGGCAGAAAACGCCCCACACCCTAACGCCGGGATGGCTCCTCACACAAACCGGAGTTGACGACCTCCCTGAAAGCACTGAAGGCACTCCCCCCGGGATCGCTCCCCTCTCGCAGGTTTTCCATCTATATATATCAGGGCGTGCGCCCATCCTGATGCTCGCTGATGGCACTCTCCAGGTCGGCCTCCTCTTCATAGAATTTTTCCCACTTCTCTTTCGGGTCGGGTTTGGTCAGCAGGGAGACGACAATAAGCACCACAATGGAGAGGCCCGCTGCCGGCAATACAATATATTCAAACGGAAGGAGCGGTTCCTCAAGCAGTGAGTTGGCAATTGTGATGATCAAAGTGACTCCCATTCCCGTTACAATCGAGGCCACCCCTCCGGCTGTGGTCACCCGCTTCCATAGAAATGCGGCCAGCAGGGCCGGGGTCAGGCCGGCCCCTACCATCGTATAGGCGGTAAAGGCCATATCCAGGATGGTTGTAAATTGAGTCAGTAGCAGGTAGGCCGCGATCCCAAGAATCAAAACCATCGTCCGCTGAATCAAAACCACTCTCTTTTCAGATGCAACCGGATTGATAAACCGCTGATAGATATCCCGGGTCAGATTGGTAGAGGGTGCCAGCAGGAAACTGTTGCCTGTGGATGTGATAATTGCCACAGCCGCACAGATCAGCAGTAGTCCGCCCGCCACAGGGATGCCGATCACCGTGCCAAAGGTCGCTGTGTGAAGAATAATACGCTCACTCTGCTCTGCAGCTAAAAAGTAGACACTTGAAGGATCCAACCCATTAAAATAACTAAAGGCCATAATTGCCAGAGAGGCGATCGCCGTCTCCACGACGATGGTACCGGCCACCCACCATATTACAGCAGTTTTGGCCGATTTTTCATCTTTTGCTGAGAAAAACTTCTGATACATATTGGACTCACCCAGCAGCAGAAGAAAGGTGGGAAAGAAGACACCCATCGCCCAGAGGAAATCGTTCTCTCCAAACACAGTAAAAAAGGAGGGGTCCAGGGTTTGTGTCAGATACTCCACACCTCCCAGATGAGAATAGACCAGGGGTACGGCCACGATGACGGCCAGTGTAATGACAGTTCCATTGATGATATCCACAGAGACAATGGATAACATCCCTGCAAACGCTGTAAAGAGAATGATAAAGCCAGCCGTCAGCAGAACTCCTTGCCATTCCGGGATCCCCGCGACAATGTTGAGCACAAATCCTCCTCCCTTAAACTGGTACCCCACAATGGTGGTGTATGCGATCACAATAACCACCGTCCCGAGAATCCGGGCCCATTTATTATAACGAAGTTCCAGAATATCGGGCACGGTATATTGTGCAATGCGTCTTACACGGGCGGCAAGGAAAAAGACGATCACGATTCCAATCCAGGCACCTGCGGCCATCCAGAGCTCAGAGAGTCCCACCCGGGCAGCAAGCCCGGCACCGGCCAGCAAGCTCCCCGAACCGATCCAGGTACAGAGAAGCGTCCCCACCAGCTTATATGTTGAGACCGATCTGCCCGCCACCATAAAATCTTCCTGACTCTTAACAGAAAAACTCTTGTAGATGGAAATCATCATCAGAAGAAAGAGGTAGAGAAGAATTACCCAGAAAAATAGGGACATGATGGGATGAGTTTGGTGTTTATAAATAATGAGCTGGTTATCCCGTAACCAGTCAGGAACGGATGCTCCTGTTTAAAATCCGGTTGTAACCATGATCACCATGCAGATGGCTGCTCCGAGAGTTAACTTCAGAATAAGCGGAAATGCAAAACGAAACCATCGGTCATACGGCACACCGGCCATTCCGAGAATCCCCATCAGTACCGCGTTTGTTGGGATGATCATATTTGAAAACCCATCACCAAAGATAAATGCCTGGACCGCTATCTGCCTGGAGACTCCCAGAAGATCACTCAGGGGAGCCATCAGAGGCATGGTGACAAACGCCTGGCCACTACCGGAAGGCACGAACAGATTGAGAACTGTCTGCACCAGCATCATCCCGACAGAAGCAAGCTCAGGCCCCACGCTCTGTAGCGGAACTGATAATGCGTGAACGATCGTGTGCAAAATCTCCCCATCCTCCATGATGAGTGCAATCCCTCTCGCTATCCCTACCAGCAAGGCGGTTTCAGTCAGATCCTTTGCACCCTTTACAAATTCTGAAGCGGTTTCACTCGGGCCCACCCGGCCGATGATCGCCACCACCACAGAAAGCACGACAAAAGCGGCGCCCAATTCGACCAGATACCACCCCTGAGTGGCGATGCCCCAGACAGCGGTACCCAGAGCCAGGAAAAAAGATAGAATGATGAGAAGATGGGTGACCGTCAATGCTGGGTACTCTCTCGTTGCACTCTCCGAAGCTCCGGGCAATGGCTCCATTCCCATCAATAAACTCAAAGAAGGATTGCGCTTTACCCGTTTTGCATAGGAGTGGACGTGGTGTGCGCCGATCAGAGCGAAAGGTATCAGGATTCCCATCCGAACCTGCCAGCCTGAATAGGTCGGCACACCGGCAACATCCTGAGCAACTACAACCGTGTATTGATTAAATGCCGCAGCACCGTAGCCGATTCCATACCCCGCTACGATGATGCCGACAGCTGTCATGGCATCCAGATCCATCGTCCGACAGAGGGCCACCAGTATCAGCACAAATGGAATATACTCCGCAGAAGACCCTATGGCGCTTGATGTAAGCGCAAAGACAAAAACAGTAACATAGATCAGAGTCCCTGGCCTTCCTCCCAGTTTTTCAAGCATCTTTCCGAGAAGGGCGTCGATCGTTCCTGTCCTTCGGATAATCGCCAGTGCTCCGCCGATGATAAACAGGAAAAATATGATATCCTGAGCGGCAGTAAACGCCCTGGGGATTGCTGTAAAGAAGGAGAGCGGGCTCAGCCATCCTGCATCCTCGGAGATCTGGAACGTACCCGGCACCACCACTTCCCTTCCGTCAATCAACTCCGTTTCGAAATGCCCCTGAGGGATGATCCAGGTCGCTACAAGTGCAGCAACCATCAGAAAGAAGAGCAGGGTAAGGGTGTGGGGCATTTTAAATTTCATAGTATATATCGAACTACTTATTTGATTACATCATACTTTACGTGATCAATCCCGAACATCCGGACAGCCCGGTGTACCGTATCGTGGTGAACCTTCCTTACGAAAAGGGCCCCGGTTAAAATAATGAGGGAATCCACTTCATACAAATAAGGTTCTCTATCTTGTCCGGCTATAGATGAATGCTTGCGGTTTTCTGAGCGGATCCGTTCAGCATCCGCAGCTACCGGGAAGTTTCATCAACCGGAAAGAGGCCACTTGCCCTGAAATTGGCCTACCTGCTCATTTCCATGCCCTCAGCAGATCACAAATAGAGTTGTTTCGGAGAGCAGTCAGAATTTTGAACTTCCCATTCTCAGCGCCAAACCCTCTATCAGCCAGACCCACCTCACCCATCTCCCGAAGAGGATTGACAGTTTCACTATCTAAAAGTAAGTTGATCCATCAACGTATATTCACCTTTATGAGATTTTTCCTATGAGACCTCTGTATGCGCTACTCGTGATTTTCTTTTTATCTATTTCAGGATGCAACGATTCAGAGCCCACGGTGCATGATGACGCATCCTCCGGCATCGATACTGAACAACTTCTGGATGATCTCCGGTTTCTCTCTTCCGATGAACTGCAAGGCCGAAAGACCGGTTCGGAAGGCAACCGGATAGCCCGGGAATTTCTATCGGAACGATTCAGGAAACTCGGCCTGAAGCCTGGTAACGGCCAGGAATTTGAGCAGAAGTTCAGCCATACCAACCCACGCACCAATGAACTATTTGACGAGGCAGTCAACCTGATCGCAATCGTTGAAGGCTCCGATCATCCGGAAACCTATATCGCCATCACTGCGCACTACGATCATCTGGGAGTTCGTGACGGTGAAATCTATAATGGCGCCGACGATAATGCCTCAGGTACTGCTGCACTGCTTGCGATCTCCGAGTACTTTCTTGAAAATCAACCCTCCAACAGTCTGCTTATCATAGCATTTGATGCCGAAGAGCAGGGATTGGCCGGAGCCCGGCACTTCATCAACAATCCTGCAGTCTCCCTTGATCAGATCCTGATGAATGTAAATATGGATATGATCAGTAACAACTTTGAAGATGAACTGTACGCTGTTGGCACCTATCACTACCCCTTTCTCACCTCATATGTTGAACGTGCGGCCAGAAAAAGTGCAATTTCTGTGAAGTTCGGTTACGACTCGGATGAGTGGCCGCAGAACTGGACCATGTCCTCTGATCACGGCCCTTTCCATAGTGCGGGGATTCCCTTTCTTTATTTCGGCGTGGAAGATCACCCCCATTACCACAGCCCAACAGATACATTCGAGAATATCAATCCTGAATTCTATATAGAGGCGGTTAGAACGATTATTCACGTGATTGAAGAGCTGGATCTGCATTCAGACGAACTGGCCAGACAGATAGAAACGCTCAGAAAAGGGTGATGATCCGTCACTCCAGCTCTTTGGTCATGAAGTACATAATGGGGTCCCCATGTGTAAAGCCTTCACTTTCGTAGAGTCGTTTGGCACGGTTATCCTCCCTCACTTCGAGAGTCACCTTGCTGCATTTTTCCATTCGTGCTTTCTGTACTGCATAGTTTATCAGCGAACGGCCCACCCCCCGGCCTCTGAACTCTTCCAGAACCGCTAAGTCATGTATGTTAAGAACCCGGGAAGCCTTGAACGTGGAAAAGCCAAAAAAGCAGTTGGCTATACCGGCCGGACGATCATCAACCCAGGCCAGAATACCCAGGTAGAGAGGGAATTCTTTCAGCGCTTCCAGTAAACGTCCCTGCGTCGATTCCGGGAGAGGCGCACCCTGCCCCATCGGGTCCCTGGCATAGCGATTCGTTAATTCCAGAATCGCTTCGGCGTGCTTCGGATTGTTCAGATCAGCTTCGATTATTTTGATATGGCTCATATTGAGAGATGACTGGAGATGAAATCTTTAAATATTTCTACATCTTAATTAAGAGTCCCCTGTTTCCAATAGCAAATAAAGTTTACTTTGCTAAAAAATTATGACAGAGAACTTTCTTTAATTTCACTTTAATACCATCAACCACACACAAACATCTACTATCATGAATAAATATCTGATTCTACTTCTTTTTCCCCTTTTTCTCACCGGATGCTATCACGCACAGGTGATGACGGGGGCTCCTGCCTCAAATGAAGTATACACCAAGGCGTGGGCCAGCTCTTTTATTGCCGGCCTGGTTCCTCCGGCTGTTGTGAATGCCGACGACTACTGTTCCAACGGAGTGGCCAAGGTGGAGACCAGGCACTCTTTTCTGAATATGGTGGCTCAGATGGTGACGTTCAGTATCTACTCTCCCATGGAGATCACCGTCACCTGCGCCAGTGCGAGTTCCGGTATCCCATCCAACTCAACGACGCTGGAGCTGGCCGCTGATGCATCTGCGGAGGAGATCCAGAGTGCCTACTCGGAAGCAGCCCTCCTCTCCTCTGCTTCAGATGAGCCGGTCTACCTCAACTTCAACAGGTAGGATTTATAAAACTCCTGACAAAAAAAGGCCGTATGGGTCGCATACGGCCTTAATATCAGGTCGGTTTATATTTCACACTGCCTGGAGTAACAAAAAGTTACTCAACAACCAGCGTACCGATCATTCCGCCGGCATAATGGCCAGGGAATGAGCAGAGAAAGGTATGCTCCCCTGTCTCCTCAGGTGCGGTAAAGGTGATGGTATCTGATTCACCATTGCCCAGCATACTGGTGTGAATAATCACCTGATCCTCCAGAGACGGTGCAATATATTCGTTATCGCTAGCAACCAGTGAGGCGCGCGCAAAAGCGTCGGCATCTGCACCCTGCTCAAGCAGTACAAAGTTATGCGACATGGCGGCCGGCGGCAGATTACTGATCGTTGTTAATGTAATGCGGATCTCTTCACCTGGTTCGACAACAATAGACTCGAGAATAAAATTCTGCCCTGTAACACCGCCGGTAACCAGTCCATTGGCTTCTGAACGGACAGCAAATTTCATATCATCGGTACCGATGATCTCAATGTGGCGAACGCCATCATTTGTTTCAACTTCAGGTTCCTGTTGTGTTGCCGCCTGATCAGCTGTCTCTCCACCACCGCATGCTGTAAAACTTAACGCAAGAGCGATAATAATTGAACTAAAAAGATATTTTTTCATTTTTTTGTTGATTTGATTTTAATTTCAGCACCCGGAGCATCTGCTAAAAACGGATGCGACCGGAGCAGAAATTTATTAATTGAAATAACTCCTTCTATAAGTGTATAGCGTCATTTTTGACATTTATACAGTTAATGTAGCAACCAGAAGATAACGATTTTCAGATTTAGTTTGTTGATATTGTAACCAACTTTTTTTGTAAATCATTTCATTTTTAGAAATTCAGCCTCTGCTGCTCAATAGATCAGGGTGACCGATCCCCCGGAAGTTCTGGCATTCAGCAGCGGGCCGCCTCTGCCAATCCTGCCTTCGATATGGTTTCTCTCTGCTTTCCCGGTAAAGTTCTGCAGCTCTGCTCTTACGCGGCTTCCTTTCAGGCCGATGTCGAAATCACGGGCATCCGCCAGTTTAATCTTGATGCTTCCCCCCGAGGTGCGAAGATGAACATCCTCCTGAAACCTGGTCACCTCAACAGAGATCCGGCCCCCACTGGTTCTGGCCGACAACCCGCCTGATACATCACTCAACTGGATACTTCCCCCG
>Ga0209487_1004363_pt1 | contig 10888 bp, 9 predicted proteins | sample Poulit2012_FD_187524 | JGI IMG/M metagenome (GOLD analysis project Ga0209487, IMG submission 187524) | Agricultural soil microbial communities from Georgia to study Nitrogen management - Poultry litter 2012 (SPAdes) (version 2) | ecosystem: Environmental > Terrestrial > Soil > Agricultural land... | reverse complement strand
AGAGTAGGTCACCGCCGGACAATTATTAATGGTGTGGTCCCACACCAGCCGCCCAGCCCAGTCCCCCCTGTTTGTGGGGGTTTGGGGTGTGGGTGTGCTGGGTGGGACCACACCCATTTAACACCCAGCCATGGGAATGGTAGCGGCTATCCTTCAAAGGTAGCCGCTTTTTTATTCCTAGGAATCAGTACAGGCTTCAGACCGCGTTGTGCTCTAGAATATTTATATGGTTGAAATCCAAAATGCACACTGGACCCAGATGCGTCACGAAACCGCCTACAATATCGCACGGCTTCGCAACCGCGTGTATGTGATGGAACAGGGCCTGACGTCGGTAGAAGAACTCGACGGCCGTGACCTGGAAGCAACAACCCAAATTTGGTGGATACAAATAGAAGGTGTGCCGGTCTCTACCCTCCGAGTACTACGCGAAGACGCAGACACACTTTCCATTGGTAGGGTGGCCACGGACAAGGCCTTTAGAGGGCACGGACTGGCCAGTGCATTGATACGAGCGGTGATGGCCTACTATCCAGATCAGCAACTCAGATTGCATGCCCAGAGCCATTTGCAAGATTGGTATCGAACTTTCGGCTTAGAAACTGTCGGTGAGCCATTTTATGAAGCGAACCTGGAACATGTGACGATGATTCGTGAGCCTCTGCTTCAATCAGACCACCAACTTCGCGACGATATCCACCCAGATCATTGGCCAGCGTTGAACGAAGACACCCCGTCCGAAGTGGACCACGGAACCCCAGATCCTGGCACGCCGCAGTATTTTGAGGACCTCCAGCGCCGTTACCGGATGCGCCGTAGCCGCCGTAAAGGCTAATGCGGAGAGTCCTGCAGCCATTGCCGGGACGCGATTTGCCGCGTTGGCAGTCTGGGTCCGCGCTTTTATATCAGTTCGGCTGAGCCCTATACCATACGTCGTAGATGGCCTTTCACCGACATGTCGCTTCCGGGGGAGCGGAACATTGAAATGCTACGACAACTTGTCTAGCTCCACGAAACGGCAGCCCGCATGAGTGGTCTTGTGCCCAGACAGGCCAACAGACAGGCCTTCTGATACTCGATGAGTTAGGCAAGCTGGATCTGGCATTGTTTCGGCAACGAAGCGGCAGACCACTCCCGGTCTTTCATGACTGCTCTTGTGGAGTGTCAGGAGCAGTCGAAGCCTCGTTGGCTGAACTCTGCGAGTGGCGAATAGAAAATAGTCGGAGCTGTATTTTTGAACACAGGCACTGCGTAGTTTCTTATGTAGACAAACCTGGAGCCGAAGCGCCGGATCCACTTTTGCCCGATGCAACTTGGTTTTAAGTTTGCAAAAGGTGTTGGGCTAACTGTTCAGCGGTAGACGCTACATTGAAAAAGGATGTCCCAGGCTCCGTCTTTTTCCCATCCGCCAAGCTTGGCGCGATGACCGGTTCAAATCCCAGTGCTGTGACCAATTGAGCGACCAATTCTGCCGCTTCCGCATCATCGGACGCAATGGCGGCAGCCCGAGATTGGGCTGTAGCTGGCGCGTCCATTGCCCAATGAGAGATGTGGTTCAGAGCTTTGACCACGCGCGCGTCAGGGAACCGCTGGGCAATGACTTCGGAGGAACTTAATCCGTTTGCCAGACCCGCAACGAACCAGTCTGGCAGAGGCTCGTTCTCCCAACGGTTTGTTGCGTCGATCAGGATTCGATCACGGAACCATGATGGCGGAATATCATCCAGATCTTCTTGCGGAACCGCCAGTATGATCACCGCAGCATCTTCCGCAATATGCTCGGCATGTACAGCCTTGGCTGCCGGAGCGTATTGCATAAGGTGGTAACGAATTTGTGAGGGGGTCCTCGAGGAAGCGATCCGTACCGCAATATCGTTTCTCGCTGCAACACGCGCGAAGGCTGTTCCTGCGCGGCCGGCCCCGAGTATGCCCAGAGGGTTATACGATGGCATTACGCTGTGCTCCGAGACCCTCAATGCGTGTTTCAACGATATCTCCGGCTTTCAACCAGGGTCGACGCCCATTCTCATCGCGCATCGCGAGGGCAACACCACCTGGCGTACCCGTCAAGATGATATCGCCAGGGAGCAGCGTAATTATCTGTGACAGATATTCGATGAGCTCATTGACACCAAACACTAAATCGTTGACGGCATCATCTTGTCTCACTTCGCCGTTGACCAGGGTGGTGAGACGCGCATCGTGGCGAAATTCATCGGAAGTGGCCATCCAGGGCCCCACCGGGGTTGTGGCCTCAAAAATCTTGCCTTGCATCCACTCGTCAGTTCGTCCCTGCATACCGCGCAGAGAAATGTCGTTACTCACCGCGTAACCAGCGATATATTTCTCAGCGTGGCTGGCCGGGATATTCTTACCAGGTGCGCCGATAATTACAGCCAGTTCACCTTCATAATCCATGCGATGATCGGCTGCAGGTACCGCGATATCGTTATAAGGACCGGTTAAGGTTTGGCCGTACTTGGCAAAGACCGTGGGATATTCAGGCAAATCCAGCCCGGTTTCTAAGATGTGATTTCGATAATTGAGGCCGATACAGAAGATCTTGGAAGGATAAGATACGAGTGTGTCGTAGGTAAGCTCCGCGATATCCAGCACTCTCGAGGTATCGTTTTGGGCAGATTCTAAGGTTTCAGATACCAGCTGCTGGCGTTCATGGAGCGGCAAAGTCAGATAGGCGCCAACGTCGGTGACATTTTCTAGCTGCACAGCTTTAGTCGCGTATTCAACCCCTTCGGCGTCGTAATCGGTTTCAGTGATGAGCGCAGCGAAGGTGGCCCCTGGATGGTTAATATGCGCGTCTGGCAGACGGAATGTAGCAATTTTCATACCACCAAGTTCATCACACTCTGGTCGTCATAAGCACGGTTTGACGGCGATTGAGCCTAGATATGACTACGCGCTAAGTTAAATCCTCGTCGAATAGACACTTTCATAAGTCGAATCATAGACAATAGAAGTATGTTTGAACCCTTGAACCTCCAAACGCCACAACTTGCTGTTGGCTTGGGTTTTGTTTTCGCCGTCGCTGGCGCCGCTATTCTGGCGCATGCTGCCTGGCGTAAACGTCGTATGGAAGCTTGGCTGGATGGTGAATCGGGACGGTTCGAAGGAACCGATTCCCGTGGTGAACGTCCCGATGCGCCGCGGGACATTCGTATAGAAACTGTTGCGGGCCTGGTAGCCATCTTGTTAGGCGCAATTGGCATTATCTCCGGCATGGTGGGTCAAAACCACCAAAATAATGTTTTGGAATCCAATACCATCGCCAAATACCCCCGGGTAGAGGAAGTTGTCCCAGAGCAGTGGAGGGGCAACCTTCTCGAGGCTGAAGTCACGACCGATCAAGGTGAGACACTGCAGGTCAGGATTGTTTTTGACCCAGACACCGGTGAGCCTACGATCCAGGGAGACCACCCTGAACTCGGTACTCAATAAAAGGTTCAGCAAACGTCCAGCTTTCAAACGTATAGTCTGACTCGTTCAAAATTAAACTACTCTTCTACGCTAGGTAAGGATAATGGCCAAAAATAAGTCAGCCAGCAGCTCACGTGATGCCGCACGGCAAGCGCATGCCAATCAGTTGGCTGCCGAGAAGCGTCGCTCCCGGACCGTTACGTGGACGATCGTCGGTGTGATTGCAGCGGTGATAGCGATCGTTGTCGCCGTCGTGTTGATGAACTCATCTCGCTCAATTCCCGATGCCGGCCCCGCCCCGACTTCTGCCACCGCTGCGGGCGGTATCTTATTAGAAGACGGCGTACCTGCCGACGGGGATGATGTCGGTGAAGTTGATGCTACAACGGTGGAAGAGCCAAATCCCGACACCGCTGGCCAGATGCCAACAGAAGTTCCCGGATCTGATACTTCTGACGTCATTATCTATGCTGACGCAAATTGTGTCTACTGCGCTCAGTTTGAACTTGAGAATGCGGACGCCCTGGATGAACTGGCCGCAGACGGCAACTCGATTGAGTACCGGCTGGTGAACTACCTGGACAATCCAGGCACAGACAACTACTCGTCGCGCGCCGCAAATGCCGTAACCTGTGTGGCGGAAGAATCGCCAGAGCACACCAACGATTTCATTCATGCGGTGTTTTCCAGTTACAACACGCATGAGGGCGCTGGCCTTTCCAACGATGAACTGGTGAGCCTAGCCTCTGACGTGGGAGCTGATATCAATGGCTGCATCTCAGATAATACCTTCCGTCCTTTCGTGAACTTCACCACCGCCAAAGCTGTTGAGGCCGGAATTGCCGGGACCCCATCGATCTGGGTAAACGGTGAGTACTATGAAAATACCGGCGATGGCGAGTCCTTCCTTGAGTGGGCGCAGTCTCAGCTGGATGGTTAGGCCGCAGTCCAATGGGCCGCTAGGTTTTTGTTTCCTATGAGTTTGGGCTAGACTAGCCAAGGTCGTAACGACCACGGCGTGTTTAGCCACGCCTCCTTAGCTCAGCTGGCCAGAGCACCTGTCTTGTAAACAGGGGGTCGCCGGTTCGAATCCGGCAGGGGGCTCCAAAATACCCCGGAATTTCTATGCAGAAATTCCGGGGTATTTTTATTGATTAGTGTGCCCTTCAGTTTCCTGTCGTGACTATTCGCACTAGAGTAGGGTAACGTCTACACGTGACACTCATCACACTTTGCAGCTGGGTCAGATCTTTGATTAGACGGCCTTGGAGGGATTAGCGACGATGACTGAACTTATAGATATTCTGGACCAGATCAGTGGATTCGTTTGGGGGCCATTTTTCTTGATCCCCCTCCTGCTGGGTGCGGGACTCTACCTGACGATTCGACTTGGCGGATTACAGTTCCACAAACTCGGGGCCGCACTGCGGCTGGGGATTCTCAAACGTAAAGATCCTGGATCCAAGGGAGATATTTCACAATATCAGGCTTTAACTACCGCCTTGGCAGCAACCATTGGGACGGGAAATATTGTCGGTGTTGCCACAGCCATCGGTATCGGCGGGCCGGGTGCGCTGTTTTGGATGTGGGTGACCGGTCTTGTAGGCATGGCTTCTAAATACGCTGAGGCGTATCTTGGCGTACGCTTTCGTGGAACAGACGCGGCCGGAGAGAAATCTGGTGGACCGCAGTTCTATCTTGAGCGCGGTATCAAGGGGTGGTTTGGAAAGACCCTGGGGCTCATGTTCGCGATCTTTGCAGTGATCGCTTGTTTTGGTATCGGCAATATGACCCAAGGCAATGCGATCGCGGCGAACGTCGAGAGTAGCTGGAACGTTCCAATGTGGATCACCGGCCTGATCCTGACTATTTTGGTTATGGTGGTGCTCGTTGGTGGCATCAAATCCATTGGTCGGGTCACCGCAGCGCTTGTGCCGTTCATGGTCGTGTTCTACGTACTCGGTGCGATTTATGTTCTGCTAGCCAACTTCAACGCACTGCCAGCTGCGCTGGGGACTATCTTCACCGATGCATTTACCGGAACTTCAGCAGCTGGTGGGTTCGTCGGGTCTGCCATCATTATCGTCATTCAATATGGTGTAGCGCGTGGCATGTTCTCAAACGAATCTGGTCTAGGCTCTGCGGCCATCGCCGCTGCTGCAGCGCAGACGAGCCACCCTGTCCGCCAGGGACTGGTCTCTATGACCCAAACGTTTATCGACACCATTATTGTTGTTAGCTTTACCGGCTTGGTGATCATCACGACTGGTACATGGAGCCAAGCTGATCCCGTCACCGGCGAACAAATCCCCGCTTCGCTGATGACTGGGGAAGCGTTTAGTAGCGGCCTGCCCGGCGAGTGGGGGCATTGGGTTGTCACTATCGGTCTGGTGCTGTTCGCCTTCTCCACTATGCTCGGCTGGTCTTACTACGGAGAGCGTAACATTGAGCGGCTGTTCGGTCGTCGCCTAGTTGTGCCCTTCCGAGTGGTGTTTTCTCTGGTTATCTTCGTCGGCGCCACAGCAGAACTTGAAGTCGTCTGGCTGTTCTCTGACATATTCAACGGCCTCATGGCTCTACCAAACCTCATCGGTCTGATTGTGCTGTCTGGTTTTGTAGCCAGAGAAACCAAGTTCTATCTCAAACATGATCCTAAGCTTGAAGCCAGCGCGGAGCAGATCGAGGCGTTTATGGACGGGCGTCCTGGCTGGGACGAATGGAAATCCGGTGACGTCATTGGCTCATCTCAAAACTATGGGGTCGGCAAGAACCTGCCCAGCTCCAGCGCCCAGCAGCCTTAAGATCCAATATTGCGGGCCGTTGTTGCTTGGGTCGGACGTCTCGCACGCCGGGACCGTATCCGGCCAAGAGCTGCCTGAAGTGTTACCGAAACCGGGCTAGGGTCCGGCTTATCCACCGAACATGGCATCCAGCATGCTTCCGGCTTTCGGCGCGGCGTACCGCTGTAGTTCCGTTGTCTGTGATCGCCGGTCATACGCCTATGAACCCCTCGCTACCCACCATGTAGCGAGGGGTTCATCGTGATCGCGGATGACTCGTGGGTGACATAGGAGCCTCCTGACCCCCGGTGGTGGGGGTAGCCTTGATGGCTGAAGGAGAAAATATGGAATCTATACAAAGCAGCACAGAGCCGATCGCACCAATCCAGTCGGTTGACCGAGCGATACAAATCCTAGAATTCCTGACCGAGGAACCACTACTCGGAACCTCCGATATCGCTCGCAAGCTCGGGGTGCATCGCTCAACGGCGTCGCGGCTCTTAGGCACGTTAGAAGCTCGCCATGTTGTCGAACAGGTCGCGGAACGTGGAGCATATCGGCTGGGACTAGGACTGCTACGCATGGCCTATCCGGTGTCAACCCGATTTGACCTGGCCCGTGACGGACAAGAAATCTGCGCTGCACTGGCCGAAGCGACACAAGAGACTACCAATGTCGCGATTCTTGACGAAGGATATGCGGTAACCATTACCCAGAGTGCAGCCCAGCAAATGGTCGGCGTAGCCGGGCAATACGTTGGGCAGCGGGTTCCGCTGCATGCGACCTCTACAGGCAAACTTTTATTGGCCCACGCTCCAGAAACGGTTTGGGAGCAGCTCATTGCCCAGCCGTTAGAAAAATTTACGGACTACACGCAATTGGGCTTTGATCAACTGCGTCAAGAACTAGAACTGATCCGGCAGCGGGGTTGGTCAACGGCCATCGGCGAGTGGGAAAAAGGTATCAACGCGCTTGCTGTCCCGGTATGGGATGCGACGAATGAGCTCGTGGCCGCGCTTTCTGTGACTGCTCCGGATTTTCGTATGCCGGAGTCAGATTTCGACCAATTTCTGACACATCTGCAGACAGCAGCGCAAGAATTTCAGATCCGCTTAGGGTTCTCACGCGTGGACCCCACAGCCCAGTAGTTTCGCCACCAGGGAAGCCTCTTGTTGGGCGAGAAAAGGCATTGTGTGTGAGCCTGCTCACGCGTAGAGTGGAGGCGCGTGCTGCACACTACGAATCATGTAGCACGATACGCAACGGTCGGGGTGGATCTGGCAGTCTGCCGGATCCCGCCAGCCTTTCCCAAAGGGGAGGAACAATATGAACGCGAACAACCCTTCTGTTAACCAATCAGACCGCAACGTCCCGATCAATCTACGTCAATCTGGTCCCACCGCAGTAGAAATGCTGGTCGATACACGAGTGCGGAAATCACCGTACTGGCACTTGTCCATGGAGGCTGGCTGCTGGCGTGCCTCTATCTACAACCGGATGTACCATCCACGTGGTTATGTGCGTCCAGAAGACGGCGGTGCCATGGTCGAATACGATGCACTGGTCAACCACGTGACATTGTGGAATGTGGCTGTGGAACGCCAGATCCAAGTCAAAGGCCCGGAAGCCGAAGCTTTCGTGAACTTTGTCATCACCCGTGATGCTACGAAGATCCCAGTGATGCGAGCACGCTATGTGATCTTATGTAACGAATCCGGCGGGATTCTCAATGATCCAGTGCTCTTGCGCATCGCAGAAGATGAATTTTGGTTTTCGATATCCGATTCGGATCTCGAGTTCTGGCTCCAAGGCGTCAACGTGGGTGGACGTTTTGACGTTTCCATTCGCGAAATCGATGTCGCGCCGGTGCAAATTCAAGGACCCAAGTCGATTGATCTCATGACCGATCTCTTCGGGAGCACGGTCGCGGAACTGCCATCCTATGGCCTGATGGCCAGCAATGTCGCTGGTCACGAGGTGATTATTTCCCAAACGGGCTTCTCAGGCGAGAAGGGATACGAAATCTACCTCTATAATGCCTCTCAGCACGCAGAGGTCCTGTGGAATACCATCTTGGATGTTGGTGCTAAACACCAGCTGTCAGTGATCGCGCCGGCACACCATCGACGTATCGCCGCCGGTATCCTGTCCTGGGGACAGGACATGGATCAAGAAGTCCTACCGTTCCAGGTCAATCTCGGGTATCAGGTGCCGCGCGAAAAGACAGCCGACTACATCGGAAAAGCTGCACTTGAACAAGCTCGTGAGCACCTTGAAGCAGGGGAGCCCCCATTCACACACCAGTTGGTGGGCATGATCATGGGCGGTGCACCGGTAGACGACTACGCACCGGACTTCTGGCTTATCACATTGACCCAAGATGGCGATCCGATCGGATACGTCACCTCGCCGTGGTATTCACCAGAAGTAGGACAAAACATCGCCATGGGCTATGTGCCGGTCGAGCACTCGGCTTTGGACACTGAACTGTGGGTGCATTTACCAGAGCACTACGCAGATGTGCCTGGCAGTCCAGTGGCCGCGCAAATTGTAAAGATGCCATTCCGGGAATCTGTGAATCCAAACCAGCGAGAGCTACTGCGCAATAAAGGTATGGATACCGCAGTCTAATCATCCCCGGAGATGTCGAGTTAGTCCGAATCCTCCAGAGGATTCGGACTTCGACTAGAACAGCTGGCTATCGTTTCCGCGGTGGCAAGCCGGTATTTGTTAATTTGCCCGGAACTGACCAAATTGCACGACGTTGGAACGCTGGCGTACGGTTTCTGCCCCAGAACTACTCTGGACGATTTGGCCAATAAATTCTGAAATCCACGGGGGTAATGGACCCCAGCCGGTGAAATATTTTTCGCGGTTGGAAACCTTTTCTGCGTGGCTATAGGTGCTCCGTAGCGCCTGAGCAATTTCTTTTTCTTTGGTCGCCGGAAACAGTCTGGCCCGCATTTCACCGTTGGTGATGGCCCGTTCAATAATCGGTAACGTCCGCCAATGCTTGAACGCCGATGATGCCGCATACGCCCCACCGCCCCCATGTTCACTCGCCGAGGCATTGACCAGCCAGGCATACAGAAAATCAAATTGACACAGCGAGTTCAGCAACGTATCGGTTTTACGAGTTTTAGTGGCGTGCAGCCCAAAATCATGTGGCACATCCGGACGTATGAGCGGGTAAGTACGAGCCCAAGACAACCCTTCGGAGATCATGGTGCCATTATCATCAGCGTCCTGTTGCGCTGCTCCCGGACCGGAGGAAAACGGGTACTGATTATGGGCCGAGGCCTCAATTTGGCCATAACGAATCCACGAACTGTACCGAGGATGAGCAGGTGTGCGTTGGAACGGCCGCAAGACAATTTCCGGAATCAGTTCCCAACACGCCAGCCGAACAGCCGCGGCACCAAATAAATACGCGGCCACAACTGTGGCCGCGACTGCCCGGGGAGACTTCGCAATAGAAGTGAACGCATCGTACATGGTATCGATGGTTTTGACTGCCAGGACATGGTCGTCGGCTAACATCGCTTCACACCCAAGCCCCACCAACCGCACCAGTGGTTTGATCTTATCCTCGGCTGCCACGATCTCTTCACGGGTATTCTGTAAGAAAATCTTGAGTTCGGCACGGTTGCCGTGCCGAATATTCGCGCGTATCGCACTGGATACTGCTTCATCGGTGAGGAACGGTTCCATCGGAACATTGACGCTGCCACTACCCCCGATAGCTTCGGCGAGTTTGGACATCAATGAATTCACGTCACTGGTGGCGGCCTCTTTGAGCTGCTGATCATGCTTGGCCAACACCGACGACCAATCCCGATAGCGCACCGGAACGTTGCCAGCGCCGTCACGAATAAAAATTTCGCCAGGACGGAACACCGTCTTGGTTTTCATCCGGCCCTTGCCATTGGGAGCGTTGTACTGACCGATCCGCATCATGGGCACTGGCAGTCCAGAGCGCGTTGAAAAGATAGCAACTACGACGACGTCGCTACCGTTGATCGTGTGAATTTGGGAAACAACTTCAATGTCGGCCTCAATGTATTTCCCGATTTTGTCTCGCAGCGTGGCGCCATCAAACATCTGGGTGTTTTTGATCCGCCACGGCGTGCTGGGCAGATGCCCTTCGTCAGTGATACCGATAAGAATGTACCCACCGGGTGGGCGGTTGGCCATAGCTACCGCGTCTTTGACAAAATCGAGCTCATGTTTGCGGTCGCGCAGGTCAAGCTCAACTTTATAGTCCAGTTGTGTTTGCTCACCAAGGCGCAAGAGTTCTTGGAGTTTTTCCTCGTCCGTTCTTCCGTCCCATACCACTGCCATAGGTGATCCCATTCGTGTGCATTCATTTGAGCCGTGCTGGAGGGGCCACCGGTCAGGCCAATTGCAACCGGCGTAACCTTCACACACCACGGTAGCGCAGTGTGGCGCCAAAGCGACAGGGGCCAGCACGATTTTTTAGGCGCTCGCGATACCGCCACGAGTGCTGTCAAGTACAGTTCATCTCATCGTCGTCCCCACGAGGGGCCTTAGTATAAAGACGGCGTCGAAGTCACCCGACGGCACTGGTACAGAAGATGCCACGGTCTCGGCCCGTCGAGGGGTGTCAGAAAGATCTCAGCCTTCCGGCCGGGTGATACCGTGATGATCAACCC
>Ga0209487_1004360_pt1 | contig 10893 bp, 9 predicted proteins | sample Poulit2012_FD_187524 | JGI IMG/M metagenome (GOLD analysis project Ga0209487, IMG submission 187524) | Agricultural soil microbial communities from Georgia to study Nitrogen management - Poultry litter 2012 (SPAdes) (version 2) | ecosystem: Environmental > Terrestrial > Soil > Agricultural land... | reverse complement strand
TGATGTCGATTCAACGTAAGCTGTAGTCGTTGATGTCCCAACAATCGCTCCTGTTACTGTGGCTGCCGAGTCAGCAAATAATGCACGTCCTGCGCGTGGCAACTTATTATCTTTCATTAGCCCTGCTTGTGAAGCAACGGCAACTAATGTTCCAGCTGTGTCAAAAAAGTCAACGAATAAAAACGTTAAAATGACGACGAGCATTTGTAATGTGAATATTTCACCAAAGTTTGCAAAGGCTTTACCAAATGTTGGAGCTAAACTTGGAACCTCCCCAACTATATCACCGATACCTGTTGGTCCTGTAATTAAGCCTGTTAATATTCCAACGATTGATGTGAGAATCATTCCGTAAAAAATGCCACCACGAACATTTAAACTTAATAATACAACAGAGACGAATACACCGAAAACGGCTAACAATACATAGGGCGAGGTGAGATCACCGAGACTGACAAGTGTTGCTTCGTTAGCAACGATAATACCAGCATTTTGAAAACCGATAAAAGCGATAAATAGTCCAATTCCTGCACCTACGGCCATTTTTAAATTTGCAGGAATAACATTAATAATTTTTTCCCGAAGTCCAGAAATTGTTAAACCCATAAAAATAAGTCCAGAAACTAAAACTCCTGCTAATGCTGTTTCCCATGGTATGCCATAACCGAGTACAACTGTGTAAGCAAAAAATGCATTTAACCCCATACCTGGTGCTAAAACGATTGGATAACGAGCGATAATCCCCATAAATAGCGAACCTACAGCCGCCGCAATAGCTGTTGCCGTAAAGACTGCCCCTTGGTCCATACGCGTAACACCATCAGGTAACTGCTCAATTCCTTCTAAAGACAACGTTGAAGGGTTAACGAACAATATGTAAGCCATCGCTAAGAATGTCGTTAATCCTGCAAAAAACTCGGTCCGATAATTTGTGCCTAGTTCTTCAAAACGAAAATATTTCTTCATTATTGCCTCCGTTTGTTGCTAGATTTTACATGTGAACGTATTTTTAGGTGGAAGCCATGTGCAATACTTCTACAAAAACAAAAAAACACCCGACCTTAATATGCGTGGGTGCTACTAGTATGTGCAAAAAGGAAATCGGCTATCCTTTGTATGTAATACAGATAGACGATCGCTTAAATTGCGTAGTCAGACTATTTACGGCAGTCTGGTAGAAACTCTAGAGCCATATTCCCCAAATTATACGCTACATATATTTAAATTTTTTAACATTATCTTTATAGTACTAATATCTTGGAAAAGCGTCAACTATTTATCATTAAATTTTTTGTTGGTACTTTTATACTAATAATCAATCTCATAGTTAGCTAACTAAGAGATTAATTATTAGTTAATATTTATTCCCATTCAATCGTACTTGGTGGCTTGCTTGTAATATCGTATACGACACGATTAACGTGGTCGACTTCTCGAATAATCCGGTGGGATATTTTATCGAGTATTTCCCAAGGTATACGTGCCCATTCCGATGTCGTTCCATCAACAGAGTTAACTGCTCGAATGCCGATCGTGTGATCATACGTGCGAGCACCGTCTTTAACACCGACACTACGAATGTTCGGCAAAACTGTGAAATATTGCCAAATTTCTCGTTCTAAACCTGCCTTAGCAATTTCCTCTCGTAAAATGGCATCAGATTCGCGAACAATAGCAATTTTCTCTTCCGTCACTTCACCTAAAATTCGAATTCCAAGACCAGGTCCAGGGAAAGGTTGGCGCCAAACAATTGAATCGGGAATGCCTAACTCTGTTCCGAGCACACGAACTTCATCTTTAAATAATGTACTTAACGGTTCGATGAGTTCAAACTCCATATCTTCAGGTAGTCCACCGACATTATGATGGGATTTAATCGTTTCTGAAGTATCTGAACCACTTTCCAAAATATCTGTATAAAGTGTTCCTTGTGCTAAAAAGTCAATATCTTTTAATTTATCCGCTTCATCATCAAATACATAGATAAACTCATTCCCGATAATTTTGCGTTTTTCTTCCGGGTCGGTAACACCACGTAGTTTACTTAAGAAACGGTCTTTAGCATCTACTTTTATAACATTAATTTGAAAGTCATTAGCGAACAACTTCATAACATCGTCCGCTTCATTTTTTCGCAGTAATCCGTGATCGACAAAAATACATGTTAACTGATCGCCTATTGCTTTATGCATTAAAGCTGCGACAACAGATGAGTCAACACCACCACTTAAAGCACATAAAACTTTTCGCTCACCTACTTGAGCTTGAATCTTTTTAACTTCTGTAGCGATAAACTGTTTCATCGTCCAATTGCCAGAACATTTAGCGACATTAAATAAAAAGTGCTTTAATAATTCATTGCCCGTTTCTAACGTTTCAGCTTCCGGCGAAAACAGCCAGCCGTATAGTGGTTTAGTTACATGGTGAAAAGCTACAGGGATTCCCGCTTCATTGACGGCATCAACTACATAATTATCAGTTAGATTTATTTGCGCTACCTTTGTCGGTCCAAAAACGGTTGCTTCGTTTGATGGTTCAGCGAACAGGTTAGAATTTTTTTCAAAGGTTATCGTAAATTCATTTTGTTCAGCTGTATTTAAACGGTCAACACTTCCACCCGCCTGTTCAATGAGCATATCAGCACTACTATTTAAAGCTAAAATTGGAATATTTAAAGCGAATATATTTGGATCAAACGTTGCTTTCTCATGACTGTTACCGTCACCTGAGAGAATAATCGCCTTTGGTGCGATCGATTTAATTGTTTCACTTGATGTCGTTGTCCCAAGCAACTCGCTATAAATGCCAAATTCACGTATTTTTCGTGTTAACAATTGATTGTTCGAACTTCCGCCATCTAATACAATGACAATTTCTTTATTATTCATGAACACATTCTCCTAAATAGAAATTAAGTTTGTACGACCTAATAAGCTTATGCTTATGTTACGAGTATGTATCGTTTCTGGTCAAGTGTTATCTTTTCAACGACCCACAAATAAAACGATTAACGAATTTGAATCGTTTTGTTTAAGTTTTTCAAAGTACTAAATACACTTAAAGCCGCTAAATAACTCGTTTTCGGATTTGTTGGTAAAGGTTCATTCGTTACGGAAAGCGACATTGTCCCGAATGCCCCTTTTGCTTCGATACGATGTTCGTTTTTATGAGCTTGTGGATCAGCGATAATTCTCACTTTCGTTTGCTCCATACCGATCGTAGCTAATGACAAAACAATGGCGACATTTATATTTTTCGGAAATCGTTTAATCGCTTCTTGGGCAGTTCCTTGGAAAATAACTTTTTCTTCAGTAATCACTTCTGACGTTAACGTATGAGCGGGCTTTCTTGTCGTTAGTAGTACTTCTTGCACGCCATTAAGTGCATTGGCATGTTGGAGTATATCAAGCCCACCAATTGCACCTGAAGGCAAATATATAGTACGATCGTTTTCACTTGCTAATTTCTCCATTTGTTGCAAAAACAATTCATCAACAAAAGCTCCAATACTTATAACAACTACATCTTTTTTAGGCAACATTAATGGTAAATATTGCTGCACCGCTTCAACAGTTGCCGCTTCAACAATGATATCAGTCGGCTCTGCTAAAAAATCGGCAACATCCGTATGTAATTGAATATTGTATTTAGCCGCTAAATGTTCGTATTTTTCTGCGTGACGAACGAGCAAACTCGTTATTTGTAATGACGAATCTTTATTTTCTGCAATTGTTTCTAATAAAAAATTCGCAATCGCTCCGCCACCAATAACTCCTATTCTCATTGAAAACCTCCTAAAAAAATAAACTGTTTACTAACGTTTATTAATCACCGAACGAATTAAATGAACGGGTGAATTATCGAATAACGAAAAATATTGAATCATATGTCGTTCAGGAAATAATTTTTTCCGAATGTCTGTATGAGTCATTCCTTTTTCATGCAAAAACAAAATCTCATCTTGAATCGAGCGTAAATAAGATAACTTTTCCTCAATCACTTGTCGACCCTTTTCAATAATTCCTACATGGGAGCAAATATATGTTGTAAAATCATAGGTTAATATTGTTTCTAAAGACTTAATTAATTCGGGAACTGATTCAAAGGAAAACATACTTTTTGGCTTACGTTGGACGTATAAATCCCCACCAAATAACCACCTTTTGTTAGCATTATATAAGGCAATATGGTCCTTGGCATGTCCCGGGGTATGAATAATTTGCCACATATAATTGTTCGTCGACAATGTCTCATTGACAACATTTGCTTGATAAGGTTTTTTCGGCCCCCAAAAAATACGCCGATAAAGTGGTAAACGGCTTTTAGCAACCCCTTTACTTATTCCGAGCTCGTGACAATACAATGGAACATTTTTTTCTGCTACTAACCAATGAGCTAATCCTGAATGATCTTCATGATGATGGGTTAATAAAACTTTATCGATAGACCACGATTTAAACATCGGAATTAACTGTTTTTTCTTGCGGATTGTCCCCGTATCAATGAGCAAGCCATCGATAAAATAAATCGACGTTTTTAAAGTCATTCCGAACATACGATTATATAACTCTACTTGTGTCATATCTTCATACGAATGAACCTTCAACAATATCTCTCCCTAAAACATTCTCACATTGCATAAACATTGTAAAACTTGTATGATTGAAAGTGTATATTGAAAAAAGGTGATAATATGCGTGTAGCTATATTTGACTTTGATGGCACATTATACAAACGAGAAACATTTCAACTATTAATGAACTATTTGAAAAAACACCCCGAATACAATAAATATTACGGACGGTTTTTTCGTTCAATTTTACCCCGTTTCATCGCTTATAAATTAAAGCTTTATCCAGAATCGCGCATGAAAGAGCGTTCGATGCAAATATATATTAATGCCTTACAACATTTGTCTAAACAACAAATATTAACCTTTTTTGCTGAAATTGCTGAAATCATGCAAGATGATTTTAATCATAAGGTTGTTGAGAAACTTAAACAACACAATAAGGATAATGTTTATACGATGCTCGTCTCCGGTGCTTTTATTCCGCTACTTGAACCAGCTGTAGCAAACTACGAATTCGATCAAATTATCGGAACGGCAATTCCTTTTAATGATGACACATTCGATCAAACAACACCAATTTTCCATATTCAAGGGGAAAGAAAAAAAGACAAAATATTCGATGCTTTAAAAGATCATTCAATCGATTGGGAAAATAGTTACGCCTATGGCGATAGTTATTCTGATTTGCCTGTTTTACAATTAGTAGGTAACCCTGTCGCTGTCCAACCGGATAACGAGTTACTTACGTTAGCAAAAAGGAAAAATTGGCACATTATATAAGCTGTTTTTCTTGATCTTACATAATCCCTAAACAAATCGTGTGCTGCTTATTTTATTATATTGTATAATGCTACTAAATCAATTTAGAGGAGTTGATTGTCATGGAACTTTTAAATATGTTTAAATATTCCCGAACTTCAACATTAATTTTACTTAACAAAATTGATGAGGACAAATGGGATATACAGCCTGATGGATTTCCGAATACGGTCCGCTGGAATGCCGGGCATGTATATAGTACGGCGGAAGATTTCTTACATGATGCCGACAAAAACTATGAAATTATTCGTCCGGAGTGGAACGATTTATTTTTAGATGGAACACGCCCTTCTGAGTGGCCGGAAAATGTTCCTTCCGCCCAAGAAATTAAAGATGCTTTAAAAGAACAACAAGAGAGAATATACAATTACTTTCAAGGCAAGTTAGCCGATGAGGCTTCTGTTACTCGGGATGTTAACAAGCTCATGTTAGATACCGTCGAAGCTTCTTTACAGTTTGTCACATGGCATGAAGGTATTCACCTTGGCTTTACGAACGGGTTATCAAAAATTTTATTAAAGGATTAACGACAAAACCACTTCGCTTTTTTTCGTGAAGTGGTTTTTTAACTAACATTAAAGAAGTCATTATACTTTATAAAAGCCTATCATGTGTAAAAATCCGACAAGCAAAACGACAAATGCACATACGATTAACAATGATAATATAACAGTTTTCTTGTTTCGAGTCTCATACCATGCGAACAAACTAATAATGATTGCAAAAACAATACCAAAGAAAAGGGCTGCCAATGGATTTGTCGGAACTATAAAGTCATGAATAGATAACCATTCCATATATTCCCTCCCAAAAACTATCATTTATATATAAATTAGTTTGCTTTTTTTATGATGCGGTCAGGTAAAGACTCTAAATGACGGGCTTTAAACCAGCTTTTCACCGTTTGCAACAACGATAAGTTTTGTTGCAATGTTTGTATACGGAAATATAGCGGTGGATGGGCCATAAATTGAAATTCTAATAACCGTAAATACCATGGACCCCGTTGTAAAACACCACGCTTAGCAACTTCCTTATCCTGCTCAGGGCGCTCTAATTGTGAATAGGAAATTGTCCGTTTTAATGCCTTTTCTTGGGCCTCTCCTAAGGCAATTAGACCGTCAGCTACTTGCTTACGACTATGTAAAAATTTCCCTGCGAAATAATCAGCACGCATTTCACAATATTGGGATACGATTGATGTATAAATCGGAAAGAACATCATAAGCAAATAAATCAGTAATACAAATAAAAAGAAATGTTCCATCAATAACATTAATTGGTCATAAAACAAATAAGCTGTTAATCCGATCACTAGAAAAAAAGCCATGCGGGCGATTTGATTCACTAAAATATCACGGTTTTTTACGTGGGCAATTTCGTGAGCGATAATCGCTTCTACTGCTTCCTCGGCTAGGTTCATCGTCGCTGTTGTCACCATGATCGTGCCCCGGCCGATATTCATCCCGGTTGCTAAACCGTTGTAAATTGGTGAGTCGATTAAATAAATGTATGGTTGTTTAACATTCGCTCGCTTACTCAATTTTTCAACGATATCATAAAGCATCCCTTCAGTCACAAGGGTTGCATCAGTACCAGCGATTAATACACGATCAGAGACATATAAGTTAAACAACCACCAAGCAATAATTGTCACACCTATGCCAAGCGGTGGCACTTTAAAGAAGATTAAAATAAGTAAAAGCCCTGTATATGCAGATATTCCTTTAACCGAAATCGCAAAGTAACCTTTCCAAAGGAGTCGCTTAATATTTGACGGATGCCAAAAAGGTACAACCTCTTTTAATTGTTCACTAACTTCCTTTGGCATATATGGTGCAAAGGTTTTTTGCCAATATAGAGGGTCCTTTGGTGAAAAATATATATGTTCTCCGGGAAAATCTAACCGTAATACTGGACCTGTTGATGTTGTATAATCTTCAATTTGAGCTAAAAACGTAAACATCGGATGAAGGCGTAATATATCTGGTTGTGATTCAACACTCATCTGTTCTAAATCTGTAATAGGAAAATCCCGGGATTCAAATATAGAGACAATAATTAGTCGCTCAGCTTCTGGTAACCAATAAATTGTCGTCGTCAAGTAATTTCCAAGACGACTGATTAATTGAATAACGACGGTTATTAGCGATATGCTAATGATGAATTTGATAACAACATAAGTTTCCGGCGCCCATATTAAAAAAATGAGCGCCAGACTAGTCACTAAAAGCATCAATAATATATCATGTAATATACGTTTAACATCCTTTGTTCGTCGAAGTACTTCATGGAACTGAACAGATACTTGGTTTAATAATCGTTGTCGTATTTGACGTTTATCTTTATTAAATAATGTCGTTAAATTTGCATATGTTGTTGAGGCGAAGGAAAAAATTATGATCGCATCAATTAATGGATAATTGTAAAATATATAAATGAACAATATAACGATCATCGTATTTTCGAATACCGTGCCTACCTTTCCTGGTAAAACATAGGCAATTAAAACGATGACAACGACTAAACATAGAGCACTTAAAATAGCGACTAGATTAGGAAACATATCTTAATCATCTCTTTCTTCGGTGTAAGTCATTTCCTCCGTTAATGTTGTAATTTCATCAATTGATAAATCCGGGTCATGAATTAATATCGAATAACGTAAACCAGCTTCATCCCAAACGACTGACCGAAAACCTTCCAGGTCTGTATAAATAGCTTCTTCACCGCGAATTGTCATTTCTTCCTCACCTGGAAATGAAATGTCTTCACTATCTTCTACATCTTCCGGCGTTTCAAAAATTGATAACGTTATATAAGGTAAACCATCCTTTTCATAATCAATATCAATTTCTGTGCGGTTAACAATTCCTTCTAAGTCAGTCTGTTTTAATGTTTCGATCGTTAGATCATCTGTTTCTGGAACATATAAAAACGGTTGCTCTAAAGCTTCAGTTGCTTCAGATAATGATACTTTTTCGCCTGAAATAACATCATCAAGGTCAATAACTTTTACATTGTCAGGTAAATTTACTGTAAACTGTTCATCGTCTATTTTAACATTAAAATCGACCGTTTCGTACTCGATTTCAATTCGCTGATCACCTGATTCACTCGCCATTTTTAAAACTAACCAATTTTCTTTATCAATCCACATTTCTTGTTTTCCAATAAAGTGGTTTTTTTCTTTCGGTGTAGCAACGATATGCTTTACTTCCCGTCCGGCAATTTCTGTTTCATCCTTTAACGTTAAATCATGCGAATCCTTTACAATAGCCAATGATAACTCTGTTTGCTCTTTTGGTGATTGTTGATTTAACTCTATTAACTCAGGGTCATCAATGAAGGATACTTGCTCATTTTCTAGATCGTATATAATTAGTTCATTGCCATCATTGACGACGATCGATAATAAATCACCGGACTCATCAAATGATTCAATTCGCACACGACCATCTTCATGACGCCATTCTTTTAAATAACCTTCTTCAATAACTTTTTCATTTTCCCAAACGGTAAGAGTAGACTCTGAGACATAGGAATTTATTTTTTCACTATTTTCTAATGCATGGCTAATCACTTGCTCGGGTGAAAACATATTTTTATCACTTGAACATGCCATAAGCAACCCTCCTAATATGACAAAAACAAATAATGTTAAAATTCTTTTCATAATTTATCCCCTCTTTAATTTTGGTAATCGACAAATGACACACGTTCCGACATCAATTTCAGAAAATAAATGGATCGTTCCATCATGTTTTTCAATTATCTGTTTTGCAATACTTAACCCTAACCCTGTTCCTTTATGCTCATTTTTACTACGTGATTTGTCTGTTTGATAAAGTGGGAGAAAAATCTCTTTTAAATCGTCTGGCCCAATGCCTTGACCTTCATTTTGGACAACAATATATACGAAATCATTAAATTGAAAGGTAAAATCGTTCAACATATTTTTATATAACCAAGGTGGTAACTCACTTTCTGAAAGGGCTGCTAAATGGATCGCATGACCTTCTTCTGTAAATTTAACCGCATTTCCCATTAAATTATCAATGACGCGAATCATTTGTTGCGGATTGACTAAATACTCTCCTGAAACATTTATTTCTGTTTGTAAATGAACTCCATACTGTTTAGCAAGTACGTCATAACCGGAAAGGAGCATTTCAAAAAACTCTCCGCCATCGACTGTCACACGTTCAATTTCATATGTCGGCGACTGTAAAAGCGTATATGTTAAGAGATCGTCTAACATATGTTGCATAAATTCGGCCTTTTCAATAATAACGCGTTTATATTGTTCTTGTTCTTCAAATTGTAAAGATTCTTTTTGTAGCGATTCAGCATAAGCTTTAATTGATGTCAACGGTGTTTTTAAGTCATGTGATACACTCGCAATGATATATTCTTTTGCAAGCTGTTCTTGTTCAATCATTCGTTGAGCTTCATTAATTTTTCGACTCATTTTATAAAAATGTTTCTTTAGTTCGCCTATTTCATCCTTTGCAACTGATGTTTCATTAATCGCTTCACCCGCCGCAAATGTGGACATTTCATTCATTAATTGTGCAAGTGGTTTATTTAATTTTCGATTCATTAATTTCACAACCGTTAAAAAGATTAGAGTAAATATACCGAAAAATAAAACAGTAACAATAATTGTTCGCTTTGAAACAGCCTCTACCCATTGTTGACGTACCTTTTCAACTTGGAAAAAACCGACAACTTCATTATGTCGAAAAACAGGTTGTTTGTACGTGTACGAATGATAACCTTGTTTAAGTTCGTATAAATCTTCATAAAGATGTTCATGATAGTAACCAAATTGTGGGGCCTGCGTCTCCTTATTTGAATATAAAATAAAGCCATCTTTATTTAGCAGTGTAATTGATAAGTCATCATTTAATAGTGGAGCAATTTTATCATGTGAAGGCTTACTCGTATACAGTTTTTCGTCATCTAAAACATCTTTAATTGTTTCAAGCTCTGTAAGGACCTGTAAATGTTCGGTAATTTTTTGCTCCTGATCATATGTTGTGATCCAAGCGAATAATAAATAAGCAGCAATGAGCGGTAATAACATTACGATTAAATATGATAATAAGAGCCATGTTTTAATTTTCAAAGGACTTCACCTATAAACCGATACCCTTTTCCCCAAATCGTTTGGATAAAATGTGGCCTTTTAGCATCATCATTTAATTTTTCTCGTAAAGATTTAATATGGACGGTAACTGTGTGATTATCTGCTAAATCAATTTCTTCCCAAACAAGTTCATACAACTCGCCTTTGCTGAACGTTCTTTGCGGATTAAGGGCTAACGCTTTTAATAAAGAAAATTCCTTATCCGTTAAAAATATTTCTTTATCATGAAATTTAACAATTTGTTTTTCCCAGTCAACGACTAATCCGTTTGTAAAAGTCATTAGAGCGGAATTATCTTCTTGACCTTGATACATGTTCCACCGTCGTAAATGCGATTTTATCCGGGCTT
>Ga0209487_1004359_pt1 | contig 10898 bp, 11 predicted proteins | sample Poulit2012_FD_187524 | JGI IMG/M metagenome (GOLD analysis project Ga0209487, IMG submission 187524) | Agricultural soil microbial communities from Georgia to study Nitrogen management - Poultry litter 2012 (SPAdes) (version 2) | ecosystem: Environmental > Terrestrial > Soil > Agricultural land... | reverse complement strand
TAGCACCGGATCATGAGAGTGCAAGTGTTCACAGAGAACAATCCGGTGGCCCGAAGAAGCTCACATTTCCGAATACTCATGGGGACGACCGAAAGGAGCGCGTCCCACAGCTATAATCGTGGAGATGCCCGGAGCCGATGAAGCCGCAGCACACGATTTGACCAGCCCCGGGTTCGGTTTCGACCTCGAGGCCCAGAGGGGCGAGGCGCGGCTGGGCAGGATCAGGACAGCCCACGGCTCGATCGATACGCCATCCTTCGTGCCTGTGGGCACGCAGGCGACCGTCAAGGGGCTGGCCCCAGACCAGCTGGCACGCACGGGCACCCAGGTAATCTTCAACAACACCTACCACCTCCTCCTGCGGCCGGGTGAGGAGGTGGTGGCCCGGCATGGCGGCGTCCACCGCTTCATGGGGTGGGACAGGCCGGTGATGACCGACTCCGGCGGTTTTCAGGTCTTCTCGCTGGGAGCCGGCATCGAACACGGTGTCGGCAAGGTCGCCTCCATCTTCCCCGGCGAAGAGGGCGGCGACGCAGGCCGCCGCCAGCCCAAGGGTGAAGGCATGGTGAAGGTAACCGAGGAGGGCGTCTGGTTCCGCTCCCATATCGACGGCAGCCAGCGTTACCTCGACCCGGAGGGTTCGATCGGTATCCAACGCAAGCTGGGTGCGGACATCATCCTCGCGTTCGACGAGTGCACCAGCCCCCTGCACGACGAGGAGTACACGCGGCGCAGCATGGAGCGCACCCATCGCTGGGCAGTGCGCAGCCTTCAGGCTTTCAGGGGAGAGGAGGGGCCGCACCCGTATCCCCAGGCGCTGTACGGGATCGTCCAGGGCGGAGCCTTCGAGTCCTTGCGCCGGGAAAGCTCCCGCTTCATAGGCGGGATGGAGTTCGACGGTTTCGCAATTGGCGGCAACCTGGGCAAGACCCACACCGACATGTACAACGTCATCGAGTGGACCGTGCCCTACCTGCCGGCACACAAGCCCCGCCACCTGCTGGGCATTGGCGATGTCCCCTCCATATTCGAAGGGGTGGAGCGCGGCTGTGACACCTTCGACTGCGTGAGCCCCACCAGGAACGCCCGGAACGGCGGTGCGCTCGTACGCACGATCGACGGTGTTCCGGCCCGCAACTTCCGCATGAACCTGCGGAACGCACGCTTCGAGAACGACCTGAGCCCCATCGACGAGGAGTGCCTCTGCTACACCTGCCGCAACTTCAGCCGCTCCTACCTGAGGCACCTCTTCAAGGCCAACGAGTCCCTCGGGTCGCAACTCACCACCATCCACAACCTGCAGTTCATGACGCGACTCTTCGAGGAGATCAGGGCTGCATTGCGGGACGACACCTTTGCCGAACTGAAGGCACAGTGGCTCGATCCCCAGAGTGCAACAGCGAGGGCAGTATGAACACCGTCTCGGCAACGATGCGCTCGCGAGAATTGGAGATTCAGTAGGACAAGGACGAAGCAATCATCAAAGCCCGGATCGACGTGGCCAAGGGTCACCTTGCAAGCAACCAGAATCTGCTGGAGCGCAGCGCCGCTGGCGTTGAGCCCCAGGCCAGCCTGAAGCGCGCCGGTCCCGACGGCAACAACTTCAACTGGCTGGTAGGTCACATCGTCGCCTCCCGCGACGGGCTCGCCCGGGGACTGGATGGCGAAGGGGTGGTCCCGAGCGAGATCGTATCGAAGTACCAGCGGTTCGCGCCGCTGCCCGTGGGTGAGGAAACGCCGCTCGCTGAGCTCGTCGAGCTTTCCGCGCTCACCCGGGAAGCCGTAACCGCCCAGCTGGACACGGCGTCGCCCGAATTCCTCGCGAGCTCCAGTCCCCTGGACATGAACATGCTCGAGTACGCCGAATTCCTCGTGTGGCACGACACCTACCACACCGGTCAGGCGGCGGTTTACCGGCGCATGATGGGCCTGGACGGCGTGATCGGCTGATAGTCCTGAGTTTATGGCCAAGCTAGGGGGCTACGACTCGTTGCCCCGCAGCTCGGCAGCCCGCGCCGACGCCTTCTCTACGGCATCCATGAGCGCGAACCTGGCACCGTGCTGCTCGAGCGACCTGACTCCGGCGATCGCCGTGCCTCCCGCGCTGGCTACCGCGTCCTTGACCTCGGAGGGATGCATCTCCTCCAGCAGCCGGGCAGTAGCCAAGAGCACCTCCCGCGTCAGCGCCCTGGCCTCGTCCCGGGAGAAGCCCGAGCGGACGCCGCCGTCGGCGAGTGCCTCGGCAACGACCGCAACGAAGGCAGGACCCGAACCGGCGAGGCCGGTGAAGGCATCGAAGAGAGCTTCGGGCAGCCGGTGCACCGAGCCGACGGCGCCAAACAGCCGTTCCGCGAACTCCAGGTCCTCGGCGCTCGCATCGGCCAGCCCGGTTATGGCCGTACTGCTCACACCCATGCTGGCGCCAAGGTTGGGCATAGCCCGGACGATGCGGCGGCTGCCGAGGCGGCGGGCGATGGTCTCTGCCGGAACTCCCGCCATGAGGCTAATGAATGACGCCTTGCGCTGCGCAATGAGCGGGGCGACCTCGCGGAATGATTGCGGTTTGACTGCGATCAGTACCCGCCGCGCCTGATGGACGCCCTCGTCATCGAGGGGCGTGGCGCCCAGCTCCTGCGCCAGCGCCTCGCGCCGCGCCGGCTCCGGGTGATAGACGCCCAGCGACCGCCTCTCGACCACGCCCGCGCGAATCGCTCCCAGCGCGACTGCGCTTCCCATCTTGCCGGCACCAACTATCGCGAGATCCACCAGAACCAACTCCCTTGCTGCCCGATAAGTCACCATATTGACTCAAAGGGAGCCGTGTGGACAGGGGCTATGAGGGGTCGTGCCTCAGTCAGAGCCTGCCCTGCCCAGCCCCCAGCGCCCCGCGACGTAGTGGGCCACCGCCACGCCGGCGGCGCCACCCAGGGTATCGGCCACCCAGTCGCCAACCTCGGTGCTGCGGCCCGGCACAAACAGCTGGTGGATCTCGTCGAACACCCCGTAGAGAGAAGTGATCACGATCGCGACGAGCGGTGACAGGCCGGCCATGTAGAGGAAGGCGCCCAGCACCGCGAAGATGCCGAAGTGCCCGATCTTGTCCGTGGGCAACCACTCGGGCAGGATGCCCGGCGTCGGGATGCTGGTCTGCTGCGAGAGCATGAAGATTGTCAGCATCCAGGCCCCGGCCGCCAGCCACCAGAGGCGGCTCCCCCGTGCAAGCGCCGCCCTCATGCGGGGCGTTGCAGGAGCTCGATGAGGACTCCGCCGGCCCAGCGGGGGTGGAGGAAGATTACGCGGCTGCCACCGTGTCCCGGGCGGGGCGTTTCGCTGGTGAACGTCGCTCCCCGCTCCCGCAACTCGTGCACGGCTGCGTCGAGGTCGTCGACGCGGAAGGCGATGTGGTGCATTCCCTGGCCGCGCCGCTCCAGGAACCGCGCTACCGGACTCTGGTCGTCGAGCGGCTCGAGCAGCTCGATCCTGTCGTCTCCGCGGCTCAACATCAGTACCCGCACGCCCTGCCCCCGCACCTCTTCAACCTCGCCGGGGGTGTAGTCAAGCAGCAGGTAGGGCTCCTGACTTGCCACGATGTCACTGGTGGCGATCGCAATGTGGTCGAGGGTGCCTCCGGCAACCGGGGTCAGGTCGGGGTGCTGGTCAGTCACTTATTTCCCCTTTCAGGTTGATGCCAATCTCCTTGCGCACCTCTTCGGCGCTTAGCCCGCGCGAGAAGAGGCTGCTCAGTTTCGTCAATGCCGCCTCGACAGTCATGTCGCGCCCGCTCACCACCCCGGCAGCCGCGAGGGCAGAGCCCGTCGCATAGTCATTCATGTCCACCGCCCCCCAGATGCACTGCGTGCAGTTCACGAGGACGATGCCGCGCTCGCTGGCCCGCTCCAGCGAGGCCAGCAGCTCACCGTCGCGGGCGGGGGCGTTGCCGGCCCCGAACGTCTCGAGGACGACCCCGCGCAGGGGCTCGTCGAGCATCCTGTCGAGCATGCGCGCGCTTATCCCCGGGAAGAGCCGCAGGGCGGCCACCTGCTCGCCCAGGAGCTCGTGCACCTGGAGCCCATCACCCGGCGGCAGCAGCAGCTCGGGGCGCAGATTCACATCGACACCGACCGTTCCCAGAGGCGGGAAGTTGGGCGACGCGAAGGCGTCGAAGCCCGAGGCCGAAAGTTTCTTGGCCCTGTTGCCGCGCAGCAGGGAGCCGTTCAGGTAGATGCAGACCTCGTTTATTTGCGGGGAGGTCGCGAGGATCATGGAGGTGACCAGGTTCTCGCGGGCGTCGCTACGGATCTCGACCAGCGGAATTTGCGAGCCGGTGAGGATCACCGGCTTGGCGAGACCGTCGAGCATGAACGAGAGGGCGCTTGCCGTGTACGCCATCGTGTCGGTTCCGTGCAGCACGACGAAGCCGTCGAACTCGTCGTAGTTGGCGGCGATGTCGGCGGCGATCTGGGACCACTCGGCCGGGCCCACGTTGGACGAGTCGAGCAGCGGTTCATACTCGTGCAGCTCGAAGCGGGGCAGGCCCGGGTGGTCCAGCTGGGGCATGCGCGACAGTCTCTCCGAGAGGTAGCCGGGCGCCGGCTCGTAGCCGTGGTCGCCGCGGCGCATGCCGATGGTGCCGCCGGTATATGCGATATAGACGCGCTTGTCGCGCAAGGACGCTGGTGGCGTCGCCTTGTTGCTCACAGGCCCAATGTAACGCGCGGGTGACGACCAGGGCCCGTCGAACCGGCTCCGCTCAGGGGATGTTCGGTGGTATCTGCGCCGGCGGCGGCTCGGGCAGGTTGTGGGGGACGGGCACGCCCTCCAGCCGCTTGACCACGCCGTTCTCGTTGCAGCCCACGAAGAAGGGGCAGCGCAGGCACTCGGACCACACCCGCGGGTGCAGTTCGCGGCTCTTGTCGATGAGGTGGAAGCCGCACTTCTCGAAGAAACCCACCTCGTAGGTCCAGGCGAAGAGGGCGGGGATGCCGATGCGGCGGGCCTCTGCCTCACAGGCCTGCACCAGCATGCGTCCCACCCCGCGTGCCTGCACGCCCTTCTTCACGGCCAGACCGCGCACCTCGGCGATGTCGCCCCACAGGATGTGCAGGGCCGCGTTCCCGGCGAACTGCGGTCCCTCCCCGGTCATCACCTCGCACACGAAGAAGTCGCGCAGGTTCTCGAAGATGTTCTGCATGGGCCGCACAAGCATGCGCCCCTCCTGCGCCCAGGCACCAATGTTCTCGAAGATAGCCGGTACGTCCTCGGCGCGGGCCGGGCGCACCCGCAGGGCACCCGCCTCAAGGATCCTGGCGGGATCTTCGACTGTTGCTGCTCCACTCATGCTTTCCGGACATCCTTTCGCAACGCTGCACATTCGCGGGTCACTGGCCGCTGGACTCCGCGGCGAGTTCCTGCCGGGCCGCCTCGATCTGCTCGAGAACCCTTTCGCGGGCGGTGCCGCCGTAGCTCCGGCGGGCGTCGACGACGCTCTCCAGTTTCAGTACCTCGAAAACGTCCGGGCCTACCTCCCCGGAGACGGCCTGCATCTGCTCCAGGGACAGCTCCTCGAGGCGCTTACCATCGTTCAGCGCTACGGCGACCAGCTTGCCGACGATCTCGTGGGCCTCGCGGAAGGGGATTCCCTTGCGTGCCAGGTAGTCGGCCAGGTCTGTGGCGTTGGAGAAGGCAGCTCCGGCGGCTTCCCGCATGCGCGTCTCGTTCACCCGCATCTTCGGAAGCATGCTGTTGGTGAGCTGCAGGCACACCCGCAGCGTGTGAACGGCGTCGATGACGCCCTCCTTGTCCTCCTGCATGTCCTTGTTGTAGGCGAGCGGCAGGCCCTTCATGACCGTGAGGAGGGAGACGAGCGAGCCGTAGACCCGGCCGGTCTTGCCGCGGATCAGTTCGGAGACGTCGGGGTTCTTCTTCTGCGGCATGATCGACGAGCCGGTAGTGTGCGAATCAGGCAGAGAAACAAACCCAAACTCCTGACTCGACCAGATGATGAGCTCCTCGCTCATGCGCGACAGGTGCATCATGGTGATGCTGGCCGCCGAGAGGAACTCGAGTGCGAAGTCCCTGTCGCTCACCGCGTCGAGGCTGTTGCGCGCCGGCGCACTGAAGCCAAGGGCGCGCGCCGTGTGGTCGCGGTCGATGGGGAAGCCTGTTCCGGCCAGGGCGCCAGCGCCCAGCGGCGATACGTCCAGGCGCTTCAGCGAATCGGCGAGGCGTTCCCGGTCGCGTCCGAACATCTCGTAGTAGGCGAGCAGGTGATGGGAGAAGCGCAGCGGCTGGGCAACCTGCAGGTGCGTGTAGCCGGGCATGATCACGTCGATGTGGAGCTGGGCGAGGTTGACGAGTACCTTCTGCAGCTCTAGAAGCTGCTCCTGCAGCTCCAGGTTGCGGCGCCTGAGCCACAGCCGGAAGTCGGTCGCCACCTGGTCGTTGCGGCTGCGTGCCGTGTGCAGCTTCCCGCCCACGGGCCCGATCCGCTCGGTGAGTGCCCGCTCGATGTTCATGTGGACATCCTCGAGCTCGACGCTCCAGTCGAAGTCACCGGCCTCGATCTGGGCCTCGATCTCGCGCAGGCCCGTCACAATCTGGTGAACCTCGTCTTCGCTCAGGATGCCCTGTTCGCCCAGCATCGTCGCGTGAGCCACAGAGCCCTCGATGTCCTCCAGGGCCAGCTCGCGGTCGACGTCTATGGAGGCGTTGAACTCCTGGACGAGCGAATCGGTGTCCTCCGCAAAGCGGCCGCCCCACATCCGCTTCCTGCTGCTCACGACGGCTCCGCCTGGCGCAGCTGCCATACTCCGCCCACCCGCTTGCGGGCAGTGAAGGTGCCGTCGACGTTCTCCTCGACGGTGTAGCCCAACCGCCGGTAGTAGTCGCGGTGTTCACCATCGGGCAGGGCGATCAGCAGCCGCGGGACGTTGTGGCGAATGGCGCCCGCCTCGAGCTTGGTGAGGAGCCAGCGGTCGCAGTCCAGCTCCTGGGCAGCCGCGCGCGTGCACACGCGGCCCACCCGCCAGCCCTCACCGTCATGACTCCAGCGGACTGCGCTGATGACCTGGCCGTCCTCGTCCTCGAGGAGCAGCGCGCCCCCCTCGTCGAAGAGGCCCGCCTCCCAGGTTAGGTCGTTGCCGTCGTCATCACCCGCCTCCTGGTAGAGCTCCTCCAGTTGGGGCAGGTCGCCCGTACCTGCCCACCTGACCCTGCCGAAATAGCCCATATTCTCTCCGTCCTCGTCCTACTGGCCCTTGCCAGCTGCCAGCGTCCTGGCGATACGCAGCCTGAGTGCGTTCAGTTTGATGAAGCCGTCGGCATCCCCCTGGCTGTAGACGTCGTCCTCCTCGAAGGTGACGACATCCTGCCGATAGAGGGAGTTGGGGGACTTGCGGCCCAGGGTGACGACGTTGCCCTTGTAGAGCTTCACGCGCGCGGTCCCGGTGACCGGCTGCTGGATGTCGTCGAACAGGTTCTGCATGGCCTCGCGTTCCGGGGCGAACCAGAAGCCGTTGTAGACGGCAGCCGCATACCTGGGCATCAGTTCGTCGCGCAGCTGCACGACCTGGCGGTCGAGGGTGAGCGACTCGACGGCCTTGTGGGCGTGGTAGAGGAGGGTGCCGCCAGGCGTCTCGTAACAGCCGCGCGACTTCATGCCCACGAAACGGTTCTCCACGATGTCGACACGGCCCACGCCATGGCGGCCGGCGATCTCGTTGGCGCGCTGCAGCAGCTGCGCGGGGGAGAGCCGTTCCCCGTCGATGGCGACCGGGTTGCCGGCCTCGTACTCGATCTCCACGACCTGCGCTTCGTCGGGCGCCTCTTCGGGATCGACGGTCATCTTCCACATGTTCTGGGGCGGGGCAGCCCACGGGTCCTCCAGCACGCCCCCCTCGAAGGAGATGTGGAACAGGTTGGCGTCGGTGGAGTAGGGCTTCTCCTTCGTCACCGGCACGTCGATGCCGTGCTGGTTCGCGTAGACGATGCAGTCCTCGCGGCCCTTCAGGTCCCATTCCCGCCAGGGAGCGATGATGCGGATGTCGGGGTTCAGTGCATAAGCGCTCAGTTCGAAGCGCACCTGATCGTTGCCCTTGCCGGTGGCGCCGTGGGCGATGGCGTCGGCGCCCTCTGCCTTGGCGATCTCGATCATCCGCTTCGCGATGAGCGGCCGTGCGAAGGAGGTGCCCAGCAGGTAGTAGGTCTCGTAGACGGCGCCGGCGCGCAGTACAGGGAAGACGAACTCGCTTACGAACTCGTCGGTGAGGTCGTCGGCGTACGCCTTCGAGGCGCCCGTCCTGATTGCCTTCTCTTTCGCCTCCTGGACCTCTTCGCCCTGGCCTATGTCGGCGGTGAAGGCAATTACCTCGGCGCCGTACTGCTCCTTTATCCAGTGGAGTATCACGGAGGTATCGAGACCTCCGGAGTACGCCAGGACCACTTTCTTCACTTCGCTTGCCATCACGCCTCCAAAAAGAAACCAGACCGCACTACCGCGCGACCAACGACGAATATCCGCTCTGTGGGGAGCGGCTTTAACGGCGTCGGGCGCGTGTGTGGGTCTGGTTGCAGTTATACATTATGGGCTGCAAGCGCCGAATATTCTTTCAGCGCCAGCTAAAACATACTGAGTCTAACGCCCGGTCCCGGGATCGTCAACTGCGCCGCGGCGCGGCACGGACGCCAGGGTGGACGCCGCCAGCACCAGGATGGCGCCAAGCACGCCGATCGCAGTGAGCCGCTCACCGAGGAAGGCGGCCGCCAGCAGGGCCGCGACAACAGGCTCGATCGTCGCTACCAGCACGGCGCGCGACGCCTCGACCTGTGCCAGCCCGGAGTAGTAGAGCAGGTAGGCGAGGTAGGTGGACATGAATGCCAGCAGCAGGATGAGCAGCCAGGCGGTGGCGCTCTTGGGTGCAAAGGTGACGAGCGGCAGGAGCGGTAGCGCGCCCAGTGGGAGGATCCACGCGTAGATGGTCACTGGCCGGTAACGCTCCAGAACCGCCTTCCCGAAGATGTAGTAGGAGGAGTAGGAGAGACCGGCCAGCAAGCCCCAGGCGATGGCCGCCGGCGTGATGTTCACGCCGTCCCCGCCGGCGCCGCTCACCAGGACGATTCCCAGGACCGCCAGCAGGGCGAGCCCCAGCTTGCGGCGGCCCAGCGACTCGCCCAGCAGCAGCCAGGCGCCGAACAGCACCCAGATGGGCGCGCTGTAGAGGAGGATGAACGCCAGGGTGGTGCCGCCCGCATCGATCGCCAGCACCAGCGATGCAAAGAAGGTGGACACGCCCAGCAGGGAGAAGAGCAGGAAACGGCGGGCGTCGCCCTGCCGCTGCAAGCCCATGCGCCCCGAGGCAACGGCGTGAATCACGAAGAAGAGGCCGCCCAGCAGGGCCCGCCAGAAGGCGATCTCCATGGGGGAGACCCCCTGGGCGAGGATCCCCGGCGTGATCAGGCCAATGGCCCCCCACAGGAGGGCCGCCAGGAACACCAGAGACAGGCCGGTGGCAGCGCGGCTGCGCAGCCCCCTTGCCCGGCCGCTGGTCAAGCTGGCCGCCCCAGGTAGGTTCCGTAGAGCTCCGGATCCTCCCGCTTCAGCTCCTGCATGCGCCGCCGGTAGGAGATGAACTCGATGACCACGGCTACCAGGTTGATGAGGTAGATCGCGGCCAGCGCCCACAGCTGCGTCTGCTGGGAGAGGCCCAGCGGGTTGCCCCAGCCCAGGGCCCGCGCGAGGGCGTCGACGCCCAGCACGGCCCAGGGGAGCATGAGCAGGATGCCCCACGCCTCGTCGGCCAGGCCGCTGCCGGGGATGAGCACCGACAGCACGTGGTAGACGGGCGAACGGGGTGCGTTCCGGGCGTAACGCGGCCGCGGAATGAGCAGCCACACGACGGTCACCGCGATCCAGACGAACAGCAGGGCCAGGACCACCAGCCACACCCAGTTGGGCAGGCCAAAGAAGTCTATGTCGCGCAGTGCCAGCCACGGGTTGGTGAAGGTAGCGGCGATCGCACCCTGCCAGCTGCCGGCCTGGGCGAGCCGGAAGTCCGTCTCCGTGGGTACGGCGAGCAGCGGCGTGTTGGCGCGGTAGGCGGCGTGGAACGGCGAGGGGTTGCCGGTGCGGCCCAGGTTGTAGGCGGGCTCGGCCATGTTCGGGGCCTCTTCCAGGGCGCTCTGGTAGAGGCTCTCCTCCCGCTCGAGCACGCCCAGGTTGTTCAGGGCCGGAGCGTACTCGCCGGCCGCCCGGTAGTGCTGGCCAGCCTCCTGCGCCTCGCCCGAAACGTGCGCGGCGTAGCCCAGCAGGAACTGACCATGCTCGCCGCGGGGCGAGAGCCGGTCGAGCTCGACCTGAGCGACCGGACCGGCGAGCGTACCGCCGGCGAGGGCAAGCGGCCGCTCCTGGCTCCGGTCGTCCCAGGCAGTGAGGCCCAGGAAGACGAGCAGCACGGCGAACAGCAGGATGAGAACCAGCTTCTCCGTGAACGAGTAGTAGCGGATGGACAGGAGCCGCAGCCAGGGCCGCCGCGAACGCGACCCGACCTGCGCCCGTTGCCGCAGAGTCACCGACTGCGGCGCCCAGTACTTGGCCACGAGCGTGAGGTGAAGGCCAATGATGGCCGCCAGTATCGCGGCTACCCCGTACCAGCCCGCACCGGCCAGGCGCATGAAGAACGCGTCCAGGCTGGCGGTGGAGGAGGCGCTGACGCTGCGCCGCGCCCGGTCCCGCCACAGCCTCGCCTCGTCACCTTGCCCCTGCGCTTCGAGCAGGGCAGAGAACCCCAGCAGCGCCTCCCTGCTCTCCGGCACCTCCTCCGAGGCAAGCAGCTGCATCCAGGGCGCCCAGAACCGGGCTGCCTCCAGGTCGCCGGCCGCCACCGCCTCCTGCAGGGGCGTCA
>Ga0209487_1004358_pt1 | contig 10899 bp, 11 predicted proteins | sample Poulit2012_FD_187524 | JGI IMG/M metagenome (GOLD analysis project Ga0209487, IMG submission 187524) | Agricultural soil microbial communities from Georgia to study Nitrogen management - Poultry litter 2012 (SPAdes) (version 2) | ecosystem: Environmental > Terrestrial > Soil > Agricultural land... | reverse complement strand
TGCCGGTCAGCTGCACGATGCGTAGATCAGGCACGGGTCCTCCTCAGGGTGCTCAGGATGCCACGGTCGGCGAGCCCCACGGCGCCGGCCACGCCCGCAGCGGCCAGGACGGCACCCAAGGCGCCGGCGAGCACCGCGGCCAGCAGGGAGGTCCCGGCCAGGTCGAGCACCACAGTGGTCGCCCAGCGGCCGACGAGGGCGCCGATGCTGGCGCCGAGCAGGCCCACCCCGATGGTCCGCAGGGTGCCGGTGCGCACCGACCCGGGCAGGGCCCGGGCCAGCGCCAGCAGCAGGCCGACACCGGCGGCGCTCATACCGATCGTGTGCGCCAGGCCGAGCGCACCGAGGGTGGCCGCCGGCCGGCCACCCTCGGGGGCCACCAGCTGCACCCCGACCACGGCGGCCACGGTGACCGCCAACCACCCGGCACCGGTGGCAGCGACCGCAGATCGCTGCCGGTCCAGGGAGAACAGCGCGCGGGAGAGGTGGAAGATCAGCGCCAGCCCGATCACGCCGGGTGCCATCAGGGTCAGCGCCATGGTCATCCCCGTGGTGTCGTTGCGCTGGGAGAACACCGTCTCCGCGGCCGGCGCCACGGCCACCAGGGCACCGGCGCCGAGGAAGGAGACGGCGATCACGGCCCGTGTGGAGCTCTCCGCGGTGCGGGCGAACAGGTCCCGGTGCCCACCGGAGGCAAGCTCGGCCAGCTTCGGGAACACCGCGGTGGCCAGCGGCAGGGCGAGCACTGCGTAGGGCAGCAGGTAGACCGCCTGGGTCCACTGGAAGATGTTGATGGTTCCCTCCGACCCGCCGGCCCGGGACAACCACACCACCACGATCACCGACAGCTGCTGGGCGACCAGCGTGCCCAGCCCCGCCATCGCCAGCGCACCGGCGCGGCGGGCGACACCAGGAGGAAACCGCAGCGTCGGCCGCAACCGCACCCCGCAGCGCCACACCGGCACGAGCATCGGCAGGGACATCACCGCCACACCGGCGGTGGTGCCCCAGGCCAGCCAGGCCAGCGCGGCATCGGAGAGCTGCTCGGGGTTGTTCTGCATCCCGGCCGCGAGCCGGCCGAAGACCAGGTAGCTGACGATCACCACTGTGGTGGAGGCGATCGGGGCGAGCGCCGGCGCGAGGAACCGTCGGTGCGCCTGCAGCACCCCGGTGAGCACCACACCGATGCCGTAGAGCACCACCTGCGGGGCGAACACGATGAGGAAGAACGTGGTCAGCTCCACCTGGGCGGCCGGGTCGCCGTCCACGGACTGCGGCAGCACCTCGGCGATCGGCCTGGCGAGCAGGCTGACCGCCAGCGCGAACGGCACCAGGGCGAGCACCGCCCAGGTGAGCAACGCCGAGGAGGTGCGGTTGACGTCGTCGGCGATCTTCCGGGCGATCGGCCCGGCCAGCAGCGGCACCACCGCCCCGGCCAGCGCTCCGCCGGCGACCACCTCGTAGAGGACGTTCGGGATGGTGTTCGCGGTCGCGTAGGCGTTGCCCACGGCCCCGGCCTGGACGGTGGCCGCCTGCACCAGCCAGCGGCCGAACCCGAGCAGGCGGGAGACGATGGTCAGCACGGCGATCATCGTCGCCGCGCCCGCCACCCCGGTGATCAGGCGGCGGGTGCTCACGGCTGGCGACCCCAGCGATCCAGGGTGCGCAGCGCTGCGACCTGCTCGATCACTGCCGAGAAGCTCACCTTCTCGCTCACCGCGATCAGGGTGACCACCCCGGCCAGCGCGCCGGTACGTACTGCAGCGGAGGGCAGCAGCGCCAGTGCCGTGCCGGCGAGGGCGCCGAGGGCATTGGCGCCGGTGTCGCCGAGCATGGTGCGCTCACCGAGGTCGTCGTCCCAGGAGGCGGCCAGCACCCCACAGGCACCAGCGGCCACCCGGCCGGTCGGGCCAGGGGCGGCCAGCAACGGGGCACTGAGCGCGCCGGTGACCTTCAGTGCCCGACCGGGGCGCAGGTCGAACAGGTTCACCAGGTTGGCAGTGCCAGCGATCAGGGCACCGGAGCAGAGCACGTCCAGGCTGCGGCGTGCCGGCGTGCTGGGACCGTGGCTGGTCTGGCGGTCCAGCATCGCGGCGGCGGCCAGGGACAGCGCCGGGATGCCGAGGAGCTTCATCGCGCCAGTGGTCACCTCGCCGCGGCCGAGCGCCCGCAGGTGGCCGCGCAGCCCGCGCGCGGCGCCCGGGTCCGGGGTCTGGTCGTCGACCAGGCCGAGCAGACCGGCTCCGGCGGTGGCGAGCGTCCCAGCAGCGCTGGTGCGCCACGTCCCGCCGGCCACAGCGGCCGCCGTGCCCGCCCCGACCGCGGCTGCGAGGCCGCCGCTCAGGCTCACCGTGCGACCCCGGTAGTTGGTGCGCTGCCAGCGGCCGGTCGTCGGCTCACCGGTCGCTACCGACGCACGGCTGCGCTCGGACCACGCCCGCAGCACGACGGCGGTGGCTGCGGCGCCGGCCAGCGCCGCAACCACTCGCCTCACCCTTGCTCCTCGATCGGTCCGGGCGCGAACGCCTGCGGCTCAGGTGCGGGTAGCTGTTCCTCCGCCGGGATCACCGCGTCGGCGTCCTCGGCGACACCGAAGTGCCCCCCTTCGTCGACAGTTGCAGCGGCGATGGCCAACGGGATGGTCACCTGCCCGGTGATCGTGCCGACACTGTCGACACTGGTCACCGACTCGGCGGCGTCGTCGTCGGCCCGCAACGCGGTCAGCAAAGACCCTTGTCCCTCGGCGGCGCCGGCCAGCACGGACGCCTCCCCGGTGCTGCTCATCCCGTCGGCGATGGTGATGAAGGCGGCGTTCAGCTCCTCCAGGTGCGCCAGCTCGTCCTCGCTGGGTGCTTCCAGCTGCGCCGGCGGTCCGAGGATCACCGTGGCATAGGCAGGTCCGCTGAGGGCGGAGTCCTCGGTGATCAGCTCGCTGGTGCGGAGCAGCTCGAGCATCTGGGTCGCCTCGGCAGAGCTGTCACTGGTCTGGTCGGGGTCGCGCAGGGTGAGGGCCTGACCGAGCGCCTGGGCCAGGACCAGGTCCGACGGGGCGTCAGCGGCCGGGGCGGGGTTCATCGACGGCACCAGGTTCTGCGCGATACCGGAGCGGAACGTGTCCTGTGAGCTGTCCACCCAGGTGTCGGTGATGGTCACAGTGCCGACCACCGTGGCCTCGGCCTGCTCGAGTCGGGCGGCGACCGCCTCGGTGACGTCCTCGTCCGCACCAGGCAGCTCTACCAGTGCCACGGACCGGTCGGTGAGGGCATCGGAGAGCAGCCGGGGTGCGGCCTCGGTGATGAAGGTGCGTCGGTCCTGGGAGGCCTGCTGTGCGGCGTCCAGCTCGACACGCAGCGCCTCCTTCTCGGTGCGCAGCTGGTCCACCTGGCCGGTGAGCTCGTCAGCGATGGAGTCGCGCAGCGGGCCGGCACCGAGCACGATGCCCACGGCCAGCGCCAGGAACACCGAGATCAGCGAGACGATGTGGTAGCGAAAGTCGATCACGAAGGGAGGATCTTTCTTGAGCCGGGGGCCTAGAAGAGCCCGGTGAACAGGTCGCCGAACCAGGACCAGATGTCGTCGAAGCGAGCCAGCAGCAGACCGAAGAACGTCTGCCCGGCGCTGGTGGCCGCGAGCGCTGCGACCAGCGCCGCCACACCGGCCAGGATCAGGACGCTCACCTGCCAGTTCGAGATCCGGTGCCGGTACAGCCGGGAGACTCCCTTGGCGTCGATGAGCTTGCCGCCCACCCGCAGCCGGGTAAGGAACGTGCTGGCCATCCCGGCGCGACCCTTGTCCAGGAACTCCACCAGGGTCTCGTGGGTGCCCACGGCCACGATGAGGGAGGCGCCCTTCTCGTCGGCGAGCAGCATGGCGATGTCCTCGCTGGTGCCGGTGGCGGGGAAGACCACGTGCTCCACACCGAGATCTTTGACCCGGTTCAGTCCGGGGGCGGTGCCGTCCCGGTAGGCGTGCACCACGATCTCGGCGCCGGAGGTCAGCGCCTTGTCCGAGACGGAGTCCATGTCCCCGACGATCATGTCCGGGCGCAGCCCTTCGTCCAGGATGGCGTCCGCCCCGCCGTCCACACCGACCAGCAGCGGCCGGTACTCCCGGACGTAGGGCCGCAGCATCGCCAGGTCTTCTTTGTAGCTGTAGCCGCGGACCACGATGAGCACCTGGCGGCCCTCGAAAAGGGTGGACACCTCGGGCACGCCGACGCCGTCGAGGAGCAGCTCGCGTTCGCGGCGCATGTAGTCCATCGTGTTCGCTGCGAACGCCTCGAGCTGCACGGACAGGCCGGCCCGCGCCTCCTCCATAGCGGTGGCGACCAGCTCCTCGGTCTGCCGGGTGCCCTCGGCGACGAGGGTGCCGTCGGCGGCGTAGACCTGGTCCTCCTCGATCCGTACCCGGCTGCCTTCGGTAAGGGTCATCACGTCCGCACCGAGGTCGTCGATCAGCGGGATCTCGGCGCTGAGCAGGATCTCCGGGCCCATGTTCGGGTAGCGCCCGGAGATGGAGGCGGCCGCGTTCAGCACTGCTGCGGGCCGGCAGGCGACCAGGGCCTCGGCGGAGACCCGGTCGATGTCCAGGTGGTCGATCACGGCGACCTCGCCGGCACCGAGCCGCTTGGTCAGCGACTTGGTGCGGCGGTCCACGCGCACCACGGAGAGCGCCTCGGCAGAGGCGTCCTCGTCGTGGGAGCGGCCACGCAGCAGTGAGATCATGCTTCCCATGCTCCCACGCCGGGGCGAGCGAGCAGCTCTGCGGCATGCTGTCGGGCGGTAGTCGAGCCCGGGTCGCCGGAGAGCATCCGGGCCAGCTCGGTCTCCCGGTCCTCGCCGGTGACGGCGCACACGTCGCTGGCGGTCACCGCCTCGCCGTGGTCTCCACTCGTCTTGGTCACCACCAGGTGCCGGTCGGCGAAGGCCGCCACCTGGGGCAGGTGGGTGACCACGATCACCTGGGTGCGCCGGGCCAGCTCCGCCAGCCGGCGGCCCACCTCGACCGCGGCACGACCGCCGACCCCGGCGTCCACCTCGTCGAAGACGAAGGTGGGCAGCGGGGTGTCCTCGGTGTCCGCCTGCCGGCGCGCCAGGGCGACCTCGAGGGCGAGCATCACCCGGGAGAGCTCACCACCGGAGGCGCCCTTGCCGAGCGGGCGGGCGGGGGCCCCGGGGTGGGCGCTGAGCAGCAGCTGCACCTCCTCGGCGCCGAACGGTCCGAGCTCAGCGAGCGGGGTGGTCTGCACCAGCAGCGAGGCGCCGGGCATGGCCAGGCCGGTCAGCTCGGCGCCGGTGGCCTCCGCCATCGCCTCGGCGGCACGTGCCCGCCCGGTGCTGAGCGCCTCGGCCAGGGTGCGCTCGGTCTCCTGCAGCTCGGCCACCCGGGCGATCAGGGCGTCCCGGCCGGCCCCGGGCGCGGTGAGCTCGCCGATCCTGGTCCGGGCCTGGGAGGCGAAGTCGAGCAGATCGGCCAGCGTGTCTCCGTCGGTGTGGGCACGGATCAGGTCGGTGATCGCAGCGCGACGTTCGTGCACCTGCTCCAGCCGGTCCGGGTCGGCCTCCAGACCGGCGAGGTAGGAGCCGAGCTCGGTGAGCAGGTCGGAGAGCTGGTAGCTGACCCCGTCCAGACGCTGGGTCCACTCGGTCAGGGTGTCGTCGTGCTCCGCGCCGGCCGCCAGGGTGCGGCGGGCTGCCTCGACCAGGGCGAGCGCTGCCTCCGGTGCGGCGGGGTCCTCCACCCCGCCGATCGCTGCGTGCGCGGCGCCGGCCGCCAGGCGCAGGTCCTCGACGTTGCTGAGCCGTTCGGCTTCCACGCGCAGCTCGGCGTCCTCCCCGGGGCGTGGGTCGAGAGCGTCGATGGCCTCGACCGCGCGGGTGAGGCGGGCCAGCTCCTCCTCCCGGTCCCGGGAGGCGGTGTCCCAGTCGTCCAGCTCGGCCTCGGCGGTCCGACGGGCGGTGTGCACCTCGGCATACCGCGCCAGGGTGGCCAGGTGCTCCGGCCCGGCGTAGGCATCCAGGGCGCGGCGCTGCTGGGCGGGTGAACGCAACCGGAGCTGGTCGCTCTGACCGTGCACGGTGATCAGGTCGCCGCCGACCTCCGCGAGCAGGCCCTGCGGAACGGACCGACCGCCCAGGTGTGCCCGAGAACGCCCCTGGGAGGCGACGGTACGGACCACGAGGAGGGCGCCGTCGTCGAGCATCGCACCAGCCTCTGCGGCGAGGCTGAACGCAGCATGACCAGGGGGCGGGACGAACCGGCCCTCGACTGTGGCGCGGTCGCTGCCGGGGCGTACCGCCTCCGGGTCTGCCTTTCCGCCGAGCAGCAGGGACAGACCGGTGAGCACCATCGTCTTGCCCGCCCCGGTCTCGCCGGTGATCACGGTCAGGCCGGGGTCGAGCTCGATCAGCGCCGAGGAGATGACGCCGAGGTCGGTGATCGCGATCTCCTCGATCATGGCGTGTCCCTCGTCCCGCGCCATCCGGCGACCGGCAGGTTGAACTTGCCGACCAGCCGGTCGGTGAACGGGCTCAGGTTGAACCGGGCCAGGCGCACCGGCTCGCTGCCGCGGACCACGTCGATCCGGGCCCCGGGTGCGGCGTCCAGGCGGCGCCGGCCGTCGCACCAGAGCACAGCGGGGGTGAAGCTGCGGGAGAGGACCTCCACTGTCATCCGGGAGTCCGGGCCGACCACCAGCGGGCGGGCGAACAGGGAGTGCGCGCTGATCGGCACCAGCAGCATGGCGGAGACGTCCGGCCAGACCACGGGGCCGCCGCCGGAGAAGGCGTAGGCGGTAGAGCCGGTGGGGGTGGCCATCACCACCCCGTCGCAGCCGAAGGTGGACAGTCCGCGGTCGTCGATGCCGATGGCGACCTCGATCATCCGCTCCCGGTCGATCTTCTCCACGCTGACCTCGTTGATCGCCCAGCCGTGGGTGGGCTCGCCTTCGGGCGGGGTGAGGGTGAGGTCCAGGGTCATCCGCTCCTCGACCTGGTAGTCCCGCTCGGCGGCGCGGGCGACCACGTGCGCCACCCGGTCCACCTCGGACTCGGCGAGGAAGCCGACGTGGCCGAGGTTGATGCCGACCAGCGGGGTGCTGCGACCGCGGACCAGCTCGGCGCCGCGCAAGATGGTGCCGTCGCCGCCGAGGACGATGGCCAGCTCGATCTCGCCGCCGTCGATCTCCTCCTCACCGATCGGGGTCATCGAGTGTCGGCGCAGCTCGGTGGCGACCAGCTCGGCCGTGTGCGCCGCCGCCGGCCGGCCGGGGTGGGTGAGCACCAGCACGCGGCGGGTCATCGCCGGACCTGGGTTGCCGACCGGGCGGGGCCCGTGGCGATCGCGTCGGTGATCATCTGGTCGAGCTCCTCCTCGCTCGGTGTGGCATCGCAGTGCAGGTGCACAAAGTACTCGACGTTGCCGCTGGGGCCGGGCAGCGGGCTGGCCACCACGGCCCGCACCCCACGGCCGAGCCCGGTGGCGGCGGCGGCCACGCTCCGCACGGCCTCGGCGTGCAGGGCGACGTCGCGGACCACTCCCCCGGCACCGAGCCGGTCCTTGCCGACCTCGAACTGCGGTTTGACCATCAGCAGCAGGTCGGCGTCCTGGGCGGCGGCGGCCACCAGCGCGGGCAGCACCAGGGTCAGGGAGATGAAGGACAGGTCGCCGACCACCAGCTGCGGTGCGGGTGCCACGGCGGCGGGGTCGAGGGCGCGCACGTTGGTACGGTCCAGCACGGTGACCCGTGCGTCAGTCTGCAGCGACCAGGCCAGCTGGCCGTAGCCGACGTCCACGGCGACCACGTGTGCGGCGCCGCGGCTCAGCAGCACATCGGTGAACCCACCGGTGGACGCGCCGGCATCGAGTGCACGCCGTCCGGCGACCACCGGGGCAGCGGCGCCCAGCGCGTCCAGAGCGCCGGCGAGCTTGTGCCCACCGCGGGAGACGTACTCCTGGCTGCCCTCCGGCGCCTCGAGCACCCGCACCGCCTGGGCGGGATCGAGCTGGGTAGCGGGCTTGGTGGCCACGCTGCCGTCCAGGAGCACACGTTGGTCGGCGATCAGCTCGGCGGCGTGCTGGCGGGAGCGGGCCAGCCCCCGGCGCACGAGCTCGGCGTCCAGTCGTGCTCGGCGGGCCATCAGTCCTCCGCTTGGGCGAGCTGGTCCTGCAGCGCGGCCAGGACACGCTCGAAGGCGGCCACGTGCTCGGGCAGGGGACGTCCGGCGAGGCCTTCCACGGCCGCCACTGCAGAGTCGATCTGCTCACCTGCGTCCATGGTGGCTCCTCCCGCTGCAGGTCCGGTGCTGTCGGTTCTCACGCTACCTGGCCGGTGGCGTGCTCAGTCGGAGGTTACGACCAACGGCGCCCCGGGTGCACCCAGCACTGTGGAGACGCCGGCCGCGTCGCTGGCCGCCCAGGAAGCCGCGCATGCGGCTCGGAGCTCGTCCAGGGTCACCTCGCCGCCGGCGTGCAGGTCGATCTCGCCGTCCCGGCGGTGCAGCAGCACCGTCTCTGCCTGCACCTGGGCGACGGCGTCCCGGCAGGTCCACCGTCCGTCCTCACCTTGTTCCGGGGCCGGGTGGGTCTGAGCCAGCGCACGCAGGTCGATACCGAGGTGGCTGGGGCGTTCTTCGGCGCGAGCGCGCAGCAGCTCTGCTGGTCCGTCCACCCCGGTCAGCACGTGCAGACCGGGGTAGCCGGCGGCGCGAGCGCCAGCAAGGTCGGTGTTCAGCCGGTCGCCGACCACGAGCGGGCGGTGCCCGCCCGTGCGGCTGGCGGCTTGCCGGAAGATCTCTGGTTCCGGTTTGCCGGCGGAGCGCGGATGCACCCCGGTGGCGTGCACGACCGCAGCCACGAGCGCACCGTTGCCCAGGGTCAGCCCCCGGTCGGTCGGCAGCGTGGAGTCCAGGTTGGTGGCGATGTGGTCGGCGCCGGCGAGGATGGCGTAGGTGGCTTCGGCCAGGTCCGCCCAGGTCAGGCTCTTCTCCAGGCCCTGGACCACGACCCTCGGGTGTGCCTCGGCGGTGTCCACGACGGTGAGCCCTTCGTCCAGCAGCGCGCGGTGCAGCCCTTCGCCGCCGATGGGCAGCACGGTGGTGTCGGAGTCCGCATCCGCTGCGACGATCCGTGCCGCGGCCTGCGCCGCCGTGGTGACCTCTTCGGGGCCGGTGGGGACGCCGAGGTCGGTGAGGTGGCGGGCGACGACGTCTGGGGTGCGGGAGGCGTTGTTGGTGACGTACATCATCTGCATACCGGCCTCCCGCGCCTCGGCCAGTGCACCGGGCGCGTGCGGTACGGCATGGTCGCCGCGGTACACCACGCCGTCGAGATCGAGGAGCGCGACGTCGAAGCTCACCTGGAGCGCGTCCGCGCACCCCAGCAGCATGCTGCGATCAGCCATCGATGCGGTCGTCCTCTCTCCGCTGCGCTGCGCGTGGTTCCGGGTTCATCGACTCTTCGGACGCCACGGCTGTGCCAGCTGTGCCAGCTCCCGGTTCCGAAGGGACCTCCAGCACCGCGAACACCACATCCTCCTCCTCCGCCTCCGGCTCGGGGAGGGTGGCCTCCAGCGCATCGGCCTCCGGTCCGTGACCGGCCGCGCGCAGGGCAGTGACGCGGGCGTGCGCGACGCGGATGCGCATCACCTCGTCGGTGACCTCGAGCACCAACGGCTGGTCCAGCACCAGCAGTGCGGCCTCCGGCTGGTCGAGGTCGAGTCGTGCCCCGCTGGCCACCAGCGCGAGCTCTACCCGATCGGTGACGGTCATGTCCTTGCTCGGTGGAGCGGCCGCCAGGTCGAGCGCTCGCTCGGGACGCCCCAGTCCCCGCTCACAGTCGGCCTCGATGGCGCGCAGCGCATCCAGCCCGCTGAGCCGGCGCACGGTGCGGATCTCCCGGAGCGCTTCGGCGTACCTCCCCGTGGCGTAGGCGGTCAGAGCCACGGCTTCCCGGACCACGTCGACCCGTCCGGCGCGTCGCACTGCGGACTGTGCATGCTGGTAGGCCAGCTCCGGGTCCTCCTCGACGAGCAGACCAGCCATCACCAGGTGGCGTCCGACTCGCTCTGCACTCTCCTTGCTCAGGGTGCGCAACCGTTGCCGGGCTTCCCGGTCGAGCTGGGAGAACGTCACTCCCTCGTCGATCGGCGGATCATGTGGCCGGTCCGCTTGGGGCGGGCGGGCATCACCACGAGGCAGAGGACGCCGATGCTTCCCCTCAGCCGGTGGCCGGCCCCGATCCGAGCGTTGGTACTGCGCATCGCTCCGTCGCCCGGCCTCACCAGCCGATCGCCGCCCCCCGGGTGCGCTCCGGCGACCACCGTCTCTGCGGCCCGCACCTTCACGGCCCGGCCGACCGTGTTCGCGGCGCTCCCCCTCGCGCCGCGGCCCGCGAGAGCCGCCCCGACCCTCATCACGCCGGGGCTTGCGGGAGCCTTCGCGGCCAGCTGTACCGCGCCGGCCACCTGCCGCGCGACCGTCTGACCGGTCCGAACGCTCAGGGCGCTCCCGCGGTCGTCCGCGGGGTGGCACGCTACCTCGGTCTGGAGAGGGTGCGGAACTCTCAGCGTCCCGCTCGTCGCCGTTCTCAGCCTCGCCGGCCATCACAATCCCTCTCCACTGTTCAAGTACGTGCCAAGCCTACCTGCCGGTGTCGGCCGTCCGTGGGTGTGCTGGGTCTGGGTGTGTGGTCACCCGTGGTGGGCATCGGCGGGTGTTTCTCCAGGAAGGGGTGGGGGTGTTAAGGCAGTCAAGCCACCCCCTATTTGTTTGGTTTGGGGGTGGCTTGACTGGGAAGTGGTGTTCGGCGGTGTCCTACTCTCCCACGACCTCGCGGTCGCAGTACCATCGGCGCTGAGGGGCTTAGCTTCCGGGTTCGGGATGGGACCGGGCGTTTCCCGCC
>Ga0209487_1004357_pt1 | contig 10900 bp, 12 predicted proteins | sample Poulit2012_FD_187524 | JGI IMG/M metagenome (GOLD analysis project Ga0209487, IMG submission 187524) | Agricultural soil microbial communities from Georgia to study Nitrogen management - Poultry litter 2012 (SPAdes) (version 2) | ecosystem: Environmental > Terrestrial > Soil > Agricultural land... | reverse complement strand
TCACAATCCGACAGCTGAACGAGCACGGCTGGCGCAGCTCAGGGCCTGTAGTTGCCGCAGCACGCCGAGAAGCCATGCAGCACGCGAAGCTGCTGGAATACCCAGAACAACTCAGGTCGCTGAGTGCGTTTGTAGATGAAGAAATGCTCCTAGCCGAACTTAACGATGCTGACCGGCAGAGTGTAATCCAAGATGCCGCGATCAAATATAACTAGCACGAGATAAGCCATTTGGTCGGCAGCGCCTTCGCGTAGGCTTTGAGAGCATGCTAATATGTAAAGCGTGGCTGGACAAAAGACCAGTGCAATAAAGCAGCTGCTTGCTTCGGTCCCAGAAGGCTTCCTGGTTGACTCGAAGTGGTTGGCTGCCCGTGGTGTCAGTCGTCAGCTGCTGCAGCAGTACGTAAAGAGCGGTTGGTTCGAGCGTGTGGGGCATGGGCTGGTTCGCAAACCCTCAGTGCTGATGGGGGAGGAAGAAGCCCAGGAGTGGATATTGCCAGTTCTTTCAGCCCAATGGATGGGGTACGACGTGCATGTCGGGGGCCCTACCGCGCTTGAGTTGCAGGGGCATGGTCACTACTTGCGGCTGGGCGGCAGGCCGGTTGTTTACCTGTACTCTGATTCGCCACCTTCCTGGGTCAAGAAGCTTGAAGTGAATGCCGAGTTGAGATTTAGGAAGCTGAACCTGTTTGGTGACGCTGAACGGGGTGTGAGCGCGGTCGACGGGAACCGTTTCGGTGGTGGTTCTCCCGTCGTCCCATGGACCTTCCAGCTGGCCGTATCGTTGCCGGAGCGGGCGATCCTGGAGGCGCTGGATGAACTGCCGTTGAACGAGGGGTTCGATGGTCTGGACGGTGTGTTCGCGAGCCTCTCTGGTTTGCGGCCGAACCTGCTGGCCAGCTTGCTGGGGGCGTGTCGGTCGGTGAAGGTGAAGCGGTTGTTCTTCGTGTTTGCTGATCGGCATGCTCATGCGTGGCGGAAGTACCTGGATGTGAGTGATTTTGATTTGGGTTCAGGTGACCGGCAGTTCGTGGTGGGCGGCCGGCTGCATCCTGATTACCGCATAACGGTGCCCGCTGACTTTATGCCAACGCGCCTGGGGGTTGCAGATGGCGCGTGAGGTGTACCGGGCGCAGGTTGACCTGCTGGTGCGCGTCCTGCGGGTTGTGGCCCGTGAGGGCAGCTTCGCACTAAAAGGTGGCACTGCCATCAACCTATTCCACCGGGGCATGCCGCGCCTGTCGGTCAGTTTCCTGCATCCCGCTGACCTGCACGCAGGCCGGCACGAGCAGGTGATCGAGGAGCGGCAGGCAATGCTGGACGCCGCCTACGCCAGGAACCCCGTGAGATTCAACCGCAAACCCACAGTCAGCCGGCCACCGGAGGAAACCTGGATCAATAAACCACTCATGAATTAGGCTGATTCAGACCGGCAGCACAAAGCTGAAAATTTCCGTTAGCGGGTGCAGGTATTGAAGCGCTCAGCGAGGTATGGAGTGAATTCCTGGAGGTTGTACTGCATGATTGCTTGGTGCCCTTCGCCTGAGCGGATCCTAAGGTGCAGCGTATCGTGTTTCACGAGTTGATCGACAAAAGTGGTGAGTTGCTCTTCGGGCACGAACGGAGCGGTTGCTTGCATGTCGACCCTCGTGGAGATACTGGGGTTTAGGTCGCCCCCTTCGAAGCGGTAGTTCACTTCAATGTCGGAGTTGAAGAACGCGAAGACACCGTAAAGGACGATGTCGTGATGCTGGGTTTGTTGCTCACAGCGGAGTTGTACGCGGGTGTTATCGGAAGAGAAGCGTTCGTCTTGGAAGCCTTCCACAGTACGGTTGAAGGGCCAGAAGTTGATGGCCATCTTGAGCCCTTCGAAGAGATCATCCTCAAAATTGATGCTGAGGGTGCTCCAAGGCCGGTTTGCGGCGTCGATAAGAAGTTGGTTGTGGGGCGCCAGGCTGAGTGCGCTGATGCCATCTTCTGTAGTAGCGGCAGGAAAAGCACCTATTTCAATGAGAGCTCTGATGGCTTCGGTGTTGTTCTCTTGCGCGGCATACATCAAGGGTGTCCAGCCGGTGTCGGTTGTGGAGTGTGAGTCGAGTTTAACAATCTGGCTGAGTCGGGCTGGGGGTGGATCAGTCAGGATTGCGTGAATTACAGGGGTGATTCCTTCATCATTTCGTACGTACAGATGACCGCAGAGATTCAGGTACATCAGGGTGTCAAGATCTTCGGTGGTTTCAGCGGTGGTGACGAACTCGAATGGATCAATATCAGCTAGTTTTGTGCACTGAGGCAGGGTTGCCCCTGGCGGAACATAGAATGCTTCCATTCCGGACTCCCAGAGTGTAGCGGCTATTACTCCCCCATTAAGGAGATCCAACTGCAACTGAAAACCGTCATCAGCCGGAATCCATTTGTGCATCATATTTGGGCTGAGGAAATGCAACTCTCCTTGAACGCGAGTGGTATTGCTGGGAATCTCCAATGGACCGCTCAGACAGTACTCGATAAATCCTTCGTTCTCCGGCAGCGGCTGTGCGCAATCAATTTGCTCACCGCCTTCTATGACATCCACCAAAGCCTGAAGCGTAGCTCTGGGATCAGGATCATAATTCTGAGCGATGCTAGTGGTGACACAGAGCAGGATAATCAAGATAAGCGGACGCTTCACTATGAGTCCTTTCTAGAGGAAGAGCGATGTGTTCGGAACCGTTCGAACTATCCATCAGGGTACACGGGGAACAGTACCCTTGCCAGCGTTAATCGACGTCTAAATATACGCGGGTGCGAAAATGACGCTTGTCCCGCCTCTACAGTTGCTTCAAGGTCGCTGGAGCGTACCAGGCCGCTCTTGAGGGCGTCTGTGGTGGCTGCCTACAGGTGTTTGTTCAGGGCTGAGTGGTGAGCGGCCACGTCGAACAGGGTTCTGAATGCCGCGTTCGCTCGAAAGGAAGCACGCGGCTATGCCAGTCGCTCGTAAACATACATCAAACGCCCTCGGAAACTGACATTGTGAGTACTCGGGAAAGTACATCCGACGCCGTCGGAAACTGACATCATAGAGCCAATTAATGATAGGTTGCTCGCATGGACTCCGTTAACCTCGATATCCTGCCGCGTCGTGCGGAGGCACAGTTGAAGGAGCTGATTCGTGATGAGGCTGTGATTGCCATTCATGGTCCGCGTTCGGTCGGCAAGTCAACGGTGCTGCGCCGGTTCGCTGCGGAGCACGGTGTTGAGGTGATTGACTTGGATGATCTTGTCGTTCGTGACGCTGTGGCAGCGAATCCCACGGCCAGTGTTTCGGGGGAGGCGCCGCTGTGTATTGATGAGTATCAGTACGTTCCGCAGGTTCTTGATGCTCTTAAGGCGAGGCTTAACCGGGAGGGCACCCGGCCGGGCCTGGCTGTGCTTACCGGTTCAACACGTCAGGATGCTGTGCCCCGTACGGCCCAGGCGCTCACGGGAAGGCTGCACAGCCTCGTCATCCTGCCGTTCTCCCAGGGTGAAATAAACGGGGTTCACGAGAACCTGGTGCCAGCCCTGCTGGAAGATCCTGAAGCTGCAGTCATGGCGCACCCGACTTCTGTGTTGACCCGCAGTGATTACGCTGAGCTCATTACGGCCGGTGGGTTCCCTCTGGCTCTGCAGAGAACCGGGAGTGCCCGGAACCGCTGGTTTGATAATTACGTGCGCACGACCATTGACCGGGACGCCATGGAGCTGGCCCGGATTGGGCAGCGGCAGGCTTTGGCTGAACTGCTCTCGCTGGCGGCCGGCCGGTCAGCGCAGGTTCTCAACGTCACGAGCCTGGCCAACAGGCTGCAGGTTGACCGCAGGACAGTGGAGAGTTACCTGCGGCTGCTGGAGGACCTGTTCCTGGTGTTCAGGTTGCCGGCCTGGGGGAAGACGCTGAACGCCCGCGCAACGGGCAGTCCGAAGGTTCACATGGTCGACGCGGGGCTAGCTGCCCGGCTGCTTCGTATCGGTCCGGAGAAACTTGCCGGCCTTGATCCCGCTGTGCTTACGGAGTTCGGGCATCTGCTGGAGACGTTCGTTGTGGGTGAACTCCTGAAGCAGGTGTCCTGGTTGGATGAATCGGTAACGGTTGGTCACTGGCGTACCAGTGATGGTGATGAGGTTGACCTGGTACTTGAGTTTGAGGATGGTCGCGTACTTGCGTTTGAGGTGAAGGCCGGGGAGCGCATCTCAGGCAGTGATTTCCGTGGGTTGAGCAAACTGCGGGATGCCTTGGGCAGCCGGTTTGTTGCCGGGGTCGTGCTGGGCTTGGGCTCCCGCTCGTATTCGCCGGCTGCCGAGAGAATGCACGTGATGTCTATCGAGCGCCTATGGCGCCCAATGGGATGAATGACCAGGAGTTACGCCGGTAGCCGCATCTGGCCTGGAAAGGCAGGGGAGAGTTCAAGCGCGGATCGCTTCTCCAGTCGGCTCATTTGCGCTGCGGCCTGTTCAGCATCTGCAGTGGGTGTTCGTACCCTGAGGCTCTGGCGTTTGTCAGGGCGTCGTACAGAGGGGCAATGTTCCTCTCGGCTTCAGTGAGAATCTCGTCGCTCCACTGGAAGGATCAGCGCAGGTGTGGGAGGGTCATGCCGGGTACTCTGAACACGGAGCGCCTGATGCTAAAGGCCGAGCTCCGACTCACCAGCCCGACTTTGGTCTTAGTAAGCCGAAAGCCCGGTGATTTGACCATCTGGTTTGTTCCGCCTGATGCATCGTCTTCGGTTCAGCAGGGGAGGCTAGGCGCGGTGATCGGACGGTTGTCCGCTAGGGTTGCAACTCTTCGGGTTTTAGGCTTATTAAACACTGAGGTTCCAACAGACCGCTTTTGTGCGGACCTGTAGCTCAGATGGACGCCTGCTCAGCAGCGAGTAGGCATCATCGCGAATAACAGGCTGAAGGTTGTCATATCACCGTTGTAAGTAATCGCATAGGGCGCTGTTCTGTAACTGCGTAAACTGTACATAGGATTAGCGGACATTGGTTTCGCTCAACATGGAATGAACAGCGATGAAACGACTACACACGCCCCGTATACCGGCAAATACCTTAACTCGCCTCAGTTAGCCGAAATCCTTACCGGCAAGAGAAGCGACAAGAATGTCGCCACGGGTTGGGCTAATGCGCTCAAACAAATCAAGGCCAGTGATCTGGACTACGAAGCTCTGGGCTTGGAGCCTTTCAGCGCAGAAAGCTTTGCCCCCAAGGACGGCAACCTGAACTTTCAGAATGAATCCGGTGGGTGGGAAATTCCAGAGTGTTTCGTGCCTTTCATCCAGGAAGCCATGACATTGACGAAAGGCCGAGTCACCCGCTCCAAGTTAAATGCCCTTCGCCAGGTACTTGGAGTCGCGGGCGCCGAAGCTTCTGAAGATGCACCTGGTCAGACGAGGCTCCAACTGCATGAACTGGTCGAGCAGCGAACAGCTGAAATAATCGCCGAGGCCCTGGAGGGCTTTGAGGCAGCTGTCGCAGGCACCGTCCGCGAAGCGGTCGGGGAACTGAAAGCAGCTTTAGGGGATGTCCGTGGCGACACTGCCAGTGCCGAGAAAGCGAGTTCTCAGCTCCAGCAGGATGTGGAACAGTACGTCCACGTCGTTGGGGTTCTACAGGAGGCAACCGGTGAAGTGGGTGCGGAAGCCGAAACAGCCAGGGCGCTCAACAGGGAGCAGCGGGAACTCATAAGCGCCTTCCGGACGGAGCTTACGAAAGCCCAGAACAAGACGATCGAAGTGGACCGGGCAGTGAAAACATTTCACGGGTCCTTGCGTTCGGTGCCATGGATTCTGGCGCAAGGCATCTGGCAACTCCTCTGGGCCATCCTGATAGGGGTTGCCGGAACACTCTTTGTCATCAATAGCGATAGCTACGGATGGTTATTCTGGCTCGGGCTGGTTCTGATTCTCGTCGGGCCCATTCTCTTGACGTTCATGCTGATGCTTTTGTGGTGGCAGCTGGAGGCATGGTTGTTCAGGAAATAAAGGCCAGCACGCTGAGGTTGGAGCAGTGTAAACCAGGGCCGGCCGGAATCAAAGAAAGCGTTCAGAAGCAACTGCCGTTCATTCGAGTACTTCACGGATTCTCGTGAAGGCAGCATTCAGTTTCTCGCGCTGGTTATGACTCAGGATGGGCAGCTTCTGCAGCAGGTTACTGATTGCTTTCGCGTCTTCCTGCAGTTTTTTCCCGGCGTCTGTGGGCGCCTCGTCCTTTGCGGGAGCAGCGGCTTCCTTGGCCATTATGTTCAGCGTCCGGTATGAGGCGCCGTTGGCTGCTGCCTCGATCAGGCTGGCCCGTTTTGCATCATCCTGCACTTTCGCGACCTGTTTCGCGGCGTTGTAAGGGAATCTGCCCCTGCGCAGTGCATCCTGAAGATCCTCGGGCATTGTGAGCAGTGGCAGTCTGTTGTTCACGAAACTCTCCACTTTGAGCCCTTCCCGCATCCGGAAGGTGCGACTGATAGCTTGGTCCACTTCGTCGACGGTGAGGGTGAGCTTGACTTCCGCTAGCAGCATAGGCCTGGAGGACGGTACGCGTTTGACCCACTTCTTCAGGAAGTCAGCAAGTGCCAACAGGCTCTCGTGTGAGGCCGGCGTGGTGGAGGAGGGCCTGAGCTCGAACCTGAGCAACTGCAGGATCGCCAGGGTTTCCTCGTACGGGCTCAACGCTTCACGCTCCAGGTTCTCGGTCACGGCAACCCTGAAAGACTGCCGGTCATCACCACTCAGTGACGGCATCAGCATCACGGGTATTTTCTGGGTTCCATTGCGGAACTTGTTGATTTCGCTTAAGGCCCGGTACCTCCGTTCACCGGCAACAACCTCGAGTTTCAACTTCTCTGCAGGTACATCAGGCTGCGGTTTGGCTTCCCGGACGATCAGTGGTTCAAGCAGTCCGTTGCGCTTGATGTCTTCGCGCAGATCACGCAGCGCCTCCGCTTCGAAGTGCCGGCGTGGGTTGAAAGCGGACACCTGCAGCTGGGACCAGTCGACGTACATCAACTCCCCCTGCTGTTCACCCGAAGGAACCATGAGACTCATGCACCAACACTACTAGGGCTGACCGGCACGGGCTGTTGAAAAACCTGCATATCGATATTCCGATTCAAAGACACCAGATATTCGGGGTTGTGATACAGGCCCTACACTGGCCGAGGTGTCACGGTGGCTGACGGTTAACGAGGCCGGTTAACGCATGAACTCACCACCAGCACCGTTAACCCGTTAACCGCGTCCACCACGCAAACGAACCGAGAACGCAACGCCACTAACCAAGAACTAACGGACCTTCCCGGGTTCAGGGTGAAGGAAGTCGCTGGGAGTGTTAACCGTGAACCCGGACGCCAGTTATGCTGAAATTCAACAGGTCGAATTGTTCACGAGGGTACCCACCCCGACCGGGCTAGGCTGGGGCATGAGTATTGATTTTCTGGAGGTAGAGTTCCGGTGGCAGTTGGCGAGGCTGCATCACCTGGGTCCGCTGCCGTGGGAGGAGCTGGAGCGCAAGCAGATCCAGCGGAGTGCGGAGTTGGATTTTGATTTCGGTGCAGAACCGCTCGTGAATGCGCGCGCCCAAAAGCTGATTGGCCCGGTGGTTTCCGAGTGGGGGCAGGAGCTTTACGACGTGACTGGAAAGGGACGCGTGCGGCTGGGTTTGAACCGCCAGTATCGAAGACCCGTGCATGTGCTGACGGCCGGTCTGCTGCGGCAGGTGGCGAACGAGTATGTGGTGCAGATGACCAGGTATTTCTATCGCATCCCCGATACCGATCACCGGACGGGTAACAGCGCCGCCCGGAAGTACATCACCGGTTACAACTACGATCCCGATTGCCAGGTGCTGGCCCGACTGGACGATGCCCAGACACTTACGGACATCCTGGACAACACGCTGCAGAAGAATTTCCTGGATGACGCTCTGGTGTTCACGGCTGACGATGTGGCTCAGGTCAAACTGCAGGGGGCGTTCGACGGGCGTGTAACTGCTGTGCCCTGGAGTGAAGTGCGGCCGCTGCTCAGTGAACCGCTGAGGGATGCGTTCGATCAGGCCTGTGACCACACGCTGGGTCGCACCTTGTGAGCCTCCCCAGACTCATTGAAGACCTCGAGGTCGACAAAGTTATGGCGCTGCCACTGGCACTGCAGCATTACCAGCTGAGCCGCGAGGCGATCGAACTTGAAGGGCTGAACGTGCTGAAACGCCACGCAACCCTGGCTGACGGGAGTCGCGAGAACAGGCAGATCGAACTCCTGTTGAGCGAGGATTACCCCGGCTCGCGTGACGCACCACAACTCCGGCACCTGGCTGGTGTTACTGCCATGCGGCTCGCCCTTGGTGCTGCAACTGCTGACTGGCACAACGATGCTGCAAGGAAAATGGCGCGACAGGTGCCCGACGGACTCTGGAAACGGCCTGGTGATACCGGCCAGGAAACCTGGGCAATCGAGTATGACGCCGGCTCTTACTGGGGCTCGGTGATACAGGAAAAAGGCTGGGCGTTTCACGACAGGTACGACGGGCAGATCTGGGGGTGCTGGAACGCCACAAGAGTAAAGCGCCTGCAGGAAGAACTCGAGCGAGCAGGCGTACCGGCCCGAGTCATCAAAGTCCACTGGTGGGGGCACAGCCACACGGAGCAATAAGAAACAGGCAAGACAGGGAAGAAGCCGGCCGACTCACTATGGAAAACTGTGGTTCAGCCCAGGTGAGGTCACCGGCTTTTGCGCCTGGAGTTTACTGCGTTAGCCCTCGAGAAAGTCTCGTTTCGCAACTGCCCGCCGGCACGCCGTCAAACTGCCGGGTGATTGGTCGCCCCTGTCGGGGCGCAGTTTGTTTGGGTGATGGCTGAGCGCCATCACGTCACCCTTGCTATTGCCACAGCTTCAGCCTGAGGCTTGGTGCTTCCTGTTCCGAAGTGACCTCCAACCCTACGGTGAGCGGGGTTGCCACGCCGTGAAGTCCTTTGTGATGAAAGGTTGCGGCGACACCAGCAAGCACAGCCAGGGTTTCACCATGGCAATTCAGCTGCCTGGGTCGCCGGCTCAAGCAAAGGCTTTGATAGTCCAAGTTCGTACTCGAGGACGGGGTTGCTTGCCCTCCCTTGCCACTTCCGTCTGAGCTGCGGCATAGGAAAAGAACGCAACTCAAATCAATCTCGTAATCACCAGCTGGAGCGGGCATCTTACTCGGGTTCTCGGCAGGCCAGCGCTTCGAACTACTGAAGGCTTGATTACCCAACAGGCATGAAGCTAGCTGTTCAGGTTGCCTTAGTGGCCGGGAGTATCCGGAGGTTCCGGGGAAGGCATTGATACCAGAAAGGCGGTAGCCCGACCGGGGGTCGGGCAGGGAGATGGCAGTTGGAACAGACATCGTTCCAGCAACTTCTCAAAGGAGGAAGTAATGCCGCAATCCGAACGCCAGTCACTGCTGGCCACGCCACTCTGGCCTTTCAAGAATCTTGAAACCAGGCGAGAAGCCGACGGCAGCCTCTCATTCAACCGGCAGGGAATAGAACACATCTGCCAGCTGAACCGCATTCCTCATGGGATATTCCTCGAGCTCCCTCACGGATCTCCTGAGGCGGTCAGTTCGAAGGCCCGAGCCTGGATCAGGGAGTGGAACGCTCTCACCTCGCACGCCCACTGGCAGCTCGAGCCAGGTGAATACGGGACCAACCAGGAGATCCTGGTGTTCCACTGGTACCTCGTCTACAGACTGTACGGCTGCGTTCCCGATTTCGGGTATGAGAGTGCCTTTCTGCAGCGGGTTCGTGGCGTGGGGAGCGAAGCTGCCGGCCTGCACATGTACCTGTTGAACGAAGCACCCACTCACCATGTTGCTGGCCGACAGAAGGTTGAAGGCGCTGCAACGCACCCAATAATTCCCGTGAATCAATAGCAGCAGATAAGCAGGATAGCCCGCCCGTGGGGCGGGCAAGAAAGACCCAGGGTCAGACGAACAGAAGTTTGACCGAAATCACTTTATTGGAGAGCAACTTGAACCAGTTATTCATCACCCGCTGTCGGGGGATGGGGGAGGCCACGCGTGGCTGACCTGATCATCCTGACCATCGTCCTGGTCTTCTTCTGGCTGCTGCACGGTCTCACCGAAGCCATCCGGAACCGACGAACCAGCAGGAACCGCTCCGTGTTGAGCCGCTTGGGTTACGACCCTGACCGGCATGACCTCGAGGTCACCCTTGCAGGCGGCTGCAGCATAATCGGCAGGGCAGACACACACAGCAGCGATCCACTCCAGGATGGCGTACTGCTTTGGGACGCCAGGCAAGCAGATGAACCGGCACGTCCCGGCACCATCACGTTCATCCCGGCTCACAGCGTCACCGGCCTCGCAATCAGAAACCGCACCGACACATGAAGGGAACGCGCTTACGGCTTGCGGTCCCAGCCAGTCACGGCCTGGAGCTCCGCGCTCTGCGGCGCCTTGCCTGGAACGAACTGCCGGCATTCAACTGACCTCAGCAACAGCCGCACAGCTTGTCGGCTTCCACCTGAACCGTCCCAACCCGGTCACCCACGGGATGGGTCACTTACGCAGTCGTGAGCGAGGGATAACGCCTTGAAGGCGCCCAGTACAGGGAGCGAATTATCTGTCTCTCGCAATTAGTTTTGAGGGTAAGGCAGTAGCGCGCTGTCGCGCGCAATCAGAAATCATCGCAAACCGCGATTCCAGACATGGAAAGGACCAAAACATTGGAACAGAACTACCAGAACGGGGATCAAAGCTCCCTGTTCACCTGCAAGGAACTGGGCCTCAAGCCCACCACCATCCGCCGTCTCGTACAGACCTGCCCGCCCCGGGACATATTCCCGACCGAACTCGAACTCGAGCGGCACATCCTCTACGATACTGCCGCGCACGAACTC
>Ga0209487_1004356_pt1 | contig 10902 bp, 10 predicted proteins | sample Poulit2012_FD_187524 | JGI IMG/M metagenome (GOLD analysis project Ga0209487, IMG submission 187524) | Agricultural soil microbial communities from Georgia to study Nitrogen management - Poultry litter 2012 (SPAdes) (version 2) | ecosystem: Environmental > Terrestrial > Soil > Agricultural land... | reverse complement strand
TGCAAGGGAATAAGTTCCTTCAGGTAAAGGGAATCTTTGATTCACACAATCATTTGCAGTGGCAAATGATGGACAATAATTCGAACTAAAACGAATTGTATTTACACCTTGTGTTAAATCTGCCCCGCGCACACTTTCATCCCATAAGAATCCTGCTAAATCACCATCTTTGTCATATACATTTGTATGCAGTATCCTCGCTTCATCAGTTAGATTTAAAACTAAATTCGTTGTATTGTTATCGCTATCTACTACATTACCATCTAGATAGGCCTCAATAACGACATCTGAAATATCAACATCTGAATCATCATTTAATCTTTGAATAACTTCTTCAGATTCAACAGATTGAACGGATTCATCTATTTCATCTATGCTTGCCTCTAGTTCAATGGTTGCTTCTACTTCCTCAGGATTTTCCTCTGCTTTAGCAGACTCCCCTACTATCTCTTCACTTTCCTCTACCTCAGGTTCTTCTACTTCTTCAGTACTTACCTCTGTTTCCTTAGTTTCTTTCACTTCAACAGATTCTTCTACAAGTGTTTCTTCTGTATCGGCATTAACTGAGTCTGCTGCTAACGCTAAACTTGGATGGAGTAATCCCAGTAGAAGTATCATCGTCATAAAAACATGTAACGATTTTAACTTTACCTTTTTATTCAGCATGTCTTCACCTCGCTATATTTTTGGTTTTTCTTCACTTTCTTGCTGGTTCACTCCTTTCTCTAATCTGTGAAAAAGGTATTTTCTAAATATTTCCACGGATATATAAATAGTTTAATAGTAATGTACTGTCAGAATCACTTTCAATTTACTTCCAAATGGTTCAAATTTAGCGCTTAAACTTTTCTTAATCTCCAAAAAAAAAGTCTGTCATCTTAAATGCAACTATGAGGAAACGGTATTAATGATAAGCAGCATAAATAGCCTTTCCAATATAATATGTAGTTTCATTTCGGCGTTCTTACGTACATACCATATTGAATCGGCTGGTTTTGGTTATAATAAATTTCACTTATTCATACGATATTTTCAAATCTCCAAGTTTAATCCAACCTTTTTTTCTAAACCATGCTGCAACTAACAGGCTGATTAGAACTGGAGCAATAAAATGTAACAATAGAATACTCCATAATATACTCATCGAGAAACCCATCGATTCGAATGTCATCAACTGCCCTACAAAACCGCTTGTCCCCATACCTGCACCTGCTGGATTATTTTCTAATTTCAACCAGACTGTCGCTATGGGCGCGAGTAAAATTCCAGCTACTGTTGGTGGAATAATAATCAAAGGATTCTTAATAATGTTCGCAACATGGAGCATGGATGTTCCAATACCAACCGCTAAAAATCCACCGATCCCATTATCCTTATAACTTATTGCCGCAAAGCCCATCATTTGCGCTGCGCAACCAATTGTTGCTGCTCCAGCAGCAAGTCCATCAAGCCCTAACATAATGGCAATAGCCGCACTAGAAATCGGTGCCGTTAGTGCCCACCCCATTAGTACAGAAACTAAAATCCCCATAATAAGAGGCTGTTGCATTGTAGACCAATTAATAATTTCACCAAACCAAGTCATGAATGAATTAATTGGTGGTCCTATAAATGTACCAACTAAAAATCCTGTTATAATCGTTACTAATGGCGTAACAATGATATCGACACGTGTTTCTTTATAAACGATTTTACCAATTTCACATGCTAATAATGCAGTTACATAACTTCCTGCCGGCCCGCCTAATTCCGCCCCAAATGCTCCCGCAAATAGTGCTGAAAACAAAACCATTGGTGGTGCTTTTAGTCCATAAGCGATCGCGACACCTATTGCTCCACCCATGATTTTGGAATCCATTGCAAAGCCGCCCATTTCACGTAACCCTTCAGCGAGACTAGGGAAATAGTCGATAATAATCTGTTGTTCTCCGGTAGTTTTAATAATAAGTCCAATAATCAATGAAGAGAACAAACCTAATGCCATGAAACTCAATGCAGTAATAAAGTACTCCCTAGGGGATAATGAGATCCCTTTTCTGTCTAAGAATGATTTCATTCTTCCACTCCCTATTGTGAATATATTCACAAATTAAAATTTACGAATACTCACTATTTTTATTTTATATCTCGTAAATGAAATATATGTAATCACTATTATTACGTGATTCCCTTCACAATTGCAAGCGTTTTTGTGAAAAAACTTGAAAAAGTTTGTTCTATGTTTAGGGTAAATACGCATATTTCCCTGTTATAATAGTGTTTATATTGCTATTCTTTGATTTTACTTTTCAGATCAGATAGAATTTAATTTGATCAATTTTTACAGTCCTTATTTACTGCTATCGTAAATTATTGTAATGAGAGAATTGATTTAATTATCTTATGAATCGGGGGATCATTTTAAAATGAATCAAGCTATAAATAGAAAAGAAACAGAGTTAGTGAAAATCATTCGTGAACGTCGTGCAATTAAAGAAGCCTTTTATAATGATCAAGTTGTTGAAGAAAAAACTGTAAAAAAATTATTAGATAGTGCAATTTGGGCACCAACACATGGAATGAGACAACCATGGCGCTTCATCTTTGTCGGAGCAGATAAAAAAGCTGAATTTGCTAAAAAAGTTTCAATGACATATCCGGAACATATGCAAGCAAATCGCGAAGAGTATTTAAACAAACCAAGTGCAATTCTTGTAGTCATCATGGAAGAACCTGAAGCACAAAAACAGTGGGATGAAAACTATGGTGCTACTGCTGCAATGATCCAAAACTTTTGGTTATTAGCTTGGGAGCAGCAACTTGGTGTTGTTTGGAAAACAAATCCACATATATATGATCCAGAAGTAAAAGAAATTTTAAATGTTAGTGACAATGAAAAAATTGTCGGTTTTGTCCATCTAGGTTATTTTGATGAACTACCAGAGAGTAAAGAGAGAATCCCAGTAGTTGAAAAGTTCGAAACATATAATGGATAAAGAAAAAGAGACATAAGGGTCTGACTCCCTCGTCTAACTACTATAAATAGCAAAACGTTTAAGATTGCACACTAAATATAGTAGTTGAGGGGTCTGACCCTCTAGTTGATAAGGGAAGTGAAAGTCATTGCGGTTGTTACGAATCGGAATTCATTTTTATATCATCGGATTAATGATTTTAACTTTAGGAATTGCACTAACCATCCAATCTACTCTTGGTACATCCCCATTTGATGCTCTTCTTGTTGGATTACATCGGACATTCGGATTGTCGATCGGTAGTTGGGAAATTATCGTTGGTGGAACGATGCTCCTTTGTAATGCACTTGCTGAGCAAAAAAAACCAGAGTATTTCGCCTTTTTAACAGCCCTTATTACGGGGATAGGAATTGATTCGTGGTTATTCGCATTACAAGATTGGATAGTCCCTCAAACATGGGGTGGTCAAACAATATGTGTGGCGCTTGGAATCACCTTAACTTCAATTGGAATCGCAATTTACTTGCAGTCACAATTCGCACCAAATCCCATGGATCGTTCCATGCTCGTATTATCAAAATTAACAGGTTGGTCTATATCAAAAGCGCGTGTATGGATTAACATCATCTTAGTCATCACCGCTTTTTTCTTTGGTGGCTCAATTGGAATAGGTACTTTAGCTAATGCTTTATTTTCAGGGATGCTTATTGGATTTTTTTATCCGTATGCACATACACTACGAAAGCACCGCCTGCCTGGTCAGACCCTATAATCAAAATGGGGACATCATTAATATTTTAATATGGTACAATGGCTTTTAACCAATTATATCGGTTTTCCCTACCCTGCTTTTTTAAAAAACTTTTAAAAAATAACGCTTGACAGATCATTAAAACTCATCTAATATGTTAACAACATCAAAAATAAATGAGCGTTGATGAAGAGTAGTAGTCTATTGTGAAACCCTTTAGAGAGCTGGTGGTTGGTGTGAACCAGTGTGAATAATAGATGAATGGACTTCTGAGCTTCCAAACCGAACGGTAACTAACAAGTAGGCTTTGGCGAATTATCTTATCGTTATACAAGATAAATATGAAATCATGTTATTTCATATTGCTAGAGTGAGCTTGTCGTTAAGCTAATTAAGGTGGTACCACGGAATCCCCGTCCTTTTATTGGATGTTGAGGGATTTTTTTGTATTTAATTTTATTAAAACCATAAAATAGAATCTGTGCGTAAGATGAGTAAGCTTTTATGAAGCATTAAAGAGAGCTGGTGATGGTGAGATTCCAGCATGTGGACAAAAGCTGAATGGCCTTACAAGAGGTTTCCCGAATCAATGAGTAAGGAAACACGGGCTTCTCCCGTTATCAGGATAGAATATCGGATGTTATTTAAACACATCCCGTATTTGAATAAGATGAAAAGCTATTGACTTTAAAGTTTTTCAACTGAGGTGGCACCGCGGTCATGATCGTCCTCTATAAACACTATATATAGTGTTTATAGAGGACGTTTTTATTTTATACGAGGAGGAATGGGAAATGGAAACAGTAAATAAGGGGATTTTACCATATAAATTAATTAAAAAAAATGCTGACACATTAACACCTATTGGTATTTTCAAACGATTAACAGGCGAGAAAAAATTCTTGTTAGAAAGTTCATTTGAACATGAAAAAAAGGGGAAATATTCTTACATTGGTTCAGAACCTTATCTAGAAATAATCGGCCATGACGATCATACAACCATTATCAATCATGAAACTGATGAAACTACCGAATGTCAGCAAAAACCTTTAGATTATTTTCAAGAACATTTCCCACATATTGAACTTGATCTCCCCCTTCCCTTTACAGGTGGAGCAATTGGTTATATTGGCTATGATGCCATTAGGCAATACGAGCACATTGGAAATGATCTGCCTGATGAATTAAACATGCCTGATGTGCACTTTATGATCTACAGAAATTTAATCGTTTATGAACATAGCAATGAGTCGGTCACACTAATTACGATTAATCTCGATGAACAACCCGAAGCAGTTTTAGATAGGCGACTCGAAATCCTGCTAAATGGGTTGCAAAGTGAAGTTGACATGGATGAACTTGGGGATACACATGTTGATTTTCAAGCTGATATGACAAAGCAAGAATTTAAGGAAAAAGTAAAACATGCCAAGCAATTTATTCAACAAGGTGAGGCCTTACAAATCGTTGTTTCTAAGCGGATGAAAACTGAAATAAAAAGTGATCCACTTGCATATTATCGTAAGTTAAGAATAACAAATCCTTCACCATATATGTTCTATATTGATTTTGGAGAATATTTAATTGTCGGTGCTTCACCAGAAAGCCTAGTTCAGACGACTGGCAATCATATTGTCACCAATCCAATTGCTGGTACACGTCCACGCGGAAGCACAGATGAAGCAGATGCAAAGTTAATGGAAGAATTGTTAGCAGATGACAAAGAAATTGCTGAACATAAAATGCTTGTAGATTTAAGCAGAAATGATTTAGGAAGTGTTTGTGAAATTGGCAGTATTACTATCCCAACCTATATGAAAATTGAAAAATATCAACATGTTATGCATATTGTTTCAGAAGTTCATGGACAGCTCAAAAAAGGGTTAACTAGTATTGATGCTCTGATTGCATGTATGCCTGCAGGGACTGTTTCAGGAGCACCGAAAATCAGGGCCATGCAAATTATTAACGAACTCGAAGATACAAAACGCGGTTTTTATGGAGGCGGAATTGGTTATATAGGGTTTAACTATGACCTTAACATGGCACTGGCCATTAGATCACTCGTTATCAAAGATGGATACGCATATTTACAAACGGGCGCTGGTATTGTTCATGATTCAGATCTAGATGCAGAATTCCAGGAAACACTTCATAAAGCAAGATCACTCATGGAGGTGAGTAACCATGATTCTATTAATTGATAATTTCGATTCATTCACATACAACATTTATCAATCTTTTTCTGAAGAAGGTTTTGAAGTAAAAGTGATTAGAAATGATGAGATGACAATAACGGAAATTGAATCGTTAAACCCTGAAGCTATTGTCATTTCACCTGGTTCAGGAAAACCAGAACAATCAGGTAGATGCATGGAAATTGTCAAAACATTTTATAAACGAATTCCTATTTTAGGTATTTGTTTAGGGCATTACATTATCGCAGCCGCTTTTAACGCTGAATTGATCGAAGCCCAAACAATTAGACATGGTCAAACAACACCCATTACCCATAATGGATCAGGCATGTTTAGTTATTTATCACAACCGCTTGAAGTGATGTTATACCATTCATATGTCATTGATTTAAACAAATTTCCGCACCAATTCGAGATTACAGCAAAAACATTAGATACTGATGAAGTGATGGCGATGAAACATCGTACGTATCCAGTATATGGGTTACAATTTCATCCAGAATCAATTGGGACGAAAACAGGCAAAAAAATGATCCGAAACTTTTTAGATGAAATAGGGAGTGTGAAGAATCATGAAGCAATATCTTGAAAAATTAATGAATCGTGAAAATTTAACTGTTGATGAAATGAAAACTGCAACAAATAGTTGTTTTGCTGAAAATATAACTGACACGGAAATTGCCGCCTTTTTAACAGCTTTACGATCTAAAGGGGAAACATCTGATGAAATTACGGGAATTGTTGAAGTCATCCGCTCCCATTCACCTTTAAGTTCCATCTCAATCCCAAATGTAATGGATAATTGTGGCACAGGTGGAGATAAATCATATAGTTTCAATGTGAGTACGACTGCCGCTTTCGTCATCGCTGGTGCAGGAGTGACTGTTGCAAAACATGGAAACCGTAGTATTTCTAGTAAAACAGGCAGTGCGGATGTACTTGAACATTTAGGTGTTTCTTTGTCTTTTTCAAATGACGATGTCGAACAGTTGTTACATGAAAATAATATTGCCTTTTTATTTGCTCCACATGTACATTCTAAATTAAAACACTTTATGAAAGTAAGGCGGGAACTTGGTTTACCAACCATTTTCAACATGATTGGGCCACTGACAAACCCACTTGATCTAGATTCACAATTACTTGGGGTGTATCGACCTGATATGGTCCATATGCTTGCGGAATCATTGTATAAATTAGGGAGAAAACGAGCGATTGTTGTCAATGGTGCAGGCTCGATGGATGAAGCATCTCTTGCCGGTGAAAATAATCTGATCTTATTAGATGATGGTGATCTGATCCCATTCACCTTACATCCAGATGAACTTAATTTGCCTGTCTATTCTGTTGCAGACATTCGAGGTGGAAATGCACAAGACAATGCACAAATTTTACTTGATGTTTTGAATGGAAAGGAAGGCCCATTCCTTGATACAGTTCTGTTGAATGCTGGATTAGGATTGTTTGCAAATGGAGTGGCTACAACTGTACAAGAAGGTCTAGTTCAAGCGAGGGAAAGTATTGACTCTGGGGCGGCAATGGAAAGATTACAACAATTAATTAAATATAGTGAAAAAGCGACAAGGAAGGTAATTTGAGATGACAATTTTAGATAAAATTATAAAAGAGAAAGAAAAGGAAGTTGCAACACTTAAATCAACTCATGTTGAATCTGCGACAACTTCTCATAAACAAGTCCCAACTTTTAAAGAGCAAGTGAGCGGGGATTCGAAAATGAATATTATCGCTGAAATTAAACGATCTTCCCCATCAAAAGGACCTATTCAAATGGAGGTTGATCCTGTTGCTCAAGCAAAAGAATATGAAAAATTAGGGGCGGCAGCGATTTCCGTTTTAACTGACCAACCTTTCTTCAATGGTTCAATGGACGATTTACGAGCTGTTCGTGAAGTTGTTAATCTACCGATTTTATGTAAAGATTTTATGATTGATAAAATTCAAATTGATCAGGCCAAAGCTGCTGGGGCAAATATCATTTTGCTCATTGTTGCAGCGCTTGATCATGAAAAACTAACAAGTCTGTATGCTTATGCTAAAGAGTTAGACTTAGAGGTACTTGTTGAAGTGCATAATGAAGATGAAATGGAACGTGCGCTTAACTTAGATGCTACCATTATTGGCATTAATAATCGTGACTTAAAAACGTTCGAAGTTGACCTTGAAACTACGGAAGCATTAGCAGCAATGGTCATGGATCCAGACACCATTCTCGTCAGTGAGAGTGGGATCAGAACACGTGAAGATGTCGTGCAGGTAGAAAGTGCAGGGGCGAACGTGATTTTAGTTGGTGAAACATTTATGCGTTCAGGTGATTTACCTGCCACTTTCGAGGATTTGCGCGTTCCTTTAACGAAAGAAGGTTGATCACAAATGCTCGTTAAAATCTGTGGAATCAAAACAATTGAAGCGGCCAGTGTCGCTGTTCAAGCTGGTGCTGACTTTATTGGATTTGTTTTTGCACCAAGTAAACGAAAAATCACACCTAAAGAAGCAGCTGAAATTGCCAAAACCATTCCTAAATCTGTTCGGACAGTTGGTGTATTTGTAAATGAATCTGTAGAGAATATAAAGAGCATTGCGGAATTAGTTGGTTTAGATGTAATCCAATTTCATGGTGATGAATCGCCTGAAATAATTAGAGAACTTCCCTATCAAACAATCAAAGCTTTTTCAATTGATCAAGTGGATGCTCAAACAATCAACTCATATCCTGCTGATTATTATTTAATTGACAGTCCAATCGGTGAACATCGTGGCGGTACGGGAAAAACTTTCAACTGGAAACTAGCGACCGACCTAGGAATCGATTTAAACAAAGTCATCTTAGCAGGGGGACTGTCCCCTTTTAATGTTCAACAAGCAATCGAGCAAGTTAGTCCAGCTGGCATTGACGTGTCGAGCGGGGTTGAAACAAATGGTGAAAAAGATCATGAAAAAATTAAACAATTTATAAGAAATGCGAAAGGATGAGCAAATTGACAACATATGAAATGCCAGATACAGATGGGCGCTACGGTCATTTCGGAGGCAGATTTGTACCTGAATTATTAATGCCTGCCCTACTTGAATTAGATGAAGCATATGAGGAAGCAATCCAAGATCCGAACTTTATGAAAGAACTAGACTACTATTTACAACAATATGTAGGGCGGGAAACACCACTTTATCATGCTCAAAATCTTTCGAAAGAACTTGGTGGTCCACAAATCTACTTAAAACGTGAAGATTTAAACCATACAGGTGCACATAAAATAAATAATACGATTGGACAAGCCTTACTCGCTGCACGTATGGGGAAGAAAAAAATCGTTGCTGAAACTGGTGCAGGTCAACATGGTGTTGCAACAGCTACTGTTTGTGCCTTACTTGGATTAGAATGTGTCGTTTTCATGGGGGAAGTCGATATTCAAAGACAAAAATTAAATGTGTTTCGTATGGAATTATTGGGAGCAAAAGTAGAAAGTGTCTCTCAAGGTAGTGGAACATTGAAAGATGCAGTAAATGAAGCATTACGCTATTGGGTTGCCCATGTGGATGATACACATTATATTTTAGGGTCTGTTGTGGGTCCACATCCATTCCCGAAAATTGTTCGTGATTTCCAATCTGTCATTGGCAGTGAAACGAGAGCACAAATACTTGATCAAACTGGTCAATTACCTGACGCTGTAGTAGCCTGTGTAGGCGGTGGTAGTAATGCGATGGGAATGTTTTATCCATTCATCCAAGATGGAACTGTGAAATTATTTGGCGTTGAAGCTGGTGGATCAGGAGTCGAATCCAATAAACATGCTGCTACATTATCAGCAGGTGACATTGGAATTTTACATGGAACAATGACCCATTTACTGCAAGATGACCATGGGCAAATTGAGGAAACCTATTCTATTTCCGCTGGACTTGACTATCCAGGTGTTGGTCCTGAGCATAGTCATTTACATGACATATCACGGGTCGCTTATTCATCAATAACAGATGATGAAGCACTTGATGCATTTCAGTATTTATCGAAAGTAGAAGGAATCATCCCTGCCTTGGAAAGTGCACATGCTGTTGCCTATGGGATAAAACTGGCCAAAGAAATGAACCAAGATGAGTCACTTGTTATCTGTCTTTCTGGTCGTGGTGACAAAGATGTAGAACAAGTAAAAGAGATACTGGAGGGGAAAATAAGTGGGAAAAGAGAAAATTGATCGCTCATTTCAAGAAAAAATAGCCGCCAACCAAAATTTATTCGTTCCATACATTATGGCTGGAGATGGCGGTCTAGATATTTTAGAAAAACGAATTAACTTTTTAGATGATAGTGGTGTAGCAGCCATTGAATTAGGTATCCCCTTCTCTGATCCAGTTGCAGATGGTCCAACCATTCAAGAGGCTGGACAACGGGCTTTAGGAAATGGCACGACATTAGCAAGGGTTTTGGATACGTTGGAAAAATTTAAAGCAACACGAACTATTCCGATTATTTTAATGACTTATATTAATTTAATTTACATCTATGGTATCGAAAAATTTGCCGCTGATTGTGAAAGGGTTGGGGTGGACGGTGTGATTATTCCTGATCTGCCCATGGAAGAAGAAGCGCTTGTAGCCGAAGCACTCGAAAAACATTCGATCGCTTTCGTTCGACTTGCAGCATTAACAAGTCCTAAAGAACGCATCGCGGAACTTGCTCGGCGTTCAGAAGGGTTCCTTTATGCAGTCGCAGTTAGAGGTACAACAGGTGCTAGGGAAGCATATGAACAAGATGTCGCTAGCTATTTACAAACACTTAAGGAACATAGCTCAGTTCCCGTACTTGCAGGGTTTGGAGTTTCTACGTCAAAACAAGCCCATGAACTAAGTTCCAATTGTGATGGTGTCATTGTCGGCAGCACGATTGTCCGCCTTTTACATGAAGGAAAAAATGAAGAGGTTAGAAGATTAATACAAGAAAGTTTGTAGAAAAAAATCTCACTTGGTCCAATCATGACAA
>Ga0209487_1004355_pt1 | contig 10903 bp, 10 predicted proteins | sample Poulit2012_FD_187524 | JGI IMG/M metagenome (GOLD analysis project Ga0209487, IMG submission 187524) | Agricultural soil microbial communities from Georgia to study Nitrogen management - Poultry litter 2012 (SPAdes) (version 2) | ecosystem: Environmental > Terrestrial > Soil > Agricultural land... | reverse complement strand
TTTGTTTATGAAAAAACTTGACCAAAACCCTATTCTAGTGTAAAGTTAGCTATTATTTCAAAAAATCAGACAAGTTTGATTTTTATTTGGATAGTCTAATGGAGGGGGAGCTAAAATGAAAAAGTGGTTGGGTTTAACCATACTAGGAATAGCCAGTGTCATATTTTTAGCTGCCTGTGGCAGTAGCGCCGAAGATGCGGATGGAACATCTGATACAGGAGAAACATATAAAGTAGGGGCCACACAGATTGTTGAACATCCATCTCTTGATAGGGCATATGAAGGTTTTCAAGCGGCAATAAAGGAAGCAGGCATAGATGTTGAATTTGATTTACAAAGTGCACAGGGAGATCAAAACAATGTGAAGCCAATTGCTGATAATTTTGTAGCAGATGGTGTCGATTTGATTTTTGCCAACTCTACCCCGAGTGCACTTGGTGCCTTGCAAGCGACAAATGATCTTCCGATTATCTTCACATCGGTAACAGACGCTGTCGATGCTGGGTTAATAGAAGATATGGAAAAACCAGGAGAAAATATTACAGGTGTTGTTGATCTCCATCCAGATGCAATTGAGAAGACGGTAGAGTTTATGGATGAAAATTTCGCGGATTCGACGGTTGGATTAATCTATAATGCAGGAGAGCAAAACTCGGTTACTCAGATTGAAGCGATCGAAGAAGCGGTTGAAGGAACGAGTTTAAGTTTAGTAGATCGAACCGTATCAAGCTCAGCTGAAGTTCAACAAGCCGCAACAACATTAGTAGAAGATGCAGATGTGTTTTATATTATAACGGATAATACCGTCGTATCTGCGCTAGACAGTGTAGTAGGCGTTGCGAATGATAATGAGATTCCGCTACTAGTTGGCGAACCTGATTCATTGGAAGTCGGAGGATTTGCAACCTTTGGGATTGACTATTATACAATGGGTTATCGTACAGGGGAAATGGCGGTTGATATTTTAACGGGAGAGAAAACAACGCAAGATTTCCTCGTTGAATATCCACCAGAAATTCAACTGTATATGAATAAAGAGAATGCTGAAAGCCAAGGTGTCGAATGGAATGAAGCATGGGACGAAGAAGCAGAATTCGTTGAAACAGAGTGAAATCAATCATTCAATTCGTTATAACATATAAAAGTAGTGCGTAACATAAAAGCAGGCCTTGGCCTGCTTTATTATGCTATACATTAATGAACTTCATAATACCGGTTTAGTGCAACACCGATACAACATATAGTTTCGTTGAACCATTCTTAACTACATGCCGTATCGATGTTGCTGATTTTGGCAATTATGAAATTCATTCACATATAAATGAATTTCATTAATATGATTCATTATTGGAAGTGAAGGATGGGGGGATATCATGTTTATTTCATTGTTTGGTGCTGTTGAATCGGGAGCCATTTATGCAATCATGGCTTTAGGAGTGTATCTATCATTTCGTGTCCTGGATTTTCCGGACTTAACAGTTGATGGTAGCTTCGTAACAGGAGCTGCAGTAGCTACTGTTTTAATTATGAACGGTATGTCGCCGATTTCAGCTACACTGTTAGCAGCAGTGGCCGGATTTATTGCAGGTTGTATGACTGGTTTTCTACATACAAAAGGGAAAATTAATGCGTTATTGTCTGGAATATTAATGATGATCGCCCTTTATTCTATAAATTTACGAATTATGGATAGACCACAATTATCATTATTAAATGAATCCACTATTATCAGTCAGTTAAAGTCATTTTGGGGAAAAACGGGTTTTGACTCACTTTTTAATGGGATCCTTTCAACGCTTGGAGTTGATAAACTTCCATCAACATGGGCGATTGTTATCATCATGCTTATTGTGACATTAATGATTAAGTTTTTAACCGATTATTATTTAAAAACGGAAGTTGGTCTGGCACTTCGAGCAACCGGAGATAATCAGCGAATGATTCGAAGCTTTGCGGCGGATACCGATACACTTATTATTGTTGGGATTGGTATATCCAATGCTCTTGTCGCTCTTTCTGGAGCACTCATAGCACAACATAGTGGGTTCGCAGATGTGGGAATGGGGATTGGTATGATTATTATTGGGCTTGCTTCCGTCATTATTGGAGAAGCTCTTTTTGGAACAAAGACAATTGCCCGGGCAACATTGGCTGTAATTGGTGGCGCAATTATTTATCGTATTGTTGTAACGTTAGCATTACGTGTTGAATTTCTAGAAACAGGAGATATGAAACTCATTACCGCACTCCTCGTCGTCGTATCCTTAGTAGCACCTAAAATACTTCAGACCCGTAGAGAAAAGAAGCGACGGTTACAAAAGCGGGCGAATCTTATTAGTCAAAAGAAAATAGAGGGGGTGTAGCATGTTAAAACTACGTCATATTTCAACGACCTTTAATGAGGGAACACTTGATGAAAAGAAAGCATTACGGTCCATCAACTTATCGCTCAAACCGGGTGAATTTGTCACCGTTATTGGAGGTAATGGGGCTGGCAAGTCAACGTTGTTAAACGTTATCTCAGGTATCCAACCCCCAGATGTCGGTGATATTCTCATTGGTGATAAAGAGGTGACTCATTTGCCAGAATATAAACGTGCCGCCTATATTGGGCGCGTATTCCAAGACCCTATGGCAGGTACAGCTCCTTCCATGACCATTGAGGAGAATCTAGCAATGGCTTACTCACGCAATCGAAGAAGAACATTAAAGCTTGGCGTATCCAAAAAACGCAAAGCCCTTTTTAAGGAGTACTTAGAAACATTAAATTTAGGTTTAGAAAACAGACTGTCAGCAAAGGTCGGTTTGCTCTCTGGTGGAGAAAGGCAGGCATTGTCCTTGTTAATGGCTACGTTTACCGAGCCGAATATCTTATTGTTAGATGAACATACAGCAGCACTTGATCCTTCACGCGCCGAGCTGATCACCGAATTGACGGAAGAAGTAGTTCGGAAATTTGATCTGACGACATTAATGGTTACGCATAATATGCAACAGGCCTTGGATTTAGGCGATCGTTTATTTATGATGGATGCCGGTGAGATTATTTTTGATGTAACAGGAAAGGAAAAGGAGAAATTAACCATTGAAGGCTTAATGCATGAGTTTCAAAAACGCCGTGGAATTCAGTTTAAGGATGATCGCGCGGTATTAGGTTAAATCAGTACTCCATTTATACATAAAAAAAGACGAAGTCCTAAGCGGATCATGGGACTTCGTCTTGTACTTTTAAATTAGTGAATTGATTTCAATGAGGACTTCTTTAATGTTTCGATTGTGGATGACTCTGTCAGCGTACTGATCAAGCTGGGTAGGTTCACGGTTAATAATGACGAGTTTCGCATTGCTTTCTTTTGCTTGAATCGGAAACATATTTGCTGGTGTCACAGATAAAGAGGAACCAAGAACAATAAATAGGTCAGCATGTGTTGATTCCTTTTCAGCTTGCATGAATGCTTCCTGGGGAAGAGATTCACCAAATAACACAATACCAGGACGTGTAATACCATCACAATCTGAACAGAAAACATCACCTTGTAAATAGGCATCCCTATCTTTCGGTTCCAGACAATGGTGACAATGAAAGAGACGGAAGGTCCCATGTAACTCGATGACTTCTTGACTGCCGGCATCACTGTGGAAACCATCGACATTTTGCGTAATAATACTCTTAACCATTCCTTTGCTTTCCCACTCTGCTAATAATTCATGGCCTTTATGTGGCTCGTATTTAGTTATCTCTGAAAGACGGTGCCGATAGAATTCCGTGAATTCATCCTGGTTATGGATTAAGGCATTCACATTAGCTAATTCATCCGGATTAAACCTTTTCCAAAGTCCACGTCCTTCTGAACGAAAGTCAGGTAGTCCACTTTCCGTTGACATTCCCGCACCTGTATAGATTACTGTATGTTTTGCTGATTGAAGCATGTTGGCAAGTTCTTTCATAAAACTCAACTCCTTATCTTATAGTCTACCGAATGATGACGATGGAACCAAGGATTCACTCCATAAAAAAACTTGTAGGCATCATCCCTACAAGTTTTATCGTGTATTATTCAACTTTCGCTGTTCCAAGATTGATTAAACGACCCCATGAGCGATCATCGTATCGGCAATGCGAGTGAACCCGGCAATATTCGCGCCGACAACTAAATTCCCAGAGAATCCATAGTCTTCCGCTGCGATAATACTGTTTTCATAAATATCGATAATGATCTTATGAAGTTCCTCATCCACTTGTTCAAAAGTCCATGGCATGCGTGCACTGTTTTGTGCCATTTCTAGTGATGATACTGCTACACCACCAGCATTGACAGCTTGTGCGGGTCCAAAAAGTACGTTGTGATTTAAAAAGATGTCAATTGCTTCGGCTGTCGAAGGCATATTAGCACCTTCTGCAACTACCTTTACGCCATTATCGACCAGTTTTTGAGCGGCTTCATGATCTAATTCATTTTGGGTAGCACATGGTAATGCGATATCACAAGGAACACCCCATATACCAGCACAATCCTCGAAATATTCTGCCCCTGGATGTGTCGTCACATATTCGCTAATTCGACGAGACTCAGTTAATTTAATTCGTTTGACGGTCTTTAAGCTCAGCCCGTTAGGATCATAGACATATCCATTGGAGTCACTGCAAGCGACAACTTTAGCACCTAGTTTTATGGCTTTTTCCATGGCATAGATCGATACATTACCAGATCCAGAAATGATCACCGTACTGTCTCGCATGGATAATCCATTATCTTTTAGCATTTCTTGGACAAAATAAATGGCTCCATAACCAGTTGCCTCGGTACGGCCCAAACTACCACCATAATTAATACCTTTACCAGTTAAAACACCAGCTTCAAATGCACCACGGATCTTTTTATATTGACCAAACATATAACCGATTTCTCGAGGACCGACCCCAATATCCCCTGCAGGAATATCGGTATCAGGCCCAATATATTTAGAGAGTTCAGTCATAAAGCTTTGGCAGAAACGCATAATCTCTAAATCTGACTTTCCTTTTGGATCGAAATCAGCCCCACCTTTAGCTCCGCCAATAGCTTGACCAGAAAGGGAGTTCTTGATTGTTTGCTGGAGACCTAGGAATTTCATAATGCTAGAACTTACAGACGGATGAAATCGAATACCACCTTTATACGGACCCATTGTACCGTTAAATTGTACGCGGTAACCACGATTTACATTTACTGTACCTTCATCATTCACCCAGGGAACTTGGAAGGAGATCGTGCGCTCAGGTTCAACGATTCGATCAATAATACCTTTTTCCATATATGTTGGATGTTTCACAAGGACAGGTATAAGGGAGTCAAGTAAAGTGTTAACGGCTTGATGATATTCAGCTTCATGAGGATTTCGTTGTTTCACTGTTTCAAATATGTTGTTCATATATTCACGTACTTTAATTTCTTTTTTATGAGGTGTTTTGCTTTTTATTGTCATAAACAATCAAATCCTCCTTTTTAAATTTATGTATAGAGGTCCTTCTGTTATGATGGAAAGAAAATAGGTGAAAGGATGCAAGCTTTACTTATTTTGCCACAATCCGAATGATTCATACAAATAATGGAGAAAGGCATTCTGATGGCTCGTTTTTTATAGTCGAAAAAACGAGAGATTTGTTGAGCGTACTCTATGAATGATAACCGAAGCTTAACAGTAATTCAATTCTACACAAGTTAAACAATCTAATCAATACAATAAATAGATGTAATCAATGCTAATATGAGATGATAGAGGGGGGTGATGATGATGGAGCTTAGGCAAATTAGGTATTTCATTGAAGTTGCGAAACGAGAACATGTAACAGAAGCTGCGGAAGCTTTACATGTAGCACAATCCGCAGTCAGCAGACAAATTTTTAATTTAGAAGCTGAATTAGGAGTTGCTCTCTTTATACGCAAAGGACGGAACATTAAATTAACGGCAATCGGTAAGATCTTTTTAGAACATATGGAACAAGCGATTCATGCCATTGAAGATGCCAAGCAAGTAGTAAGTGAATATACAGATCCAAAGCGTGGGACGATCCAGGTCGGCTTCCCGAGCAGTTTAGCAACCTATATTTTACCGACTGCATTAGCCGCTTTTCGTAGCGAATATCCGGATATTCGTTTTAAGCTTAATCAACAACCCTATTATGATCTGATCGAGGCGGTTATAAAAGGGGAGATCAATTTTGCGTTAGTAGCTCCCGTTCCGACAGATGGAAGTGAAGTACGAGGGGAAATATTATTTACAGAGAAAATTGTTGCCTTATTACCAATGAGTCATCCATTCGCTAAGGAATCAGTACTTCGATTAAGCCAGCTGAGAGATGATCACTTTATTTTATTCCCAGAAGGTTTTATGTTAAGAGAGGTCGTTGAAAGAGTTTGTCAACAACATGGTTTTCGTCCAAACGTATCTTTTGAAGGGGAGGATATTGGTGCAGTTAAAGGGCTTGTTTCTGCTGGAAGCGGTGTATCGCTCATTCCAGAGAGCGCATTGGTTGATCATTTGCCACGTGCAACAGTGGCCATCCCCATTAATGAACCGCTTCTAACCCGTACAGTCGGTATGATTATGCCAGAAGATCGCCAATTACTTCCAACCGAAAAGCTATTTTACGAGTTTTTAAGCAATTTCTTCCTACGACTAGAGCAATTCCAAAAATGATGATATAGATTGAATTTCATAATGTTCTATGATAGTCTTTATATACAATATATTGATATTAATTCAAGTTAAAACACTATATGTAGTAAAACAAGTTAAGGTGATAAACGTATTATCTTAAAAGGGAATCCAATAGTAATATGGAACTGCCCCCGCAACTGTACGTGTTTACGAGCGATTAATCCACTGTATCTAGCTAAAAAGGTTTGATGTGGGAAGGGGATCGCATAAATCGTGTTCAAAAAACTACTGTATATGATTTTATACAGGAATGTTTTGAGTAACCTTTCATAGGTTAAAACACAAGTCAGGAGACCTGCCATAACTTGTCGATTCATTTTTCCGGGGTGGAGAAGGTGATTCGGTAGAACAATTTGAACCATGTTCTATCGTTTTATGCCGTTTACCTCCTTGGTAGGCGGCTTTTTGAATTGGTTTATGCTTGATTCAAGAAGCCAGCAACAACAAGGGAGACGTTTTAATGATGACTAAAGAACAAGTAGAAGAGTTAATTGAAAAATCAACAACAGGACTGAAGGTACAAGCAGATGCTTATCGTGAAAAGGTCTTTAGAGTGATTCCTGAACATGCACGTATGGAACAAATCACAGAGATCCTTGTTAAAACAGCCCTAGAAAATATAGATGAAGCAAATCCAGATTGGACCTATGTGGCAAGCCGTGTATATTTAGCAGATCTTTATCGTCAAGCCACTAGCAATCGGCAGTCAGACCCGAACGATCAGTATGGGGACTTCTACCAATTAATTAAACAATTAACAACGAGTGGAATTTATTCACGGAATGTGATTGATCATTATACAAAAGATGAAATTGATTATCTCGCTCAACAAATCAAGCCTGAACGAGATCTGTTATTTGATTATCTAGGCCTTTATACGCTAGCAACAAGGTATTTAGCGACCGATCATAATCAAAATGTATTCGAACTACCACAGGAGCGTTGGCTGATGATCGCGATGTATCTCATGCAGGATGAACCAGCAAGTAAGCGAATCGAACTTGTTAAAGAGGCGTATTGGGCTTTAAGCAACTTATATATGACCGTTGCGACACCAACCTTAACAAATGCTGGTAAATCACATGGGCAACTATCCAGTTGTTTCATTGATACAGTTGATGATAGTTTACAATCAATTTATGACAGCAATACAGACATTGCTAAACTATCAAAAAATGGCGGTGGTATTGGGGTCTATATGGGCAAAATTAGAGCGCGAGGCAGCTCCATCAAAGGATATAAAGGAATGTCAAGTGGTGTCGTGCCTTGGATTAAGCAATTAAATAATACGGCCGTAAGTGTTGATCAGCTTGGTACACGCAAGGGTGCGATTGCGATTTACTTAGATGTATGGCATCCAGATATTGAGTTGTTTTTAGACTTAAAATTAAATAATGGGGATGAACGGATGCGGGCCCATGATATCTTTACAGGTGTTTGTTTACCGGATTACTTTATGGAACAAGTCGATAAGCGGGGAGATTGGTATTTATTTGACCCTCACGAAGTGCGACAAGTGATGGGGTATTCATTGGAAGATTTTTATGATGAGGAAAAAGGCGATGGCACATGGAGAAAGAAATATGAAGAATGTGTGCAATCAGATCTACTTACGAAAACAAAAGTGCAAGCAATTGATATTATGAAGCGCATCTTAAAATCCCAATTAGAGTCGGGAACCCCTTTCATGTTTTATCGGGATGAAGTGAATCGGGCAAATGCGAATGATCAAGAAGGTCTCATTTATTGTTCGAACTTATGCACCGAAATTACGCAAAATCAATCACCTACACAATTTTTAGAAGAATATGTAGAAAATGAAGATACGATCGTAAAAAAGTACAAAACAGGCGACTATGTTGTTTGTAACTTAAGTTCGATTAATTTAGGACGAGCAGTGATCGATGACGTACTTGGTCGGTTAATTAAAATTCAAGTTCGTATGCTTGATAATGTCATTGATATCAACACATTACCAATTAAACAAGCACAGTTAACCAACCAAAAGTACCGAGCAATTGGACTGGGAACATTTGGTTGGCACCACTTATTGGCACTTAAAGGGATCGAATGGGAGTCCGAACAGGCTGTCACCTATGCTGATGAGCTGTATGAGAACATCGCTTATATCACAATTAAAAACAGTATGGAATTAAGTAAGGAAAAAGGGAGTTACCCAACATTTACGGGAAGTAAATGGGAGACAGGAGCCTATTTCTCAAATCGGAACTATGCTGATGAAAAATGGCTGTCATTGGCTGAAAACGTGAAAGAATATGGGATGAGAAATGGTTATTTAATGGCTGTCGCTCCGAATTCAACAACGGCGATGATTGCAGGATCTACTGCGAGTATCGATCCTGTGTTTAAATCATTTTATAGTGAGGAAAAGAAAGACTTTAGAATACCGACAACAGCGCCAGATTTAGACCATCATACGTATGAAATTTATCGACGTTCTGCTTATATCGTTGATCAAAGATGGTCTGTTCGCCAAAATGCAGCTCGTCAAAAGCATATTGATCAAAGCATTTCATTTAATATCTATGTACCCAATACGATTCGAGCCTCTGTCTTATTGGATGTACATTTGCAAGCATGGAAATCAGGGTTAAAGACAACTTATTATGTCCGTTCAACAGCGAGTGATATTGAGGACTGTGAGTGGTGTGAAAGTTGAGAGCCCTTATTGCATACTTAACATATAGCGGAAACACGGAGGAAGTAGCAGAGCGGATTGCTAGCGGAATTGAACAACATGGTATGGACGTGGATATGTACCAAATTGGTAGGGGGCGACATGTTGATGTTTCCCTGTATGATTATATTTTTATCGGAACGTTTACATGGGATTATGGTTGCACGCCAGATGAAGTAAAGGATTTTATTTTAGATATTGGCTATAAGCCCAATCATGTTGCTGTATTTGGAACAGGAGATACGCAATTTGGGGGAGAAGAACAATTTTGTCAGGCGGTTGATAAACTAACAACATTTTATGAAAGTAAATGGGCGGGATTAAAGATTGAGCAATCTCCACGTGGATCACAAGAAAAAAAGATTGATTATTGGTTGGAAGGAGTTTTAGAATATGTCGAAAGTTATGCTTGAACGGGCTAAAACATTGGAGCCATTAAATCCAAATAAATCTACCGGTCTTTTTGGTGGGAAATCAAGTGGTATTTTAAACTGGAATGATATCGCCTATCCTCATTGGTATAAGATGTACAAACGTTTATTAGGTAATTACTGGCAAGCTGATGAAGTAAATATGTCAGGAGATATTAGACAGTTTCCTACATTGTCAGAGGCAGAGCAAGCCGCATATTTAAAGATCATTGGCTTATTATCGACGTTAGATGCGCCACAAACGAGAACAGCATTGCTTCTTTCCTTGTATGCGACAGATTCATCCGTACAGTCCATTATGGCTGTTATTGCCCAACAGGAAGCCGTACATAATGAAAGCTATTCATATGTATTATCCTCTGTCGTTTCATTGGATGAACAAAATGAATCTTTTCAACTAGGACGAAAAGATCCTGTCTTATTAAAAAGAAATGAATATGTGACGGATCAATACAATGCCTTTGTAGAAGAGCCAAGTATCGAAAATATTTTAAAGACGATGGTATATACGGCATTATTAGAAGGGATGTTTTTCTATTCTGGATTCGCCTTTTTCTATAATTTAGCACGCCACAATAAAATGGTTGGTACGTCGACAATGGTTAGTTATATCAATCGTGATGAGCTTGAACATGGCCGTTTTATTGCTGAGTTATTTAGAGCAACATTAGGTGAAAATCCTGCATACAATACGAAGGAGTTTATCAGCTGGGTGTACGACAGTTTCCAAACATCGGTAGAGTTAGAGATTGAGTGGTCTTCCTATGTATTAGCAGATGTAGAGGGGATTGACCTCATCGAAATGGCAGGCTATGTTAAATACCGGGCAAATAAAATGCTGCGCATGATGGGATTAAGCGAAATTTATCCGGATCATGTTGACAATCCAATGAAATGGATTAGAGCTTATGTTGATAATTTTGATGGTACAAAAACAGACTTCTTTGAGCAAACATCAAGGCAATATACGAAAACGAGTGACTTAAATGGATTTGATGATTTATAAATAAAAAATGTGGTGCTCATTTATGAGCACCACATTTTTATATCGACTTTGGATAACAATTATTCA
>Ga0209487_1004354_pt1 | contig 10903 bp, 9 predicted proteins | sample Poulit2012_FD_187524 | JGI IMG/M metagenome (GOLD analysis project Ga0209487, IMG submission 187524) | Agricultural soil microbial communities from Georgia to study Nitrogen management - Poultry litter 2012 (SPAdes) (version 2) | ecosystem: Environmental > Terrestrial > Soil > Agricultural land... | reverse complement strand
TACGCATCGGGGTATCGATCCCCATTCCGGAGCCCTACGCCTCCAGTCTCGCGCGGGTGCGTACCGAGGTGGGTGACCAGGCGGCGCTGTCCATCCCGCCGCACATCACCCTCGTGCCCCCGGCGGTGGTGAACACCGACGACATCGGAACCGTGATAGGCCACCTGACCGACGTGGCCGCCCAGACGCCGCCGTTCGTGCTGGAACTGCGCGGCACCGCCACCTTCAGGCCGATCACCCAAGTGGTCTTCGTCGTCGTCACCCGCGGCCACGAGCAGTGCACCATGCTGCACCAACTGGTCAATGACAGCCCGCTACGCCAGCAGATGCGGTTCCCGTACCACCCGCACGTCACGATCGCCCACGACGTGCCGCCGGATGCGCTGGACGAGGCCGAACAGCGGATGGCGGACTTCGAGGCCACGTTCCCGGTGGCGCACTTCTCGTTGTACGAGTTCGGGGACGACGGCGTGTGGCGCGATGTGCGCACGTTCGTCCTGACTTCCTAGTCTTCCCAGCACGAGTTCCGCCGACCGCCCAGGTCCCGCAGCCCGCGCGGTACTTGTCAGCGCCGATCGCTGCATATGCCCCCGGCACCAGGAGCGGGCATGCTGGAGGCATGGAGAAAGTCAAGAAACTCCTCGCCTGGTGGAAACGGACCCGTGTCGCGCGGGCGCTGCGCCGTTACGGCAACGCCAACGGCGCCTTGCTTGCCGGCGGAATCGCGTTCTCCGCGTTGTTCTCCATCTTCGCTGCCCTGGCCATCGGGTTCACCGTGTTCATGGCCGTGCTCGGACAGAACACCGAGTTGCGCGACGCAGTCCTGGTTCAACTCGATGAGGTGCTCCCCGGCATCGTGGACACCGGCGACGGCGGGATGCTCAACCCGGATGACCTGCAACTGAGCACCGCCGGCGGCATCGTGGGCATCGTGGCCGTGGTCGTGCTGCTCAACACCGCCATCACGGTGATCACCAACCTTCGCCGCGGGGTGCGGGCGATGTTCGGCATCATCTCCCCGAAGGAGAACCCGGCGATCGGCATCATCCGCGACCTGGGCACGTTCGTCGTGCTGGGCCTGGCGATCCTGCTCACCGCGGTCCTGGGCATCGCCGCAGGGGCCATGGCCACCTGGTTGTTGGATCTGATCGGTCTGGGGGAGGCCCCGTTCGCCGGTGTCCTGCTGCGCGTGGCCGGACTGCTCGTCGCCCTGGCGATCGACACCCTGGTGTTCGTCTTCATCTACCGGGTGCTCGCCGGAGTGCGCCCCCCGCGCCGGGATCTGGTCATCGGCGCAGCCATCGCCGGTATCGGCGCCGCGATCCTGCGCCACCTGGGCACCAGCCTGGTCGGCAGCGTGGAGAACCCGCTCTTGGGTAGTTACGCGGCGCTGGTCACGCTGCTGTTGTGGGTGAACCTGGTGGTGCGCCTGGTGCTGCTGGTGGCAGCCTGGACCGCAAACCCGCCGGTGCCGCCCACGATCAGCGGAGATGCCGTAACCCACTTCGATGAGCGCCCCAATTATGTCACCGTCACCGAACCTCACACCCTGACCTGGGATCACGACCCGGTCACCGGGCAACTACGGCCGGTCGAGCCGGTGCCGGACTACCCCGGGCAGCACCAACGCGAACCGTACTGGGGCGGACTGATCGGGTGGGTCCGCGACACCGTACGCAAAGCCACCGCACCCGACCCCGAACCACAGCACCGCGCGGTTGGCGCCACCGACGGCACTCCCCAGGAGCGGGCCGCCGACCACCAAGCGCCCAAGGACCCCTCCGACCCGAACGCGTGGGGTGGGCGCAACGGGACAACGGGTGGCAATGCGAGGCCCGGCAGCGCCACCAACCACGACGGCGAAGCGAACCAGGACGGTACCGCGAACACCGGCCGCGGGCGGGAGCGTGAACTAACGTGAGGCCATGAGCCTGCACGCGATCGTCCCCGCCGGCGGGGCCGGCACCCGGCTGTGGCCACTATCCAGGCGCGATCACCCCAAATTCCTACACGACCTGACCGGCACCGGGCGAAGCCTCCTGCAGGCCACCATCGACCGGCTCGAACCGCTCACCGCCTCCATCACCGTCGTCACCGGCACCAAGCACGCCGCCGCGGTGCGCGAACAACTTCCCGAACTACCCGGCGAATCCGTCCTGGCCGAGCCCAGCCCCCGGGACTCCATGGCCGCCATCGGCTTGGCCGCCGCGGTCCTGCGGCAGGCCCACGGCAAGGACGTCGTCGTCGGATCCTTCGCCGCCGACCACGTCATCACCGACCCGGCCGCGTTCGCCGACGCCGTCAGCGCCGCCACCGCTGCCGCGCAGGCCGGATACGTGACGACGATCGGGATCGAGGCCACCGCCCCGTCCACCGCGTTCGGCTACATCGAAGCCGGCGAGGAACTCTCACTGGACGCCGCGCTGCCGATCCATCACGTGCGGGCGTTCACCGAGAAGCCCGACGCCGACACCGCCGCCGCGTACCTGCGCACCGGCCGCTACTGGTGGAACGCCGGCATGTTCGTTGCCCGGGCCGACGTCCTGCTGGATCACCTGGCCGCCGAGCACCCGGAACTGGCCGCCGGGCTGGGCCGCATAGCCGCCGCGTGGCACACCCCCCAGCGCGACGAACTGCTGCATCGCGAATGGCCCGCACTCACCGCGATCAGCATCGACCACGCCATCGCCGAACCCGTCGCCGCACGCGGGGGAGTGGTGGTGGTGCCCGCCTCGTTCGACTGGAGCGACGTGGGGGACTGGTCCGGGTTGCGCACCCTGCTGATGGCCGACGGCGACCCAGCGGCAGGTGCAGCAGGCGGCGGTGAGGCCGTGGTGCTGGGGGACGCAGACCAAGCCCTGACCATCGACGCCGGCGAGGCGTTCGTGGTACCCGCCGGAGGACGGAAAGTGGTGCTCATCGGGATACCCGACGCCGTCGTGGTGGACACCCCGGACGCGCTGTTAGTGACCACCACCGACCGCGCCCAGCAGGTCAAGGACGCCGTGACGGCGCTGTCCGAGGACGGCGCCGCCGACCTGCTCTGACCACTCGCCCGCAGCCAACCGCTGCAGGTCGTTGCCGGCACACCGATCCCGTCCGCAGCCGACCGCAGTAGCGCGTTGCCGGCACACCGATCCCGCCCGCTGCGCGACCTGGCCGATCCTCGCTGAGCGGTACCGCTGCGCCGATCCGCACTGCTCCCCGGCCCGCGGCCCGTGGCAGCGAGGCACCGCCCGGAGGGGTACCCTCGGCAACGTGCTACCCCCGTCTTCAACCACAGTGTCGCTGGCCGAGCGCGTGCGCTCCCGGGTAGCGAAGTTGGATGCGGATCTACGCGCGTTTCGCCGCGACATCCATGCCCATCCTGAACTTTCCCGCACCGAGCACCGCACCACGGACCGTGTTGCCGAGCACCTGACGCGCGCCGGGCTTGCGGTGCACCGGTTGGAGGGCACCGGCCTCACCTGCGACATCCCCGGTTCCCACCCGGATCGGCAGATGGTGGCCCTGCGGGCCGATCTGGACGCCTTACCGCTCACCGAGACCTCCGGGTTGGACTTTGCCTCCACGGTGCGCGGAGTGGCCCACGCCTGCGGTCACGACCTGCACACCACCATCGTGCTCGGCGCGGGGTTACTCCTGGGGGAACTGGCCGATGAAGGCTTGCTCCGCAACGATGTGCGGCTGATTTTCCAACCGGCTGAGGAGGTTCAACCCGGCGGTGCCCTGGATGTGATGCGGGCCGGGCGGCTGGAGGGCGTGGACCAGATCTTCGCTTTGCACTGCGATCCCAAACTGGACACCGGCCAGGTGGGCACCCGCATCGGACCGATTACCTCGGCTTCGGACACCGTGACGGTCACGCTGTCCTCAGGCGGCGGGCACACGTCCCGGCCGCACCTGACCGGCGATGTGGTCGCCGCCCTGGGGCATGTGATCACTGCCGTGCCGGCGATGCTCAGTCGCCGGGTGGACCCCCGCTCCGGGGTGAACCTCACCTGGGGCGCCGTGCGCGCCGGCAACGCCCCGAACGCGATCCCCTCGGCCGGCACGGTAACCGGGACGCTGCGCTGCCTGGACGTGCGCGCCTGGGAGTACGCCCACCAGGCACTGGGCGAGATTATCCGCCAGGTCGTCGCGCCGACCGGGGTGGAGGTGGACGTGCAGATCGTCCGCGGTGTGCCACCGGTGGACAATGACGAGGACTCGGTCCGGATCCTGGACGACGCCGCCCGCGCCGCCCTGGGGCCCGCGTCGCTGCAACTCACCGAGCAGTCCCTGGGCGGGGAGGATTTCGCCTGGTATCTCACCGCTACCCGTGGTGCGATGGCCCGCCTGGGTACCCGCACACCGGGGGGCCCCACCTACGATCTGCACCGGCCCGATGCCGTCTTCGATGAGGACGCCATCGGCGTGGGGATACGGTTCCTGGTGCAGGCCGCCGCGACCGCCGGCCGGCGATCCGAGGAGGAGTAGGCCCGCCGACCGAGGCCGCCACCGTAGTAATCGGCTCCGAAGCCACAGGAGATCCCAGTCATGACCCAGCACCGCAACCCGGCCCCCGGCCACGGCGCGCCGGCCGAATCGGACCCTGCTCACCAAGCCGGCGACGATCGCCAGGCCCATCCGGCGGTCGACTGGGAAGAACTGCGCGCGGCAGCGCGACAGATCACCGCACGAGCCTACGTGCCCTACTCGAATTTCCCCGTCGGCGCCGCCGCCCTGACCGATGCCGGGGAGACGATCGTGGGCTGCAATGTGGAGAACGCCTCCTACGGCGTGGCATTGTGCGCCGAGTGCTCCCTGGTCTCCGCACTCATCACCGGAGGCGGCGGACGACTGGTCGCCTTCACCTGTAGCGGCGCCGAGGGCCAACTACTCATGCCCTGCGGGCGGTGCCGTCAACTGCTGTGGGAGCACGGCGGGCCGCACTTGCTGGTGGACACTCCCGTGGGAATCCGCCCGATGACCGAGGTGCTCCCGGACGCCTTCGACGCCGAGGATCTCACCTCCCGCTGACCGCTCGCGCGCCGCTGATCGCTTCGTGCGTCTTGGGGAGGCGCCCAGTTGCGCTGCTGACCGCTTCGTGCGTCTTTGGGGTGCGCCCAGTTGCGCCCACCCCGCCCGCGATCACGGAGAACCCAATAGGCTCGGAAGATGAGCACCGAAGCATTCGACGCCGTCGACGTCATCCGTACCAAACGCGACGGTCAGGCCCTCGCCGCGGAGCAGATCGACTGGGTGATCGACGCCTACACCCGCGGCGTGGTGGCCGAGGAGCAGATGGCCGCCTTGAACATGGCGATCTTCCTCAACGGCATGGAGCGCACCGAGATCGCGCGGTGGACGCAGGCGATGATCAACACCGGGGAACGGATGGACTTCTCCGGCTTATCCCGGCCCACTGCGGACAAGCACTCCACCGGCGGGGTCGGGGACAAGATCACCTTGCCGCTGGCCCCGCTGGTGGCGGTCTTCGACGTGGCGGTGCCGCAATTGTCCGGCCGGGGCCTGGGGCACACCGGCGGCACGTTGGACAAACTCGAGGCGATCCGGGGCTGGCGCGCCGAGTTGAGCAACGCCGAGATTATGAACCTCTTGGAGGAAGTCGGCGCGGTGGTCTGTCAGGCCGGTGCCGGTCTGGCCCCGGCGGATCGGAAACTCTACGCGCTGCGGGACGTCACTGGGACGGTGGAGTCCATCCCGCTGATCGCCTCCTCGATCATGAGCAAGAAGATCGCCGAGGGCACCGGCGCGCTCGTGTTGGACGTGAAGGTCGGGTCCGGTGCGTTCATGAAGGACCTGCCTGCGGCCCAGGAACTGGCCCGCACCATGGTCGAGTTGGGCACCGATGCCGGTGTGGACACCAGCGCACTGCTCACCAACATGTCCACCCCGCTCGGGCTCACCGCAGGCAATGCCCTGGAGGTGCGCGAAGCGGTGGAGGTGCTCGACGGCGGCGGCCCGCCCGACGTCGTCGAACTCACCGTGGCATTGGCCGAACAGATGCTGGCCGCGGCCGGCCGGCCCGACGCCGACCCCGCGGCCGCGCTCCAGGACGGCCGGGCCATGGACAAGTGGCGCGCGATGATCCGGGCCCAGGGCGGGGACCCCGAGGCCGCGTTGCCTGCCGCCAAGCACACCGAGTATGTCTACGCCCCCGCTGATGGGGTGCTGGTGGAACTCGACGCCTATGCCGTGGGTGTGGCCGCTTGGCGCCTGGGCGCCGGGCGAGCCCGTCGCGAGGATCCGGTCCAGGCTGCGGCCGGAGTGGAACTGCACGCGAAACCCGGTGCACTGGTGCGCGCGGGCAGCCCGCTGATGACCTTGCACACCGACACGCCCGAGCGGTTCGAACGGGCCACTGAGGCTCTCTCCGACGCGGTAGTCATCGCCCCGGAAGGTTCCCGTCCCGCAGAGCAGCCGCTGATTCTGGACCGTATCGGCACCCGATGATGTCCCGCGACGAACGCCGGGCGCGAGCCGCGCCGCGAACCCCGCCGGCAATGGATACCCGGCGGTGCACGCGTCGCGAAGGTCACCGCCTGGAGGAGACCTGACCGCCCCTGCGCCGGGCGATTCGCTCGGGGCCGCAGAGCCAGCCGGGACGCCGCCACGGCGGCGTCGGGGCAAGCCCCTTGCCGGGACACCGCTACGGCGGCGTCGGGGCAAGCCCCTTGCCGGGACACCGCTACGGCGGCGTCGGGGCAAGCCCCTTGCCGGGACGTCACTGAGCCGGGTGATCAGCCCACTGTTCACCCATCGGTACCTGGACCTATCGTTGCGCTTGCTTGCGCGCCGCACCACACCGGTGCCATCGGAGGGGTGGGCCACGATCGCCGTCCCGGCGCCCGGAACAGGTGGCACCGTGCGGTTCGGTGCGACGGCCGCTCGGCAGCACGATGCCACCACTTGTGGGGCCGCGGTCGGCTTGTTGGTCAACGCAGCGGCGGACCCGGCGCTGGCGACCTGGCTGGCCACCGGGCAGGTGCCGCCAGGGGCGCCCGGTGATCTGCCGCCAGGAGCGCCCGGTGATCTGCGGTTGCGGTCCAACGCTCCAGCCGGTGCCGGCAGCATGTCGGTATTGAACGATGCCAACTTGACCCTCCAGGATCCGGCACAACGGCTGGCGAGCGCCCAGAGCGTCCTGCATCGGCGCCTCACTCGCAGGGGGCTGGGGCCGTTCCCGTGGCCGCGTAGTCTGGGAACACCGCCGTGGACCCTGGCACATGGCTTGCGCCTACCGCAGGTGCGCTACGCCCACCGTCCTGTGGATGACCGTGATAGGCACTTGATGGACCGAACCGTCCAGATGCTGCTCGCCGCTACTGCCGCCGGGATTCCCGTGCCGCTGTATACCGGCGGCAACACCCGTCGCGGCTGGGCCACGGCCGTTCCCAGACATGTTGTGCTCGCGCTGCCCGCGCCCGGCCCAGACCTACGGATCTTTGAACCGTCCACGGCGCGGGTATATCGAGTCGAACCACGCGAACTACGTGCCCGCACCGGGCCCCATCCCGCTTTCGGGAACTGGGACCATTTGGCCTGGGTACTCATCCCGCTGGTCCGCGCGGACAGTTGACCTGCGCGACTCCCCAGCAGACCGAGTTTGGTGGGCGGCCGGTAGACCGGCGACTTAGCGGCGGAGTTCCAGCCCCCGGGTGCGGGTGGGGATGCGCCACAGACTGGAGGTGGCGGTGAGGTACAGCAACGTCCCGTAGGGGCCTCCGAAGCATAGGTTCGCCGTGACCTCCGGGGTGGGGATCCGGCCCAACTCGGTGCTCCCGTCCGGGGTCAGCACGTGTACCCCGTCCGCGGCGGAGGACCAGATCCGGCCCTCGATATCCAACCGCAACCCGTCGGTCTTGCCCGGATCCACCCGGAACCACTCCCGCTCGTAGGTGGCGTTGCCGTCGGCGTCGATCCGGTACCCGTGGGTCGCCGCATCGTCCCCGGTGTCGGCGAGCAGCAGCAGATCCTCGGAGGCGAAGGCCAGACCGTTGGGCTTGTGCCGGTCCCGGATCGGTGCCGTCAGGGTGCCGTCCCGGTCCAACCGGAAAACCCACCGGCCTTCAAGTTCTTGGGTGCCGCCGTACCCTTCCTCAGGTTTGTCGATGCCGTAGGTGGGGTCGGTGAACCACAGCGACCCATCCCCGGGATGTAAAGCGACGTCGTTCGGGCTGTTCAACCGTTTGCCCTCGAATGAGTCGGCCAACGTAGTCCAAGACCCATCGCTCTCCTGGCGGACCAGCGCCCGCTCTCCGTGGGAACAGGCGATGAGCAACCCGTCGGCGTCCGTGCAGTGACCGTTCTGGTGGTGACTGGGGTCCTCTTCCAGTTCCAGGCGCCCCTGGTCGGTCCAGGCCCAGGTCCGGTTCTGCCGCACGTCGGAGAACACCACCCGTTCCCGCATCGCCACGTAGGTGGGTCCCTCCGCCCACGTGAAGTCGCCCGCGAGGTGTTCCAGCGCCACATCCGGCGGGAACAACTCGGCGAAGGACGGATCGCTCGACACTAGGGGTGAGGGGGTAGTCATAGTCCACACGGTACCGATCCCGATGCCGCTGAGCACAAGTTCACCAGCGGCACGCTCGGCGGGGCAGGGCAGGGATCCGGCCTTGCGCCGGCAGGATCCGGCTCACTGCTCGTCCAGTCCCCACTCCTCGGCGTCCACCTGCGGCACCTCACCCCGGCGACCGGCTTTGGCGCCGGCGCCCTGGCCCGTGGTGGCCTCGTCCTCGAGCGTGTCGGCGACCAGGTCAAGGCCTTGAGCCGCCTTCCGGCGCTTGCGGCCCTGCCCGCCCGCACCGGCGAGCATCCCACCGACGCCGCCGCGGCCATTGGCGCCCGCACCCAACCCGGCGCGACCCGTACCCGGGCCCACCGCACCGGCAGCTCCTCTTCCCAGAGCTCCGGCACGTCCCGGGCCGCCCGCACCTGCACGGCTGGTGGCCCCAGGCACCATCCCGCCGACGGCACCACGGCCGCCGGTTCCCATGGCTCCACGGCCACCGGCACCCGCGCCTCCACGGCCACCAGCGCCCGCAGCACCGCGTCCACCCGGTCCGCCGGGAGCGCCTCGGCCGCCGGCGCCGTAGACCCCGGCGCCTCCAACCCCGCCGGGCCTACCGGCAGGCGTGCCCACGCCACGCCCTGCCGGTCCCTGCGGAGGCGGGGCCATTCCGACCATCCCGCCGCGCCCGGCACCTGGTCCCACTCCGGCCGGGCCGGCCACACCACCGGCACCGCCTGGGGAGCCGATCATCGGTCCACCGCGCAAACCGGCGACACTTCCGGCCACCGCACCACCCGCACCGATCGCGGCTCCGGCACCACCCACGCTCGGGCCCCCGGGGCCGGCGACACCAGGTGCGTTCGCACCGGGGCCTCCGCCCAGCGTGGGACCGACGCCCACACCCGGACCCGAGCCCGGTGAGCCCGCACCCGGCGGTGGAACGGTGCCGTGACCCGGTCCGTCGGGCACGCTGTCGTCGATCACATCGCCGGGCAGTTCCGGGTTCCACGGGTCCGGCCCGGGTAAGGGCTGCACACCTCCGGGAGGCATGATTCCCGGCCCGCCGATAATCGGGACACTGCCGCCGGGAGGTGCACCGACACCAGGTTCTGGCGCCACCACGCCCGGCCCGCCGGGAGTTGGTGCGACCGGCGCTCCAGGACCACCTGGCCCGGGCGGCACCGGCCCGGGGACGGGGCCGCCATCAGGACCGTTGCCGAAGTTCGGCGGCAACCCGCCGCCGGGGCCTCCAGGGCCGGGTGCGCCGCCGCCGAAGCCGGGGCCGGCCCCCGGGCTCCCAGGGCTGGTCGGTGCCGGGTCGGCCGTCTGTCCGCTCATCCGGGCGGTCACGCCCTGCAGCCGGCCGTCCAGTTCGCTCATGGCCGCAGCCGCGGCTTCCTCGCGCTGCTGCCGGTTCAAGCCCAACAAATGCGCCTCAAGAGCCTCAGGAGTCTCGAACAGCGCGCTGCCCTCGGCCGGGTGGTCGAATTTCGACACCTGCTGGCGTTGGTTCGCGTTCAGCCCCGCATCGGGCAGATTGTCGTATTCGGTGGCACCGTCGTGGACCACCTGGACCGCATCCGAGGCGATCTCGGTGACCTCGTCGAACTCCTCGGCCAGTTCACCGGCCTCCTTGGCGATCTCCGCGGCCAATTCGCGAGCGGCGCGTCCGGCTTCGCCGTCCATGCCGCTGTCGCTGGCCGCCGATCGCAGCGCGTTGGCGAGTTCACGCAACTGCTCCGCCTGCGGTCCGAGGTTCTGCCGGTCGACCCAGGAGCCGAGGGAGTGGCGGGGACGAACGGTGTGATACCGGCGCAACTGGCCTTCGCTATTGGTGCCGCCGCCGTCGTGCATGACGTGCATCGGTTACCTCACCGTCTCCGGGCTGGTGTGGTCATTGCCGTGGTCGCACTTGCTGCGCAGTGCCTCCAGGTGGCTGGTCACCTCGTCATCGAGGTTCTCCACCGACATACCTGAGTCGGTCAGTCCTTGGCTGAACTGCTCTACCTTCTCGGTGATGCGGTTCATCTTGTCCTGCATGTCCAGCAGCCGGTCCCGATAGGACCGGGCGAACCGGTACGCCTCGGAATTGATGGTCCACCGGGTGGAGTTCTGCTCATTGGCGAACTCCGACGCGGTCGCGGCCCGCGCGCTGACACCCTCATTTATCTCTCGCGTAAGGCCCGAGATATGGGCCATCTGGGGAAATTCCAGAAACACAGTGCGTTTCCTCCGAGTCTTCTTCTGCCCCCACGCTAGTGCAGGAGCGTTCGGCGGGGCATGGTGAGAACTCCCCATCCAGTTCTCCACGCCCTGAACATGGGGTTTTCGCCCAGGCGTAGGCTGCGATGCGGGCCGCGTGTAGGCCGGGCCGCGTGTAGGCCG
>Ga0209487_1004353_pt1 | contig 10904 bp, 6 predicted proteins | sample Poulit2012_FD_187524 | JGI IMG/M metagenome (GOLD analysis project Ga0209487, IMG submission 187524) | Agricultural soil microbial communities from Georgia to study Nitrogen management - Poultry litter 2012 (SPAdes) (version 2) | ecosystem: Environmental > Terrestrial > Soil > Agricultural land... | reverse complement strand
ATGAAGTGGTCGACAACTCTATTGACGAAGCACTGGCGGGGTACTGCGATTTTATAGAGCTGACCATTCATGAAGATGGCTCTATTACCATTTCTGATAACGGGCGTGGTATTCCGGTAGATATTCATCCAAAGCTTGGCGTTCCGGCTGTTGAGGTGGTATTGACCAAACTGCACGCTGGAGGAAAGTTTGATAAAGATAGCTACAAAGTTTCAGGCGGCCTCCACGGTGTCGGGGTCAGTTGTGTGAACGCACTCTCCATTTCATTCAGTGTGGAGATCCACCGGGATGGAAAGATCTATATCATGGAGTTTGAGAGAGGTGTTACCAAAACCCCCCTCAAAACAATAGGGACCACCGATAAGAGAGGGACCACCGTTCGCTTTAAACCTGATCCGGAGATTTTTACCCAGACCAGAGAGTTTATGTTCGACATCATTGCAGACCGGATGAGGGAACTTGCCTTCCTGAACCCGGAAATCACTGTTGTACTTACAGACGAACGGGATAAAGAACTGGAAAACAACAGCGCCACTTTTCATTATCCGGGTGGCGTAAAAGATTTTGTAAGCTACCTCGACTCCACCCGTCACTCTTTTATGGATGAACCCATCCATATTCAGGGTGAGATGGATAATATACCGGTAGAAGTTGCCATGCAGTACAACGATGGCTACACTGAAAACGTCCACTCCTACGTCAACAATATCAATACCCGCGAAGGGGGTACCCATATTTCAGGATTCAGACGTGCACTTACACGCTGTTTTAAGACCTATGCTGAAAAAAATAATATCATCAAGGCAAACAGCACAATCAACGTCTCGGGCGAAGATTTTCGCGAAGGCCTGACCTGCGTACTCAGCATCAAAGTGGCAGAACCTCAGTTTGAGGGTCAGACCAAGACCAAGCTGGGGAACTCGGAAGTACAAAGTGCTGTGGAAGTTATCCTTTATGACAAGTTGAATGAGTATCTGGAGCAAAATCCGAAGATTGCCCGTAAGATTCTGGAGAAGGTTATTATCGCCGCAGAGGCAAGAGCGGCTGCCCGTAAAGCCCGGCAGCTTATTCAGCGCAAAAGCATTATGAGCGGAGGCGGCCTTCCGGGGAAACTTGCAGACTGCTCTATCAGAGATCCTGAACTCTCCGAAATCTATATAGTTGAAGGGGATTCTGCTGGTGGTTCTGCAAAGATGGGACGGAACAGAAGTTTTCAGGCGATCCTGCCGTTACGGGGTAAAATTCTGAATGTGGAGAAAGCGAATATCAACAGGATCCTCGAGAATAAAGAGATCCAGGCAATGATTACCGCTTTCGGCACGGGAATCGGTCACGAAGATGAGTTTGAAATTGAGAAGCTGAGGTACCATAAGATTATAGTTATGACCGATGCGGATGTGGATGGCTCTCATATACGGACCCTCCTTCTGACATTCTTTTACCGCTATATGTATCCACTGGTAGAAAGAGGGCATATTTATATTGCCACTCCCCCACTCTACCGCATCACATCTACGCGAGGTAAAATTGATTACGCCTGGGATGATGAAACCCGGGACAAAATTACCCGGGAACTTCGTAGACAAAACAAAAAGTTCGATGTGTCCCGATACAAAGGTCTTGGCGAAATGAATCCGGAGCAGCTGTGGGAAACCACCATGGATCCGGAAACGCGTACTCTCCAGCAGGTAACCATCGAAAGTGCGGCCGCTGCTGATAAAATGTTTTCTATTCTTATGGGCGACGATGTGGAGCCAAGAAGGGAATTCATTGAGAAAAATGCTAAATACGCGAAGCTCGACATATAAATGGGGTTCGTCTTACATCAGGGGTGGTCTTACAATACCAGGCGCTGCCGGTCTGGTCTCTATGACGGAACAGGAACCTTATTGGCCTGCAACAGGGCCGGCTCTGCGCGATGTTCAAGAACTATGGGCGATTACATTACCTGAAAATTATCCATCTGACCCTCTATCATGTTGCCTTACAATAAAGCTTAATTAACGATACAGAATGGCACGAGAAAAAATTATACCCATTACTATTGAAAACGAGATGCACTCTTCCTACATCGACTATTCGATGTCGGTTATCGTCTCACGGGCACTTCCCGACGTCAGGGACGGCCTGAAACCTGTACACCGCAGATCGCTCTATGGAATGAGCGAACTGGGTATGCTACATAACAGAAATTTCAAAAAAAGTGCCCGAATTGTAGGGGAAGTTCTGGGTAAGTATCACCCTCACGGGGATACAGCTGTTTACGACGCCATCGTCCGGATGGTCCAGGAGTTTTCTCTCCGCTATCCGTTGGTAGATGGCCAGGGCAACTTTGGATCGATTGATGGGGACTCTGCAGCTGCAATGCGTTATACTGAAGTTCGTATGCAGAGAATTGCAGAAGAACTCCTTGCAGATATTAACAAGGACACCGTCGATTTTCAAAACAACTTTGATGATACCCTTCAGGAACCGACGGTTCTCCCCTCTGTACTTCCGACACTCTTGCTGAATGGTGCCTCTGGTATTGCTGTCGGGATGGCGACCAACATGCCCCCGCACAATATCAAGGAGGTCATCGACGGTACCATCGCCTATATCGATAATCCGGATATCGAGAACGAAGAGTTGATGAAGCATATAACTGCACCTGATTTCCCCACTGGCGGTATTATTTACGGGTATGAGGGTGTTCGGGAAGCGTACACGACAGGCCGCGGTAAAATCACGATGCGTGCCCGTGCAAATGTGGAAGAGCTCAGGAATAACAGGGAACAGATTGTTATTACAGAAATCCCCTATCAGGTTAATAAGTCTACACTTATTCAACGTATTGCAGACCTCGTCAACCAGGAACGTATAACTGAAATTTCTGAAATACGGGATGAGTCTGACCGGGAAGGGATCCGTGTGGTAATCATGCTGAAACGATCCGCTAATCCTGGTGTCGTATTGAATCAACTCTACAAATACACCCAGATGCAGCAGACCTTTGGGGTGATCAACCTCGCCCTTGTAAAAGGACGACCTAAAGTAATGGGGCTCAAGGAGTTGATCAGACACTTCGTAGATCATAGAATAGAGGTCATTATTCGCCGCACCATCTATGATTTGGACCAGGCGGAAGCAAGAGCTCATATTCTGGAAGGGCTGAAAATCGCTCTTGATAACCTGGATGAGGTAATTAAAACGATCCGGGCGGCAGAAAGTCCACAAGTTGCCAACCGGGAACTTCGTAAGAAATTTGCCCTGACCGATATTCAGGCAAAAGCCATTCTGGACATGAGACTCCAGAAACTGACAGGCCTTGAAAGAGAAAAAATTGATATCGAGTACAATGATATCATTGATAAAATTGCTGAATTCAGACGAATTCTCTCAGACAGGGAAGCTCAGCACTCCATTATAGAAGAGGAACTGTTGACCCTTAAGGATCGATATGGCGATGAACGCCGTACTCAGATCGTCTACTCTGCCGAGGATTTCAGTGTAGAAGATATGATTGCCGATGAAGATGTGGTGGTAACCATCTCCAACAAAGGCTTTATCAAACGTATGCCGGTTACTGGCTATCGTCGTCAGCGCCGGGGAGGTAAAGGGATGAAAGGCACAACCACCCGTGACGATGAATATGTAGAACACCTCTTTGTGGCCACAAACCATAACTACATTCTCTTCTTTACCGAGAAGGGAGACTGTTACTGGCTGAAAGTGTATGAGATACCTGAAGGATCCAGACTTTCCCGGGGAAGAGCCATTGTGAATCTAATTGAAATCCCCAAGGATGACAGTATTGAAACCTTTGTTCCTGTCAAGACCCTTGAGGATGAGGAGTATATCAAGAATCACTACATTATCATGGCAACCAAAGAAGGGCAGGTAAAGAAAACGAGCCTGGAAGCTTACAGCCGTCCGAGGAGAAATGGTATTAAAGCGATCAACATCCGTGAAGGTGACAGCCTCCTTGAAGCGTCTCTGACCGATGGAGACAGTACAGTTCTTCTGGCCAACAGATCAGGACGGGCCATCCGTTTCCACGAAAAGGATGTCCGTGAAATGGGACGGAATACTTCCGGTGTCAGAGGTATGACTATCGAGAAGGGAGATGAGCTGGTAGATATGGTTGTCATCAAGAACACCCACGAATCGACAGTTCTTGCAATTTCTGAGAACGGGTACGGTAAACGGTCTCTGGTTGATGATTACAGAGAACAGAGCCGTGGAGGAAAAGGAGTGATCACCATGAAGGTAACTCCTAAAACAGGAAGTCTGATCGCATTAAAAGAAGTATCAGATAATGATGATCTTATGGTGATTACCGAAGATGGAAAAGTCATCCGGATGCATTGCAAAGGGATACGTACCATGGGGCGTAATACTCAAGGCGTTCGGATTATGCGATTAGATGATGGCAGTACGATCGCCGCGATCACCAGAGTCGTGAACGAAGACGATGAGGAAGCTGAACCTCCAGTGGTTGAGTAATTTCTGATGTGAATCACACATTCCTTTGAAAGCCGTCTGCTTTAAACAGACGGCTTTTTTTTTGACTTGGAAAAAAAGATCTCCCTTCTCAAAGAAATACTCCCTGCGGGCAGAACAAACAGACTGTTAAATCCCTAAAATTGAAGCCCGCTTGTCATCTATTTCACAAATTAAATGACCTTCCTCTCTCCTGTTTAAAAACCAACATTTCAGAAAATCAGAACTGCCGCTGTAAGAGTGTGAACCATTCTACAGAGGCCACTGCCGTTTGTCTCCGGAGTAATGGGTTAACTACTCTTTAACATCTTGTTCAGAAGTTCTCTCCTCTTCTGTATGAGGCTTTCGGGAGAGAGTATTTTCACGTGATTACCAAATTGAAGCAGCCAATTGTTGATATAGTCCAAATTATCAAAAAAGAAGCTCACCTTAATTTCTTCGGAATTCACCCTCTCTTCCTTAAAAATCTTTGTTGGTAAATTGGCCCTAAACGCACGATCTGCCGGCCCCCCTACCCTAACCCTGACCAAATCCCCCGATTCGTCAGATCTGAAAATCAACCCCTCTACGTCAATTTCTCTTTTCCTCTCATAATATTGACTCGTAATTTCCACCTTTTCCATTCTGTCAAGTACAAAATTACGTATAGCCTGTCTCTCATGTGAAAATCCGATCATATTCCAGCGATCCCTGTAAAACACTACCAGATAGGGATCCACCTCCCGGTCACTCACCCTTCCTGTCGAGACGCTTTTGTAGGTAAATCTGATTTTTTTTGATTGTGAAATCGCACTGGTGATTTCAAACCAGTTCCCTCCCTGCTTTTTTTCATGCCCAAAATGGAGAAAGGGATCCACGATTGTCTTCTCACTAATCGAATTCATAAACTTTTTAAGATCATCGGGCAGTACATTTTTGATCTTCAGCTCAACCCCCCTCCCATCCTCGATTAGCGTTTGATCAACCTGAGACCGGACAAAATTCAACCCTACCATGATCGTTGCAATTTCACGCGCCGTGAACATCAATGGGGGCACCTTGTACCCTTCCATAATGCCATAACCGCTCTGCTCGTCCCATGTAACGGGCACATTTAATTCCGATAACACATTGAAGTCTCGAAATACGGTCCTTCGGCTCACACCAAATTCCCTTGCGATCTCATCAACAGTTAGCCTTCGGTTAGATTCCTGAAGCAACAGAATCAGTTTCATTCTTCGTTCTGAACTCTTTAGCCTGCTCATACCCCGCCCCACATGTAACTTCTTTCATTCTCTGATTAATGTATTTCGCAACCGGATGATCGCTTTTCCTTCATAAAAAGGATCTTCTACATTAAATTCAAATATTGTTGCCTGAATTCCTTTACGCGCACGCTTCAGCTCGCCTCTCCCCCCCTCTGCGCCTTTCCACATGATAATCTCAGACCACGGTTTGCCCTTCAACAAACGCAATAGATCGGGAATTTTAAAGGCGTGTTTGCTAACAATCCCTGCGCCAACGGGTACCTCTACCAGCGATATACTCTTCGCCTCTACTTGTACTCGGGTCAATTCTAGGGAGTTCACAATGCCTGAAACAGCCTTCATCTTTTTGCGAACGTTATCATTAAGCACCCAATTCCACCCCTCCTCTACTATAGAGAGCGGAATTCCAGGTAGACCTCCGCCTGAACCCGCATCAATCCATGCCGGCCTCTTCACTAACAAGCCCATAGCGTCCGGAACCAGTGAGTGAATCACATGATACCGGATTGTTTCACGTGAAACCATGCGACTCACCAGATTGATCCTCTTATTCCACTCTAGGAGCAAAGATATATACTGCTCCATTTTTTCGTAATGATCCCGGTAGAGCTTTACGGCCTGCTTTAAGTCATCCTCTGTTATCGTTTGGCTATCCATCACTACGTTTCACGTGAAACATTATCTTTAAATCTATTCGCTATTTCTTCAAATATATCATCAGAACTGCAATGTCACTGGCAGACACCCCGCTAATTCTAGAGGCTTGACCAATCGTTTCTGGCCTGATCCGGCTCATTTTATCTTTCCCTTCCGCAGACAAGCTCTTAATCTTATCGTAATCTATATGATCAGGTATCGGAGAGTCCTCCTTTCTACGAACCTCTTCAACCATTTCATACTCTCTTTTGATGTAACCTGCATATTTAATCTGTATTTCCACCTGCTCAATTACATCTGAGTTCCTCGTGATTTCTGAGATCTCAGCAGAGAGCTCTGCATCTGCATTCAATAAGTCAGCAATATGGATTTGAGGCCTTGGAATAATCGTTGCTGCCTTAACCGGCTGTGAAAGACCGGTGATATGTTTGCTGGCCAGCATGTCATTCATCTTTTCAGGACGGGCTGTATAGTTGTTCATCAAGTCATAAAGCCGGTCAATTTCACTCTTCTTCTTCGCAAAACGGCTATATCTCTCCTCTGTTGCCAATCCGATTTTGTAGCCCAGCTCTGTCAATCTTAAATCAGCATTATCCTGGCGAAGCAGAATCCGGTGTTCTGCACGTGAAGTAAACATCCGATAAGGCTCTTCGGTACCTTTATTAATCAAATCATCAATTAAAACACCAATATAAGCTTCCGAACGCTTTAGAATGAACGCGTCTTTCTCAGCGATATATCGAGCAGCATTGATACCAGCTATCAATCCCTGACAAGCTGCCTCTTCGTACCCTGTTGTGCCGTTTATCTGTCCAGCAAAGAAGAGGCCTGATACAAGTTTGGTCTCCAGACTTCTTTTGATCTGATAGGGAGGGAAATAGTCATATTCGATGGCGTACCCCGGCCGAAGCATCACAGCCTTTTCAAATCCGGGAATCGTACGCAATGCATAATACTGAATATCCTCAGGTAGAGACGTAGAAAATCCATTAAGATACATCTCATGCGTATTCCAGCCCTCTGGCTCCAAAAAGAGCTGATGCCTCTCTTTATCTGCAAAACGGTGGATCTTATCCTCAATACTTGGACAATAACGAGGCCCAATACTTTTAATACGCCCATTAAACATCGGGCTTTTGTCAAACCCCTCTTTCAGTTTGTCGTGAACTTCAGGGTTGGTGTATCCCACCCAGCATGTTAACTGATCCTCCGATTTAGGAAGATTATCCGTCATAAAAGAGAAAGGAGATGCGTCATCGTCTCCATACTGGATCTCCAGTTGTGAATAATCTACAGTTCGTCCATCTATGCGGGGCGGGGTGCCCGTTTTCAACCTTCCAACTTCGAACCCTAGTTTTTCAAGGGATGCGGAGATACCAACCGAAGCCCGTTCACCGGAACGTCCACCACCGTATTGATTTTCTCCGATGTGAATCACTCCATTCAAAAATGTCCCGCTGGTCAAAATCACCGTTTTCGCTTTGAAAACCTGACCGGTCTGCGTAACAACTCCCTCTACGGTTTTCCCCTTCTGATCGGTTAGTATATCCACAATATGATCTTGCCTGAAGAACAGATTGTCAATTTTTTCCAATTCTGAACGCATGGTAGAAGAATACATCATACGATCGCTCTGACAACGAGGGCTCCACATTGCCGGGCCCTTGCTCCTGTTGAGCATCCTGAACTGAACACCTGTCTTATCACTTACAATTCCACTCAATCCTCCAAGCGCATCGATCTCTCTGACCAATTGTCCTTTAGCAACGCCTCCCATTGCAGGGTTACAAGACATCTTGGCTATGGCATCCAGGTTCATTGTGATGAGCAGAGTCTTTGCACCCATACGGGCGGATGCACCTGCAGCTTCGCTGCCTGCATGGCCGCCACCCACTACAATGACATCGTATGAAGGGTATATACTATCCATATTGGTTTGTTTTTATTATTCTTACAACCTTCTTGTTTCTCTCGTTAGCCTTGTAAATTACGGTTTTTTGAGGAACTATTAAAGAAAGAGTGTTTTACTCCATGACTCTTCCCATTCATAACGAATCACTCTTCTTTTATTGGATGATTCTAAAGATGGGGTGATTCAACAATATCCCCTTCTGGCCTCCATTTTCTGTTTGCAACTCACTGTTCACACACCCTAAGACACATACAGCGGATTCATTCCTGAAGAAGGAGCTGCAAAGCTGATATTCTGCAATAATAGTGTTTCTATTTTGTTAACTTACTTTAGTGCAATTTTTTTGACAGAGGGTGTGCAGAATCACTGTCCGTTTCATCATCATTACGCTTTCTCTGCTTGAACTGTATTTATAGATATATCGCAATCCTGTTTCTAACGATCCTTACCTCTTCTCTATTTATTGAGGCCGGACTCGCTATGCACACATTCTCTCAGTTGAAAAGTGTGGAACGACAGGATAATATGTCAGGCAGGACTTCCTTGAACTCGTCTTCAGCGTCGACTTTCTGTATTGCAGGATTTCTTCTCACTCACTATAAATGGTCAGAAAAGCCTAAAAGTCTGACAGATCATGAGCAGAGAGATTCAAATAGAGAACGATCATTCCATCTCGAAAATAAACAGAATGAAAAGAGTGACGATAGAAGAGGCCTGAATACAAACAGTTGCCATTCATCTCTTCAGTTATTCCCTTCTGAAGTCGTGACTCCAATCATATCTGGAGAGCCCCTGAACTATTTTACCCATATCCTGCTCCACTCTCCCCAACGTTACATTTTTGAGATCACTGACCCTCCAAGGGTTGGATAGAGGACCCCGCCCTTCTACTATCTATCCACAATTTTAAATTGCAGCGGCACTGCAGCGTTGTTAGCGAAAGTTGAATGAACTTCAGCATGCACGCTACTGATGTGAGCACAAAAGTAGAACTTGTATCATTAACAACCGCTATCTGATGCCGTGCCCATAAACGAATTCTATGATGATCTCACCAACAATTAAAAAGCTCATATTTTCAACTTTACCGATCCTGTTTTTAACGCTCACTGCCTGTTCAAATCAGCAGCAAAGGCAATTCAATCCGTTCGATAACTCTATTTTCACCCAAGAGCAGACTCAAAATGACCTTCTGCCCGCACCTGACTTCACTCTTGAAACAATGGAAGGCACATCCTTTACACTCTCTGAGCAGAAAGGAAAGATCGTCATCCTGAATATATGGGCGACCTGGTGCGCACCTTGCCGCGAGGAGATCCCTGATTTCATGGAGATTCAGGAAGAGATGGAAGAACATCTTCTCTTTGTAGGAGTCTCTGTTGATGAAAAAGGATGGGATGTTGTTGTACCTTTTGCAGAAGAGTTCGAAATCAACTATCCGATTGTTCTGGATGATGGTACAGTATCAGAAAAATATGGCCCCATCATGGGGATACCTATGAGTTTCATTATCAATGAGGAAGGAGACGTCGCCTATGTCATCCCCGGAATGATACGTAAGGAACTCCTTCAACGCACCCTTAAAGAGATGATTTCAGAAAATCAGATCACTGAAAAATAGAGAATGAACCTCTTCTTACACTTTAAAAACGTTAAATCATGACCCAAACAGAGAAAGAGAAGAAAGCCGCGCGCAAGCGGAATTTGATTGAATGGGGAGTCATCGGAGCTGTGATCCTGTTCCTCTACGCTACAGGCCTCCATACCCAGGTGATCGGAACCATGCAGCGCGCGCTGTTATGGACCGGCCTTATGGACGCAAAGCCAACGGAGGTCCAAACAGACGGCCCATTTCTTACGGATGAGGATTACCGTTTCATCATGGCGACGCACGACGACGTACCACAAACCCTCTCCGAGATGCAGGGAGATGTCATATTTGTAAACATCTGGGCCTCGTGGTGCCCGCCCTGTATCGCCGAGATGCCTACCATCGAAATGCTCTATAGTGAATTGAAAAATCACGAGAACATACAGTTCCTGCTGCTCTCCATGGATGAAGAGCAGGAGCGGGCTAAACAGTTCATGGAGAAACGAGGATTCACGGTCCCCTATCACTTCCCTGCCTCTCCGGTTCCATCCCCGATCCGGTCGACTCTTCTTCCCACGACCTATGTGATCTCAAAAGAGGGCCAGGTAGTTTATGAGAAGCGTGGAATTGCTGATTACAGCAGTCCCGTTTTCAGAAATTGGCTCATAGAGTTGAGCAAGAAGCAGCCATCTTGAGTATCAAATAAACATACCTCTTATTTTGATTGGTTAAAAAGTTGAAAACAGGTTAATATTTTGACTGGAATAGGCTACATTGCCCCAGGCAGATTACTCACAGTTTGATGATCCTTCTCTTTTTGCAGATGATGAGGCGAAATAGAGAATTACAGTTCTACAGCTCGACCGTGAACTCCGCGCCGGAACTCCGGGTTTACCCTCTGTATAACGTTGGCGTACACGCGGGAGTTGTTACAACGTTTTTAACCAAAATATCTAACAAGCAAAATCACGATGATTTTTTCTACTTCATCCTTCCTGTCCCCTCGCTTCTTCAT
>Ga0209487_1004352_pt1 | contig 10905 bp, 10 predicted proteins | sample Poulit2012_FD_187524 | JGI IMG/M metagenome (GOLD analysis project Ga0209487, IMG submission 187524) | Agricultural soil microbial communities from Georgia to study Nitrogen management - Poultry litter 2012 (SPAdes) (version 2) | ecosystem: Environmental > Terrestrial > Soil > Agricultural land... | reverse complement strand
ATCCTGTTCAGTCGGCGATCCACGGCGAGAAACCGATTTCCGACCAACCTACTCAGAACTGCCCAGCGATGTCAACTTAGCCGCACGGTCGCGCGGGTAACGCATAGAAACCGGTTCCGGCCACCCGCAAGGTCAATAGAACCCGGGCACCGGTGCCCGGGTTCTATTGACCTTGTGTGCGGGGCCGCCGGGGCCGCCGGTGTGCACGCGAACGGGCGGCGGCCGGTGACCGCAGATCTGCCACGGTCCCCGGCCGCCGCCCGTCTGGTAGCAGGTGGGGCGGCAGATCAGGCCTCGGTGTCCTCGTCCACCCAGTCGAACGTCTTCGTCACGGCCTTCTTCCAGTTCCGGTACAGCCGCTCCCGCTCCTTCTCTTCCATCTGCGGGGTCCACCGCGTGTCCTCGGCCCAGTTGTCGATCACGTCCTGCTCCCCGGACCAGAACCCGACCGCGATCCCGGCCGCATAGGCGGAGCCCAGAGCGGTGGTCTCGGCGACCTTGGGCCGGATCACGTCGACCCCGAGGATGTCCGCCTGGAACTGCATCAGCAGCTCGTTGCCGATCATGCCGCCGTCGACCTTCAGCTCGGTCACCTCCACACCGGCGTCGGCGTTCATCGCGTCCACCACCTCACGGGTCTGGAACGCTGTCGCCTCCAGGGTGGCGCGGGCCAGGTGCCCCTTGTTCACGTACCGGGTGAGTCCGACCAGCGCGCCCCGGGCGTCGGGGCGCCAGTGCGGGGCGAACAGACCGGAGAAGGCGGGGACGAAGTAGGCGCCGCCGTTGTCCTCCACCGTCTTGGCCAGGTCCTCCACCTGCGGCGCCTCGGTGATCAGGCCGAGGTTGTCCCGCAGCCACTGCACCAGCGACCCGGTCACTGCGATCGAGCCCTCCAGGGCGTAGATCGGCTTCTGGTCGCCGATCTTGTAGGCCAGTGTGGTCAGCAGGCCGTTCTCCGAGGGGACGGCGTCCTCACCGGTGTTGATCAGCATGAAGTTGCCGGTGCCGTAGGTGTTCTTGGCCATACCGACCTCGAAGCAGGCTTGTCCGAACGTGGCTGCCTGTTGATCGCCGAGGATGCCGGCGATCGGTACCCCCGGAACCATGCCGCCCTCGCGACCCTTGCCGTACTCCTCGGAGGAGGAACGGATCTCCGGCAGCATCGACATCGGGATGCCCATGTCGGCGGCGATGTCGGCGTCCCACTGCAGAGTCTCCAGGTCCATCAGCATGGTGCGTGAGGCGTTCGTCACGTCGGTGACGTGCACGCCGCCGTTGGTGCCGCCGGTCATGTTCCACAGCAGCCAGGCGTCGGTGTTCCCGAACAGCAGGTCCCCGGCTTCGGCCTTGGCACGAGCACCTTCCACGTTCTCCAGGATCCAGCGGATCTTCGGCCCGGAGAAGTAGGTGGCCAGCGGCAGGCCGACCTTGGCCTTGTACTTGTCCGGCCCGTCGGCCCCGCCGAGCTCGTCGACGATCTTCTGGGTCCGGGTGTCCTGCCAGACGATCGCGTTGTAGACCGGTTCGCCGGTGTTCTTGTCCCAGACGACCGCCGTCTCGCGCTGGTTGGTGATACCGACTGCGGCGATGTCAGCCTTGCTCAGCGGTGCCCGGGCCAGTGCCAGGCCGACCACCTCGCGGGTGTTCCGCCAGATCTCCAGCGGGTCGTGCTCCACCCAGCCGGCCTTCGGCAGGATCTGCTCGTGCTCGATCTGCCCGGACTCCACGATCTGCCCGGCGTGGTCGAAGATGATGGCGCGGGTGCTCGTCGTTCCCTGGTCGATGGCGAGTACGTAGTCAGGCATGTCTTTCCTTTCCTCGGGCTCCGCTGCGGGGCGGATCTTCTCGACGCTTCCTTGCGACGCCTCGGTGGCGGACTCGCCGCCGCACGCCGGTGTGGTTGCACGATGTCCTGACTGTCATGGTTGCCCTGGGCGCACGAGTGCGCAACTATCGTGCACGAACGTGCACGCGGGCCGCCGGAAGGATGAACGAGTGCGTGAGGACGATGCGTACCGCGCCGCGGCGATGTACTACCTGCAGGACCAGACCATGGAGGTGATCGCCGGCACGCTGGGAGTGTCCCGCTCCACGGTGTCCCGGCTGATCAAGGTGGCCCGGGACGAGGGCATCGTGCGCGTCTCCCTGCGCCGGCCCAGTGGCACCGGTGCGGACCTGGGGCACCGGCTGGCGGCGACGTTCGGGATCGTCGCGCACGTGGTGCCGGTGCGCGAACGGGCCAGCGAGGTGCAACGCCTGGAACAGGTGGCGATGGTGGCCGCCGGGCTGGTGACCGAGTGGGTGCGGGCAGGGATGGTGATCGGCGTGGCCTGGGGCACCACGGTCACCGCCATCGCCCGGCACCTGACTCCCAGCCCGGCCCGTGGGTCGATCGTGGTGCAGCTGAACGGCGCAGCGAACACGTTCGCGGGCGGGGTCACCTACGCCGGTGACCTGGTGTCCTCGATCGCTACCGCCTTCGACTCCACTCCGCACCTGTTCCCGGTGCCGGCGTTCTTCGACTTCGCCGAGACCAAAGAGGCGATGTGGCAGGAGCGAAGCATCCGCCGAGTGCTGGCGGTCCAGCGCCGGGTGGACCTGGCACTGTTCGGCGTCGGGGCACTGGCAGCGGACGTGCCCTCGCACGTGTACAACGCCGGCTACCTGGACGATGCGGAGATGGCCGAGCTCGCCGCGGACAAGGTCGTCGGAGACGTGTGCACCGTGTTCCTGCGCGAGGACGGCACCTACCGGGACGTGGCGATCAACTCCCGGGCCACCGGACCCACCCCGCACGAGCTGCGCACTCTCGGGCGGCGGGTGTGCGTGGCAGTCGGGGCGGCGAAGGTGCCGGCACTGCTCGGCGCGCTGCGCGCCCGGGTAGCCACCGACCTGGTCACCGACGAGACCACGGCGCGCCTGCTGCTGGAACGCCTGCACCGGGAGTCCGTGGCAGGCTGAGCAGGTGAGCTTCGCCCAGCCGACCTACCCGGTGATCCGCCCCGCACTGCCGGCGGACGTACGGACCATCCGTTCGATCGTGGAGCCGTACGCAGAGGAACGCATCCTGCTCGCCAAGGACCTGGTGGACTTCTACGAGGCGGTGCCGGAGTTCCTGGTGGCCGAGGACCCCGGCAGCGGTCAGGTGGTCGGCTGCGGCGCGCTGCACGTGATGTGGGAGGACCTCGGCGAGGTGCGTACCCTGGCCGTGCGCCGGGACCTGCGCGGCACGGGCGTGGGCCACCAGCTGCTGGAGGCGCTGCTGCAACGCGCCCGGGACTACCGGCTGACCCGAGTGTTCTGCCTGACCTTCGAGGTGGAGTTCTTCACCGGTCACGGATTTGCCCCGATCGAGGGGGAGGTCGTGGACCGCGAGGTCTATCTGGAGATGCTGCTCTCCCGGGACGACGGCATCGCCGAGTTCCTCGACCTCGCCCGGGTGAAGCCGAACACCCTGGGCAACACCCGGATGCTGCGCCAGCTGGACTGACGTCGATCCCGGTGCGCCCCGGACGTCGCTGCGCGTCCGCAGCAGCCGGTGCTGACCTGCGCGGGTCAGGGCAGCCGCGGGCGCAGCAGCACGCTCACCCGCACGATCGCAAGCACGACCGCCACCTGGACGAGCAGCACAGCGCCCACCAGTGCGCCGAGCACGGCGCTGATGTCCATGACCGCCCAGATGGTCACCCCGACGACGGCCAGGGCCACCACCACCCGCAGCAGCAGAGCCAGGCGCCTGGCGGTGCGGGCGGTCTGCTGCTCCGGAAGCTGCCGCCGAGCCGCATCCTGGCTGGTCCGGCTGCCGGGTTCGCCCACGCCGCGGGCGATCGTCAGCCAGCCCACCGCCGCCGTCACCGCAGCCACGATCGCCGCCAGCTGAGCAGTGCCGAGCATCGTCAGCCCGGCCAGCACGCGCACGTCGGTGCGCTGCGCACCGGCCATGCTCAGCGCCCCGGCTCCGACCAGGGCGAGCACGAGGCAGGTGGCGCACATCGCCAGCAGGGTGCGGGTGTGTGCCCGTAGCGCCCGGGCGATCGCCACGTCCTCCAGTGCTGCGTCCTCGTCCACGTCCGCCTCTCCTGGGTCTCGCCGGCCAGGTGCCGCGCGATCGTCTCCGGTGCAGCCTAGTGGGCGCCCGCCTGCCCCTCGGGCGCCCGAGGGGCAGGCGGGGGAGCGCCGGAGCGTCTCGGCCACCTCGCCCGGCAGAAGCGCAGGCGACCTCAGGAGTCGTACATCGGCTCCCCGGGCTCCCCGAAGGACTGGGACGCATCATCGAGCACCAGGACCCAGTCGTTGCTGTCCCCGGGCTCGTCCGGCGGGTCGAAGGTGCGCACACCGGTGTTGTCGAACTCGCCGATGCGGGCAGCCGTCCCGTTCCTCGGGTCATACCACCAGGCCACCACCCGGTCTCCGGAGATCTCGCCGAGCTTCAGCGAGAAGGACCGGCCGGTGTGGATGTAGGCGAAGGCGTACTCCTCCGCGTAGGTCGCCACCACCCGGTCGTGCCGGAACCCGGGGTCCCCGTCGACCAGCGTGGGTCCCGGGATGCGGTGGAAGTATGGGCGGGAGAGCATCAGGTTCTTCACGTGCTGCATCTGCCCCGCACCTGGGTCGTCCATGGTCTCGTACCAGTACTCCGACACGTCGTAGCCGTTCACCGGCCCGTCGGAAGGTACGTGCATCGGCATCACGCCACCGTTGCCGTAGGTGTGCCCGCAGGAGCCGCCGAAGACCGACCAGTACGCGTACCGGCGGGTGTCCGCATCGTCCCAGAACGGGGTGGAGAAGTCGTGCAGGCCCTGGTGCACGTGCTCATAGCTCGGTTCGCCGTCCAGGGTCGGCTTGGCCGGGTAGCGGGAGTAGTCCTCGTGCACGTACATCCAGGTGTCCTCGGCCTTCCAGTACGTCGGCACGTCGATGCTGTCGTAGGTGGGCGAGACCCCCTCATAGGTCTGCTCGTAGTTGCGGTGCCCGGACTGGAACATGTTGAAGTCCAGCCAGGACTCGTTGTGGAACCAGGTGGAGGAGGAGAACCGGCCGTTCGGGTGGAAGGTCATCAGGTGGTGCGGGTCCTCGCGCCGGATGGCCTCCGCCAGGCTGAGCCACACGTCCATCTGCTGCGAGCCGACCGAGTCGCCGCCGATCAGCCAGACGATGTTCGGGTAGTCCTTGTACCGCCGGGCCAGCCACCGGCCGTACCAGCCGGCGTCCCGGGCGTCCATCAGCCCGTCCTTGACGATGTTGCGCCAGACGGCGTTCATCGCCATGTAGATCCCGGCCCGGGCCGCCTCCTCGACCATGTGGGTGATGTGGTCCCAGTAGGCAGGATTCGGCCGGCGCACGTTGTCGCGCAGGAACGGTGTGTTCCCGTAGTAGTCCTGGTACTCCAGGCTGGCCGGGACGACCTGCAGGAGCACTACGTTGAACTGCTTCTCCTGCCGGTTCTCGAAGTACTGGCGGACCTCCTCCCGGGACAGCTTGTGCAGCAGCCAGGCGGTGTCGGCGGTCCAGAAGAACGGTGTGCCGTCCTCGTGCTGCAGGAAGCGCCCGTTCTCCGTCGGCTGCAGCAGTCCCCGCTGCCAGGGGCCGGGGAAGCGTTCGTCCTGCCCGCTGCGGGCGGGGACCGCGGGTCCGGAAGCTCCGGATGAGGCGGCCGCTGCCGGCACTGCGCCCGCTGCGGTGCCCAGGCCTGCGGCGACGCCCGCCGCGAGCACCCGCCGCCGGGAGAACCCGGTCCCCACGCTGTGGTCCATCCTGCCTTGGTTCTTCTCCGACACCGCTTCTCCCCGGTCTGGTGTGGTGCGCGAGAGTATCTACGCGCCTTTGCATGAACATGCAGCAGCGTAGCGGTGCGGTGACGCACACCGCAATCCCCGTCTCAGCGTGGTTCGTCGGCTGGTAGCCGGTAGGCGAGCGGTACCCCGTCGTCGTCGGTCTCCGCGGCGGCCAGGCCGTCGGCCACCAGGGCGGCCAGGATGCGTTCCCGCTGTGCGGTGTGCGGCCACAGGTCGGCCACCTCGGCAACGGCCAGGTGGTCCCGCTCGCGCAGTGCCGCCATCACCCGACCTCGTGCCTGCCGGTCGGTGCCGTGCCAGGCCTGGGTGCGCCGTTTCTGGGCGTGAGCATCGGCGGGCCGCCCGGCGGCCACCCAGGCGCACCGGCTGGCCAGGGGACACTGCTCGCACCCCGGTGAGCGCGCAGTGCAGACCAGGGCGCCCAGCTCCATCACGGCGACGCTGAAGCGTGCGGCGGCTGCGCCGTCGTCGGGAAGCAGTGCAGCGGCCAGCTCGACCTCGGACCGACGCGGTGAGGGCGGTGGCAGCGCGTGGCCGGCCACGGCCCGGGCCAGCACCCGGCGCACGTTCGTGTCCAGCACCACTGCGCGCCGACCGTAGGCGAAGGCCGCGACCGCGGCAGCGGTGTAGTCACCGATCCCCGGCAGGGTGCGCAGCGTCCGCTCGTCCGCGGGCACCACCCCGGCGTGCTCGGTGCTGATCGCGCGGGCAGCCTCCCGCAGGCGCAACGCCCGGCGCGGGTAGCCGAGCCGGTCCCAGGCGCGCAGCACCTCCGCGGTAGGAGCAGCCGCCAGGTCGGCCGGGATGGGCCAGCGCGCCATCCACTCCCGCCACCGCGGCTCCACCCGGGAGACCGGCGTCTGCTGCAGCATCACCTCGCTGACCAGCACGCCCCAGGCGGTGGTGCCTGGTCGGCGCCACGGCAGGTCCCGGGCATGGACGGCGTACCAGTCCTGCACAGCGTGGCGCACCGCGGCGCGGGTGGTGGCGTCCGAAACGGTCATCGTCGGCCTCGGCGCCGTGGTCCGCCTCGCCTGCCTCGGGGCGGGGATGGCCGACGGCGGTTCCCGCCCTGGCCGGTCCGCCCGCCCTGGCCGTGGCTCGTCCGGGCAGTCTGTCGGCCTTGGCGGCCGCGGCGGCCGGCCGACCCGGCCTGCTGGCCGGTGCCGCCGGTCTCCGGGCCAGTGCCGTCGGTCGCCTCCGCCGGCAGCCGCCGCCCGCGGGTGGAGCTGACGGTGCGCCCCCGGACGATGCCGATGAAGTCCTCGATGGCCTCGGTGGTGTGATCGGTGCGCCAGGCCAGCAGGACCGGGGCGCCGGGCCCGCCGGCCAGCGGGCGGTGCACCAGGTCGCGGCGGTGGTGCAGCCGGGCCAAGGACATCGGCACTACGAGCAGCCCGGTGCCCGCGGCCACCAGCTGCACGGCGTCGGCAGTGGTTGCCGGGCGGTGGTCCAGCACGGTGCCGGGCAGGTGGTCGGTGTCGGGGTAGACGTCGTCCAGCGGTCGCAGCAGCACCTCGTCGGCGAGGTCGTCCGGACCGGCTTCCTCACCGGGCTGGAGGGCAGCCAGCGGGTGGTCCTTCGGGGCTAGGACCACGGCGACCTCGGTGTACAGCGGGATCGCGCTGACCGTCCCGCGGTCCACCGGTGGGCGCAGCAGCACGGCATCGACAGTGCCGTCGGACAGGGCGCTCGCCCCGGTCGGGTGGGTGAGCGGCACCAGCTCCAGAGGCAGCTCGTGCCGTTGCCGCCAGGTGCGCACCCATTTGGCCGGGGTGACGCCCGGTACGAATCCGAGCCGGAAGGCGGCATCTGGCATCCCGACAGGGTACCCGCGGTGCCATACTGCACAGATGAGTGCGCTGCAGCGGATGAAGCCGATCACCGCGGCGAAGAGGCTCGGGATCTACCTTCCGGCCGCACCGGAAGAGTTCCAGGCAGCCTGGTTGACCCGCGAGGAGCTGGCCGCACTGGAGAGTGATCCGCCGGAGTGGCTGCGGGTGCTGCGTCGCGAGGGCCCGCACCCCCGTCCGGTGGTCGCCGGCCGGCTCGGCGTATCCATCGCCGGACTGGTGCGGGCCGGGGCGGACGAGGCGATGACCACTGCGGAGATCGATGCGCTGCGCGCTGACCCGCCGTCGTGGCTGCAGGAGGAGCGACGGGTGCACCAGCAGGTGCTCGCCGAGGAGGAGCGGGTGCGTCAGGCCCGGGAGGAGAAGAAGGCCCGGCGGGTGCAGGACAGGTGACCGCGGGGGCGTAGTCGGCGGGGGCGTAGTCGGGACGTCTCGGCGCGTGCACGCAGGCGGCCGTGGCTGGGCGGGTTACCGTCAGGGCGTGCCGAGAAAGACCCCTGCCCCCGAGCGCCGACGCAGCGCCTCCGGCCGCTCCGGGGCCGCTACGCGGACCGGTGCTGGTGGGGGTGCCACCAGCACGCGCCGCAGTGGACCCGGGACTTCGGCGGGAGCCAAGCGCAGCACCGCCGGGACCGCACGACGAGGAAGCTCCGGGACCGTGAAGCGCGGGGCGCCTGGCACGACGAAGCGCGGCGCCGCCGGGGCGGCGAAGCAGGGGACCACCCGGAACAGGGCTGGGGGCACGCGCCCCGGGTCGAGGCAGCAACAGCCACGGCGCCGTCCGCGTGACGAACGTGCGGCGGTGTTCCGCAGACGCAGGCTGGTGGTCGGTCTGCTCGCACTGGTCGTGGTGGCAGCTGTGGCCTTCGGCGCCGTCCGCGGTGTGCCGCTGCTGCTGGACCGGTTCGGCCCGCTCAGTGCAGAACCGTCGGCCGAACCCACCGAAGAGGCCACCGGCCCGGACGAGGAGGCGCTGGCCAACCCGGTCGAGTGCGTGCCCGGTGCCGTCTCGCTCGACCTCGGCCTGGCCGCCACCGAGGTGGATGCGGGTTCCCAGGTGGAGGTGCCGGTCACTGTCACCAACACCGGTCAGGTGCCGTGCCTGCTGGACATGGGGCACGCTGCGCTGCAGATGCAGGTCACCTCCGGGGACGACACCGTCTGGACCACTGCGCAGTGCCCGGCCGGCAACGCGGAGCGACCGATCCTGCTACCGGCCGACGGAGCGGAGGAGACCACGATCACCTGGAGCGGGCGCCGCAGCGCTGCCGACTGCCCGGACGACACCCGAGACGCACGTGCCGGGACGTATCGGATCGAGGTGAGCATCGCCGTCGACGGCGACGAGGTGACCCAGCGGCACACCCTGACGCTGACCTGAGGTGCACAGCGCCGACCCCTGACCCGCGAACGCTCCGGTTTGCGGCCAAAGCTGCCGGTTCCGCCGAGAAACCGGGCGTTCGCGAACTCCGGTCAGGAGAAGCGTTCCAGCAGGGAGGCCTCGGCCTGGCGGGAGAGCCCCTCCCGGACCGCACGGGCCCGTTGGCTGCCGACCCCCTCGACCACCTCGAGGTCGTCGATGGTGGCGGCAAGCATCTTCTGCAACGTGCCGAAATGGTCGGTCAGGGCGTTCACCACCGACATCGGCAGCCGGGGGATGCGGGTGAGCATGCGGATGCCCCGGGGCCCGATCGCCGAGTCCAGCGAGTCCCCCTGCCGTCCACCGATGCCCAGGATCCGGGCGATCTGCGGCAGGTCGATCAGCTGGGCGGAGTCCAGGCGGGCCAGTGCGTCCAGCACGTCGTCCAGGGTGCGGCTGCCGCGCGGGTCCAGGTAGTCGCGCACCACCAGCTCCAGCCCTGGGCCGATGCCACCGATCAGCTCGTCGAACTGCAGTGCGAGCAGGCGGCCGTTGGTGCCCAGCTCCACCACGTAGTCGGAGATCTCCGCGGAGATCCGGCGCACCATCTCCAGGCGCTGCACCACCGACGTCACGTCCCGGACGGTCACCAGGTCCTCGATCTCCAGCGCGGAGAGCGTGCCGGAGACCTCGTCCAGGCGGATCTTGTACCGCTCCAGCGTGGCCAGCGCCTGGTTCGCCCGGGACAGGATCGCCTCGGAGTCCTCCAGCACGTACCGCTGGCCGCCCACGTAGAGAGCGACGATACGCATCGACTGGCTCACCGAGATCACCGGGAACCCGGTCTGCTTGGCTGCCCGCTCGGCGGTGCGGTGCCGCGTGCCGGACTCCGTCGTCTCGATGGTGGCGTCCGGGATCATCTGTACCGCAGCCCGCAGGATCCGCTTGGCGCCCTCGTCGACCACGATCGCGCCGTCCATCTTCGCCAGCTCGCGCAGCCGGGTGGAGGAGAACTGCACGTCCAGCTCGAACCCGCCGGAGCAGATCGAGGCCACGACGTCGTCGTAGCCCAGGACGATCAGCGCACCGGTGCGGCCCCGCAAGATCCGCTCCAACCCGTCCCGCAGCTCGGTGCCCGGTGCCACGGCGCGGAGCGTCTCGCGCAGCATAGGGGCGAGGGTGGAGTCCGGCACCGGCGGGTTCCTTCCGGATGAGCAAGCGAGTCGGAGCACACTCTACGCGAGGGCCCGCCCCCGGGCCGTGATGTCCGGAGTGTGCGACAGCGCACGGGTGGCAGGACGACCTGCGAGGGGGTCAGCTGCCGACGGCCCAGGTGACGGGGTCTCCGGGTGCACCCGGCCCGTAGCGCAGCAGGAGGGTGCCGTGGTCGCCGGTGTCTGCCGGCTGCAACAGCTCGAGGTTCGCCGGCCTCGTGCCCTCGCCGAACACCTTCTTGCCCAGGCCGAGGACGATCGGGTACACCCACAGGCGCAGCTCGTCGAACAGCCGCGCGGCGAGCAGGGTCTGCACCAGGTCGATGCTGCCGATCACGTGCACGTCCCGGTGTCGCTCGCGCAGGTCAGCAACCTCGGCGAGGAGGCTCCCGCCCACCCGCGCGGAGCCCTGCCAGTCCAGCTGGAGGTGCTCGTTGCGGGACGCGACGTACTTCGGCACCCGGTCGAAGAGCCGGCCGATGCCGCCCTCCGGTCCGGTGGTGTGCTGCGGCCAGTACCTGGCGAAGATGTCGTAGGTGCGCCGACCCAGCAGCAGTGCGTCCAGCGTCTCCATGCCGTCCAGCACGCTCTGGCCCACGGCTTGGCTGGGCACGCCGGCCTGCCAGCCGCCGAACCGGAAGTCGCCGCTGGGGTCCTCGTCCGGGCCGCCCGGTGCTTGGGCG
>Ga0209487_1004351_pt1 | contig 10907 bp, 13 predicted proteins | sample Poulit2012_FD_187524 | JGI IMG/M metagenome (GOLD analysis project Ga0209487, IMG submission 187524) | Agricultural soil microbial communities from Georgia to study Nitrogen management - Poultry litter 2012 (SPAdes) (version 2) | ecosystem: Environmental > Terrestrial > Soil > Agricultural land... | reverse complement strand
CAAATCATCAATTTCTTCGTCGGATAGATGATCTAGATTAATTCCAGACCATTCAGTGACCGTTTCAAATAAGACTCTTCTTGTTAAACTAAAAAGTTCAAACGTTCCTTGTTCAGCTTCTAAAGCCGCGGTCATTTTTTCATCTAAAATTTTATGATAATCATCCATTCGATCTGGTGCCATTAAATCCATAAAGATATTTTTTCTGTGATGATGTTCTTCCCCATCTAAGGTTTGCACACCATCTTCACCAAATAAGGTTTTAATGACAAGATCAGGCATTGCACCTTCACGTTTGAAGTTTTTGGGATCATAAAATTTTTGCGCAGCATCTGACCCATAAATAACGTACAATTTTTTGGTAAATGCTTCAGCCTTGGCAACTGGAGCTCCTGCCTTCTCTCGAATGTCTGTCAACAACGTATAACTAGGTTCTAATTCATGTAGTTTGACTCTAACTTCTGGTACTTCCATGAACTTCTCTTCCTTTCTTTAAGTAATTTATATATATAATCTATTCCTAATTAAATACCATATCAATTATAAGGCTTTGCTTTTACCTTGTGTTCATCTTTTTTTCAAACAATGTATTCTTATGAATTTTCTATGAACAAAACATAAAGAGCGCGTTTAATTTTTAAACCAAATCCCCCCTTTTTAATTATTCTTTATTCTCTTGATAATCTACCGCTATTTGAAGCGTATCGATTGGGTCATTTGTGTCTTGATTTATTTCATAGACGGTTGACCCCTCCTGCCAGCGAATATTTGTTTCTGGATGATCTTTAAAAGCCGTTATCTGGATGACTCCTCGTTCACTTGGTGGAGGAAGAATATGGTCTTCTAGGTATTCTACGACTGTCTCTGCCATAGATTGTCCATCTTCATATTCTTCTACTGCGTATTGAGGATCTAATGGAAAATCAATCTTGATCAGCCAATTTCCTTCATTCCAAGAAATATATTGGTGTCCCGTAGCCCCTTCGCTCAAAGCTTCGATTCCATAACCTAAGTCCGTATTGGTTTGTTCAACAACTTGGTAATCCTCTATTGCAGCAATTGCTTCTTCTTCACTTGCATACTCTTCTTCTTTTACTTGTTCAGAGACTGAATCTTCTGAAGAGTTTTCGTCCGCAGTTGTACTTTCTTGATTTTCTTGCTCGGTATTCTCCGACTCTTCTGATTCCGACTCTTCTGATTCTGACTCTTCTGATTTCGACTCTTTTGATTCTTCTTCTGAATCATTATTTTCTTGATTTGGTTCAACTTGTTCATTATTTTCTTCAATAGATTCATCAGTAGCACTATCTGGGTCATTACTTTCATTGCTTTGGCAAGCAGTTAGTAACAGTAATGAACAAGCCATTCCAATAAATCTTTTCTTTTTTAGCATATTTTCTACCTCCAGTAGAGCTATTGCCATATCTTTCAAATCTTTATTGTAAATAAGTATATTCCTCGTTTTTTTTCATTTCAACTGAATAAACTTCTAGCCTAAATTCCGTTCGTCTTTTTTTAACTCGTCTTATTCAAAATTAAAAGCCCTCTCTTAAAAGAAAGAAAGAGCTTTTATTCACTGGATCTAATTTTTTAATTTATGGCGCCCTAACCATTCTTTTAAGACTACCGCTTGATTATTCTCACGGTCCTTAGCACCATAAAGGAGTGTAACATTTTGTTTTTTTAATTCTTCTTTTACCTTTTTCACGAATTGATCTGCTTGATCATTTTCGGCTAATTCATGTAGATATTTTTTCCGAAAATCATTATACTTCTCTTTTTCATGACCAAATTCTTTTCGTATTTCGGAAGAAGGAGCAATCTCTTTTTCCCAAGCATCATAATGAAGATCTTCTTTTTTGATTCCTCTTGGCCACAATCTATCGACCAACACACGATATCCATCTTCTTTTTTTACATCATCATAGGCACGCTTTAGTTTAATTTCATACATAAAAAGGCCTTCTTTCTTTTAACTTTCCTTAATATTTTACATGGCTATTATAAAAGAAGTAGATTGAAAATTCAGGCAATAGCTTTATCATCTAAGACAGAATTTTTTTAGTTAGTTATTATTGTACCAGCTGATCCATGATTTCCACCAATTCATTCATCATATAAGGTTCATAAGGACTATGAGCACCTGCTTCGATGATATGCAGCTGCGCATGGGGTAAAGCGTTCTTTAATTCATAAGCACTATGTACACGACAATTTACATCATATCTCCCATGCACAATGTCTATAGGAATTGATTGAAGTTTATCTGCATGATTTAAGATATAGTTATCTTCCGGCCAAAACATATGATTTACAAAGTAATGGGCTTCTAATAGACCAATCGATAAATCACTATCTTTAATTTTAGGATCTTGGTTAAATTTAGGAAAAATATTGACTAAACCACTTTCCCAATCTGCCCATTTTTTCATCGTCTGTTTCTTTGTTTGCTCGTCGCCTGTTGTCATTTTATGGTAATAAGCCTCAATCAAGCGGTCTCTATCTTCTTCATCGATCCATTCAATAAATTCTTGATATTCTTTTGGATAAAAATTCTTTGGTCCATTTAAATATAACCAATCAATATCTTCTTGCCGCCCTAAAAATATTCCTCGTAAAATTAAATGGCGAACTCTTTTGGGATAAGTCATTGCATAGACTAAAGCTAGCGTACTTCCATAGCTACCACCAAATACATACCAGCTATCAATTTCTAGTTTTTTTCTAATGACTTCCATATCTTCCACACTATAAAAAATCGTGTTATTTTCTAAAGATAAAAAGGGCGTGCTCTTCCCTGTTCCTCTTTGGTCAAATGCGATAATGCGGTAATGTTTTGGATTAAAAAAACGTCTAGATTTTTCACTAATTGAACCACCAGGACCTCCATGTAAAAAAACTACAGGTTCTCCATCCGGATTTCCAGATTCCTCTACATATAATGTATGTACATCATCTACCTTGATCTCATAACTTTCATTTAGTGGACTATTCAAATATCCTTGTGTATTCATAATGATCTCCTTCATTTATAATTCCTTTAAATTTTTTATAGCCAATCTTTCTTTTTGAAAAAACGAATCATTATAATCGTAATTAAAATACTGACGAGCCAAAACAGTGGATAGCTATATTTCCAATTAAGTTCTGGAAAATACTTGAAGTTCATTCCATAAACACCAGCTAGAAACGATAAGGGGATAAATATTGTGGAATAAATCGTTAAAACCTTCATAACATCATTTGTTTTGTTTGAAATACTCGAAAGATACGTATCCAACATTCCGCTTGAAATATCACGATAAGTCTCGGTAAGATCAATCATTTGAATGACATGATCATACACATCTTGAAAATATCGGGTCGTTTTTTCATCAATTAAATCCGTTTCATTCCTAGAAAGGGTATTGACGACATTTCTCATCGGCCATAATGTATTTTGAATAAAGATTAATTCACGTTTTAAGGCGTAAATTTTATGCAAAACTTCTTTGGTAGGAACAGAAAGCAATTCGTCTTCAACTTTATCTATTTCATCTCCTATTTTTTCCATCACAACGAAGTAATGATCCACTATATTGTCCAATAAACCATAAAGCAAATCATCCGCATTATTTTTTCTAATATAGGTTCCTCCGACTAAGCGCTTTTTTAAAGGATCAAAAATTGTAGACTCCGATTCTTGAAAAGAAATTAGTCGATCTTTAAATAATAAAAATGAAATCTGTTCGGCTTCTAACTCATCCTTTTTATTAAAGATAATCGATTTCGCATTTAGGAACAAATAGTGTTCAAAGGCTTCGTACTTGGCTGCCTGACCGGTATTTAAAATGTCTTCGACAACTAAGGGGTGGACATTTAATGTTTGACATAAGTTTTCAATTAATTCGGTGTCTTGTAACCCTGTTATATTTAGCCATTTGACTTTATTAGGGTCTTTGTCATGGATAAATTCGTCAATATTTTCGATGCTTTTTCTCTCTATGTTTTCTTTGTTATATTTTGTGTACGTCAGTTTAACGTTTTCTATTTTCTTTTCTCCTACATGTGTGGCTGTTCCAGGAGGAGTATTAATATTTTCAGCAATATTTTTTCCTTCTTTTGGCATTATGATACCTCCACTTTCAGTGAATATGCGCTGTTTGTATTAAAATAATTATAGCGTAGATGATTTTATTATCCAATGAATTCATCTATTCTTCATTGAAATTCATGCTTGGGTTGTTTTATACTTTTTTTAAAGATTTCATGGATTAGGAGAGATAAAATGCATAACAGTCATTTTCAGTGGGTTATTGGAGCAGATGGCAAAAAAATATTTTTACGGATTTGGGATAAAGTCGATCAACCTAGAGGTGTTGTTCAAATTTTTCATGGAATGGCGGAACATTCAAAGCGTTATGATGAATTCGCTCATTTTTTAAATAGTCAAGGATTTATTGTTTATGCGGATGATCATCGGGGGCATGGTTATTCTTGTGCAGAAGGAGAAGTCTTAGGTTACATTGGGGAAGACGGATTTAATCATATTGTCTTAGATGAAAAAAAGATATCCGATTTAATTAAAGAAAAATACACGGAACTCCCACTTTATATTTTTTCTCATAGTTTTGGCTCTTTTATTGGTCAAGAATATATCATTCGTTATTCACAAAACATTGATGGTATTATTTTATCCGGTTCGGCTAAGCAAGATGGATTGGATGTGAAAGCAGCGAGAGTGTTGGCAAGCATTCAAAATAAATTATTTCCTAGCGAGGCGGAAGCTACCCTTATTGACCGTTTATCTTTTGGGTCTTTTAATAATCGTATAGAAAATCATCAGACTAAGTTTGACTGGCTCAATCGGGATCAACAAGAAGTAGAAAAATATATCGAAGATGACTTTTGTGGATTTGTATCGCCTATTAATTTTTATTACCATCTTTTTAACGGATTTAAAGGTTTATATCAATCTGATCGCTTAGCAGCTATTTCTAAAGATTTGGCTATCTTAGTTGTTTCCGGAGATAAAGATCCTGTAGGTAAATATGGTGAATCCGTCAAAGCATTATACCAACAGTATCAGGATTTAGGCATTAAAAATACTACTCTCAAGCTCTTTCAAAATGGTCGTCATGAATTAGTTAATGAAACGAATAAAGAAGAGTTCTTTCAATATATTTCTAACTGGTTATTAAATGAAACAACCAATCCTTCCCATAAATAAAGCACTTCATCTAATCCTTTCATTCAGGTTAAACGTGAAAAAGGGCTTATATGTTGTAAATTAAAAGGAATCCATTATCCTGCAAGTTGCCATTGAGTGGGTAGGTTGTAAAAATCACTATCTCTTCACAAATGAATTTTAAACGGCACAAAGCCCTTATTTGCATAATGATACCAACTCATCACGCTCAATTTATGTTATATATAAAATTATGCCATTATACTTTAGGATATATAAAGGTTATACTAACAAAGTGGAACGATTTAATGGAGGTTTTTAAATGAATTCGAAACGCTTAAAAAGGATCTTCACACTTTTTAGGATTACTTTTTATATCAGTGCATTCACTTTTGGTGGAGGATATGTGGTGATTCCCATGATGCGGAAGTATTTTGTAGAGGATTTAGAACTCATTACAGAACGAGAATTGATGGATATCGCCGCTATCGCACAATCTAGTCCCGGAGCTATTGCGGTCAATACCGCAGTCTTAGTCGGTTACCGCATTGCTGGAATTTGGGGGGCTATCATTAGTGCGATTGGGACAATTCTTCCGCCCATTCTCATCTTATCGATGATTTCCATTTTTTACAAAGCTTTTAGAGATAACCCCATCATCTCCGCCATTCTAAAAGGGATGGAAGCCGGAGTTGCAGCCACGATTGTGGATTTAATTATTGACATGATGCAAAGTATAGTAAAAGAAAAAAATTGGCTCTTTACTTTAATGGCTCCCGTTACTTTTATCGCTAGTTTTTTCTTTAATGTGAACGTGCTCGTCCTTATTATTTCTTGCGCCCTTCTAGCCATTGCGCAAACTTATATTAAACATACGATGAGAGGAGCTCAATAAATGAAAATGGTGATCACTTTATTTATTCGCTTTTTTCAGATTGGATTATTTAGTATCGGTGGTGGATATGCGATTATTCCTTTAATTCAAGAACAAGTCGTCAATAATTTCGGCTGGCTCACTCTCCAAGAATATACCGATATTATTACCATCTCTCAAATGACCCCAGGACCACTAGTCGTCAACACCGCGTCCTTTGTTGGAATTCGTATTGCTGGTTTTTTTGGAGCCGTTGCCGCAACCGTTGGGAGTATATTATCAGGGTTTATAATTTCAATCTTTTTATATAACTTTTTCAAAAAGCACCAAAATATTGAAAGCATCTCTAACGTTTTAAAAGCATTACGCTCAAGTTCAGTAGGCCTTATCGCATCCGCAGCATCTACCATTCTTTTACTGGCTTTCTTTGGCGATACAACCCTTAATATTCAAATCACCCATCTTAACTTTGCTGCCGTTATCGTTTTTATGGCTACTTTATTTTTACTTCGAAAATACAAATTAAACCCCATTCTTATTATGGTTCTATCAGGAATCGTTGGTTTATTTCTATATTAATCAAAAAAGACTGTCATTTTAAATGCTACAGTCCTATTTTTGTCCAATCAAATAAGCTTCCTGGATCCACTTTCCTGCCCACAGAATACTCATCATGAACAGCCATAATATGTATCAGTCTTTCAACTTTTTTGTTTAAATAAAGGAAGGAAATATTCGATTGTTTCAATAAGCTTTGTAATTCAATGAACAAACAAACATCCATTAAGGATTGATTCTTAATGGATGTTTGTTTTAGTCTTTCTTTATCGTGTTTTAGCGTAGGCACGTTTCCCACGAGATTTATTTTTATTCGATGCATTCGAAGGCTTTCTTCTGCGTTTTTTATTGTTGTGTCCTTGATTTGATTGTTTAGCTGCAGGAGAGAAATTCTTTTTTGGGGAAGAAGGATACCTCTTTTTTCTTTTCGCATTTGTCTTTTTCTTTGGCTTGTTAGTTAAAGGGTAAGGATGATCGGTATTTTCTGGGATATTTTTTCCAATCAACTTTTGCACATTCCTTAATAAAGATTTTTCGTCATGGTCACTAAATGAAATAGCCACACCACTATGTCCTGAACGTCCTGTTCGGCCAATTCGATGGACATACGTTTCAGGCACTTCCGGCAAATTATAGTTAATGACATGAGAAAGTTCGGCAATATCAATCCCACGTGCAGCGATATCTGTAGCCACTAAAATTTTTGTTTTTCTTTGTTTGAAATTATTTAACGCCCGCTGTCTAGCTTTTTGGGTTTTATTTCCATGAATGGCTTGCGCAGAAAATCCAGCTTTTCCTAGAGATTTTACAATTTTATCGGCCCCGTGTTTGGTTCGCGAAAAGACTAAAGCTGATTCAATTGCTTCATCTTTTAATAAATGGACTAATAAATTGGTTTTATTCCCTTTATCCACAAAATAAACTTCTTGTTTTATGGTGTCGACTGTAGAAGAAACCGGTGTAATTTCGATTTTTACCGGATCTTTTAAAAGAGACTGGGTAAGTTTTTCAATTTCTTGTGGCATTGTTGCTGAAAACAACATCGTTTGCCGGTCATTAGGAATAAACTGAACAATCTTTTTCACATCGTCAATCATCCCCATATCTAACATCAAATCTGCTTCATCTAAAACAAAATGCTGAACATTTTCTAAACGAATATACCCTTGGTTGATCAGGTCTAGTAAACGCCCTGGCGTTGCCACTAAAATATCAACACCGCGCTTTAATTGTTTAGTTTGTGGATGTTGTGAGACGCCTCCATAAACCATCAATGTTTTTAAGCGAAGGTTCACACTATATTTTTTGAAGTTGTCTCCGATTTGGATGGCTAGTTCTCTTGTTGGCGCTATAACCAGTGCTTTAATTTGGCGTTTTTCTTTTTTAAGTGGTTTTTTTGAAGCTAAGTTTTGTAAGATAGGAAGTGCAAAAGCAGCGGTTTTTCCTGTACCTGTTTGAGCACATCCGAGTAAATCTTTTCCTTGTAAAAGTTTTGGAATCGCTTGTTCTTGAATAGGGGTTGGCTTTTCATAGCCTTCTGCGGTCAAAGCTTTCTGGATCGGTTCGATTAAATTTAAATCATTAAAATACAATATCATTCTCCTAGTAATATTTAGTTAAAGTTTTTTATTCAGAGGATGTCTTCAAACCTCCAAACACTATTCATATTACTTGTATGTATGTAATATTTTAGAATGATAAGCTTTTGAAATGACTTACGAAATAGTGCTCATTCAACGTGTATCCTTTATTTCACACGAGACCATGAATTATAGCACATCTAAAGAAGAAATGTTGAATTATTTTATATTTATAAGATGATCAATCTCTTTAATAAAACAGTCAAAATACTCCTTGTATCAAAACCATATAAACTATCGTGCCAGTGGCAATACTTAATAAAGAATTGCGACGCCATTTATGAATCAAAACAATAACAAGAATGGCAAGAAATTCCGGGATAGCAAAAGGCGCTTTTGTTAGCTTAACCTCTTTAAGCGCATAGATGACCAATAATCCGATTGCAGCCGCTGGAAGAACTTTTCCTAAATAATTCACAAACTGTGGCGGTTCCTTCGATGGTGGAAAAATAAAAAACACAAGAAAGCGCGTAAACATCGTCCCTAACATAATGACAAAAACTGTAAGTAACATTTGCTTATGCGTCATATACCTGATCCCCTATCTTTCGGTACTGAAATAAGAAAAACACAATGATTCCAAGCATCGCCGGAATTAAAAAATGATCCGAACCAAAGAGCACTAACGAAATAATCGCCGCTACTATTCCAGTCAAAGCGGAGGTATGATCTTCTGTAGAAAGCCACTGCTCCACAAAGATAGTTACAAATAAAGCGGTCAAAACAAATTCTATTCCTTCTGTATTAAAAGATAAGAAATGACTCAATAAAATTCCAAGCATCGTACCTGCTACCCAATACAATTGATTTAAACCCGTCACAAAAAAATAAACCCAATTTTTATCCATGGACTTTGGAACATCCAATGAGACAACCAATGAAAAGGTCTCGTCGGTTAAACCAAATATCGTATAATACTTTTTCCAATCCATTTGACTATACGGCTTGAGTAATGTAATGCCATAAAAAATATGCCGAGCATTCACCATCAGCGTGAGCAGCAAAGCCCCAATCGGATGAAAGTTCGCCTGTAAAACATTGATCGTCGCAAACTGCATAGATCCCGCATAGATTAATAGACTCATTAAAATAGTAACCATAAGAGAAAGACCCTGACTAACCGCTAAAACACCAAAAGATGCTCCTAAAAAAAGATAACCAGCCATAATAGGTACCGTTTTAGGGAACGAATACTTTAATGCTTCTTTCATTTTCCCTCTCCTTTACTCATTGAAAATTAATGAATCTATTATACCTGTTTATAGCCGGAAAGCAATCATTTTTAATTTAATTGTTTTTTCGCTCGAAATCTAAATAACGGGTTCCTTGGAAAGTAAGAATACCGCTATCTTGTTCTACTAACATTCCATATTCTTTGCCACTTACTTTTAATTCAATACGGTCACCACTCTCCACTTCAAAAGTAACATAATATGTAGTCGGTGAAGAGTTATTGTTCCTTCCATTTGAAGTATCTAATTGATGATGGACATCTGTTCGCTTTGTAACGACAACCGCCGCAACAGAAAGAACAGGAGATTTATTATTTTTTCTCCATTGCTTCGCTTCTTGAATCATTCTTACAATAATTGTCCCGAAAACAATAATAAATATAATTACAACAACAATCGGAAGAATAAAAAACATAAACTGACTAAAACCACCAAATAGAACTCGCTCCATTTTCTCTCTCCTTTAATAAAATTAAAGCTAAATTTTATGAATAGTATCTCTAAATTATTATAAAACATTCTTCTTATGCTTTAGATAATCCTCTCTCGCTCATTGATCATCCAGTCAATGGTGGGCCATCTATCCTAACATTTCTCGTCTTGACAATGAGAAAGATCTCCTCTCCAAATTGTCTTTATAAAATTTGAGAGTTGGTTATTTTAAGCTACCAGTCTTCTATCTTAAAGGGATAGATTTTGGCCCTGTATCCATTAACTTCCCTGTTTTCGTATCTTTTAATTTTTATTTATTTCTTCCATCATCGAATAAATTTTACGGGTCGAATTCACATTACGAATGGTCATTTTTTTATAGAGTTTTTTCGAAGCCAGTTTCGCAAGCCCGCTTTGAGGTTGATGCGCTCGAGCCACCGACCAAAGGAGAGCTCCTGGCACATAAAGTACCGTTTCAATATCCGGTTTAACCACTAATTCATCAAGGACACTTTCATCATCGATTTCATCCCAAAGGAACATAACATCACTTTTCATCTCTTTATCATTTTCCCAATGCGTCGGGAGAGCCTCGATAATAGCCGCACAATCATTTATATTACGAAGCAATACTTTAATTTCTAGTGAAAAATCTTCGTAAATGACTTCTTCTAAAATAGCTATTATCTCTTCTTTATTTAGATTTGAATGTTCAAAAATAATATTTCCTGAATTAATATACGTGATAACCTTTTCCATACCGACTCGTTCAAACGACTTTGTTAACTCTTTCATGTTGATTTTATTTTTTCCTCCAACATTTATCCCTCTTAATAAGGCAACATAAATCATAATTATCTTCCTTTTTAATTTAATGTAATGTTTAGAGTCCCTTTGTTCACGTATTTTTTAATCTAAACAAACTTTTTGATTCTCCTCCCAGATTATTTATTCTTAATTAGTTTATCAAGAATTAAACAAAAATGCTTGTTATTAACAACCGT
>Ga0209487_1004350_pt1 | contig 10907 bp, 8 predicted proteins | sample Poulit2012_FD_187524 | JGI IMG/M metagenome (GOLD analysis project Ga0209487, IMG submission 187524) | Agricultural soil microbial communities from Georgia to study Nitrogen management - Poultry litter 2012 (SPAdes) (version 2) | ecosystem: Environmental > Terrestrial > Soil > Agricultural land... | reverse complement strand
AGGGCGACTGCGCCGCCCGAGCGTCCAGGTCGCGCAGCCGCTGCACGTCGCGCAGCAGCGGCCAGGCATGCGCCAGCAGGTGGTGGCTGAGCAGCAGGGGCTGGGCGTGCTGCAGATGGGTGCGGCCGGGCATCGCGGCGCCATGCACCTCGAGTGCGCGGGCCAGCAGCACATCCACCAGGTCCAGCACCATCTCCCCCAGAGCCCGGCTCTGATCACGGATGTACAGCCGGATCAGGGTGGCGATCTGGTCGTTGCGGGAGCGGCCGGCCCGCAGCTTGCCGCCGAGCTCCGCGCCGGCCCGCTCCAGCAGCCCGCGCTCGAGGGCGGTGTGCACGTCCTCATCGTTGGGGCCCGCGGCGAAGTCACCTGCGGCGACGTCGGCCGAGAGCTGATCCAGAGCGGCCTGCATCCGTTCCAGCTCGTCGTCGCTCAGCAGCTTCGCGGCGTGCAGGACGTTGGCATGGGCCTTGGACCCCCGCAGGTCGTACTGCGCCAGTCGCCAGTCGAAGTGGGTGGACACCGACAGCTCGGCCAGAGCCGCCGCCGGACCGGAGCCGAAGCGCCCGCCCCACAGGGAGGCGCGCTCCTCGGCGGCCGACGGGTCTGCGGCCCGGGCCGGGTCGGGGCTCACGCGTTCCCCTGACCGGACGCACCGTCGGTGCCGTCGGCTGAGAGGTCCTCGCCGTTGCCGAAGGCGACGTCGCGGGCGGCGGCCTGCTTGGCGGCCAGGCCGTAGATGTCGATGAAGCCGCGGGCGCTGGACTGGTCGAAGGTGTCGCCCTCGTCGTAGGTGGCGAGGTTGAAGTCGTACAGCCCGGTCTCGGTGCGGCGACCGGTGACGGTGGCGCGTCCGCCGTGCAGGGTCATGCGGATGTCACCGCTGACGTAGCGCTGGGTGTCGGCGATGAAGGCGTCCAGGGACTTCTTCAGCGGGGAGAACCACTGGCCGTCGTAGACCAGATCGGTCCAGCGGTCGCTGACCGAGCGCTTGAAGCGAGCCTGCTCGCGCTCGAGGGTGACACGCTCGAGCTCCTGGTGAGCGGTGATCAGCGCCATCGCGCCGGGAGCCTCGTAGACCTCGCGGGACTTGATGCCCACCAGTCGGTCCTCGACGATGTCGATCCGGCCGATGCCCTGGGCGCCGGCGCGACGGTTCATCTCCTGGATGGCCTCCAGCGCGGAGACCTTGCGGCCGTCGATCGCGACGGGCACGCCGCGCTCGAAGGTGATGATGACTTCGTCGGCGACCGGCGGGAACGCCGGGTCATCGGTGTAGCTGAAGATGTCCTTGGTGGGTTCGTTCCAGATGTCCTCGAGGAAGCCGGTCTCGATGGCGCGTCCCCACACGTTCTGGTCGATCGAGAACGGGTTGTGCTTGGTGGTCTCGATGGGCAGGCCCTTGCGCTCGGCGTACTCGATGGCCTTGTCACGGGTCAGGGCGAGGTCGCGCACCGGGGCGATGCACTTCAGCTCGGGAGCGAGCGAGGTGATCGAGACCTCGAAGCGGACCTGGTCGTTGCCCTTGCCGGTGCAGCCGTGGGCGACGGTGCCGGCGCCGAACTTCTTCGCCGCCTTGACCAGGTGCTTGGTGATCACCGGGCGGGAGATCGCCGAGACGTTCGGGTAGGCGTCCATGTACAGCGCGTTGGCCTGGAGCGCCGGCATGCAGTACTCCTCGGCGAACTCGTCGCGGGCGTCGGCGACGTAGGCCTCGACGGCGCCGCAGTCCAGGGCGCGTTGGCGGATCACCTCGAGATCCTCTCCGCCCTGGCCGACGTCCACCGCGCAGGCGATGACATCGGCGCCGGTGGCGTCGTGGATCCAGCCGATGGCCACGGAGGTGTCGAGGCCGCCGGAGAAGGCGAGGACGATGCGTTCGGTCACTGGTGCTCCTAGTCGAGTCTTCTGATGGGGTCGAGTCTTGTGGTGGTGCAGGCGGCCGCGGCACAGCCGGCGTCCTGGTCGTCGGGGTGGCGGATTCAGGTCGGTGAGGTGGCCTCGGCCTCGCGCCTGCCGTCGGCGATCTCCAGCAGCCGGGCGGCGAGCCGCTCTCCCCCGTCGGGGTCGCGGGCCACCAGCAGCACCGTGTCGTCGCCTGCGATCGTACCGATCACGTCGGGCATCACCGAACGGTCCAGCGCCGAGGCCAGGTACTGGGCGCCCCCGGGAGGGGTGCGCACCACCACCAGGTTGGCGCTGGCCTCGGCCGAGACCAGCAGGCCCTCTGCGAGCCGGGGCAGGCGGGCCTCGAGCAGCTCGCTCTCGCTGCCCGGGCCGGCCGGGCGGGCACTGCCGCCTTCCGGAGGCAGCCAGTAGACGAGGCCGCCCTCGGAGCCACGGACCTTTTCGGCCTGCAGCTCCACCAGGTCGCGGGACAGGGTGGCCTGGGTGACGTCGATGCCTTCGGCAGCGAGCAGCTGGGCGAGCTGGGACTGGGAGCCGACCTCCCGCTGAGTCAGCAGGGTGATGATCTGCTGCTGACGGGAGACCTTGGTCTGAGCCAGCGCCCGTCGCTGCTCTGTCATGGCCGCGCTCCGGCGCCGACGTCGCTGTGGGACAGCAGCCAGGTCAGCAGCGCCTTCTGAGCGTGGAGGCGGTTCTCCGCCTCATCCCAGACCACGGAGGCGGGACCGTCGATCACCGAGGCGGTGACCTCCTTACCGCGGTAGGCGGGCAGGCAGTGCAGGAAGATCCCACCGGACAGCTCCATGAGCTCGTCGGTGACCTGGTAGGGAGCGAAGGTCCGCTCGCCGCGGTCGTCCTCGCCCTCCTGGCCCATCGAGACCCACGTGTCGGTGATCACGGCGGTGGCCCCCGTGACCGCAGCGCGGGGGTCCTCGGTCAGCATGACGGAGCCGCCGGTGCGCTCGGCGATGGAGACGGCATCGGCCACGATCTGCGGATCCGGGCGATGGGAGGAGGGGGCTGCGATCCGCACGTCCATCCCGGCGGTCGCGCCGCCCAGCAGGTAGGAGTGGGCCATGTTGTTGGCACCGTCACCGAGGTAGGCCAGCGAACGGCCCGCGAGCGCCGCCTCGCCGAGGGCCAGCCCACCGGTGTGCTGGGCGATGGTCTGCAGATCGGCCAGGATCTGGCAGGGGTGGAACTCATCGGTCAGGGCGTTGACCACGGGGACGGTGGCATGGGCTGCCATCTCCTCGATCCGGTCCTGGCCGAAGGTGCGCCACACGATCGCCGAGACCATGCGGGTGAGCACCTTGGTGGTGTCGGTGATGGATTCGCCGCGACCCAGCTGGCTGGAGGCCGCCTCCAGCACCAGCGGACTGCCGCCGAGCTCGGCGACCCCGGTGGCGAAGGAGACCCGGGTACGGGTGGAGGACTTGTCGAACATGATGGCGACGGTCCGCGGCCCGGCCAGGGGCTGATGGGCGAAGCGGTCGCCGGCCATCTCCAGGGCCAGGGCAAGGACCTGCTTCTGCTCAGCGGGAGCGAGGTCGTCGTCGCGCAGGAAATGGCGAGCCATGTCAGCGGTCTCCTTCGGCGGTGTCGGCCGCGTCGAGCAGGCCGGGCAGGGCGGCGGTGAACGTGGCGAGCTCGGCCTCGGTGATGATCAGCGGCGGGGCCAGTCGCAGAGTGGACGGGTCGGGGGCGTTGAGGAGGAAACCGGCCTCCAGGGCGGCACGGGTCACGGCCGGGGCGACCGGGTCGCGCAACGCGATCCCGCGCAGCAGTCCCTCCCCGCGCACGCCGGTGATCCGCGGGTCGTCCAGGGCGAGGACGGCAGCGGCGAAGCCGTCGCCGACCTGTCGGGCGTGGGCGAGCAGTCCGTCCTCGGCGAGGGTGCCGATCACCGCCAGGCTGACCGCCGCGGCCAGAGGGTTGCCGCCGAAGGTGGTGCCGTGCTGACCGGGCTGCAGCAGGTCATGGGTGTCGGCGCCGAAGGCGATCACGGCGCCGACCGGGAAGCCTCCCCCCAGGCCCTTCGCGAGGGTCATCACATCGGGTGTGAGCTCGGGGACGGCCTGGTGGGCGAACCAGTGCCCGGTGCGGCCCATACCGGTCTGGATCTCGTCCAGGACCAGCAGGGTCCCGTGCTCGCGGGTCAGGCGGCGCAGGGCACGCAGATAGTCGGTGCTGAGCGGGCGCACGCCGGCTTCGCCCTGGATGGGCTCGGCGAACACGGCGGCGACATCGCCGGGGGCCAGGGCGTCGGCCAGTGCCTGCTGGTCGCCGGCCTCGACGAACTCCACTCCCCCGGGCAGAGGCTCGAAGGGGGCCCGGTAGGCCTCCTTCGAGGTCAGCGCGAGCGCCCCCATGGTGCGTCCGTGGAAGGAGTTCGTCAGCGCCAGGATGCGGGGTCGGCCGGTGCGGCGCGCGATCTTGAAGGCGGCCTCATTGGCCTCGCTGCCGGAGTTGGCGAAGAAGACCCCGGACCCCTCGGGCGCCTCGGCGAGCCGCAGCAGCTTCTCGGCCAGTTCGATCTGGGGAGCGGTGGCGAAGAAGTTGGAGACGTGTCCCAGGGTCTCGGCCTGCTTCGTCAGTGCCGACAGGATCGCCGGGTGGGCGTGCCCGAGGGCGTTGACGGCGATCCCGGCCAGCAGGTCCAGGTACTCCGTGCCGTCGGTGTCCCACACGCGGCAGCCCTCGCCGCGGCCGAGGACGCGCTGGGGCGCGCCGAAGACGGGCAGCAGCGCCTCGCGGTAGCGGGCGGGCAGATCCTGGGCGGTGTGTGCTGTCCCTGCGGGCTTCTCAGACATAGTCGTCCCTCCTGACCATCGTGCCGACTCCCTTCGTGGTGAAGACTTCCAGCAGCACCGCGTGCTCGATGCGGCCGTCGATCATCGCGGCGGTGCGCACGCCGGCGTCGACTGCTCCCAGCAGCGCTTCGGCCTTGGGGATCATCCCGGAGGTGAGCTCGGGGAGCATGGCGCGCAGCTCGGTGGCGGAGATCTCGGGGATCAGCGAGCCGCGGTCGGGCCAGTTGCGGTACAGACCTTCGACGTCCGTGAGCATCACCAGCTTCTCGGCGTCCAGGCCCTCGGCGATGGCGGCGGCGGCGAGGTCGGCGTTGATGTTCAGCACCTCCCCGGTGGGGGTTCCATCGGGCGCGATCTCGGGGGCGATCGAGGAGATGACGGGGATCCGTCCGGAGTCCAGCAGATCGCTGATCGATTCGATGCGCACGCCGGTCACCGCGCCGACGTGACCGAGGTCGATGTCCTCGCCGTCGACCACTGCGGTGCGGCGCACGGCGGAGAACAGGCGGGCGTCCTCACCGGACATGCCGACGGCGTAGGGACCGTGCTGGTTGATCAGGCCCACGAGCTGGCGGCCGACCTGGCCGACCAGGACCATGCGCACGATGTCCATCGTGTCGGCATCGGTCACCCGCAGGCCGCCGCGGAAGGAGGAGTCGATGCCGACGCGGTCGAGCATGGTGTTGATCTGCGGGCCGCCGCCGTGGACGACGACCACGTGGATGCCGGCCAGGCGCATGAAGACCATGTCGGCGGCGAAGGCGCGGCGCAGCTCGTCATCGATCATCGCGTTGCCGCCGTACTTGACCACCACGATCTTGCCGCGGAAGCGCTGCATCCAGGGCATGGCCTCGATCAGGACCTCGGACTTCTCGCGGGCCTCGGTGCGGGCGGCGTCGAGCTGGGCCAGGGGGTTCTTGCCGACCAGCGCGTCCGCCGCGGGGTCGGAGGCGTCGGGGCCGGGATGCTCGGCGGTGCCGAAGGTGTCGGTGGGTGTCATGAGGAGTAGGCGCTGTTCTCTTCGACGTAGTCGTGGGTGAGGTCGTTGGTCCAGATGTCGCCGTCGGCGCTGCCTGCGCCGAGGTCGACCTCGATCAGGATCTCGCGCGGGCTCATGTCCACCTCGGAGCGATCCCGGTGGGCGCCGCCGTCGCGGCACACCTCGACGCCGTTGACGGTGACCGACAGATCCGCAACGTCGAAGGGGACGAGGTGCTCGGGCACGCATCCGGCGGCCGCCACGATCCGGCCCCAGTTGGGGTCGTTGCCGAAGATGGCGGCCTTGACCAGGTTGGAGCGGGCGATCTCGCGGGCGACGACGAGCGCGGCCGCTTCGGTGGTCGCGGAGCGGACGATCACGTGTACGTCGTGGCTGGCGCCCTCGGCGTCGGCGACCAGCTGGCGGGCCAGGTCTGCGCTGACCGAGCGCACGGCCTCGGTCAGCTCTGCGGTGTCGGGGGTGACGCCGCTGGCGCCGGATGCCATCAGGATCACGGTGTCGTTGGTGGACATGCAGGCATCGGAGTCGACCCGGTCGAAGGTGGTCGAGGTCGCCTCGCGTAGCACCGCATCGGCAGTGTCGGCATCGATGTCGGCGTCGGTGGTCAGCACGACGAGCATGGTCGCCAGCTGCGGGGCGAGCATCCCGGCGCCCTTGGCGATACCACCGACGGTCACCCCGGAGGCCGTGGTGCGCACTGCGGTCTTGGGGACGGTATCGGTGGTCATGATCGCGCGGGCAGCGGCTGTATCGGCCTCCTGGCCGGCGCTGAGCTCATCAGCAGCGGCGGTGATGCCTGCCAGCAACGGCTCCATCGGAAGTCGCTCGCCGATCAGCCCGGTCGAGCACACCAGCACGTCCTGCGCCGAGACGTCGAGGACTGCGGCAAGGCGCTCGGCGGTGCGGTGGGTATCGGCGAAGCCCTCGGGGCCGGTGCAGGCGTTCGCGCCGCCGGAGTTCAGCACCACGGCGCGGGCGCGCCCATCGGCCACGGCCTCGCGTGACCAGAGCACGGGGGCGGCCTGGACCCGGTTGGCGGTGAACACGGCGGCCGCGACCTCACGGGGGCCGTCGTTGATGATCAGCGCGAGGTCGGTGGCGCCGGTGGATTTGAGGCCGGCGGCCAGTCCGGTGGCGCGGAAGCCACGGGGGCGGGTGATCGACACGGGTCTCCTCGGGAGGCGGGGTGGTGCAGCGGACGGGCTCGAGCTCGAGGTCAGGGGGCCAGGGCGGTGCGGGTCAGTCCGGTGGCCTCCTCCAGGCCCAGGGCCAGGTTCAACGACTGGATTGCAGCGCCGGCGGTGCCCTTGACCAGGTTGTCGAGGGCGGAGATGACGGTGGCCTGACCGGAGCGCGGGTCGACGTGGGCGCCGATGCGGATGGTGTTGGCCCCGGTGGTCTGGCCGGTGGCGGGGAAGGCCCCCTCGTCGAGAACGGTGACGAAGTGCTCGGTGCCGTAGTCGGTGGTCAGGGCCTGCAGGAGGTCGACGGTGGTGACGTCGCCGGTCACCGGCGCAGTGGTCACTGCGAGGATTCCGCGGCTCATCGGCACCAGCACCGGCGTGAAGGTCAGACGCGAGTCCTCATGCCCGGCGGCCCGGCGCAGATTCTGCAGGATCTCCGGGATGTGACGGTGATTGCCGCCGACGGCATACGGGGCGGCGGTGCCGACTCCCTCGGCGAGCATCAGGTGCTGCTTGGCACTGCGGCCGGCACCGGAGTAGCCGACCTGCAGCACGGAGCTGAGCTGGGCGGGGTCGATCAGACCGGCGCGCACCAGGGGCGCCAGCGCGAGGCTGACCCCGGTGGCGTTGCACCCGGGCACCGCGATCTCCCGGGCGCCGGGCAGCAGCTGGCGCTGTGTGGTGCCGTCGGCCAGGGGCAGCTCGGGCATCCCGTAGGTCCAGGTGCCGGAGTGCTCGGTGCCGTAGTAGTCGGCCCAGTCCTGTGCGCGCTCGAGGCGGTGGTCGGCGCCGAGGTCGACGACGATCAGATCCGGGTCCTCACCGCGCAGCTCAGCCGCCAGGCGCCCGGACTGCCCGTGCGGAAGCGCGAGCACCACCACGTCATGGCCACGCAGGGTCGAGGCGTTGGTCTCGGTCAGGATCGGGTCGTGTCCGAGGTCGATGTGCGGGGCGACCTCGCTGAGTCGGCGGCCGGCACTGGAATGTGCGGCGACCGTGGTGACCTCGATGTCCGGGTGGGCGCTCAGCAGGCGCAACGCCTCCCCGCCGGCGTATCCGGAGGCACCGACGACGGCCGCGCGGAACGGCCCGCCGGTCGGGGAGGGGGTCGCAAGGGCACTCGATGCTGACGTCATGGAGCAAGTCTATACACTCGAATGCATGAACAGCCAGTCCGGAGGGGAGAGTGGGCCATTCCAGCATGCAGGCGCGCATCACCGCAGGCTGGAGGCCTCCCGGCGGTTGCGATCTCCTTCGTCGAGAACTCGGCGCCCAGTGCCATCGAACTGTTTCACGAGGCAGCGGGCCGTCCTGGCAATCGCCCCAGTGCCGGAGCCGAGAACTCGTGAGCTTCTCCCGAGAGTTCCGTCCAGTGCCCTTCGGCTCCATGTGCTGTCAGCACGTCCCTCCAGTTCCTGCCCTGCGCGAGGACCGGTGAAAAGCGTCCACCGGGCACAGTCACGGTGATCGGCAGGGTCGTCACCTCCGCAGGGAATCTGCCTGCCGATCCCGGTCCCCCCGGCTGCCTCGGCTTGTCCCGATGCACCGTCGGTCAGTTGCGCGGTGCACGCAGGAAGGGGATCACCGGCAGACGGACGCGCCGGCCACGGGAGGCCTGCACCGTGCCGACGATCGCGTAGACGAGCTGGAGGAGGCCGACCGCGAAGAACAGCCCGAGCTCGACGAAGACGAGGGTCTCCATCCCCGGCAGGAACCGCACGCCGTCTCCGGTGGGGGACGGGGAACCGGTCAGCACCGCGATCACCAGGGTGAGCGCCATCAGCACGGGCCAGCACAGCTGAGTCAGCCCCCAGTTCGCCGCCCGGATGCCGTTGACGGCTGCCAGGTGGCCGTGCTTTCGCTGGGCGAGTCCGACGATCAGCTGGACGAGACCGGCCAGGATCAGCCCGAGGACCGGGATGGGAAAGTAGGCGAGAAAGCCGAGTGCCCAGGCAACGGTGCCGGTTCTTTCCGGGGCCCCGATCCGAGCGGGGTCAGGAGCCGACGGTGTCGCGGCGGGCCCGACGGCCGGTTGAGTGCTCGTATCGGGCCCACCCTGAGGCAGCGAGCTCATGCGCGCAGCACCCCTCCGACGGCGACCTCGACGGCACGGATGCAGCGCTCGCGGGCAGCCCCGATCTGCTCGGCGGTCAAGGTGGCTTCGGACGAGCGCAGTCGCACCGCGAAGGCCAATGACTTCTTGCCCTCGCCGATCTGGTCGCCGGTGTAGACGTCGAACAGGTGCACGTCCTCGGCGAGGTCGCCGATGCCGACGACCACGGCCGCCTGGACGGCCGATGCGGGCACGCTGTCGTCGACGACGAAGGCGAAGTCCTCCTTGGCCGGTGGGAACGGGGCGATCTCGGCGGCGGGGACCACCTCGGGGGCCGCGGCGATCACGGCCTCCAGGTCGAGCTCGAAGGCGCTGGTGCGGGCCGGCAGGGAGAACTCCCCCACGACCGCGGGATGCAGCTCACCGGCATGCCCGACCACGACCTGCTCGCCGTCGGCCGTGGTGACGCGGAGCGCGCCGCACCGACCGGGATGGAACGGAGCGCGCTCGACCTGGCGCACCTCCAGCTCGGTCCCGACGGCAGCAGCCACCCGCTGTGAGAGGTCGAGAGCGTCGGCCCAGTCCCAGGCGGGAGCCTGGCCCCACCAGGAGCTGTGCCCCGATGCTCCACCGATCACCGCCGCCAGGGCGCGGGTCTGGGCGGGCAGCGAGGAGTCGAGGGCCACCAGTTCCTCCTCGCTGGGGCGCTGCGCGGCCGAGGGCAGCGGGGAGCGGGCGTCCTGGACACGAACGATCGCTGCGGTGGCGTATTGGAAGATCGCCACTGCTTCCTCGCCCCGGCCGAGGTTTCGGCGGGCGGTGGGCAGCAGGGTCTGCAGCAGCTCGGTACGCAGCAGCGGCTCATCGTCCGCGAGAGGGTTCAGCAGCCGCACCGCACTGCGGCGCTCGTCGGCCTCGTCGTAGCGGAGCCGATCGAAGATGGACTCGGCGATGAAGGGGTTGGAGGCGACCTCCGTCAGGCCGGCTTCCACGAGCGCCCGGTTCGCACTGCGCCTCGAGCGCTGGGCGCGGGTGAGTCCGCGCCCGCCCGGCGCCGATGGCAGGACGGAGGGGATCCGCTCGTAGCCGACCAAGCGGGCGATCTCCTCGACCAGGTCCTCGCGGATGGTCAGGTCGGGCCGCCAGGAGGGCGGGGTGACGACGAGGGTCTCCTCATCCGCCTGGTCCAGAGTGCACCCGATCATCTCGAGGCTGTCGCGCACCTGCCGCGGGGTGTAGGCGACGCCGACGACGCGCTCGGCATCACCGAGCGGGAAGGTGATCGGGGCCGGCGCGACGGGACTGCCTTCGTCGGTGACGCGCTGGTCGATCTGCCCACCGCCGTGCTCGGCGATCAGTTCGGCGGCTCGGCGGGCGGCCACCAGCGGCAGCTGGGGGTCCACCCCGCGCTCGAAGCGCTTGGCGGCCTCGGAGGGCAGGCGATGACGACGTGCGGAGCGGGCCACGGTGATCTGCTGGAAGGTCGCGGCCTCCAGGATCACGTTCTGCGTGGTGTCGGAGACCTCGGTGTCCTCGCCGCCCATCACCCCGGCGATGCCCAGCACCCGCTCGCCCTTGTCCCCGCCGCAATCGGTGATCAGGAGGTCCTCGGGGTGCAGGGTGCGGGTGACGTCGTCGAGGGTGGTGAGCTTCTCGCCGGCACGGGCGCGGCGCACGATGATCGGGGCGACGACCTTCTCGGCGTCGTAGGCGTGCAGCGGCTGCCCCAGGTCGAGCATCACGTAGTTGGTCACGTCCACGATCAGGGAGATCGGGCGCATCCCGGCCTGGGTGAGGCGGCGGGCCATCCAGCGGGGGGTCTGGGCGGCGGGATCGACGCCGCGCACCTCCATGGCCACGAAGCGGGTGCAGCCCGGGCCCCCGCGCAGGGGGGCCTCGTCCCGCAGCTGGATCGGGACACCGCCGCCGCTGCTCCGGGGGACCTGGAT
>Ga0209487_1004349_pt1 | contig 10908 bp, 7 predicted proteins | sample Poulit2012_FD_187524 | JGI IMG/M metagenome (GOLD analysis project Ga0209487, IMG submission 187524) | Agricultural soil microbial communities from Georgia to study Nitrogen management - Poultry litter 2012 (SPAdes) (version 2) | ecosystem: Environmental > Terrestrial > Soil > Agricultural land... | reverse complement strand
CATTAACCTGTATCGGTGTGGTCATGGTGCTGTCGGCTTCTTCGGTGGAATTTATTGGCGGCGCCGGCTCATTTGCATCCCTGAGTTCTCAGGGCATCTACGCCGTCATCGGTCTTATCCTGCTGTTTTGGATGGGCAGATGGACTCGACGCACGTATCACAAACTTTCAGTCATCATGTTGCTGGTCAGTATTGTCTTATTAGCGTTAGTTTTTACTCCGCTTGGATTTGAAGTCAATGGTGGTCGCAGGTGGATTCGTATAGCCGGGCTATCATTTCAGCCTGCAGAAGCAGCCAAATTATCCTTTAGTGTCTGGGCCGGTTATGCACTCAGTCAAAAAGCCAAGCTCAAAGGCTACGGTAAAGACCTGCTGGTACCTGTGATCCTCCCATTTGGCTTGATACTGACCGGCCTGATCGTGGCTGGCAAAGACATCGGAACTTTGCTGATCATGTTGATGATTATTGCCGCTATTATTTATTTGGCTGGAATACGGACGTCGTATTTAGTTATCACCGCTGTGGTTGGCCTGGTGGGTTTGACCGTGGCAACGATGCAATCGGGTAACCGAATGATGCGCATTGACGCCTGGCTTGGTAATTGCGATCACCCGGCAGACCCTTGCTACCAATACGAACAAGGTATCTTTGCTTTGGCCTCGGGCGGCTGGTCTGGGGTTGGGCTGGGCCAGTCACGCCAAAAATGGTCTTATATTCCTGAAGCCGGAAACGACCTGATCTTCGCCGTATTGGGCGAAGAGCTTGGGCTGATTGGGGCGCTGTTGGTCATTGGGCTGTTTATCACCCTGGGAATCGGTATGTTCCGGGTAGCTTATAACACCACCGACACCTTCGTGGTGATCACCACCGGTGCGATCATGACCTGGCTTTTGGGCCAAACGTTTATGAACATTGCGATGGTTACAGGTTTGCTGCCCATTATTGGTGTGCCGCTGCCGTTTATTTCTTCGGGCGGCTCGGCATTACTTATGAGTATTCTTGCCGTTGGCGTTGTACTGTCCTTTGCCAGGGACCAAGCACAAGAAATGCAAGATCGCACCCGCCAAGCTCAACAACCCACGGTGGATGCGAAAGACGAGAAAGCCAGCGCAGAAGACAATACGCTGGCCACAATAAGTACTCGAGGCACTTAATTAGTGCGTGGGGCTTGCCCTAAGCGTTTCAATGCTACAGACTATATTCCGTAGTAGTGAAATATATTTTCAGTATATGAAATTGGAGGGTATTTATGTCAGAACTTGCAACCGGAGAAACCGCTCCTGCTTTTACGCTGTCGGATGCTAACGGCAAGCAAATTTCCTTGGACGACTATGCGGATCAGCAGGTGATCGTGTACTTCTATCCGAAAGCCGCGACGCCGGGTTGCACCACGGAAGCTTGCGATTTTCGGGACAACATTAACTCCTTGGCGGCGGCAGGATATCAAGTCATTGGAATCTCACCCGATGATCCAGAAGACATCAAAGCTTTTGCCGACCAGGAAAACCTGACCTTCCCGCTGCTATCCGATCCGGGATCCAAAACCGCCCAAGCATACGGGAGCTTCGGAGAAAAAACCATTAATGGGCGCACTTTCGAAGGCACCCTGCGTTCAACATTCGTTCTTGACAGCGACCGAAAAGTTCAGCACGCACAATATAATGTCGACGCCGACGGGCACGTCGCTCGACTGCGCGACACCTTGGGTGTCTAGACCATTTGGTAACGCCAGGCCCGTAGGCTTGGCGTTACCGGTTGTTCTCCCGAATACTCGAAGGGTCCCCACTTCGCTTCCTGGCTACAGTAAGTTTGGGTTGTAGTAGGTACAGTGGCAAACAATACTGGTTAGCTACAAGGAATTCTTGAGCGAAGTGGGCAATGAATCTGCTTTATGACAAGAAGGTATAAAGGCCGCTGCGTAATCGACTCAGCATGGTCGAAAAATTAGAACGAAACTCGCTCTTTGGAATACAAAAAGTGTCCGCGGGGCACCTTGAAATCTACCTGTTGACCGCGTAACCAGGTCGAGACCACTTGGCCGGAGAGCTCGCGCTTATCGTAGGGGGTAATCGGATTACGGTGGTGCAAGCTGCCGGCGTCGACCGTACAAGTGGCTTCTGGATCGAAAATGACCAGGTCGGCGTCGTTACCGGGGGCCAGTTGTCCTTTGTCTGAAACTCCAGCGATCCGGGCTGGGCCCTCAGCCATCCAAGACGCTACTTCGGCGAGGTCAACGCCGCGTTGCTGGGCTTCAGTCCAGATCACTGATAGTCCAAGTTGGAGGGAAGATATTCCACCCCATGCGGTATCGAAATTGCCGTCGCCGTGTTCTTTCAGCTCCAGTGTGGAGGGTGAATGATCAGAAACGATGATGTCGATCGTGCCGTCTTGTAGTCCTTGCCAGAGTCGTTCTCGGTTAGCATCCTCGCGGATGGGCGGGGCACACTTATACGCGGTCATGCCATCATCGATGTCTTCGCTAAGTAACGTTAGATAATGCGGGCAGGTTTCGACTGTTAGAGGTAATCCTTCAGCTTTAGCTTGAGCAATTTGTTCAAGGCAATCCGCATTGGATAAATGCAGAATGTGGGCGCGCGCTCCCGTTGTACGCACCGCGTCGATAACGGCTTGGATGGCGACCTGTTCTGCGGCTCCGGGGCGGGAAGCTAAGAAGTCAGTATATTTTGGTCCGGTAGTGATGCCTTGCTGGCGGGTCTGTTCTAACGTGTGGGCGTCTTCTGCGTGCACAATCATTAGCCCGTTAAACTTGGCGATCTCAGCCATATCTTGACGCATTTCATCGATTTCAAGATGCGGAAATTCATCGACCCCAGAATGTTCTAAGAAGCATTTGAATCCGAAAACACCGGCGTCGTGTAGTGGTTTCAAATCGGTTGTATTACCGGGCACAGCCCCGCCCCAAAAGCCAGTGTCAATAAACAGCTGATCTTGTGCTGCGTCTTGTTTGATCTGTAGGGCTTCAGTATTGACGGTTGAAGGTACTGAATTGAGCGGCATATCGATCAGCGTGGTGACACCACCAGCTGCCGCGGCACGTGTTGCCGTCTCAAAACCTTCCCACTCGGTGCGTCCAGGTTCGTTAACGTGCACGTGAGTATCGACGAGCCCAGGTAGCAGCACCTGGTGTGGTTCCAGCTCGATTATTCGTTTACCAGTCAGTTCAGATCCCAGCGGGCGGATCGCTACGATTTGTTCGTCCTGGACTGCCACTTCTAGCGACTGGAGTTTTCCTTCGAACAGGGTTTGGTTGGCTCGGAAAACCACATCGTAAACGGGTTGATTCATACCCGATCCACTCCTTCTCGTTGTGCCGTTTCTGCTATTAAAGTATGACCGATTTGCTGGCCGATCTGAACCAGCAATCGGTGTGGTTGGCTCATGGAGACGCTGGGGTCAGCTTCCAGATCACTTAGGGCAAATACTTTATCGATACCGGCCTGTGTTGCCTGCTGTGCTGTCAGAAGGCTACGGCCACACACCGCATAGACGGGGATATCGTGCTGTGCTGCCGCTTGTCCAACACCCACCGGTGTCTTACCTTGCAACGATTGTTCATCCAAACTTCCCTCACCGGTAATGACCAGATCGGCATGGCGCAGGGCGTTGGGGAAATCGACAAAATCTAATACTACGTCGATGCCACGACGTTGCTTTGCACCTAACGCAGCCATAGCTGCAAACCCGGTGCCTCCTGCAGCGCCTGCACCGGGATGGTCAACCATATCGCGAACGTATTTGCCGGCAGTGGATCCCCATTCGCGTTCAGCGGCTTCGGCCAGTAAATTCGCGAAATTGCCTAGTGCAGCATCAAGCGTTGGTACTTGGTCACTTGCCAAACCTTTCTGCGGGCCGAATACGGCGGCAGCACCAGCAGGCCCAAGCAGTGGGTTATCCACATCGCTAGCCAGAACCACTTCGATGTCAGCCCAGCGAGGGTCAAGACCCGCCAGGCTGACATGCGCTAAGTGTTGCAAATTGCCGCCACCGTCAGGGACTGGCTGACCGTTGCTGTCATGTAACTCCACGCCCAGTCCAGCCAGCATCCCGGCTCCACCGTCGGTGGATGCCGACCCACCCAGGCCCAAGACGATGCGTTGGGCACCGGATTCAAGGGCGGACTGTAATATCTCGCCGGTGCCCCGAGAGGTGGCCGCTGTACCGGCCAGACGGTTCGGGTCAAGCAATTCGATACCGGAGGCTTGGGCTAATTCCACGACTGCTTCGTGTGAACCGTCTAGCGCCCATGTTGCTTCAACCCCCACCGAGACCGGCCCGGTCACCTGCAGGCTATGCCTGGCGAATCCTGCCGAGACGGCGGCGTCGACTGTGCCTTCGCCGCCATCGGCCACCGGGACGCAGCGCACCTCGGCTGACCGTAGCACTGAATTGAGCCCCTGGGTGAGGGATTCGGCAACTTCCTTGGCAGGAGCCGACCCTTTGAATTTATCGGGTGCGACAACAATGACGGTAGAGCGGTTCATAGGGTCCCTACTAATCCAGTAGTGTCAGGGCGGTTGGAGCATCCTCGGGGTTTACAGCTAGGTCTTCGAACTCATTGACATTATTCAAAGCCGTCCCCATGGCAATATTTGTGACACGTTCCAGAATGACCTCCACTACCACTGGAACACGGTGGGTATCCATCAGTTGGCTGGCCTGTTCGAGGGCTGGCCCTATCTGGTCCGGGTCTTCAACACGGATGGCCTTGCAACCCAGCCCCTCGGCGACTTTAACATGATCCACCCCATAGCCGGAATACCCGCCTTCTTGTGCTTCGGGTGTGGCATTAATATTGTCAAAGGCCAGTGAGACTTCATAGTCCATGTCGAAGGTCCGTTGCGATTGCCGGATTAGGCCAAGGTATGAATTATTTACCACTACGTGTAGGTAGGGCAGTTGGTGTTGGGCGCCGACGGCCAGTTCTTCGATCATGAATTGGAAATCATAATCCCCAGACAACGCCACAACAGTCTCACCTGGTTTGGCGCGCACCACTCCAAGTGCTGCAGGGCCTGTCCAACCCAGAGGTCCAGCCTGACCGGCATTGATCCAAGACCGTGGACGGTAGGCATGCAACATTTGTGCCCCGGCGATCTGGCTGAGGCCAATGGTGGTCACATACGTAATGTCGCGGCCGAAAGCACGGTTCATTTCCTGATATACCCGCTGTGGTTTGATGGGTTTTTCATCGTAATGCGTCTTGCGTTGCAGCTGACCTTTACGTGCGGTACAGCTGGTCGACCAGGTGGAATATTCCGGTACTGATCCGGCTGCCTTGCGTTTGCGAGCGGCATCAACCAGAGCTTGGAGTGCCGCTTTAGCGTCAGATACCACGCCGTAGTCCGGTGCAAAGACCCTGCCGATCTGAGTTGGTTCGATATCGACGTGGATGAATTTTCGGTCAGCCCGATACACATTTAGATCGCCGGTGTGACGGTTTGCCCACCGGTTGCCTATGCCTAGCACGATATCGGATTCCAGGAAATTTGCGTTGCCGTAGCGAGTATGGGTTTGGATGCCCACCATGCCGGCCATTAGCGGGTGGTCATCCGGTATGGCCCCCCAACCCATAAGGGTTGGTACCACAGGAATGTCTAGCAACTCAGCTAATTCGATCAGTTCGTCAGCAGCATCAGCATTAATGATCCCACCACCGGCAACAATCATTGGACGGTGGTGCTCGAAGAGCATGTCGAGGATCTTATTGGCTTGGGCTTCTGTTGCAGCGGGTTTCGACACCGGCAGTGGTTCGTAAGTGTCAATATCGAAGTCGATTTCAGCCAACTGTACATCCAGCGGCAGATCTACCAGGACAGGCCCGGGGCGGGATGAGCGCATGAGCTGAAATGCTTTTTGGAAAGCTCCCGGCACTTGTCCGGGTTCCAGCACAGTGGTCGCCATCTTGCACAGTGGCTTTGCAATTTCGTCGATATTGATGGCTTGAAAATCTTCTTTATGTAAGACGGCCACTGGCGCCTGTCCGGTGATGCAAAGTAACGGGACTGAATCCGCTGCGGCTGCATACATGCCGGTGATCATATCCGTGCCTGCCGGCCCGGAGGTACCAATGCACACCCCGATATTTCCGGGTGTCGACCGGCTGTACCCATCGGCCATGTGTGAGGCTCCTTCGACGTGGCGTGCCAGGGTGTGATTGAGCCCGCCGTGGGCTTTCATTGCTGAGTACAGCGGATTGATGGCAGCGCCTGGCAAACCAAACGTCTCGGTTGCGCCTTCTTTCTCTAAAATCAGGGCGATGGCATCTACAGTACGCATCGTGGTCATGTCTGTCTCCTTGAAAGTCCTCTGAAAGGCTTAATTATTGGCCCGACCGGAAAGCTCTTCTACAAGCCGGAACAGGCCGGAGTGGTCAAGGCCTCCGTCGCCATGGTTGACGGTTGCAGCAACGAGTTGGGCTACTGCTGCGCCAATCGGGATCGAAACGCCTGCTTCTCTAGCTGCGGCAGTAACAATGCCCATGTCTTTGTGGTGTAGCTCGAGTCGGAAACCTGGGCTAAATTCGCGGTCCAGCATTTTCTGTCCCTTTTGGTCCAAGACTTTGGAACCGGCGAGTCCTCCGCCCAATACCTGCAGGGCTGAAGAAGTATCGACACCGTATGCTTCCAAAAAGACAACTGCTTCGGCCAGTAATTGGATATTTCCGGCAACCATAAGCTGATTTGCCGCTTTGACGGTTTGTCCGGAACCGGAAGGCCCGACTCGTACAATGGTTTTGCCTACCGCATTGAGTACGTCCTGGACAGCGTCGAAATCGGCTTGTTCGCCGCCGACCATGATCGATAGCGCACCGTCGATGGCACCTTGCTCGCCACCGGAAACTGGGGCATCTAGGGGTTTTAGGCCAGCGGCGCGGGCTTGTTCGGCAAGCTCAGTCGCAACGTCTGGACGAATGGTGGAAGCATCAACCCAGTAAGCGTTCTGTGGCGCATGAGCAAAGACGCCTTCACTGCCGGTAACTACCGCAGTAACATCGGGCGAATCGGGAACCATGGTAATAATAACCTCGGCATCTTGAACAGCCTCAGCGATGGTTTCGGCTGCATGACCGCCGGCTGAAGCAAGGGCCTGAGCTTTCTGTGGTGAACGGTTATAACCGGTCACCGGAAAACCGGCCTGCACGAGGTTTTTGGCCATGGGCAGGCCCATGATGCCTAGACCGATGAACGCGATTTTTTGCTTTGCCATATAAAGTCCTTTCTAAAGTTCTACGAACGTGACTGATCTGCGTGCGGTGACACTTATTTGGCCAGCCAGTCAAAGGCGGTGTTTTGATCCTGTTTGTATTCCAAAGCCACCTTGCCGGTGTAGCCCAGTTGGCGTGCCCGGGCGATCCACTTGAATAGTGGTAGTTCCCCGGAGCCAGGGGCGCCACGGCCAGGGTTATCTGCGATTTGGATGTGTCCAAAGGTCTTTGCGTGGTCTTCGATAACCTGGGCGACGTCGTCGCCGTTGACGGCCATGTGATAAAAATCGGCCAGCAGTGCAATATTCTGGGCCGCACCTGCTTTGGCATCGCCGGATTGGACACGGTCAATAATCTCTAAAGCGTCAGCAGCGGTCTTTAGGGGGTACCCATCAGCGCCAGATACTGGTTCGAGTAATACGGTGCCGCCGATCGGGGCTACTGCTTGGGCGGCAATAGCCAGGTTTTCTACCGCCAGATCAGCTTGTTCCTGCTCGGAAACGCCCGGCTGACGTAAACCGTAGAGTGCATTGAACGCGGTGCAGCCGGTGCGTTCGCCGATTTTGGCTGCAACAGCGCAATTTTCTTTGAAGGTGACTTCTTCACCCTGGGTGGATACGCGTCCGCGGTCGCCGCCGGCCATGTGGCCTGCCCAGAAATTCAATCCGACAAGACGAACGCCGGCCTCATCAAGGGCGATAATGAATTCTTCGACCTCTGCATCTGACGGAGTAGGTTCGCCGTCGAAAGGCCACCAGAACTCTACTTCGGTGAACCCGGCAGCAGCTGCGGCAGCGGGGCGTTCGTTAACGGGGAGTTCGGTTAGCAAGGTGGAGCAGTTCAGCACAAAATCTGCGGGTGAAAAATTTAGACGATCGGATTGTTGGGCGGAAACGGTTTCTGTCACAACAGCCTCCTAGTGTTTTCATAATGTGGAATCTAGTTTTTGAGTTGTGAAAGTTAGCGTAAAAGTAATTGTGATGCGAGTCAAGCTTGTCTGCCGCATTAATTTCATAATGCGATAACTAAATTCCAGAAAAAGGAAGAATTGACGTCGGAACTTGACAGGAATAATGTGAACTGAGTTACTGTTAGGTATTATCTTCGGAAGAATAATTTCACATTGTGAAATCACTGTAGAAGTCAGTGTTCACAAAGAAATGAGGGATCGTGAAATCTCTTTTCGCTAAACCCGCGTACGCGGCAAATTCCAATGCGCCGGAAAATGAACGATTGTCGATGGGCCAGAACTTCGCTTTCGGTCTTCAACACGTTTTAACTATGTACGGCGGTATTCTTGCCGTACCTTTGATCGTTAGCAATGCCGCGGGCCTATCTGCGGGAGATACAGCCAAGTTGGTCACGGCCAGTTTGTTTGTCGGCGGTCTAGCAACGGTACTTCAGTCTGCTGGTCTGCCGTTTCTTGGATCCCGGCTGCCGTTGATTCAGGGAGTGTCGTTCGCTTCTGTGTCAACTATTCTGGCCATCCTTGCTGGCGGGGATACGCTGCAGGATGTTTTTGGCGCCATCATCGTGGCCAGTATTATTGGTTTTCTCATTGCCCCGTTCTTTGCCAAGATCGTTCGGTTTTTTCCGCCGGTTGTGACCGGTACGGTAATTACCGCTGTTGGTCTGACTTTATTTCCAGTGGCCGCCGACTGGGCTATGGGTGGCGATGATACAGCTGATGATTACGGCTCAATGATGAATATCGGCCTGGCGGTCATCACGTTTATCATCATCATGATCTTCTCTAAGGTGGGCGTGGCAACACTTTCACGGTTGTCCATTCTGTTGGGTCTGGTAGTAGGCACAATAATTGCCGTGTTTATGGGAAGAACCGACTTCTCTGACGTGGGAGACGGCATGGCGGTGGCTTTTCCTAAGCCCTTTGAATTTGGTATGCCCACCTTTGATATTGCAGCGATTTTGTCAATGTTGATTGTCATTCTTGTGGTCAAAACTGAGACCACTGCAGACATCATCGCAGTCGGGGAGATCGTTGGCACTCCAGTAGATTCGCGTCGCATCGCTGATGGTTTGCGTGCAGATATGTTGTCTTCTGCAGTAGCGCCAGTGTTTGGTTCGTTCACCCAGTCAGCATTTGCGCAAAACGTTGGCCTAGTGGCCCTATCCGGGGTGAAGTCCCGCTGGGTAGTCACCGCCGGCGGCGGCATCATGATTGTGCTCGGGTTGGTTCCCTGGTTGGGCCAGGTTATTGCAGCAATTCCTATGCCAGTCCTTGGCGGAGCAGGAATTGTTCTTTTTGGGACTGTTGCAGCGTCTGGCATCCGAAATCTTTCAACGGTCAAATACGAAGGCAACATGAACCTCATCATCGTTGCCTCCGCACTGGGCTTTGGCATGATCCCGGTCGTAAGCCCTGATTTCTACAGTGATTTCCCTTCCTGGGTAGAGACCATTTTTGATTCTGGGATTTCCTCTGCAGCCATTGTTGCGGTGATTTTGAACATCATCTTTAACGAACTGAAAGCAGGTAATTCGCCAGATCCGTCGGTCTTTGCAGCTAAACCGGTACGCTACCTGACGTGGTCACATCTGCAGGATCTGGAAGACGGTGATGTTTTTGTTGACGGCAAATTAGTTGACTCCGATGGCGAAGAAATACCGATAGTCCCTGAGGAGAAACTCGAAGAAGTTAAAGAGCGAATCGAATGTGGTGAAGTCACCACGACGCAAGAACTTGTGCAGGTTGTTAACGGGCAAGATTCCGATATAGGCAAGTCTGAATCGGAACCTACAAAGCGGAATGAATCCAAAAAATAGCCTCATAAGTTACTGAACCAGTAAGGCTACGATAAAACGCTCGGCTAGGTATCCTAGCCGAGCGTTTTATTTAGGACCGGAAGCTTTGGGCGTCGCTGCTTTCGGCCTACTCGTCGATTGCATTGTTGCATTAGACAGTAATGCAGCTGCTGAGCAGCTGGCCGGGATAGGGCATGGAACTCGAGCCGCTTGCTATCCCAAGACTCGCCTGTTGCGAGGTGGCGCTGTCGCGGCCGCCGAGCGAAAGCGACTCATCATCCGAGACCTATGGGCTGCCGGAAATTGAAGACTTTGGCATTATGCGCCGAGAATGATGAGCTAACTCAATATTAAAAGGGTGTGTCCAAGACAATCGGAATTGTCTTGGACACACCCTTTGGGTAGCTAGCCGTTACAGCATGACCTGTCGATTCACATCTTTGTATAACAAATATCGGAAATTCGCTGGTCCACCGGCATAGCAGGCTTGAGGGCAGAAGGCGCGAAGGGAGAAGTAATCTCCGGCCTCAACTTCTACCCAGTCGGTGTTCAACCGGTAGACGGCTTTACCTTCCAGCACATATATGCCGTGTTCCATCACATGCGTTTCGGCAAAAGGAATGACGGCGCCAGGCTCGAACGTAACCACATTGACGTGCATATCGTAGGCAAGATTGCTGGGATCCAAAAGCCGTGTCGTTCGCCAAGCATTATTTGTACCTGGCATCGGCGCAGGTTCAATATCCTGCTCTTGGCCAAACTGCGGTGTTGGACTGTAGCCTTCCAACGGCTCGTAGCGTTTACGTATCCATTGGAACCGTGCCGGAGCATCCCCGGTGGCTCGGAGCTGCCATGAGACCCCGGCAGGCAAAAATGCAAAGCCCCCCTCACTGAGATGTTCAGTCTGTCCGTCAATT
>Ga0209487_1004348_pt1 | contig 10909 bp, 7 predicted proteins | sample Poulit2012_FD_187524 | JGI IMG/M metagenome (GOLD analysis project Ga0209487, IMG submission 187524) | Agricultural soil microbial communities from Georgia to study Nitrogen management - Poultry litter 2012 (SPAdes) (version 2) | ecosystem: Environmental > Terrestrial > Soil > Agricultural land... | reverse complement strand
CCCATCATCTTCTATCTTCGGATTCAACCCTTGCTGTAATTCAGCTTCAATTTTCTCCTCATCGACCGTTTTGCCGTCTTCTTCAAGCTGTTTTATTTGTTTTTCTTTTTCCTTTTTTAACTGGTCTTTCGTAAGGGTTCTTCCTAACCAATCATAAACCATACTTTCGGTTAAGTATTGCCCTTCTTCGTAATAATATTTTTCCGGGTCAAATACTTCTTTGGAATGACGTATTAACCCTTCCTCAACCTCAACAATATCCAACCGGTTAGCTACCTGATTCGTAATGACACCTCTCGCTTTACTTGGCCGGAAAGGCAGTATGGTTTTATAGTTATCTTTTGATAATTTATAGCTCGGCACAATTGATGGTGTTTGTTTCTTCGCTTCATCTTCTTTAACGACTTCATCTTTCTTCTCATTTGGTGCGCAGGCCACGAGCACGAGGAGTATGCACACGATGTAAATGATTCGTTTTTTCATAATTACTGCTCCTTCATTTCAATAGCTTCCTTAAGCTGTTGCTCATCCCAAACTGTTACACCTAACTCCAGTGCTCTTTCATACTTGGATCCAGCAGCTTCCCCTGCAACAACGATATCTGTTTTTTTGCTGACACTGCCTGTAACAGATCCGCCCATTGCTTCAATTTTTTCTTTTGCTTCATTGCGGGTAAAATGCTCCATCTTTCCGGTCAGCACAATCGTTTTACCGGTAAAAACAGTATCCTGTTTCGCTTGTTTCGGGCCTGTGTAAGTCATATTTACATTTAATTCTTTCAAGTCTGCAAGCAATGCAATTACTTTTGCCTCGGAAAAATATTTCACAATCGCATCTGCCATTTTTTCGCCAATTTCATCTACAGCTACGAGCGCATCATAACTTGTCTGTTGTAAATTCTCCATTGTTTCAAAATGAGTTGCGAGTGTCTGGGCTGCTTTTGCGCCAATAAAGCGAATACCTAATCCGAAAAGCAGTTTTTCCAATGAGTTTTGTTTGGAAGCTTCGATGGCGTTGAGTAAATTATTCACTGATTTTTCGCCCATACGCTCTAATTGCAGCAGTTCTTCCCGTTCGAGTCGATAGATATCGGCGATTGTATGAATTAACTTTTCCCGGAAAAGCTGACCGATTACTTTTTCACCTAATCCATCAATATTCATCGCATTCCTTGAAACAAAATGAATAAGTCCTTCTTGTAGTTGGGCCGGACAATTCGGATTGATACAGCGTAAGGCAACTTCTTCTTCCAACCGGACCAATTCACTTTCACACGCCGGACAGAATTCAGGCATGAAGAATTCCTTTTCTTCACCTGTTCGTTTCTCTTCTATCACACGAACAACTTTCGGGATAATGTCACCAGCTTTTTTGATAACGACTGTGTCCCCGATGCGAATATCTTGTTCGCGGATTAAATCTTCATTATGCAAAGAAGCACGTTGGACGGTTGATCCTGCTATGTTAACAGGGTCAAGAATTGCTGTCGGAGTCACTACCCCCGTCCTTCCAATACTTAATTCAATATCTGTCAGTTTGGTAACCGCTTCTTCCGCAGGGAATTTATAAGCAACCGCCCACCGCGGACCTTTAGCCGTATAGCCTAGTTCTGCCTGCTGATCCAGATTATCTACCTTCACGACAATACCATCAATTTCATAGTTTAAGTGTGGTCGTTCGGTTGTCCAGTAATTGATATAGTCAATCACTTCTTCAATGGTTGCGCATTTTCTCCACTCCGGATTCGTTTTGAAACCCAGTTTTTCTAAATAATCCAGCCGTTCACTATGTGCAGTTAGTGTGCCCGCATGCCACTGACCAACACCGTATAAAAAGATATCCAGATTGCGCGCTGCGGCTATTTTTGGGTCCAGTTGTCGTAACGATCCCGCCGCTGCATTTCTCGGATTGGCAAATGGCTCTTCTTCATTAGTTTTTTTTGCTTCATTCAACGCGAGAAAGGATTTATGCGGCATAAATGCTTCTCCGCGCACTTCGATTATTTCTTTTTCTTTGATTGTTAATGGGATGCTGCGAATCGTTCTTAAATTACTCGTAATATCCTCCCCGGTTGTACCGTCCCCGCGTGTTGCGCCGCGAACAAATTGCCCGTTTTCATATGTCAGGGAAACAGCCAAACCGTCTATTTTCAATTCACAAACATAGGAAATCGGTTGATCTGTCCATTGGGATGCACGCCGATCAAAATCACGCAAATCCGCTTCATTAAATGCATTGCCCAGGCTCAGCATTGGTACTTGATGCTGCACTTTTTGAAAGGCATCAAGCGGTTCACCGCCGACTCTTTGTGTTGGTGAGTCGGCAGTAATCAGTTCAGGATGTGCTTCTTCCAGTCCTTTCAGTTCTTGCAGTTTCTGATCATATTCCACGTCAGGTACACTCGGTTTGTCGAGTACATAATATTCATATCCATATTGGTTTAATATTTCTTTTAATGCATCAATCTGATCTTGCGCTTGTTGTTTATCCACTTTTGCAAGGGCCTCCCTATTCTTTCGTGATCGGGGCAAATTTAGCCAATACCCGCTTAATTCCTGTCGGTGCCGGGAATGCGATATCAAGCTCCATTGCTTCGCCCTCTCCTTGCACTTTTACCACTGTTCCAACGCCCCATTTTTTGTGCGCTGCTTTATCTCCAGGACCCCATGTTTTACTCTCTGCACCTGTAGTCGTCTGCATTTTTTGTGCCTTCCGTTTTACCGGGGTCGGGGATGGTTTTGCTTTCGGCCGTGCGAATGAACCAAACCTCTTCGCCTTCGATTGTTCCATTCCGTCAATAAGATCTTCCGGAATTTCATGAATAAAACGGCTGACCGGATTCATGTTTGTTCGGCCATATAATGTGCGCATTTTTGCATGTGTCAGGTAAAGCTCCCGCTCCGCACGGGTTATCCCTACGTATGCGAGTCTGCGTTCCTCTTCCATTTCTTCGTCATCCATCATGGAACGGCTATGCGGGAAAACATTTTCCTCCATACCAATTAAAAAGACAGCAGGAAACTCCAGTCCTTTCGCAGCGTGCAGGGTCATGAGTGTAATTTTTGGTTCATTTTCGGCCTCTTCTTCATCAACACTGTCAATATCAGCAATTAATGCAAGATCTGTTAAAAAGGCGACAAGTGTTTTATCTTCTTCACTCGTAGCTTCAAAGTCTTTTGTTACCGTCATGAACTCTTCCAAGTTTTCCAAGCGGCTTTGCGATTCGATCGTCTGCTCTTTTTTCAGCATTTCTTCATATCCCGTACGCTCAAGCACAGCTTCGACCATATCTGTCGCCGTTAAAAATTCCTGTTGCTGTGTTAAAGTACGAATAAGAGTTCCGAATTCCGCCAGTGCTATTGCTGCTCTTTTCGTTACACCTATAAAGTCAACTTCTTTTACCGCTTGATAAAAAGAAATGTCATGCTCCGTGGCATATGCACGCAAGCGATCAACCGATGTTTTTCCGATTCCCCGCTTCGGCTCATTGACTACCCGCTCAAAACTCAGGTCATCATCCGGATTTGTAATGAGTCGTAGATAAGCGACCATATCTTTAATTTCTTTACGCTCATAGAACTTTGTTCCGCCTACCATCTGATACGCGATCGTTGACTTCATTAACGTATCCTCAATCGCACGGGATTGAGCGTTGGTCCGGTATAGTATTGCAATATCATTCGCTGAAAATCCTTCTTCTCGTGTCAGCTGCTGAATTTTTTCCGTAACAAACAAAGCTTCTTCTTGCTCTGTTGCTCCCTGGAAATACGCGATATTTTTACCATCTGTATTTTCTGTCCACAAGTTTTTCGGTTTACGACCTGTATTTCGTTCAATTACTTTATTCGCTGCTGCAAGAATCGATTTCGTTGAGCGATAGTTCTGCTCCAGGAAAACGGTTCGTGCAGCAGGGTAGTCCTTCTCAAAGGAAAGGATATTCGCAATATCCGCCCCACGCCAGCGATAAATCGACTGATCCGAGTCACCGACAACACAAAGATTCTGGAACCGGTTCGCCAATTGCTTCACTAAAAAGTATTGCGCGTGATTCGTATCTTGATATTCATCCACGTGAATATACTGAAATCTGCGCTGGTAATATTCGAGTACTTCGGGCACTCTTTTAAATAAGTGAATGGTCTGCATGATTAAATCATCGAAATCGAGTGATTGGTTCTTCTGCAGCATTTTTTGGTACCCTTCGTAAATCTGTCCCACTTGGCGCTCATAAAAGTTGCCGACTTTATTATTATATTCTTCTGGTGTCATCAGCTCATTTTTCGCCGCGCTGATTTGACCCAACATTGCTCGCGGATCAAATTTCTTCGGATCAATGTTTAAGTTTCTTAAAACTTGCTTGATCACTGATAGTTGATCACTGCTGTCTAAAATTGTGAAGCTTTGATTATATCCGATCCGGTCAATATCTCTTCTTAAAATGCGGACACACATCGAGTGAAAGGTTGATACCCAAATCTGGTCACTGCCTTTACCGACTAATTTGTGCACACGCTGCCTCATCTCCCGTGCCGCTTTATTTGTAAACGTAATTGCGAGCACGTTTCTCGGTGAGACCTCTTTTTCATCTAACAAATAAGCGATACGGTGTGTAAGTACACGCGTTTTCCCACTCCCCGCACCTGCCATGATTAAGAGCGGACCATCTGTATGTTTAACAGCCTGTTGCTGTTCTTTATTTAATCCTTGCAGTAAGTCACCCATTGTTTGACTCACAACGCCACCACCTTATTTTATATCTTTATCCTCTAGCTTCAGCGCCTACCTCCTCGAGGTCTTAAGTCAATCCTCTTTGTGGCAAAGACCACCACTTAGAGGATTTTCTTAAGCTTGTCGGAGGTAACCAAGGCGCTTACGCTTTGGATACGGCCTTTACCGTTTTTAATGCACTTTTAAAATTTGTATAAATGCTGTTGCCGACAATGATCACATCTGCATGTTCAGCCATTTCTTTTGCCTGCAGATTATTTTCGATGCCGCCACCATAAAAAAGTATCGTATTCTCTAATTGATTGCTTACTTTTTCTACTAATGCAGCATCTCCGTATGTGCCACTGTACTCCATGTAAAAAATCGGCAAATGAAAAACATGCTCAGCCATATGCGCATAAGCCGTCACATCTTCTTCGTCGGGCAAATAACAATTTGTATGTGTAAAAGCTTTCGCATCCTCATTTAAAATACAATAGCCTTCGATACAAATTTCATCCCAATTCATGATGTCTTTATATTGTTTAATCGCTTGATGCTGAATGTCCATCATCCATTTCTTTTCCTTACTGTTCATGACCATCGGGATAAAGTAATAATCGAAACCAGGTGTGATTGCTTCCATTGTAGAAATTTCGAGAATACAAGGGACAGTATATCTTCTGATTCTTGATAACAAATCTAACACACCATCAAGTGTAACATGATCTGTTCCTCCGACAATTACTGCATCTGTTCCTGATTCACATAACAACTCTAACTGCTCGTCCGAAATCTCCTTGGCCGGATCCAGCTTAAATACGTGCTTCCATGTTTTCATTATATTATACAAGGTTGTAATCCTCCAATATCATTATCCATTAGTTTATTATAGCAAATATCGCCTGATGAATTTAGCATTATGTGAAACTTTTTTTGAAGAGGATTTTTTTGGAAGTTTTGTTAATCCACGTAGCTGATATAAACTCCAACGTTAGATACCGCTTCGGAAATACACTACGCTTTCCGGGGCGGCTCCTGACCCCCGACGACAGGACGTATCAGTGGAATATCCTAGAAGCCTTTCTGGCGCAAAATATATATTTGTACGTAAATCCGTATTCTTTGGATATGTGCTAAAACTGTTGATTTCCACTGCAGGCGGACGCTTTCCGCGGGCATGGCTTGAGCCTCCGTGTGCTTCGCACTCCGGGGTCTCAAGGCTTATGGGACTGCACTATCGTTCGTCCCACCGAAGACCTTTTGCTATTCCCGCAAATGTTTTCGGTGGGACGAGTAATCGCAGTCCCAGGAGTCGCCGCCTTCCGTTCCAATCAACGATGTAGTGCTTCGGATTATGAATAAGTTAAAGCGTTTATGGAATTGACTCGGAGTAAAGAAAGACACTGTGAACGATATTGATAATCTATCCCAGCAAATGGAATATGCGAGACTCCTGGGGGAGATGAGGCCTAGGTGAGACCCCGGAGTGCGTCAGCACGAGGAGGCTCATCAGCCGCCCCCGGAAAGCGAGTATATTCCATTTGCGGTAATTGAAAGGCATATCTTTAGGGAAGTGCCCGCGGAAAGCAAAGGTCCGCAGCGGAAAAAACATGCTCTTACGTCGCAGTTTATAGATTTTGTGTCAAAAACAACAACTCTTTTCGGTGTAGCGTGTAATCGCAAACGCTATTCGTTGGGGCGACTAAGCGCAATGGTTTTCGATGGGACGAGCAGTGCGCAGTCCCAGTCCCAGGCCAATCTTAGAAAAAAGAGTTTTTGAAAGAAATGTTTTGTTCTGTGGTTTATTATTTGAGGGTTGGTGTCCTGATTCAGATAGCTTTCTCCGCTTAACTTTAAAATACCGCCAACTTCAATAGGTGGCGGTATTTTTTATTGTTGTTCACTATCTTCTTCATCTATAATTCTGTCCAAAACCATTTGATAGCCATCACTGCCAAAATTAATACATCTGCGAACACGTGATATGGTTGCGGTAGATGCATTTGTCTCCTGTTCAATGACACTATATGTATGGCCATCCGTCAGCATTTTTGCAACTTGCAAGCGCTGTGAAATAGAATGGATTTCAGACATTGTTGCGATATCGTCAAAAAATCGATAGCATTCTTCTCGGCTTTTTAAAGATAGAATCGCGTCAAACAACTGATCTAATTGCTTGCCGCGTAATTTATCAATTTGCATGACGAAACCACCTGCTTTCTATTCATTTGATATAGTCACGGATTGCTCGATTCCCGGATCTGCGGGAATAATGTTCACCCATGTTTTTCCTGGTACAAATCCGATTGTTTGTCCATCTTTCACCGGAACGATTCTGCCTTCCCTGTTCTCCCATCCGACTTTCCGGATTTTCCCTTTTTGGAGCAGGTAAGCATCGCCTCCTGATTCAAGATCAACGGCACGGCGCCCTTCATCATCAATGATTTCATGCCCGGTTGCAATGATAAACACATTAGAGACTTGTACCGGCTCTTCTGAATCCAGTTCAACTGTTTGTTGCTGGTCATTAAACCTTTTATAGGTTTCATTTTCTTCATCATAGTCAAACGTCACGGTATTCTGCCCATTGGTTGCATAAGCAATGGTAGCACGGTAAGCAGGCTCTCCTGTTATTTTGTCACTTTTCTTCATAAATGGCAATGCTTGATAATCTTGTTTGATGTCATATCCTTTTGCTTCCGCTTCATCATAAACGGCCGCAAACTGTAAATAGGAATTATGCGGGGCTTGCCGGAATGATTCCCGCTTAAACAAATTACCATCATTATCATGAAGCGCGCCATCTATATGCTCGATTCTCCGCTCATCTATCATATCATTAACAAAATTAGCTGCACCATGATACACATACAAAGCGTCATAGCCATTTGCCAGCTCAAAATAATATTCCCTCGCACTGCGGACAGGTCCAACCATATCCGGTTTTTCACTTTGAAATAATGCCAGGAATCTAGTAATTTTACCCTCTGCCAAAACTTCAAAAACGATATCCGCTTTCGATAAACCCGATTGGGGTCGGGCCTTCGGGTGATTGTTCACCATAACACCGACGATCCGGTCATCAACATTTTCATTCCCGGAAATACCAGTTAACGGTGATATAGACTGACCCGATTCCTCTCGTTTTTCCTCGTCTTTAGAACATGCTGCAAGTAGCATAAATACTACAAGCAGCATGAAAATAATCTTCTTCCTCACTTTACCCCACCCTTTTTAAAACGTATCTAGTAAAAGGATGTCCAAAAAATAGAATACTAACACACTCATCATCGCATAATCGCCGGGACGAGCACTTCTCTTTTCTTCACATCAATAATTCCTTGTTGGGTTACACGAATGTACGGTAAATGGGTAGCTGCAAGAAATAGTATACTATAAACAGGATCATCATACTTATAGCCATATGCTTTTAATAGTTTTTTCAATTCTTTTTCCTTGGCTATTAACTCAGACATTTCCCCGGCAAACATCATTCCACTCAAAGTTAACGGCAGTTCAAAAATGACTTTTCCTTCGTGAACAAGAACAATACCGCCCCCCAATTCTTTCATCCGCTTCCAGGCGATTTTCATATCCGGTTTACTTTTTCCAATAAATACGATATCACCAGTTGTAGAATAGGAGCTTACGAGCGCACCTAAACGGTTCGTAAAACCACGCAGTGTCGTATTTACTCGCCATTCTCCATTTCTATCCATCAATATAAGAAACGCGTCTTCCTTATTTTCCGGTAAAATATCCAGCGTAACGTCTGTTTCAATTGCATACGGTTTGATAATGACATTGTTCTTCAAATCCAATCCAATCGGAATTGAAAATTGCAGATCCCCATCATTAAACTCCCAATCCAATGCCAACTCTTCGATATCATGCTCTCGCCAATTAATGGACGGACCGACGGATTGTTCTTGATTTTCACGTGTAATCCATTGTCCCTTCGCTAACACACTGACAGGATCCGGATTATCCTTTGCCTGCAAAATATTAATATGAGCCATTCTTCCGGGGCCAATACTGCCGATTTGCTCTTCCATATTAAAATGCCTTGCCACATTAAAGGTAGCCATCTGATATGCCTCAGCAATTGGAACACCTTGTTCAATCGCAATAGCAATACATCTGTTCATCATACCATGTTCATAAAACGCCGGTGTTGCCCCGTCCGTAGTCATGGTTACATTTTCGAATGAAGTTAGCCCAGATTCCAGAAGTTCTCTAAATAACAAAGGTAAATCAGGTCGAATGGAGGAATGTCTCAGACTAACATGGTAGCCGAGCTGCAATCTTCTCATTGCTTCCTCCCCTGTTATCGATTCATGGTCTGCTGACACACCAAACAACTTCATTTTCGTTAAGGTCGCCTCAGATGCGCCAGGCAAATGTCCTTCTACAGGTTTTCCAAGCCGCTTGGATTCCTGTATCCAATATAGTAATCTATCGTCACCTTTTAACAGTCGCGGCCAGGAAGTAAGTTCCCCACCTTGGATCACAGACGGATGAGATAGCCACGCCAAAACGTCCTCACTTTCCAAGAAAGTATCCTCATCTTGTAAGGCGGATTGAGAATCAAATCTAGCCCACCAATACATAGAAAGTGGTAATTTATTGAAATTTTCAATCAAAGAAAACGCTTTCTTTTCTTCTAATAAAAAAAGCCACATTAGATTATCATTAACCAAAGTTGTGGTCCCGAATTTGGCAGCGTGTATGACTAATTCTTCCGGATTGTATAATTGGAACGGATGTGCATGTGGTTCAATATAACCCGGTACAAGAAAGTGTCCTGTGCAATCCACGACTTCCGTTTTCTTACTTTTCTCCGGTAATTTATTTCCTACGTAAACAATGCGATCATTTAATATCCATATATGTTTGTTTAACCATTGTTTCGTATAACTATTTAAATAGGTTCCGTTTTTTAACACGAGGGTCGGTGCTACTTTGCCATCAATAACAGCAACATGCTCACGTTGCTCGCGGTTTCTCCAGTAATGTCCATTTTCCAGCATAAAACAACTCTCCAATTAACATTTTCTTTTCTTATCCCATCTTACCATACTTTCGCTTTCACGCGTTAAAGTTTTTGTTTTTTTGTTTATTAAAGTGAATTTTTTGTGACATGGGAATATTTCATCCTTTTCAATATATGGATGAAAAACCACCAATCTATCTAATCAGAAGATTGGTGGTTTTACTTGTTGTACTAATTTTTCCCGATGTCTTTTCTGTAAAAGAATCCATCTATCTGCTCCAATGGTGTTAAAGTCTGATAAACCTTAGCCGATGCGCTTTCCAACGATTTGCCGTTAGCACCTACTAGCAATACACGTCCACCATTAGACTGATAAGACCCTTCTGCCAGTTTTGTTCCGGCATGCACAACAAAAGAATCCCCATGTGTTTCAATTTCCGGTAAAGTAATTCCTTTTTTATAAGTCATCGGGTAGCCTTGTGACGCAACAACAACCCCCGAACAAAAGCCCTCTTCCCAGTCTAAGTTTGGATCTTTTCCATCCAGGACATCAAGAAACACTTGCTCAAGATTATTTTTTAATAACGGCAATACAACTTGTGTTTCCGGATCGCCGAATCGTGTGTTAAATTCGATTACTCTCGGGCCAGCTTCTGTCATAATTAAGCCAGCATATAAAATCCCTGTAAACGCTCTGCCTTCTTCTACCATACTATCTGCTGTTTTTTGGAGAATTGCTTCGTTCGTAAATGCCAAATCTTTCTCTGATACATCCGGTACCGGCGCGTATGCTCCCATGCCACCAGTATTCGGCCCTTGATCATTGTCATAGGCACGTTTGTGGTCACGTGCCGTCAGCATCGGATAGACGTTGTTTTCGTGAACAAATGCCATGAGTGAGAACTCTTTTCCTTCTAAAAATTCTTCAATCACAACAGTCGGGATGGTACCTTCCGCTGAAAACGTTTTGGCAACAAGCATATCGTCAATTGCTTCAAGTGCTTCCGCTTTTGTTTGCGCAACAACAACACCTTTACCAGCTGCTAATCCGTCCGCTTTAACAACGATTGGTGCACCCTTTTCCTCGATATACGCTTTTGCTTGATCTGCATCCGTAAAGGTCGCATAATCTGCTGTTGGGATATCGTGTTTAGTCATAAATTGCTTGGCAAAGTCTTTACTGCCTTCTAATAAAGCAGCTGCTTT
>Ga0209487_1004347_pt1 | contig 10909 bp, 6 predicted proteins | sample Poulit2012_FD_187524 | JGI IMG/M metagenome (GOLD analysis project Ga0209487, IMG submission 187524) | Agricultural soil microbial communities from Georgia to study Nitrogen management - Poultry litter 2012 (SPAdes) (version 2) | ecosystem: Environmental > Terrestrial > Soil > Agricultural land... | reverse complement strand
CATCTTGGCTATAAGTACGGGCATTGGCCCCTTGCAGGCTAAATTTTAGATCGGGCATAAAGCCGCGAATAGCGTGTATTTGTGTATCACGGGCCTCGGCCTGGGCGAAGCCCGGACCAAAGGCCAAAGGTAGGCTGCAGGCAAGGCCCAGGGCTAGGGCAACCAAGCGCGTGCGCATCAAGCGCCTAGGTGGCTTGGCCGCCGTAGTTTTAGATGCTGCGCCACAACCGCTATGAGCCTGTAGGCGGTGACAACTTTTGCCCCGTGTGTTTAAGCACGGGGTGGAGGGTACATCAAACATGGCTAAACCTTTTAGTGCTCGGTTAGGCCGCTGTGACGTAATAAGGCCTCAGCGCGCGCATCGCGGCCACGAAAGGCACGGAAAGACTCTGCTGAGGGGCGTATGCCCCCAACGGCCAATATCTCGTCTAAAAAGCGCTGCCCAACCTCGGCAATGAGGGTGCTCTCGCTTTCTTGGGCCTCGGCGGCCTCTTCGAAAGCAGCAAAAGCATCTGCCGATAAGACCTCGGCCCATTTGTAGCTGTAATAGCCAGCCGCATAGCCCCCAGCAAATAAATGAGAGAAATGGTGGGGAAAGCGATGCCAGCTTGGGGGGTGAATCACCGCCACCTCTTGGCGTACGGTATCGAGGGTTTCTAAAACCTCGTCAATACTTAGCCCACGCTCTTGGCTATGAATCAGCATATCAAAGAGGGCAAACTCTAATTGGCGCACCATTTGCATGCCACTGAGGAAATTCTTGGCAGCCAACAGGCGGTCAAATAATTCCTTGGGTAAGGGTTGTTGGGTGTCTATATGGGCGGACATGCTTTTGACGACGGCCCAATCCCAACAGAAGTTTTCCATAAACTGCGAAGGCAGCTCGATGGCATCCCACTCAACAGCAGAAAAGGCTGCTACATCTGGCTCATCAACCCGTGACAGTAGGTGGTGTAAAGCATGACCGCTCTCGTGAAAGAGGGTGATCACATCATCGTGGGTTAAGAGGGCGGGGCGGCCATTTTGTGGGGCGCTAAAGTTGCAAGTCAGGTAGGCAACTGGCAGGTAATGGGTGCCAGCATCATTACGACGACGATGGCGCTCGCTGCCCACCCAGGCACCGCTTTGTTTGCCCTGGCGAGCGTATAAATCTAAATACAAATAGCCAATGAGCTCGCCATCTTGTTTGACCTGGTAGGCACGGACGTCTTTATGCCAAGTGGGCAGATCGGCCGCCTCGAACTGTGCTTGAAAGAGGGTATTTGCCACCCCAAATAGCCCCTCGAGTACCTTGGGCTCGGTAAAATATTGTTTGACCTCGTCCTCGGAATAATCGTAACAGGCTTTTTTCATGTGCTCGGAAACGTAGGCCACATCCCAAGGCTCGATCTGCTCGAGGCCCAGCTCTTGTTGGGCAAACTCTTTTAAAGCAGCGTAATCACGCTGGGCAAAAGGCTTGGAGCGCTGGGCCAAATCGCGCAAAAAGTCGATGGTCTCTTTGGCGCTACGGGCCATACGAGTTTGCAACTGACAGGCAGCAAAGTGCTCATAACCCAGTAATTGGGCCTCTTGGATACGCAATGCCAAAAGCTTTTCTATGGCCTCGCTGTTGTCCCACTGTGGGGTGTCGCTTTGCTCAGAGGCGATGGTGGCATAGGCCTGATAAAGTGTACGACGCAGCTCTTGATCGTCGGCATACTGCATGACAGGCAAATAACAAGGCATTTTGAGGGTGAGCTTCCAGCCCTCTTGATCATCAGCCTGGGCAGCTTGGCGGGCAGCCTCTTTGACATCGTTGGGTAGGCCCGCTAGACGCGCCTCGTCGGTGACAAGATACGACCAATGGTCGGTATTATCGAGTACATTTTCGGCAAATTGTTGCGAGGTAGTGGCCTGCTCTTCTTGGTTTTGAGCAAACTGAGCGCGCTGCGACTCGTCGAGATCGGCCCCGGCTAAAACAAAGCTTTGCAAGGCCAACTCTATGGCACGCTTTTTGGGCGCGCTAAGCTGGGCCAGTGACTCGGGTTGTGCCAAGGCCTTGTACTGCGCATAAAGCGCTTGGTGTTGCCCCAACCAGGTAGAAAAAGCGGTGATTTTGGGCAAACAGTTGTTGATGGCTTGGCGGATTTCAGGGGTGTTGACCACTGCATTGAGGTGCCGGCTGACTGCCCAAGCACGCCACAATTGCTCAGTAGCATCGTGTATGGGCTCGACTAAATCATCCCAAGTGGGGTGGTCTTGCTCGGCCAACTGCTCGATCTTTTCTTTGGCCCGTGCCAACAAAAGGTCGACCGCTGGCTCGATGTGCTCGGGCTGTATGGCCTGATAATCTATGGGTTGGTCAATAGCGGTTAAAAGAGGATTGGTCATACGTTAAAAACCTAATTGATTTTGGGTGGCCTCGAGGGTATTGACAAGCAGCATCGCGATGGTCATTGGGCCCACACCACCGGGTACGGGAGTAATTGCACCGGCAACTTTTTGGGCCGCCTCAAAGTCAACATCGCCAACTAATGTGCCGTCATCAAGACGGTTGATGCCCACATCAATAACCGTGGCCCCGGGTTTGATCATATCGCCACGAATAATCTTGGGGCGGCCCACTGCGCTAACTAAGATATCAGCCCGACGCGTGTGGGCAGCGAGGTCTTTAGTTTTGGAATTGCAAATAGTAATGGTCGCCCCAGCTGCTAAAAGCAATAGGGCAATGGGCTTGCCGACAATATTGCTGGCCCCGACGACGACCGCCTCGGCCCCCCAGATAGGGGTGTTGTAGTGCTCGAGCATACGCATAATGCCATAGGGGGTGCAAGGCTTAAAGCGCGGCGTGCCCACCAACAAATGCCCGGCATTGAGCACGTGAAAGCCGTCAACATCTTTGGCTGGCGAGATGGTTGCGATAACGGCGTGCTCGTCTAAGTGTTTGGGCAAGGGTAATTGTACCAAGATCCCATTGACTGCGGGGTTTTGGTTCAGCCCCTCGATGTGCTCGAGTAACTGCTCTTGGCTAATGTCTGCAGGCAAGCGCAAGACCTCAGAGCGCATGCCTGCCTGCTCGCAGGCGATGGCCTTGTTGCGTACATAAATATGTGATGCAGGGTCGTCGCCAACAATAATGACGGTTAAGCCGGGGGTGATCTCTTGTTCTTTTAACTTGAGGACTGCTTGGGCAACCTCGTTGCGTACCTGTTGGGCTAAGGCACGGCCGTCAATGCGACGGGCACTGCTGTCGTTCATGGTGTTTCATCTCCGGTAGGGGCAAGCGCTATTTTCATCAGATCGGCCACTGTGGTGACCTCGAGTTTTTCCATAATATTTGCGCGGTGCGCCTCGACAGTTTTGATACTGATGTCGAGATCACCGGCAATCTGTTTGTTTAAACGGCCTGCAACGATGCGCTCGAGCACCTGCTGCTCGCGTGCCGTGAGGCGACCGAGTATTTCCTCGTGATTACGCCGTTCGAGCTCTTTTTTGTGCTCGTCGACGGCAATGTCGATCATGCGCGCCACGATGCTGCGTAACTCGGTTTCGTTAAAGGGCTTTTCGAGAAAGTCTATCGCCCCTTTCTTCATGGTATCGACTGCCATAGGCACGTCACCATGACCCGTAATAAAGACCATAGGAATATTGACATTGCGTGCGATCAGTGCCTCTTGGAGCTCGAGCCCACTCATGCCGGGCATGCGAACATCAACAATCAGCACAGATAACTGCTCTTCGTCAAAGCCATTAAGAAAGGCCTCGGCAGAGGCAAAACACTTGACTTGATAGCCATTGGCCTCGAGTAACCAGCGCAACGAGTCCCGAACTGCCTCGTCATCGTCAACAATAAATATGGTGCACTGGTTGTGATTGCTACTCATGCTTTTATCTCCTTAGAAATTAGCGTATTGGCTTGAGCATTGTACCCATCTTTTGAATGAGTATGATTGGGCTCGGCACTGGGTAAGGTAAAACGGAAAATAGTACCCCCTTGCGGGTTGGACGTGGCCCATAGGCGCCCATGGTGTGACTCGATAATTGTGCGACAAATATTGAGCCCCATGCCTAAGCCCTCGGATTTGGTGCTGTAAAAGGGCTCGAATAAACGCTCGGGGTCTTTGAGGCCACAGCCGCGGTCAATCACGGCCACCTCTACATATTGGTTAAATAAAGCGACCTCAACATGCAGGGTGTGGTAGCTACTGCTTTCCATTGCCTCGATAGCATTTTTGAGTAAATTTAATAATACCTGCTCGATAAGTATGGGGTCAGCCACCACGTAGGGTGGCTGCTTGGGCAGATGGGTTTGGATAGCCACCTGCCGCTTGCGCGCATCGATATCGGCAAAGCCCACAGCATTATCTAGTATATCGACAAGGCTGACCACCTGTCTTTTGGGCTCGCTGCGTTTGACGAACTCGCGTATACGGCGGATGATCTTGCCTGCGCGCTCGGCCTGGTTGGCTGTCTTTTCGAGCACCTCGATGAGTTGTTCGGGTTGGGCTTTTTGACTACGCACCATGGCTACTGCCCCCATACAATAGTTGCTAATAGCAGTAAGGGGCTGGTTGAGCTCATGGGCCAAAGATGAGGCCATCTCACCCATTGTAGTGAGCCGACTGGTGAGTTGGGCCTTTTCTTGTTGTACCCGTGATTCCTCTTCGTGCTCGCGCCGTTGGGTGATGTCCCGTGCCACCTGCAGGCGTACTTTGGTGCCGTCTGTCCAGGTGAGAAAACGGTGCTGCACCTCAAACCAGCGCTCGGCCGATAATGAGTAGATCTCGAGGGTTTGATCGGCAAACCTATTGAGCCGGCTGCCCATTAGCTCGGCGTGGCCCACTGTTTGGGCACCAAAAAAACGTCTATAGGTGCGGTTAGCAAATAACAGCTCGAGGCCCTCGGGGCTGTCGGCGACCACAGAAATGGCATCGTCTAAGCCCTCGAGTACAGTCATAAAACGCTCGTGGGCGGCGGTGAGGGCCTCGCGAATACGCTTGGGCTCGGTAATGTCGGTCATAGAGGTCATCCAGCCAATTTGCTGCCCATTGGGGTCGCGCAGGGGCGAGACATACATGCGCGCGGTAAAGTGCGAGCCATCGCGGCGTTGTGCCTCGACCTCAAGGCCACTACTAGGGGTGCGCCCAGATAACAATATATCGAGCGTCTCTTGGTGGTGCTCATGGCGGCCGCTAATCCAATAAGGAAAGGGGGCCGTACGCCCAATCAGATCGGCCTCATTCCAACCAATCATGCGACAAAAGGCCGGGTTGACATAAGCAATACGGCCATCCATATCAAAAACCCGCATACCGGTAGACATGGAGTTTTCCATCGCCCGACGAAAACTGGTCTCGGCAATGAGGGCGGCCTCGGCGCGCGTACGAAAGCGGGTGTAATTCCATAAGGCAAGTAGGCTTAGAACAATAAGTAATGACAGGGCGATAACGACCCAAAACAACCTTTGCTGACGCATCTCTTGATCGATGGTGATAAACATCACGCTGTCGCTTTGCAATTGTTGCAGCCAGAAAAACACACCCATTACACATAGGTACAAGAACAAAACTATGACTGGAGTTAACCAATAAAAACTCCGACGGCTTTGGCGTGCCTGGTCATAAAAGGTAGTAGGAATAAGGGATTGCTTGGATTGGTTGGCCATAGATGCGGTAAATAATTTAATTGTACTCCTTATTGTAAGCGACTCTGCCAAAGAAGTAAGGGCGGCCTAAGGGCGCGCTCAAGCGGGGCGGCAAACAAGAGGTTGCTAGGGGGCAGTTAAGGGGGGCAACAAGAGGGTTGAGAAGGGGGGTGTTGAGGCATGTACTTTGAATAAAACAGTCAATTTTAGGCGGTTGAACAGGTGATTTCGAGCAAATCATTTCACAATGCGGTAAATGGGGCCACAAAGTGGAATTTAGCTTGAGTCCCCATCACTTCTTCCCTAAAATGAGTACTGGGTAAAAATGCATCACATCCAACAACAATTTGACTACATTTCTGTGGTCGCCCACAAGGCACTGCACCGTAGAAATTTGGCAGCTAATTTTGGAGACGCCTTATGTCCTCTATTCAACACACACCCATAGACATACATGCCCAAGACATCGACGAGCTCGAAACCCAAGAGTGGCTCGATGCCTTATCTGCAGTTCTTGATCGTGAGGGTCCTGAACGCGCGCATTATCTTATCGAGCGCCTTACTGACTTGGCTCGTCGCTCGGGTTCTCGTATCCCTTTTTCACCATTTACTGCTTATCTCAACACCATCCCCGTAGGGCTCGAGCCCGAGTATCCGGGCGACCCTGTTATCGAAGAGCGCATCCGCTCTTATATTCGCTGGAATGCGATGGCGATGGTGGTCAAGGCCAATCAAAACCCACCCGCTGATGGGGGCGGCTTAGGCGGCCATATTGCCTCCTTTGCATCATTGGCCACGATGATCGAGTGCGGGCAAAACCATTTCTGGAAAGCTGATGATGGCCACGGTGGTGACCTCATTTATTTCCAAGGGCATACCTCGCCAGGTATGTATGCACGGGCATTTCTAGAGGGCCGGCTCACCGAAGAGCAGCTTGATAATTTCCGCCAAGAGGTCGATGGCAAGGGCATTCCCTCTTATCCCCACCCCAAGCTTATGCCCGAGTTTTGGCAGTTTCCTACTGTCTCGATGGGCTTAGGCCCCCTGATGGGCATTTATCAGGCCCGCTTTCTTAAATATTTACACGCTCGAGGCCTAGCCAATACCGAGGGCCGCAAGGTTTGGGTGTTTTTGGGCGATGGCGAGATGGACGAGCCCGAGTCTTTGGGTGCCATTGGTTTGGCTGCCCGCGAAAAGCTCGACAACCTTATTTTTGTGGTTAACTGTAACCTGCAGCGTCTTGATGGTCCAGTACGTGGCAATGGCAAGATCATTCAAGAGCTCGAGGGGGTATTCCGCGGTGGCGGTTGGAATGTACTCAAGCTCATTTGGGGGGGCTATTGGGATCCCCTCCTGATGCGCGACAAAGAGGGCATCTTGCGTCAGGTCATGGAAGAGACCCTCGATGGCGAATATCAGGCCTATAAGGCCAACGATGGCGCTTATGTGCGCAAGCACTTTTTTGGCAAGCATCCCAAGTTGCTCGAGATGGTCAGCCGTATGAGCGATGAGGACATTTGGCGCCTCAACCGCGGTGGTCATGACCCCTACAAGGTATTTGCCGCCTTTGATTCGGCCGTCAAGCACAAGGGGCAGCCCACTGTGATTTTGGCCAAAACCATCAAGGGCTATGGCATGGGTGATGTGGGGCAGGCCAAAAACCCCACCCACCAGCAAAAAAGCCTCGATCTCGAGTCATTACGCGAGTTCCGTGATCGCTTTAATATCCCCATCACTGATGAGCAGTTGGCTGACATACCTTATTTCAAGCCAGCAGCTGACTCGCCCGAGATCGCCTACCTGCTCGAGCATCGCCATGCGCTTAATGGCTTTTTGCCCAAGCGCCGCGTAAAGGCCGATGAGTCATTGCCTGTGCTCGAGCTTTCTGCTTTTCAAGCCATACTCGAGCCCACTGCCGAGGGGCGCGAGGTTTCAACTACTCAGGCCTTTGTGCGCAGCCTCAACCAAATTTTGCGTGACAAGACCTTAGGCCCCCGTGTGGTGCCTATTTTGGCTGACGAGTCGCGTACCTTTGGTATGGAGGGGCTCTTTAGACAAATTGGTATTTACTCACCGGTTGGCCAAAAATACACCCCTGTCGACAAAGGGCAGGTGATGTATTACCGCGAGGACAAAAAAGGCCAACTGTTACAAGAGGGTATCAACGAGCTTGGGGCGTTTAGCTCTTGGATTGCCGCGGCGACGTCGTATTCGAGTAACAACGTCATTATGATCCCCTTCTTTATTTATTACTCGATGTTTGGTTTCCAGCGCTTTGGCGATTTGGCTTGGGCAGCTGGCGACATGCAGGCCCGTGGCTTTGTTTTGGGCGGTACGGCGGGGCGCACCACACTTAATGGCGAGGGTTTGCAACACGAAGATGGGCACAGTCATGTACAGGCTTCGGTGATACCTAACTGCATTAGCTACGACCCCACCTTTGCCCATGAGGTCGCTGTGATTATCCAAGACGGTTTGCGGCGCATGATGCACGACCAAGAGGATGTTTTCTTTTATATCACCCTCATGAACGAGAACTACGCCCAGCCCGGCCTCAAAGAGGGCGATGCCGAGGGTATTCTCAAGGGTATGTATCGCTTTAACAGTACCGAGGGCGGCAAGCATCATGTGCAGTTGTTGGGCTCGGGTACTATTTTGCGCGAGGTGATTGCTGCGCAAAAATTACTGGCTGACGATTGGGATATCAGCTCTGATGTCTGGAGCTGCACCAGCTTTACCGAGCTGCGTCGCGATGGGCTTGATTGCGAGCGCTTGGCTTTATTAAACCCCGAGCAGCCCGCACCCACCCCTTATGTGACGCAACAGCTTGCTGATACCGAGGGGCCCATTATTGCTTCTACTGATTACATCAAGGCCTTTGCCGATCAGATTCGAGCCTTTATTCCTGAGGGGCGTCAATTTAAGGTCCTAGGTACTGATGGCTATGGCCGTTCTGATTTCCGTGCCAAATTGCGTTACCACTTTGAGGTTGATCGTTATTTTGTGGTGCTCAGTGCACTCAAGGCTTTGGCCGACGAGGGCAAAATCGAGGCCAGCAAGGTGACTGAGGCCATTCAAAAATATGACATCGATGTCAACAAACCTAACCCACATCACGCTTAAAGGAGAACGTCATGAGTCGTTTAATTGAGGTAGTTATTCCCGACATTGGCGATGATGGCGAGGTCGATGTCATTGAGGTGTTAGTCCAAGAGGGCGATCAGGTCGAGGTCGAACAAAGCTTGATCACGCTCGAGTCCGACAAGGCCTCGATGGAGGTACCGTCTTCGCATGCAGGGGTGGTTAAAAAACTGCGTGTCAAAGTTGGTGATAAGGTCAGCGAGGGTACGGTTATCCTCGAGCTTGATGAGTCTGCCGCACAGGCTGACACGGCTACAGATGAGGGCGCAACCCAGGCCCCAGAGGCTGCTACCGAGGCCAAGGCCGAGGCAGCCCCCGCGGCATCAGCTGCCCAACAGTCTGTTGAGGTTGTGGTGCCCGATATTGGCGATGCGCATGATGTCGATGTAATCGAGGTCTTGGTGCAGGTTGGCGACAGCATTGACAAAGAGCAAAGCCTAATCACGCTCGAGACCGACAAGGCCTCGATGGAGGTGCCCTCTAGTCATGCAGGGGTCGTGCAATCATTGCATGTCAAGGTGGGCGACAAGGTCAACGAGGGCAGTGCCATTCTGACGCTAGCCGTTGCCGAGGGCGCTGCCGTGGCCGATGCCCCTGCAGCCCCCGCCGCTGCGCCAGCAGCCAGTGCAGCACCAGCTACTGCGGCCGAACCTGCCAAGACCATTAGCTCTGAGGCGGGCAAGATGGCTTCTGAGCCGCCCGCACGAGTATCACCTACCGAGGCCTATGCCGATACTGATGTGCCTGCTACCAGCTTACCCCATGCCTCACCGTCGGTGCGTGCCTTTGCCCGCGAGCTAGGCGTGGCACTCGATAGGGTCGAGGGCTCGGGGCGCAAGGGGCGTATCACTGCTGATGATGTCAAGCAATACGTCAAGGCCCGTTTGGCTGCACCCGCTGAGGCAGCCCCTGCAGCAGCAGGCGCACAGTTAGGTGGGCTCGAGCTATTACCCTGGCCAAAGGTCGACTTTAGTCGCTTTGGCGAGATCGAAACCCAACCCCTGTCACGTATTAAAAAGATTTCGGGGGCTAACCTACATCGTAATTGGGTGATGATTCCCCATGTGACCAACAACGATGAGGCCGATATCACCGATCTCGAAGCTCTGCGCAAGCAACTCAACAATGAGTACAAAAAAGAGGGCATTCGCGTCACCATGCTGGCCTTTTTGATCAAGGCTTGTGTGGCCGCCTTACAAAAATTCCCCGAGTTTAATAGCTCACTAGACGGTGACGATCTTGTTTTGAAAAAGTACTACCACATTGGCTTTGCCGCAGATACCCCACATGGTTTGGTGGTGCCTGTATTGCGCGATGCCGATAAAAAAGGTGTGCTCGAGATCGCCCAAGAGATGGCCGAGCTCGCCGGGCAGGCGCGCGAGGGCAAACTTAGTGCTGCACAAATGCAAGGGGGGTGTTTTACCATTTCCTCATTAGGTGGCATTGGCGGTACTGACTTCACGCCTATTATTAATGCCCCCGAGGTGGCAATTTTGGGGGTATCACGCTCGAGCATGCAACCCGTCTGGGATGGCGAGGCCTTCCGACCCCGACTGATGCTGCCGCTGTCTTTATCTTATGACCATCGGGTCATTGATGGGGCCGCTGCTGCACGCTTTAATGCTTATTTGGGCCAGTTGCTGGGTGATTTCCGCCGCATTGTCTTATAAGGGGTAGGCTTATGTCTAAACATACTTTAGTTATTCCGGATATCGGTGTCGACGAGGCGGTTGATGTAATAGAGGTACTCGTACAAGTGGGTGATCAGGTCGAGCAAGAGCAAAGCCTGATCACGCTCGAGTCCGACAAGGCCTCGATGGAAATCCCAGCCAGCCACGCGGGGCAGATTGTCGAGTTATTGGTAGCAGTAGGCGATCAGGTCAAAACGGGTGATGCCATTGCGCATATCACTCTTGCCGAGGCTGATACAGATGCCAAGGACGATAGCCCGGCTACGGCACCCAGCAGTGCCTCGGCCGAGCAATCTAGTCCAAGCAGCGCTGCCGCTACCGACAGGGCCGCACAACAGCCCACAGCACCAGCCGCTGCGGCGGCCTCGGCTGATGCCACCACGCAGGCTGCTGCAGTCAGTAGCCAAGCGCCTGCCAACGCAGTCGACTTGGTTGTTTTAGGGGCTGGGCCAGG
>Ga0209487_1004346_pt1 | contig 10910 bp, 8 predicted proteins | sample Poulit2012_FD_187524 | JGI IMG/M metagenome (GOLD analysis project Ga0209487, IMG submission 187524) | Agricultural soil microbial communities from Georgia to study Nitrogen management - Poultry litter 2012 (SPAdes) (version 2) | ecosystem: Environmental > Terrestrial > Soil > Agricultural land... | reverse complement strand
GAGGTGGACCGTGTGCGCGAGCAGGTGGGCACCATGCCTGCGGTCCAGGCCACCCACTACCCGTACGTGCGCAAGATGGCCTGCAACTTCGGTTGGGACTGGGGACCAGTGTTCATCACTGCCGGGCTCTGGCGCCCGGTGGTCCTGGAAACCTGGTCGATAGCCCGGCTGACCAACGTGCGCTTGCTAGCGACTCTGGAGGGCGACGACGGGGTGCTGGAGGTGGCCGCCGACGTCCGCTATGCCGGCAGCCGGGACGCCCTGCAGGTGCGCGTACAGCTGGGCGAGCCGGCGCCGACGGGCGACCTGCACCGCTCCCCTGCTGCGGATCAGAGCGGGCCCGGCACCGAGGACAGCAGTGCGCCCACCATGTCCGTGCCGGTCCGCGAAGGTCAGATTCGGGCACGACTGCAAGTGCCGCAGGTGGAGGCATGGTGGCCGGTCGGACTGGGTGAGCCGGTGCTGTACCCGGTGACCGTGGAGCTGTGCACCGCTGACGGAACGGTGCTGGAGAGGATCGAGCGGAAAGTGGGATTCCGCACCGTGGAGATCCGCGAGGAAGTCGACGCCGAGGGGAAGACCTTCCAGACCGTGGTCAACGGCCAGCCGGTGAACGCGCGAGGATTCAACTGGATCCCGGACCTGCCGTTTCCCTCGGCGATCACCGCTGAGCGGTACCAGCGACGACTCGACCAGGCCCTCGCCGCCAATGCCAACACGTTGCGCGTGTGGGGCGGGGGCATCTACGAACCGAGGGAGTTCTACACCGCGTGCGACGAGCGGGGCCTGATGGTGTGGCAGGACTTCCTCTTCTCCTGTGCCGCCTATCCGGAGACCGAGTGGTTTCGCGAGCAGATCGATGCCGAGGTTCGTCAGGCGGTCACCGACCGGGTGCACCACCCGTCATTGATCCTGTGGAACGGGAACAACGAGTGCCTGATGGGTTACCACGACTGGGGCTGGCAGGAGGTGCTGCAGGGGCGCCCCTGGGGCGGCTACTACTACGGCGAGATGCTGCCGAGCATCATCGCTGAGCTCGACCCCACGCGGCCCTACATCGCCGGCAGCCCGTCCTCTGGAGACCTGACCGCAACGCCGAACGAGGATGCCCGCGGACCGGCGCACCTGTGGGACGTCTGGAACGAGCAGGACATGGTCGCCTACCGGGACCGCAGGCCATCGTACGCGGCAGAGTTCGGCTTCTGCGGCCCACCGACCCACGCCACGCTCCGCGCTGCCGTACCCGAGGGCGATCTCAGCCTGGACAACCCGGTGGTGCGTCACCACCTCCGCGCTGAGGACGGGGCAGCCAAGCTCACCAGCCGGATCGGCGAGCACTTCCCAGTGATGAGCACCGATGACGACTGGCTGTGGATCGCGCAGCTGCACCAGGCCCGGGCCTTGGTTCTCGGTGTGGACCACCTGCGGGCGTTGCCCCGGTGCTCTGGAGCGCTGGTCTGGCAGCTGAACGACTGCTGGCCGGTAATCTCCTGGGCAGCAGTGGACTCCGAGGAACGCCTCAAGCCCCTCTGGTATGCCCTGCGCTCAGCCTTCGCCACGCACCGCCTGAGCGTGCAGCCACACGAGAACGGCCTGGTCCTGGCCGGGGTCAACGACGCCACCAAGGACTGGCAGGTCGCGGCTACTGTGCGCCGCGTCGGGTTCGACGGCACCGAGCACGCCCGTGCAGCGCTAGACCTGGAGGTCCCCGTGGCCGGTGTCGCCCAGGCGCAGCTCCCAGCGCACGTGGCCACACCGGACGACCCACGCACCGAGCTGCTCGTGGTCGAGGCGGCCGGAACGCAGCGGACCACCTGGTTCTGGGGGCGGGACCACGAGCTGACCTATCCGCGGGCGCAGTGGGACACCCGCGTCGACCCGGTCGAGGACGGGGTGGACCTGGTGGTCACCGCACGCACCCTGGTGCGAGACCTGACCGTCTTCCCTGACCGGTTGCGGCAGGCCGATGGCACGCCGCTGCCGCCGGAGGCGGTGGCCGCCGAGGCATTGCTCACTCTGCTGCCCGGGGAGCGTGCACGCGTGCACGTGCGCGGCGCGGGACCGGAGCACGCCGCGGAGCTTGCCGCCTATCCGGTGCTGCGAGCCGTCAACGACACTGCGGAGCTGGCCACGACTGGCTGAGCCGTTTCCTCGGACCCAGATGAGGCGGCCGGAAGGCTGCTCGCATGTGTGGCGTGCACCTGCACCGGGTGGCTGTCGAACGGCTCTACAACGTCGCCGTGGGAAGCCATCCGGGTGCTGGGCCAGTGGTCCCCCGCACCACCAGCTGGCTGCGCGGAGGAGCTGGCAGGTCACCCGGCTCTCCGCGGATCAGGCTCAACAGCACCTGGGCGGTGCGCATCCCGTAGGCGACCGGGTGGCGATCCACTGCGGTCACTTCCGGGCGGGTGATCGAGCACAGCAGCGAGTCGTCCCAGCTGATCAGGGAGATGTCCCCGGGTACGGCCAGGCCTGCCTCCTCGATGGCATGCAGGGCGCTGATGGACATCAGGTCGTTGGAGCAGGTGATCGCCGTCGGCAGCGGGTCTGCGCTCAGCCGCTGGGTGACCAGCTCGCGGGCCCCGCCCAATGTGTAGTCGCCTTCGATCGACTCCAGCCGGAGACCTCGCCGCTCGGCCTGGGCGATGACAGCAGCCAACCGGCGTCGCTCGTGCATCATCTGCTGGGGGCCGGTCAGGTAGGTGATCTGCTCGTGGCCGAGCGCGGCGAAGGCGTCCACGATCATCTCGGCGACCTCTTCGTCGTCGTTCTCCACGCTGAGCACGATGGAGCTGCCGGACGGTCCGCCCTGCAGCACCGCCGGCAGCTCGAGACCTTCAAGCAGCGGTAGCCGTGGGTCGTCGACGTGCTCGTCGAACAGGATCACTCCTTCGACTCTGCGCTCCCCCGCCCACCGTTCGTAGATCGCCAGGTCCGCCCCAGAGTCCGGGTCGACCATCCGCAGCGTCAGCGACATGTTCGCCTCGGTCAGCACACGTTCGATACCGGCAATGATCTGCATGTAGTACGGCTCGGTGCCGATCAGCTCCGGAGTGCGGGAGAGGACTACGCCGATAGACCCGGTCCGTGCTCTGGACAGCGCCTGTGCCGAGGCGCTGGGGTACCAGCCCAGTTCCCGGGCCAGGGCCTGCACCCGGTCGCGGGTCTGCTGGCTCACCCCGGGTCGGTTGTTCAGCGCATAGGACACCGCGGCTGGAGAGAGGTCCAGCCGGCGAGCAAGATCGATGATCGTCAGATGTTGTCCGTGGGGCACAGCGCCACTCTGCCACGCCGTCCGGACGGGCCTCGCAGCCGGCTCAGCCCTCGGGCGCTGCTCCTAGAGCGGACGTCCGAGCTGATCTCGGAGAGCCTCACCTCGCAGCGGAACAGCGCGAGTGCGAACCTGGCGGCCACAGCCGCACAGAATTCAGCCGCGAACGCCCGGTCTTGGATGGCTGGCTGGGCAATGGTGCTCGTCGCTGCTGGTGTCGGCGGCGGTCAGCACCTCGGCCTCGCCGATGACACCCTCCGACTCGGCCGCCACCGGTCAGGCCGTCCCGGTGCGCTGACCCAGCCTCAGTCGCGAACGCCCTGGTTCGCGCCGTGAATCGGTTCAGCGGCCGCGAACCAGGGCGTTCGCGACCCCGGCTAATCGCCGAGGGCGCTCACGGCCTCGCCGCGGGCGACCATCCCGGCGGTCTCGGAGAGCTTCACCTCGCGCAGGAACAGTGCCAGCGCGAGACCGAAGGCCATCAGCGGCACCAGGTACCAGAACGAGGGCGCCAGTGCATCGGCGTAGGAGCTGACCACGATCTGCTTGACCGCCTCCGGCATCTGGTGCACCGCCTCCGGGGTGAGCGAGTCCACGCCCAGACCGCCGGAGCTGCTCGGCGACAGTCCGGCCTTGGCGAACCCTTCGGTGAGGTTGTCCACCAGCCGGGAGGTGAAGATGGTGCTGAACAGCGCGGTACCGACGGCTGCACCGATCTCGCGGATGAAGTTGTTCGCGCTGGTCGCCGTGCCGATCTCGCGGGGGTCCACCGAGTTCTGCACTGCCAGCACGATGGTCTGCATCACCAGGCCGAGACCGGCGCCGAGCACGAAGATCATCACCGAGAACAGCACGAGCGAGATGTCCCCGGTGAGCCGGGTGAGCCAGATGAGACCCGCCGTCGCGATGGCCATACCGGCGATCGGGAACATCCGGTACTTGCCGATCTTCACGATCGCGAGCCCGGAGGCGATCGAGGTGAGCATCACCCCGGCCATCATCGGCAGCATCAGCAGACCGGACTCGGTCACCCCGGACCCGGTGGACATCTGCAGGAACGTGGGCAGGAAGCCCAGTGCCGCGAACATGCTCATCCCGATCACCAGACCGATCCCTGCGGCCAGCGTGAACGTGCGGTTCTTGAACAGCTGCAGTGGCAGCAGCGGATCCTCGGCACGGGTCTCGGCCACAATGAACAGTCCGATCGCCACCAGCGTGCCGACCACCAGGGCGATCAGGTACGGGTCGGCCCAGTCGTAGCCGGTGTTGCCGGTCCAGGAGGTCCAGCTGGCGGCCAGCACGATGCCGGAGGTGCCCAGCGCGAGCAGGATCATTCCCGGGACGTCCAACCGCTTCTTCGCCGAGTGGCTGGGCAGGCGCAGGGTCACCCAGGCGATGCTGAACGCGATCAGCCCGATCGGGATGTTCAGCCAGAAGCACCAGCGCCAGTCCATGTGGTCGGTAAAGAACCCGCCGAGCAGCGGGCCGAGCACGGCCGAGACGCCGAACAGGGCCCCCATCGGTCCCATGTACTTACCGCGCTCCCGGGCAGGAACCACATCGGCGATGATCGCCTGGGACAGGATCATCAACCCGCCACCGCCCAGGCCCTGGATGGCACGGAAGAACACCAACCAGCCGAAGCTGGTGGCGAAACCGGAGGCCGCGGAGGCGAGGGTGAACAGTGCGATCGCCACCAGGAACGGCCACCGCCGGCCGAAGATGTCGCCGAACTTGCCGTACAGCGGCATCACGATGGCCACTGCCAGGATGTAGCCGGTGATCAGCCAGCCTTGGTGCTCCACCCCGTTCAGCTCGCCGACGATGGTCGGCATCGCGGTGCCCAGGATGGACTGGTCCAGGGAGGCCATGAACATGCTCGCCATCAGGGCGGTGAAGATCAGCCAGACGGTGCGTCGGTTCAGCACCACCGCCGGGCGGCCCGGTGCGGGCGCAGCTGCTGTGGTCATCAAGGTCCTTCGAGGTCTGTTTTCAGTGTGGTCAGGGGGCGAGTGGATCAGCTGGCCGGCGGCGGCTGCGGGCCGAGCACGGAGTAGATGTCCCGGTAGGCGGCATCGATGTAGTCGCGTGGATGCCCCTTGGTGCCGGCCTCGTGCCACAACGCCGTGGCCCACCGGGCGAGGTGGAACACCGTCATGGCGATCAGCTCAGGACGCCCCGCAGCCTGGGAGCGCTCCTGCAGCAGGCGACGTTCGATCACGTCCTGCATCTCCTGGCGGACCGCGTCGAAGATCTCCATGTGCCGGGAGAACAGCACCGGCTCGGACTTCATCAGCGCGATCGCCGCACCCATCCGCTCCCGGGACGGCACCGGGAGCTCCAGCAGCGCACTGACCAGCGTGCGGGTGTCGGCGGCCAGGTCACCGGTGGGTCCGCCACTGGCGTAGACCTCGGCGACCTCCCGGTCGAACGTGGTCGGCGCGACGCCGAACACGGCATCCACCTTCGAGTCGAAGTAGTTGAAGAACGTCCGCACGGACACCCCGACCCGCTCGCAGATGTCCTCGACGGTGACGTTCTCCAGGCCCCGCTCCCGGACCAGCTCATGGGTCGCGTCGACCAGCGCGTCCCGGCGGGCACGCTTCTTCCGCTCGCGCAGCCCCAGCTCCTCTTCTTGCACGATGTGCAAGTTTACGCTTCGTGCAATTATGCATCTAGCGCAAAGTTCGGTCGGGCGCAGTGACGTCGCTCACTCTGCATGCAGGCCGCGATCCGGGACGGGGCTCACTCCTCGCCGAAACCGGCCTCCACGTCGGCCTCCAGCACCGCGATCGCCTCGGCAGCCTGCGGTCCACTCGCCTCCACCTGGATCTCCGCTCCCCCGGTGAGCCCCAGACCCATCAGCGCCAGCACACTGGCCGCATCGACCCCGTTCACCCACACCCGGGCGTCTAGCTCGCTCATCTTCCGGGCCAGCTGGGCGGCGGGCCGGGCATGCAGACCGAGCTCGTTGCGCAGCACCAAAGTGCGCTGCAGCGCTTCCTCACCGGCTCCTTCAGCCGTGCCCTCGGCACCGGCCGCACGGCCATCTGCGCCACGTGCACTGTCAGGGCCGGCCGTTCCGGCCTGACCACCCTCGGCCACAGCACCTGCACCCGGGGGAGCCTGCGGACCTGCCGGGGCTGCGCCGTCGCCGGCAAACATCGACGCAGCCTCCTCAGCAGCAGTCCGCACAGCAACGCCATCCCCGTCACCCTGCGCGGCCACCGCTGCCGCGACCGCACCCTCGACGAACGGGGCGTCGGCCAGCTGCAGCCGCGCATCGTCGCGCAGCTCGAGGACCGACTCCGCGGTCAACGCTGCCGAGCCGAGGTCGGTGAGCAGCACCACCGCCTGCGCCCCCTCCTCCAGCAGTCCGCTCACAGCCTGGTCCACCAGGTCGTAGCTGGTGCCGATCCGACCGTCCTCAGTGCCCCCTGCGGGTCGGATCAGCACGTCCGGGGCCATCTGCTCCGCCACCTCTGCCACGCCGGCAGCCAGCTGGGCGGAGTGCGAGACCAGCAGCAGCGCGGTCGGGCGACTCATCCGTGCCCGCCTGCAGCGACGTCGGCAGCGGCGCGCAGCAGCAGCGCCGTCGACTGCGCACCCGGGTCGCGGTGGTCGGCCGAACGCTGCCCCAGGTAAGAGGCGCGGCCCTTGCGGGCGACCATCGGTTCGGTGTCCCGCGCGCCCTGCGCGGCGGCGTCTGCGGCAGCAGCGAGCGCCTCGGCGGCACTCCCCCCGTCGGCAGCGACCTGCTTGGCCGCATCCACCGCCGGCGACCATGCGTCCACCATCGTCTTGTCCCCGAGCTCGGCCTTCCCTCGGGCGACGATCCCGCCGAGCGCCGCATCCAGCATGCCCGCCACCCCGGCAGCGTCCAGGTTCTCGCCGTCCGCTGCCTTGGCGGCGCGCAGGTAGGCGGTGCCGTACAGCGGCCCGGCGGCGCCGCCCACAGTGGACATCAGCGTCTTGGCCACCAGCGCGAACACGTCGGCGATCGTCTGCGGATCGGTCTCCTGGAGCTTGCCCAGCACAGCGGTGAAGCCGCGGTCCAGGTTCTCGCCGTGGTCCCCGTCGCCGATCGCCCGGTCCAGGTCGATCAGCTCCACCCGGTTCTCCGCCACGACGGCGGCACTCGCCTTGACCCAGTCTCTCGCCCAGGTCACGTCCACAGTTGTCATCATGCTCCCCACCGTAGAGCCGGAGCGACCACCGGGGCGTCATACAGGCCGGTGAGCTCGTCATCGAGGCGGAGCACGGTCACCGAGGCACCCTGCATCTCCAGGGAGGTGACGTAGTTGCCGACCAGGGAGCGCTCCACAGCAGCGCCACGCTCCTCGAGCAGCTTCCGGGCGTGGCCGTAGACGATGTACAGCTCGGACAGCGGTGTACCGCCCATGCCGTTGACCATCAGCAGCAGCTGGTCGCCGCTGGCCACCTGCAGGTCGTCAGCCACGGCGGTGAGCAGGTGGCCGGTGATCTCGTCGGCGCTGGCGGCGGGGATGCGTTCCCGGCCGGGCTCACCGTGGATGCCGATGCCGATCTCGATCTCGTCCTCGCCCAGGTCGAAGGACGGCTTGCCGGCGTGCGGCACAGTGCAGGCGGTCAGGGCCACGCCCATCGAGCGCACGCCGGCGTTCACCCGGGTGGCGATCTCGTGCACGCTCTCCAGGTCGTCGCCGCGCTCGGCGGCGGCCCCGGCGATCTTCTCCACCAGCACAGTGCCGGCTACACCGCGCCGGCCTGCTGTGTACAGCGAGTCCTGCACGGCGACATCGTCGTTGACCACCACGGTCTTGACCGTGATGTCGTCCATCTCGGCGAGCTCGGCAGCGGTCTCGAAGTTGAGCACGTCGCCGGTGTAGTTCTTCACGATGTGCAGTACCCCGGCACCACCGTCGGCCGCCTTGGTGGCGGCCTGGATCGGGTCTGGCGTCGGCGAGGTGAACACGGCGCCGGGCACTGCGGCGTCCAGCATGCCCACTCCGACGAACCCGGCGTGCAACGGCTCGTGCCCGCTGCCGCCGCCGCTGACCAGCCCCACCTTCCCGGAGACCGCACCGCCGGCCCGGGAGACGAACAGGGTCTCGGGATCCTGGCTCATGGTCACCAGGTCGGCGTGCGCGGTGACGAACCCGGCAACGCTCTCGGCCACCACCTGATGGGGGTCGTTGATCAACTTCTTCATGACAGCTCCTTCGCACACGTCGCCCGCCGGACGGGCAGAGAATCACCGCTGGGTTCCTACTGTGGACCTGCCGCCGCGCTCAGGCCAGGGGCGAGGCCAGACACCACTATTGAACCGCGACTCGGCCGATCGCGCGGCCTGGCGGGCGACTCCGTCCGGCGCACGGCAGCAGATGGGGCCACAACAGGTGGGAGCACCCGGCCCGGGACGCGCCCCGCCGCACCGCTCGCGCCGATGTCCGCCCCTCACGTTAGGCTCGGAGGATGTTGCGCGCACCGGCTGTCGGCCCGCACCGGACCGGAGCCGTGCCCTCGTGATCGAGTTCGATCGCATCTGCAAGCGATTCCCGGACGGCACCGAGGCCGTGCGGGAGACCAGTCTGACTGTGCCCTCCCGGCGCACCACCGTGCTGGTCGGCTCCTCCGGTTCAGGCAAGACCACGCTGCTGCGGATGGTGAACCGGATGGTGGAGCCGACCAGCGGTCAGGTGCGCATCGACGACGAGGACGTGGCCATGCTGAACCCGGTGACGTTGCGGCGCCGGATCGGGTACGTGCTGCAGGGCGGCGGGCTGCTGCCGCACCGGCGGGTGCTGGACAACATCGTCACCGTGCCGCGGCTGAACGGAGTCTCCAAGCGCGAGGCGGAGGCTCGAGGGCTGGAGCTGATGGACACAGTAGGGCTCGACCGCACACTGGCCCGGCGCTACCCCGGTCAGCTCTCCGGCGGGCAGCAGCAGCGGGTGGGGGTTGCCCGGGCGTTGGCGGTGGATCCGAACATCTTGTTGATGGACGAGCCGTTCGGCGCGGTCGACCCGATCGTACGCACCGACCTGCAGAACGAGCTGGTGCGGCTGCAGTCCTCGCTGGACAAGACCGTGCTGTTCGTCACCCACGACATCGACGAGGCGTTCATCCTCGGTGATCAGGTGGTGATCCTCAAGCCCGGTGGCGTGATCGCCCAGCAGGGCACCCCGGCGGAGATCCTCGCCGACCCGGCGGACGACTTCGTGGCCACCTTCATCGGCGCGGAGCGGGGGCAGCGGGCGCTGCGGATCGAGGACCACGACGGCACCCAGGTGGTGGTGGACGGGCGTGGGCGGCCGGCCGGGGTCCTCACCGAGGAGGTTTCGCGGCGGTGACCTGGTTCACCGACAATCTCGCCGACGTGTGGGACCTGAGCATCCGGCACCTGTGGCTGAGCGTGCAACCGATCGTGATCGGCTTCGTGCTCGCCGTTCCGCTCGGCCTGGCGGCCTGGCGCTACCGTCGGCTGCGCGGCGGGCTGCTGACCGTGATCGGCCTGCTCTACACCATCCCGTCGCTGGCCTTGTTCGTGCTGCTGCCGCCGGTGATCGGGATCAGTGTGCTGGCCGACGCCAACCTGGTGATCGCGCTGAGCATCTACGCGGTGGCGCTGATGACCCGGTTCGCTGCCGACGCCTTCGCAGCGGTCGACCCGATGGTGCGCCGGTCCGCGGTGGCGATCGGCTACTCCTCGTGGCGGCGGTTCTGGGCGGTGGACCTGCCGCTGGCCGGTCCTGCGCTGCTGGCCGGCTTGCGGGTGGTCGCGGTGAGCACGGTGAGCCTGGTCACCGTGGGCATCCTGGTGGGGATCGACTCTCTCGGACTGTTGTTCACCGACGGGTTGCAGCGCGGGATCCTCGTCGAGATCGCCACCGGGATCGTGATGACCGTGGTGATCGCGTTGCTGCTGGACCTTGTGCTCGCCCTGGCGGGCCGGCTGCTGATGCCGTGGGCCCGGCGGCCACCACGCCGACGGCGGTCGCGACCGGGGTCCGCGCCGCTCACCTCGGCCCGGGGTGCTCCGGGCGCGGAGGTGGCTGGATGAGCCTGTTCAAAGAGGCACTCGCCTGGCTGTTCGCCCCGGAGCAGCAGGTCGGTGCGGACTCCGTGCTCACCCGGCTGGGCGAGCACCTGCTGTATACCGCGATCGCTGTGGTGATCTCCGCCGTCATCGCGATCCCGATCGGCTACTGGATCGGGCACACCGGGCGCGGCAAGCAGGTGGCGGTGGCCTTCTCCGGTGCTGCTCGAGCGCTGCCGTCGCTGGGGCTGCTGACCATCCTCACCCTGCTGGTCGGGGTCGGGGACGCCGTGCTGGCCGCGACCGTGGTGTTCGTGGTGCTCGGGGTCCCGGCGGTGCTGGCCGGCGCTTATGCCGGAATCGAGTCCGTGGACCCGGACGTGGTGGACGCCGCCCGCGCGATGGGCATGACCGAGTGGCAGATCCTGCTGCGGGTGGAGGCACCGATCGGGCTGGGCCTGCTGCTCGGGGGCCTGCGCAGCGCCACGCTGCAGATCGTGGCCACCGCCGTGCTGGCCGCCTATGTGGGCCTGGGCGGGCTGGGCATCTACATCATCCGGGGCATCGCGATCCGGGCGTACGAGCAGATGCTCGGTGGCGCCCTGGTGATCATGGTGCTCG